>WNGM01003189.1_pt1 | contig 18708 bp, 20 predicted proteins | sample 5400571 | NCBI WGS metagenome assembly WNGM01 (sample SAMN13153378, study PRJNA577476) | soil metagenome | isolation source: 100 cm soil or saprolite under Garry oak tree replicate 2 | place: USA:California | collected 2016-06-15 | reverse complement strand
TTCGTCACGCCCCGGCCCTGCTCCACCGTGTCCATGGCCACGATCGTGCCAGCGACCGAATAGCTCGCCCCGCGCACCGTGACGCTGTGCACGCTGAGCGCGAGCTTGCCGGGCGAGTTCGGGTTGGGCCGCGGGTCGGCCGCGTCGATCGTCCCGTGCACCGTCGAGCCCGCGGGGATCACCACGTGCCCGGCGGCGTCTTTCACATCCTGGCTCACCGTCGCCGTGAAGGCGTCACCCGCCTTGGCCTGGCGCGTCGTGATCGTGTCGCTCGCCGCGAGCGGCACGTGCGTCCCGGCCGCCACGGTCAGCGTGGTCGGCGCCGCCGGGGCGGCCGGCTTGGGCGTCTTCTTCTCGGGGGCGGCCTTGGCCGGCGCCGCGGTCGGAGCGGGCACGTCCCTCATCGCCGCCGTGGACTCCGTCGGAGCCAGTGTCAGGTTGCGTGCCGTCGAATCGGCCGACTGGCTGGTCTGCTCGCCCTTGACGCAGCCGAGCAGCGCCACGGTCGCCAGGACGGCGACCACTGACAGCAGTTTATGACGGATCATGGGAGAGACCTCTCTAGGGTATATCGCCGGACTAATATAGAGACTCGCCCCCCGAAGTTCCCAGGCTGGGCTCGGCCAACGCTGTGCTGAAGCACACAGGCACTGTCCTTCAGGACAGCGCTGCGCCCAGCCCACCCTTCAGGGTGGGAACAACCGGCCGCGCCGCCCCGCTGCCCTCACAGCCGGCTCTTGAGGAAGTCCGGCGTCAGCGCCTGCAGCCAGCTCGCGATGAGGGTGAACCGGTCGGTCACGAGCAGGATCCCGAGCACCAGGAGCAGCGCCCCGGCGACACGGTCGACCCAGACTATGTAGGGTCGGAACCGCTGAAACCAGACCAGAAAGTGGTCGAGCGCGAGCGCCGTGACGACGAACGGGATGGCCAGCCCCAGCGAGTAGGCCGCCAGCAGCGCGGCACCGTGGGCCACACTCGCCTGGGCGGCCGCGAGGGTGAGAATGGCGCCAAGAATCGGCCCGATGCAGGGGGTCCACGCCGCCCCGAATGTGAACCCGACGAACGCCGACCCGACGTAGCCCAGCGGCTTGCGTGCGAGCGCGATTTTGCGTTCGCGCATCAGGAAGCCGGGTCGGACCACGCCGAGCAGGTAGAGCCCGAACAGGATCACGACGACCCCGCCGATCCGTCCGATCCACACCTGCGAGTGGAGGAGCAGGACGCCCAGCGCGGACGCCGTGGCGCCCAGCGCGATGAAGATCAGCGAGAACCCCGCGACGAACCACAGCGCGTGGACCAGCGCCGTCCCACGCCGCACCTCGAGCTCCTCCAACGTCAGGCCGGTGAGGAAGCCCACGTAGCTCGGGATGAGCGGCAGGACGCAGGGGGAGAGGAAGCTCAGCAGCCCGGCGACGAACGCGAGGGCGAAGGAGGGCGTCACCCGCAGAAGCACACCGCCGAGACCACGGTCGTCCAGCGACTGTCATCCCCGCACTCGGCGGTGGAGGTGACGTTCATCGTGCGCACGATGTCACCGGACAGGAGCCACTGCTCCCGGCGCTCGTCCCAGGCCTTCTCGGGATCGAACGGGACGCCCAGCACGGTCGCCAGCATGGAGGCGGCGAGATCCTCTGCGTACTCCCCCGAGGTGACTTCGTTCTGGCCGTAACTGTGATGCTCGGAGATGTAGCCGTGGTGCGACGGGTCGGCGGGCATCGCGACGCCGATCGACGCCGCCACGAGCCGGCTGGGTTCGTTGGTGGAGGATTCGGCGATCACCGCGAACACCACCTGCCCGGGCTCCATCATCGAGAGCCCCTCTTCGCGGTCTACCAGCTCGCAGTGCGGCGGGAAGATCGAGCTCACGCGTACGAGGTTGAAGTTGGCGAGATGGGCGTCCCGCAACGCCATCTCGAAGCTCGTCAGTTTTTCCTTGTGCCGACCGACGCCTTTCGTGAGAAAGGCCTTGGTGGGCACGAACATTCGTGACTCGATCAACCCGTCACCTCGTGCGCGCTAAGGGGTTCGCCTGCTGACAGCTCCGGCACAGCCCGTAGATCTCGAGGCGGTGGTGGTGGGGCCGGAACTCCACCTCCTCCGCGAGCAGCGCGATCATCCGCTCCAGCTGGTCGTTCGAGAACTCCATCACCTGCCCGCAGGACGAGCAGATGCAGTGCTCGTGCGGCTGCCCCGGCGCGAGCGGCTCGTACCGCTTGAAGCCCTCGCCGAAGTCGTGCTCCTTGGCGAGCCCGGCCCGCACCAGCAGGTCGAGCGTGCGATAAATCGTCGCGGTGCCGACCGCGGCGCTGCGCTTCGCCACGCGGCGGGCCACCTCTTCAGCCGACAGGTGCTCGCCCGCGAAGAACACCGTCTCGGCCACCGCCAGGCGCTGGTGCGTGGCCGGCAGGTTGCGTTCGGCGAGGTAGCGGCGGAACTCCTCCAGCAGCTTGGCGCCGTCAACCTTCATACCACACCGCCGGACCGACCGCCACCGGCGGCTCCGGATCGCCGGTGCGCTCGGCCGCCACCCGCATGACCTCCGCGATAACCTCCGCGGGCGAGAGGCCCGCCTCCTCGATCTCGATCTTCGATTGGCCCCGGTCCTTGCCGCGCACGACCAGCATGTAGCGTGCCGTGTAGACGCGCAACCGTCCACCGCCCTCCGCCCCGCGACGCGTGACCACCGCGGTGCCCCACTCCCGCCCCGCGCGCTTGAGCGGCCGGAAGAGATAGATCGTGTCGATCTCGGATGGCGGCACGCGCGCGGCCACGGCCTCGGCGAGCTTTGCCCACCCCGGCCCCTGGCCCGGCTCTACCGGAGGACGGTAGCCGGCGCCGGCGCCTGCTCCCATCGCTCCACGTAGAACCGCAGCACGTGCATGAAGTCCTGGGCGTTCGTGACCACCCCGTACGCCTGGTGGGTGCCGCGGTCGCGCAGCTTGTTCACCACGAACTCCGTCTGGTCGACGCAGATAGTGGTGAGGGGCCGCAACTCGTTCGGCGCGGGCGCGTCCACGAAGGCGGGCAGCATGTTCCCGACCGCGATCGCGTGCAGGGCCGTGGCCACAAACACCGCGAACGTCGCCTGCGCCGTGAACTGGCGCATCGCGTCCTGCGCGACGAGCGTGTCGGACAGCACCTCGGGCAGCGGCCCGTCGTCGCGGATCGAGCCCGCCAGCACGAACGGGACCTCGTGGGTCACGAGCGCGTGCATGATGCCGGTCGTGACGAGCCCCTGGCGTACGGCGGCGGCGATGCCGCCCGCGCCCCTGATCTGGTTGATCGCGCGCATGTGCAGCGCGTGGCCCCCCTCCACGCCCTCCCCCGTGCTCGACATCCCGAGCGTGGTGCCGAAGATCGCCGCCTCGAGATCGTGCACCGCCACAGCGTTCCCGCCCAGCAGCGCCTGGACGTAGCCGTTCTTGATGAACCAGATCATGTCCTCGCGCGCCCGGGCGTGCACCAGCGCGGGGCCCACCACCCAGACGATCTTCCCGCCCCGCTGCTTCTCCTCGCCCAAGAGCTGCGCCAGCACGCCATAGTCCACCGGTCGCTCGCGCGACACCGCCGTCTGCATGAAGCCGAACTCGTTCGCGCTGTGGCTGCCGCCGAGGAAGCCTTCGGCATGCACGAGGATGCCCTGGCGGCCGTCTTCTTCCGTTCCCACCGCGACGAGCTCGCCCTGCCGCACTTTGCGCGGCTCCGTCACCACCAGATCGCCAGGCGCGTGGAGCACGATCACGCAGTCCATGCGGGGCAGCCGCGGCCGGCGCCACGCCCCCGCGGTCTTCACGTAGGTCGGCAGGTTGGTGGTCGAAAAAAAGCCGTCGGGAAGGACCCCGTCGGCGGGCGCGGGCTCGAAGCGCGCGTCGGGCGCTGCTCCGAGCGGGGGCGCCTCGAAGTTGGGTGGCCGGTACTGGAAGCGGGGACGGCTCACAGGGAGAGAAAGCTAATGCGGAATGGGGAATTCGGAATGTGACACAGGAGGAAGTCGGATCACAAGAGTGAGACGGGATCGCGATCCACGATCACCACGCCGTGCGCGCGCGCGCCCCACGCGCGCACCACCCGTCCCAGCGGGCGCGGCTCGCGCGACTTCACGAGCACGTGCCAACGCCACCGTCCCTTGAGTCGGCCGATCGGGCACGGCGCAGGTCCGAGCACGGTGAGGGCCCCACCCAGCCGTTCGGTGTTGGCGCGCTGGAGCCACGCCGCCACCCGTTCCGCGGACCGCTGCGCCGTGGCGGCGTCCGCGTGCGAGGCGACGAAGCGCGCGAGGCCGACGGACGGCGGGTAGGCCGGATGGGGCGGCGCCCGCAGCGGTAGCTCCACCGCGGCGAACTCCGCTACGGAGTGGTTCGCGGCCGCCTGGATGGCGTGGTGCCCCGGCGCCCTGGTCTGCACGTACACCCGGCCGCCCTTCGGGCCCCGCCCGGCGCGCCCCGCCACCTGGGCCACGAGCTGGAATGTCCGCTCCGCGGCGCGGAAGTCGGGCAGATTGAGCCCGGTGTCCGCATCCACCACGCCCACGACCGTGACGTTCGGGAAGTCGAGCCCCTTCGCGATCATTTGCGTGCCGAGCAGGACGTCCACCGTCCCCTGCGCGAAGCGCTCGAGGATGCGATGGTGCGCCCACTTGGTGCTCGTCGTGTCCAGATCCATGCGCGCGATGCGGGCCGCCGGAAAGCGCTGCGCCACGAAATGCTCCAGCTGCTGGGTGCCGAGCCCTCGCATCCGCTGCGTCCCCACACCGCACACCCGGCACGAGGTCGGGATCGACTCGTCGTGGCCGCAGTAATGGCAGCGCAGCGCCGGCGGCGTCTGGTGCACGGTGAGCGCGATGGCGCAGTGCGGGCAGTCCCGCACGTCGCCGCACGCGGGGCACTGGAGATAGGTCGCAAAGCCGCGCCGGTTGAGCAGCAAGATCACCTGCTCCCCGCGCCCCAGCGCGCCGCGCATCGCCTCGTCGAGCGACACGGTCCAGGGCACGCTCCGCGCTTCGGGTACCCGCGGCGCGCTCCGCAGGTCGATCACCTCGACCGGCGGCAGCGGCCGCGCCCCGATCCGCTCCGGCAGCGCGAACATCCGGACCTTGCCGGTCCGCTCCAGGTGCAGCGTCTCCAGCGACGGCGTGGCGCTGCCGAGGATCACCCGCGCGCCCTCGAGCTTCGCCCGCACCAGGGCCACATCGCGAGCGTGATAGCGCGGCGCCGTCCCCTGCTTGTAGCTCGGCTCGTGCTCTTCGTCTACCACGATCGCGCCGAGGCGCTGCACGGGCGCGAACACGGCGGAGCGCGGGCCCACCGCGACGCGCCGCTCACCGCGCCGCAGCGCCCTCCAGGCGTCGGCCCGTTCGCCGTCCGAGAGTCCCGAGTGCAGCACCGCGACCTGATCGCCGAACACGCCGCGCACGCGCGCGACCGTCTGGGGCGTGAGCGCGATCTCGGGGACCAGCAGGATCGCACCGTGGCCCGACGCGACAACATGCCGAAGGACGTCGAGATACACGAGCGTCTTGCCAGAGCCCGTGACGCCGTGGATGAGCGCCGGCAGCTCAGGCGGCGTCTCGAGGATCGCGCTGACGACGGCGCGCTGGGCGTCCGTGAGGGTGGGCGGTGGCGCGGACGAGAGCGACGCGAACGGGTCGCGCGCCCGCGGCACCTCGGCGTAGCGCGCGAGGCCCTGCTGCACGATGCCGTCGAGCGCCGCGGGGGAGAGCTTGAGCTGCGCCACGAGGTGCCGGACCGGCGCCGAGCCGCCGATCGCCTCCAACGCCTCGTACGCGACCCGCCGCTTGGGCGCGCGCTGAAAGGCGCGCTCGCGCTCGAGCAGCGACGGCAGCGCCGCGGTGAGCACGAGGACCCGCTCCGCCCGCTCGGCCGGCCCGGCCGGATGCCGGACGCTCCAGAGCGCGCCGGGCAGCAGCGCGCGCAGCGCCAACCCCGCCGGCGTGCCGTAGTAGCGGCTCATCCACAGGCCCAGCTCGAGCAGCGCGGGCCCGAGCGCCGGCTCGGCGTCGGGCGCCGCGACGACGGCCCGCGCCGCGACCTCGGGTACGGCGACGCCCACCGCCGCGACAAGGCCCACTACCTGGCGCCGCTGCACGGGCACCACGACCCGCGCTCCGGGCACGACACGGCCGGCGAGTTCGGCCGGAATCTCATACGTGTAGGCGCGGGGAACCGGGATCGGGAGGACGACGGCGGCGTACCGGGGGGCTTCCCCCGCGCTGGCGCGCGGGGTCAGGGGTGTCTCTGACCCCGGGCGCGAGCCCGGGGGGCCCAGCCCGGCGCTCTCACCGCCTGCGGACACCGAGCCCCGGTTCGGTGGGGAGCCGAATCTGCCCGCCGTCGATCGTGGCACCCACGAACGGGTCGTTCGCCGTGAGCGCTGCGCCGTCCAGGTCGGCCGCGTCGACGAGCGGCGTGAAGTGCGCCGCCGCGGTGATGCCGAGGGAGGACTCGATCATACACCCCACCATCACGAGCAGCCCGTGCGCGCGCGCGGTGGCGATCATCCGCAGCGCTTCGCGCAGCGAACCGCACTTGGCGAGCTTGATGTTGATCCCGTCCACCGCGCCCACGAGCCGGGGGATGTCGGTCGCCACGATACAACTCTCGTCCACCACGACCGGGAGGACCCCCTGGCGCCGCACCGCCGCGATCCCCTCCACGTCGTCGGGCGGCAGCGGCTGCTCCACGAACTCGACGCCGTACTCCTTCAGGAGGGGGAGCATCCGGATGGCCCGCTCGCGGGTCCAGCCGGCGTTCGCGTCCACGCGGATCGGCTTGTCGGTGGCGTCGCGGATGGTGCGCAGGATCTGCTCGTCCCGGGCGGTGCCGAGCTTGATCTTGAGAATGGGATAGGTCGATGCCTCCGCGACCTTGAGACGCATCTTCTCTGGCGTGTCGAGCCCGATCGTGAACGACGAGCGCGGCGCGCGCGCCGGGTCGAGCCCCCACAGCCGCCACACCGGCTGGCCGAGCCGCTTGCCGACGAGGTCGTGCAGCGCGGCCGAGAGCGCCGCCCGCGCTGCGCCGTTTTTCGGGACGACTTGAGCGAATTTCGCTTCCGCGCCCTCGAGGTCGAAGGGGTCGCGCGGCAGGTGCGGCTCGAGTCGCTGGAGCGCGCCGAGCACGGTGTCCGCGGTCTCCCCGTAATAGCGGGACGGATCGGCTTCACCCCACCCCTCCGCGCCGTCACCGTCCGTGAGCCGCACCCATACGACCCGATAGTCGGCGTCGCTGCCCCGCGCGATGACGAAGGGGTGCTTGGTCGTGAGGGTGATCACTTCGGCGGAGAGCTTCAGGGACATCGCGTCCTCGGTGGACGGTCGAAAACTACCTGATTCATGCGGCCAGCGCGCGCACGTGCGCCCGCGCGCCCGCAGCGAGCAGATCGAGCCGGTAGCCGCCCTCGAGGACGCCCACGACCGGCGCGGGCGCGACGCGCTCGCGCAGCGCCGTCGTCCAGTGCGCCATGTCCTCCGGCTGCAGCGTGAAGCCGCCCAGCGGATCGCCCGCGAGCGAGTCGAAACCGGCCGAAACGAGCAGCAGGTCGGGCCGCCAGCCCGCGAGCGCTCGGTCCACGGCGCCGAGCAGGTCCCGGACGTACGTCTCCCGCGGCAGCCCGGGCGGGCGCGGCACGTTGAACACGTTTCCCACCCCGCGCTCGTCCTCGGCACCGGTCCCGGGATACCACGGGTACTGGTGCATGGACACGTAGCGGACCGACGGGTCGCGCTCGACGAGGGCCTGCGTCCCGTTGCCGTGATGCACGTCCCAGTCCACGATCAGCACGCGCGGCGTCCCGAGATGCTGCGCGTGGCGGGCCGCGACCACGACGTTATTGATGAGACAGAACCCCATCGCGCGTGCGGCGAGCGCGTGATGGCCGGGCGGGCGCGTGGCGCCGAACGCCGTACCGTGCGCCAGCCCGCACTCCACGGCGTCCACCGCCGCTCCGGCCGCGCCGAGCGCCGCGTCCCAACTCGCCCGGGTCATCACCGTGTCGGCGTCCAACGCGCCGCCGCCCGCAAGCGCCAGCTGCTCCAGCCCGTCCAAGTAGCCCGCCGCGTGCGCGCGCTGGAGCTGCGCGCGCGTCGCGGGACGCGCCTCCCGCCACTGAACCACCGCGCCCATCTCGGGCGCCCGCAGCGCCGCGAGCACCGCCTCGATCCGCTCGGGACGCTCGGGGTGCCCCGGACCGGGGTCGTGCAAGCGGCAGGCCGGATGAAACAGCACGGGGACGGACACTACGGCGTCGGACCGTCCGCCATTAGTTGTGCAGATGCTTGTTGTGCAGCAGATCCCTGATGGACTCCACGTCCGCCCGCAACTCGCCGCGCGCGCGGTCGAGCTCGGCCATGGCGCGGCGGTAGCGCCGCCACCCGACGACGACGAGCCCGGCAGCCACGAGGCAGACCGCACCCCACACGACCAGCCGCGTCCGATGAAGGCTCAGCCCGCTGTAGCCCAGGAGCAGCCCGTCGAGAACGAGGAACCCCACGGCGAAGGTGGTGAGCACTCGGCTCGGCGGGCGGTACGGCATCAGCGCACCGGCTGGCGCCGCGCGGGGAGAATGATGAACGGCGCGTTGGCGCCCGCGCCGAGCGCGGCGAGCGAGGTGGACTCGTCCAGCACCTGCGCGCCACGAAACTTCACCACGTAATCCTCGAGCTTCAGGTCGCGGCGCTTCAGGGCCTGGGTGAGCGCCTTACGCTTGAGCTCCGCTACCGTCATGCCGGGCTCGACCGCGAGGAACACCTGGTCCCACACGTCGGTCACCATTACGCGCACGGCGAACCGGTCGGCCACGGCGGTCATGCGACCTCCACGCCGGACGCGAGCGGCAACGTCGAGAAAAAGCGGTCCAGGGCCTGGTCGAAGAACAGCGTGGCAGCGCGTACCCGCGTCTTCCCGCCGCCGTCCGCCCACGCTCGGATCGCAACCTCCTCCCCACCCTGCCCGCGCAGCACGAGGAATTCCGGACCTTCCTTCTCCACGAATGCGGCGGCGTTTGGCACCCGCTCGGCGAAGAATGCCTTCGCGCGCTGGAGCACGTCCTCGGGCGGGAGGGATACCGTCGTGGAATGGATCATCGCATCGAAAGATAGACACCGCGCGGGGCTCCGCAAACCTGACAGCCCCGTGCCAAGTTGAGCGCCGCGGCGTGCCGCGTTGACAAGCGGCACCCGGTCGAGATCGGCACGCTGATTGCAATGACGCGACGAGCGCGGGCCGGAGGCGAGGCCCCGACCCTCTCATTGAGCATCTCTACTAGCAGGAGGCGATGGATATGTTCCTGACCACTCGCAGTGTTTCGCGAGACGTAGCGCCCGAGGTGGCCACGCTGGAGCGTCGGTTCAACCGGCTCTTCAACGAGGCACTGGGCAACTTTGACTGGCAGTATCGGGACAGCGCGGGCGCGGCGTGGGTGCCCCCGGTGGACATCTTCGAGGATGCGGAGGCGATCCGCATCGTCGCCGAGGTGCCGGGAGTGAAGCCCGAGGACGTGAAGATCTCGCTCGAGAACAACGTCCTCAGCATCCACGGCACGAAGGAGCAGGTTGCCGAAGAGCGCACCGAGCGGGTGCACCGCTATGAGCGCACCTACGGCACCTGCGAGCGCAGCTTCACGCTTCCCGCCACGCTGGACGCCAACAACATTCAAGCTCGCTACGAGCACGGCGTCCTGACCGTCACCTTGCCGAAGGTGGAGAAGGCGAAGCCGCGGCAGATCCAGGTGCAGGTGGCGTCGAAGTAAGCGGGGGAAGCTCCCTGAAAAGCGGCCTCTCGAACAGGGAGGCCGCTTTCGTTTCAGCGGCGAGTTGGGGCGCGGCCGCGCAGCAACGGATCGACCAGTTGCGGCAGCGGCCGGAACTCGAGGATCTCGAGGTCGAAGTAGGGTTTCCCGTCCCACGTGATGATGATCCGGCGCGGCCAGCGGACGCCGCCGACGGCGAACCGGCCCGCGATGGTGACCTCCTGGCGCACGCGCGCGTGGGACTGCGGGTCCGTGACTGAATCGGCGAGACCGGCGAGGTTACCGGTCGCGTCGAACGAGAGGTCGACGTCGGGCCGGCGCGCATGCGACACGCGGATGCGCCGGCGGCCCAGCGAGTCATTCGCCAGTGAGGAGAGCCGGTACCCCGAGCCCCGCAGCGGCACCAGCCGGATCAGATGATAGAGGTAGAACTGGTCGCCCTCGTGCGCCACCAGCTCCGGCGCGAGCGGCGTGATGGATCGTGCCACCCGCGTCCAGCCGCGGGCGCCGGCGATGATCAGGGTGCGGGCGCTCGCCGGAGGCTGCCCGGCGAGCGTCGTGGTGACGATAGCGCTGTCGGGGGGTTGCAGCCGCCAGAGTCCCGACAACTGCAGCGTGCGGTCTCTGATCGCCGCCGCCGCCCGACCGCGCCACTCGAAGGCCCGCAGCGCCGTGAGCTGCTCGGCGCCACCGGCCGCCGTGATCGCCCGCTCCACGAGGATCCGGGGGGAGTCCCGGTGCGGACCGAGGTGGAACCGCATGCTCGTCGCCGCCGCGTCGAGCCGCATGATCGGGCGAAAGAAGTACCAGCTGGTGCGCGAGCCGAAGATGATGTACGGCTTTCCATCCTCGGCCCACACCTGCGTGTGTCCGGTGCGATAAACGGCGTAGGCGGCCACGTAGAGCACGACCGCCACCGCGGCGATCGTCAGGAGGCGCTTCATGGGATGTTCACCCGGCCGAGTCCGGGGTGAGCAGCGCCGCGAGCCGCCGCTCCACCTGCGAGTTCGGCACGGAGACGGCCCCCGCGTCCCGCGCGGCGCGCAGCAGGTCGGCCCGCACGTGAGAGCCGTAGGCGAGGACCGGAATCTGCCTTCCGGCCAGAGTCCGGATGCGGTCGGCCGCACCGGGGCTCTCGACGTCCACCACGGCGATGTCGCACGCCGTCTCGTCCGGCGTGACCTCGGCGCGCGCGGCCGAGACCGCCCCCGCGAGCTTCGCGCGGAACAACAGATCCTTCGTGGCCAGGAACACCCGCTTACCCATCGAGCGGCTCCACGTTGACTGCCTGCTGTACCGCAGCGGCGCGGCGGCGGAATAGGTCGAGCAGCGAGGGTACGCGCGGCAGGACGAGAATCACCTCCCCGGGCGGTGGCTCGCTGAGCCCCGCAAGGGTGAGGAACACGGTCGCGCGACGGTCGACGGCCGGCACGGGCACGCGATAGCGCCGGCCGTGCCAGACGATGTCCACGCCCCCCCCCGCCCGCTGCCCTCTGGCCCCCGCCCCCGCCGTCTCGATAAACACGTCGTCATCGATCTTGTACACACCGGGGGCGACCGCTTCGCCCGAGCGATAGAACACCGGGTCGAACGGCCGCGCCCCTTGCCGCTCGAAGTTCTCACCCGCGGCCCAGTCGTACGCTTCGAGGGCGCCCGCATTGGCCCGCCACTCGAGGTGGTGGCGCAGCTCATGCGCGAGCGTCTCCCACGCCTCCTCGCGCCAGTCGAAATCCCCGCGCCGCCCGAGCGCCGCGAACGAGCCGTGATAGAGCACGACCCGCGACTGCAGGTCCGCGCCGGTCCCGCTCCACTCGAGGGGAATGCATTCCCCAAGCGTGTAGACGTCGCCCCGCACAGGATCGGGCACGGTCTTGGGGCTCACCTCCACCGCTACCACTCCCTCGAGATACGCTGGCGGTACGTCCTTCAGGAGCCGCGCGACCAGCTGCCGAAAGTCATCCAGCCGCACGGCCGCCCCACTAGGCCTTGAGCCGCTCCGCCAGGTACCCCACGAGCCGATCGGCGGCCAGGCGAATCTGCTCCAGCGTGTCCCGATCCCGGACCGTGACCGTGCCATCCTGGGTGGACTGGCCATCGATCGTGATGCCGAACGGGGTGCCGGCCTCGTCCTGGCGGCGATAGCGGCGCCCGATCGAGCCCCCGTCGTCGTAGAAGACGTTGTAGTGCCGGCGCAAGTCGTCGTGGATCCGGCGGGCCAGATCGGGCATGCCGTCCTTGTTCACGAGCGGGAACACGGCCGCTTTCAGGGGCGCGAGCGCGGCGTGGAACCGCATCACGACGCGCTTCTCTCCCGCCACCTCTTCCTCGCCGTAGGCATCCACCATCGCCACGAGCGCCGTGCGGTCCGCGCCCGCCGAGGTCTCCACGACGTACGGCATGAAGCGCTGGTTCGTGGCGGCGTCCAGGTACTCGAGCTTCTTGCCCGAGTACTCCTGGTGCCGCGACAGATCGAAGTCCGTGCGGTTGTGGATCCCCTCGAACTCCTGCCAGCCGAACGGGAACTCGTACTGGATGTCGTAGGCGTCCTTGGCGTAGTGCGCGAGCTCTTCCTTGGTATGCTGGTGGAAGCGCAGCTTCTCCGGGCGGATCCCGAGTCCCACCAGCCACTTCATCCGCTCGTGGCGCCAGAACTCGAACCACTCCGGATCCGTGCCCGGCTTCACGAAGAACTGCATTTCCATCTGCTCGAATTCGCGCGTGCGGAACGTGAAGTTCCCCGGCGTGATCTCGTTACGGAATGCCTTGCCGATCTGCGCGATGCCGAAGGGGATCTTCTGGCGCGAGGACTGGAGCACGTTCAGATAGTTCACGTAGATCCCCTGCGCCGTCTCGGGGCGCAGGTACACGACCGACGCCGCCTCTTCCACCGGCCCCATGAAGGTCTTGAACATCAGGTTGAACAGCCGCGGCGCGGTCAGCGTCCCCTTCATGCCGCACACCGGGCACTGCGCGTCCGGCTGGCCGGGGGTGCCCTTGATGCGGGGGTCGTCGGCGCGAAAGCGGTTCTTGCAGTGGCGGCAATCCACCAGCGCGTCGGTGAACCCGGCGACGTGACCGGAGGCCTCCCACACCTTGGGGTGCATGAGGATCGCCGCATCGAGGGCCGTAGTCCCACACCGAGCCGAGCCCGCCGTAGATCTCCGAGGACTGGAACACGAAGCCGCGCCGCTTGGCGAGCGACACGAGCTTCTCCATCACGTTGTCGTTGGGGGGCATAGAGGGCGGGAAGATAGACCCGCCCCTACACCGCGGGCAACCCGAAGACCTGGCGCACCGCTCGCTCGGCGAGCCCCGCGATCCCCGCCGCGTCGAGCGTCCTCCCCTCGCCGTCGAGCGCGTGCAGGCCGATGAGGCCCTCCACCTTCCCGGCAACCACCGCGACGTTTTTCTTCGCGGCCTGCGCGCGGCGCACGACCTCGCCCGACGCCTTCCCCACGAGTGACGTGCGGTCGAACGACCCCTCGCCCGTGATCACCATGTCCGCCTTGGCGAGCGCCGCGTCGAAGCCGATGCGCGACAGCACCCACTCCGCCCCCGGCACCAGCTGGGCTTTGGCGAAGAAGACGAGCCCCGCTCCAAGCCCCCCGGCCGCACCCCCCCCCGGCAACGTGGCGAGATCGGGGCGCCCGTGACGGGCCATCTGCTCGCCCAGCCGCTCGAGGCCGCGAGCCAGCAGTTTGACCCCTTCGGGGCCCGCACCCTTCTGGGGCCCGAACACCGGCGCGGCGCCGTCCGACCCGACGAGGGTCGTCCGCACGTCAGCGAGGGCGATCACGCGCGCGTCGAGACCCCATCCGCCCGACAGCTCCGCGAGCTGCGCGAGTGCGCCGCCCCCATCGGGGAGCCGGGCCCCGGACGCATCCCGCAACGTCCAACCGAGGCCGCACGCCGCCCCCGTGCCCCCATCCACGGTGGCCGACCCGCCGAGGCCCACGACTACCGTCTGGGCACCCCGCTCCACGGCTTCCCAGATGAGCTCACCCACCCCGCGGGTCGTGGCGCGGAGCGGATCCAGCTGCTCGGGCTTGAGCAGGGCGATCCCGCACGCCGTGGCGCTCTCGAAGATCGCCGTCTCGGCGTCCACCCATCCCAGCTCACCCGAGACGGGCTGGCCGAGCGGACCCGTGACCGGCGCACGCTCGCGCAACGACCCCGGTGGGAGCACGGCGTCGAGCAGCCCGTCTCCTCCGTCCGACATCGGGCACTGGAGCACGGAGGCCTCCGGCAGCGCCCGCCTGACTCCAGCGGATATAGCCTCGGCTACCTGGCGAGGTCCAAGGGTGCCCTTGAATGCTGCTGGGGCTACGAGAATCACGTGCGCCATTTCGCATTATGCATTAAAACTGGCGTTATGCGATACATCGCTCTCCTGTGTCCGCGCGTATGTTGCCCATGTGACGCCGCTTACTGTTGAGGCACTGTTCTTGCTCCATCCTGCCGCAGCATCTCTGTTCAGGGCAAACCGCCGGCGACGGCGGGACGCAAAGCCAAGGGGTCTCGAGCTGCGAGACAGCCCGGCTGCCGGAGGTTGGCAGCGGCCCCACGCTCTGACGAGAGAGCGCGGGGTTTTTTGTCCCCGCGAGCATGGATTCGTCTCGCTCGCATCGGGTTCTAGGGCGCACCCCCGCGAGCATGGATTCGTCTCGCTCGCATCGGGTTCTAGGGCGCACGATGTCGAGCAGGCGATCACCCCCCAGGGGAGACTCTGGGGGGTTTGCTTTTGATGTGGTCGCAGATCCGCCCGCCGTGCTCCCGCCCGTTCTCGATGAAGATCTTGTTCGCGTCGAGGCCCGACGCCAACACCCCGGCGATGTAGACGCCCGGGACGTTCGTCTCCATCGTCTCGGCGGCGTGCCGCGGCACGCCGCTCGCCTCGTCCACCTCAACCCCGACGGAACGGAGCAGCGACAGGTCGGCCCGGTAGCCCGTGAGGGCGACCACGAAATCGGCGGGCAGCGTGTGGGGCCGCCCGTCGACGTCCGAGCGGATGACCACCTCGCCCGGCCGGATCTCGGCCACGCGGCTGCACCAGCGCACGGCGATACTCCCGTCCTTCACCCGATTCGTGATGTCGGGGAGAAGCCATGGCTTAACGCCGCGGTCGAACTCACCGAGGAAGTGGACCAGCGTGACCCGTGCCCCGACGCGGTACAGCTCGAGGGCCGCCTCGACCGCGCTGTTGCCGCCCCCCACGACGATCACCCGCTGTTGCCAGTAGGGGTGCGCCTCGGCGAAGAAGTGGGTCACGTGGGGCAGGTCCTCGCCCTTGACGCCCAGCAGGTTGGGCGACTCGAAGTAGCCGGTGGCGTAGACGACGTTGCGGGCCGCGACGGCTTCCGGCTCACGGCTGCCCGGATGATGCGCGATGAGCTGGAACCCGTCGCGGGTGCGCGTCACGCGCCGCACTTCGTGGTATTGGCGGACGTCCAGCTCGAAGTACTCCGCCACCTTGCGGTAGTAGGCCAACGCCTCCCGCCGGGACGGCTTGTCTGCGGCAGTCACGAACGGCACGCCGCCGATTTCGAGCTTCTCGGGTGTCGAGAAGAAGGTCATATACAGCGGATAGCGCATGAGGCTCGCCACGACGGACCCCTTGTCGAACAAGGAGCACGTCAGGCGTGCGCGCTTCGCCGCCACGCCCACCGCGAGCCCGCACGGCCCCGCGCCAATCACCGCGAGATCGATCATTAGCGCGCCAGTGTCACGTCACTTCAATGATCTGATCGCGATGGGTACCGACGCTCACATACCGGATGGGCGCGTGGGCCAGGTCCTGTAGCCGGTCGAGGTACGCCCGGGCGGCGGGCGGCAGGTCGGCCAGCCGGCGCACCTGGCTGAGCGACTTTTGCCAGCCGGGCAGCGCCTCATACGTGGGCTCGACGCGGGCCAGCCGCTCGACCTCGGCGGGCATCGAGTCGTGCGGCTCGCCGTCCACGCGGTAGCCGACGCAAACGGGGATCTCAGAAAACGAGTCGAGCACGTCGAGTTTCGTGACCGCGAGGCCGGTGAGGCCGTTCACGCGCACGGCGTAGCGTACCACCACGGCGTCGAACCAGCCGCAGCGCCGCGGCCGGCCCGTCGTCGCGCCGAACTCGTCCCCCAGCTGGCGGATGCGGTCCGCAAGGGCGGGCTCCGCCTCCGTGGGGAGCGGCCCGTTGCCGACGCGGGTCGTGTACGCTTTGACCACGCCGAGGACCGCGTCGATCGCAGTGGGCCCGATGCCGGCCCCGACTGCCGCTCCGCCCGCGGTCGTGTTGGACGACGTCACATAGGGGTAGGTGCCGTGGTCGACGTCGAGCAGCGCGCCCTGCGCCCCCTCGAGGAGCACCGCTTCGCCGCGCTCGAGCGCCTCCCACACCACGCGTCCGGCGTCGACCGCAAGGGGAAGCAAGCGCGGCGCCAGCCGTTCGAGCAGGGCGATGTGATCCGGCGCATCGGCCCGCTCGCGCGAACCGAGCAGGCCGAGGAAGGCGTTCGCCGCCTCGACGCGCATGCACACCAGCTCCCGCGCCCGCTCGAGGTGCCGCAGGTCGCCCACCCGGATGCCACGGCGCCCGTACTTGTCCTCGTAGGTCGGGCCGATGCCCTGCCCCGTCGTGCCGATCTTCTCCTTCTGCTCGCGCGCCCGGTCGAGGAGCTTGTGATACGGCAGCGTGAGGTGAGCGCGCTCCGACACGTACAGCTTGTGGTCGGTGCGGATGCCGCGGGACGTGAGTGCGTCGAGCTCCGTGAAGAGCGTCTCCGGGTCGAGCACGACCCCATTGCCCACGATGCATACCGCGCCCTGGAGGATCCCCGACGGGATCTGGTGCAGCACGAATTCGCCGGCCGTGGTATGAACGGTGTGGCCGGCGTTCGCCCCCCCCTGGTAACGCACGACCAGGTCGGCGCGCTCGGCGAGCACATCGACGATCTTGCCCTTGCCCTCGTCGCCCCATTGGGCGCCGACGACCACGACGCAGTGTGTCTTCGGTCCGAACATGACCCCTCAGCAAAAACGCCCCGTCGGTGCGGGGCGTTGGAGCATCCTCCGGCGAAACCTATCACGCCGCCACGAGCCGCGCCACCCGTTCCCGGTCGGCCGCGACGACGGGGGCGAGCGGCGCCCGGACGGGCCCGCCGTACAACCCCACGGCGTCCATCGCGGCCTTCACGCCGCCCGGCCCGAGCTTCCCCACGATCTCGCGGTCGAGCGGGACCAGCCGCTCCTGGAGCCGGCCGGCGCGCTCGCGGTCGCCGGCGCGGAAGGCGGAGAGGATCTCGGCGCACAGCGCCGCGGCGAAGCAGGCGACGGCGAGGATGCCGCCGTCGCAGCCGAGCTCGAGCGCCGCGTACAAGAGCGATCCCGAGCCGACGAACACGGACCACGCCGGGGCCGCGTCGCGATAGGCGGCGAGGTTCTTCGCGTCGCCCGAGGAATCCTTCACGCCGACGACGTTCGCATGGGCGGCGAGCTGCTGCAGCAGCCCGGCGGCGATCGACAGATGCGTGTACTTCGGGATGTTGTAGACGAGCACTGGGATGGGGCTCGCGTCCGCCACGGCGCGGAAGTAGTCGCTGAGGCTCGCGGGCGAGACGCCGGCGGCAAAATAGCCGGGGGGCCGTACCAGCACGGCGTCCGCCCCCTCGACAGCGGCGGCCCGCGTCAGCATCACCGCCTGGCGCGTGGACTCGGCCCCCGTGCCGACCAGCAGCCAGCTCTTGTCCGGCAGCACGTCGCGCACCCAGCCCACCATGCGCTGTTGCTCGTCGGGGTCGAGCAGGGCCGACTCGCCCGTCGACCCCGCGACGATCACGCCGTCCAAGCCCGCCGCGATGAGTCGCGACACGTTCTGCCGGAGATGGACCGGCGCGACCTCCCCCGTAGCGCTGTCGAACGGCGTGGTGATGGGCGCGAGCACCCCCGCGAGCTGCCGCTCGGTCACTGGTCGGGCAGCATGCTCGACAGGTCGTCCGTGAAGCCGGCCGGGCGGTCCCCACCGGGGGCGGGAGCGGGGGCGGGAGCGGGAACGGGAGCCGGCACGGTCTCCGGATCGGCCGGCCGGGGCCGGCGCCGCAGCGTGCGCAGCTGCAGGTCGAAGTCGGCGGGGTTCGTCGCCGCGGCGAGCGCGGGCTCGGGGGCCACGACTCCGTCCGCGACGAGGTCCAGCAGATGCTGATCGAAGGTCTGCATGCCGTACTGATCTCGGGCGATGCGGATGTAGTCGTGCAGCTGCGCGGTCCGATCCGGATCCTTGATCAGGTCCCGCACGGTGGCGGTGCAGATGAGAATCTCGACGACCGGCACCCGCCCGTGCCCGTCGGCCCGGGGCAGCAGCCGTTGCGAGACCACCGCCTGCAGCGTCTCCGCCAGGCGGAGTCGCGCGCTCTCCTGCTCTTCCACCGGAAACATGGCGACGACCCGTTGCACGGTCGAGACGGCGTCGGGCGTGTCCAGCGTCGAGATCACCAGGTGTCCCGTCTCGGCCGCCTTCATCGCCGTGCTGACCGTCTCCGGATCGCGCATTTCTCCGATCAGCAGGATGTCCGGATCCTGACGCAGGGCGGCCCGGAGCCCCACGCGAAAATCGTCGGTGTCGACGCCGATCTCCCGCTGGGTCACGGAGCAGTTGATGTCGCGATGCAGGAACTCGATCGGGTTCTCGAGCGTGATGATGTGTTTGTGCTGCGACTGGTTGACGTGGTTCACGATCGCCGCCATCGTCGAGCTCTTCCCCGATCCACTCACCCCGGTGACGAGGATCATCCCCCGCTCCGCCGACGACACGGTCGCGAGGGTCGGCGGCAGCTTGAGGGTCTCGAACGTGGGGACGTCGAACGGGATGACGCGCATCACGATCATGAACGACGAGCGCTGCCGCAGGATACTCACCCGGAAGCGACCCACGCCCGGCATCCCCCAGGAGCAGTCGTAGTCCCGCA
>WNGM01001507.1_pt1 | contig 18714 bp, 15 predicted proteins | sample 5400571 | NCBI WGS metagenome assembly WNGM01 (sample SAMN13153378, study PRJNA577476) | soil metagenome | isolation source: 100 cm soil or saprolite under Garry oak tree replicate 2 | place: USA:California | collected 2016-06-15 | reverse complement strand
CGCCTCTCGAGCGGCGACCTCTCGCGCTGGCGTGCCGCCAACGTCGGCTTCGTGTTCCAGTTCTACAACCTGCTGCCGGTGCTCTCGGCGCAGCGGAACGTGGAGCTGCCGCTGCTGCTCACCGGGCTCAGCGCCGCCGAGCGCCGGCGCCACGCCGAGATCGCGCTGACGCTGGTCGGCCTGCGCGACCGTGCTGCGCACAAGCCCAGGGAGCTGTCGGGCGGCCAGGAGCAGCGCGTCGCGATCGCGCGCGCGATCGTCTCCGATCCGACGCTGCTCGTCTGCGACGAGCCCACGGGCGACCTCGACCGCGCCACCGCCCACGAGATCCTGCTGCTGCTCCAGATGCTCAACGACGACCACGGCAAGACCATCGTGATGGTCACCCACGACCCGAAGGCCGCCGAGTACGCGCGCCGCCGCCTGCGCCTGGACAAGGGAACGCTCGCGGCCACCAACGGCCACGCCCCGTCGTGAGATACCTGCCGCTGCTCTGGGCCCAGCTCTTCCGCAAGAAGACGCGCACGGTGCTCACGGTGCTCTCCGTGCTCGTCGCCTTCCTGCTCTTCGGGCTGCTCGAGGCCGTGCAGGTGGCGTTCGAGTCGGGCGCCGACAGCGCGGACGCCAAGCGGCTGCTCACCACCGCGCGCTACTCCATCATCGAGCCGCTGCCGATGTCGTACGCGCCGCGGATCGAGCGCGTGGCGGGTGTGGTGGGCGTGGCGTACGCGGACTGGTTCGGCGCCAAGTACCAGAACGAGAGCAACGCCTTCGCCGTCTTCGTGGTCGATCCCGCGCGCTACCTCGACATGTACCCCGAGTTCGAGATCACGCCGGCGCAGCGCGAGGCGTTCGTCAAGACGCGTACGGGCGCCGTCGCCGGCAAGCGGCTGGCCGACCGCTACGGCTGGAAGGTCGGCCAGCGGCTGCCGATCGCCTCGGAGATCCACGCGAAGTCCGACGGCAGCCTCAACTGGGAGTTCGACCTGGTCGGCATCTTCGACGCCGAGGACCCGGCCGTCCGCGCCAACACCGAGGTCGTGCTGATCAACGTGGCCCAGTTCGACGAGGCGCGCCAGTTCGGGAAGGGCAAGACCGGCTGGTACATCATCCGCATCGCGGACGTCAACCAGGCCAAGGCCGTCTCGGCGGACATCGACCGGACGTTCATGAACTCCCCCGACGAGACGAAGACGGCGCCGGAGAAGGAGTTCGCGCTCGGCTTCGCCAAGCAGATCGGCGACATGGGCGCGCTGGTGACGCGCATCCTGCTCGCCGTTTTCTTCACCATCCTCATCCTGACCGGCAACACGATGGCGCAATCGATCCGCGAGCGGATCCCGGAGCTGGCCATCCTCAAGACGCTCGGCTTCTCCAACACCGCAGTGACGGCGCTGGTGCTCGGCGAGGCGGCGCTCCTGTTCGTCATCGGCGCCGGCCTCGGCATGCTCGCCGCCGTCAGCCTGCTCCCCGCGCTCAACGGCGCCACCGGCGGCCGCTTCCCGCCCCTCTTCGTGGAGGCCGCCACCTGGGCGTGGGCGGCCGGCGTCGCGCTCGCGCTGGCGCTGGCCGTCGGGCTGCCGCCCGCGCTGCGCGTGCACCGGCTGCGCATCGTGGACGCGCTCGCGGGCCGCTGACGCGATGTCCTGGCTGAACCAGGTCGTCCACGTCACGCTCATCAATCTGCGAAACATCCCGAGCCGGCTCGGCACGTCGCTGGTCGTCGTGGTCGGCATCGCCGGCGTCGTCGGCGTCCTCGTCTCGGTCCTGGCCATGGGCGAGGGCTTCCGCCACACGCTCGCCAGCACGGGCCGGCCCACCCGCGTGATCATGCTGCGCGCCGGCTCGGACGCCGAGATGTCGAGCGGCGTGGCCCGCGAGCAGGCCACGGTGCTCGGCAACCTGCCCGCCGTCGCGCGCGACGGCGCCGGACAGCCGCTCGTGTCGGCGGAGCTGTTCGTGATGGTGGAGCTGCCGCGTCACGGCCAGACCGATCCCAACAACGTGCCGTTCCGGGGCGTGCAGCCGGCCGCCTTCGCCATCCGCAACGAGGTCCGCATCGTCGAGGGCCGCCGCTACGAGCGCGGCCGGCGCGAGGTGATCGCGGGCCGCAAGGCGATGCACCAGTTCGCGGGCCTCAGCGTCGGCTCGCGCATCGCGTTCCGCGACAGCGACTGGACGGTGGTGGGGACGTTCGAGAGCGGCGGCGATGTCCACGAGTCCGAGATCTGGGCGGACGCGGAGGTCGCGATGTCCGCGTTCCGGCGTACGGGCTTCCAGTCGGTCACGGCCGCGCTTGCCGACCCCTCGGAGGCCGGCCTCGCCGCCCTCAAGGACGCCATCGCTCGCGATCGCCGACTGTCCATCAACGTGCTGCGCGAGCCCGAGTACTACGCCAAGCAGGCCTCGATCCTGTCCAGGCTCATCGGGGTGCTCGGCTACAGCGTGGCCACCTTCATGGCGATCGGCGCCACGTTCGGCGCGCTCAACTGCATGTACTCCGCGATCGCCAGCCGCCAGACGGAGATCGCGACGCTACGCGCGATCGGCTTCGGCGGCGCGCCCGTGGTGGTCTCGGTGATGATCGAGGCGCTCGTGCTGGCCCTCGTGGGCGGCGCCGTCGGCGGCGGCCTCGCCTACGTCTACTGCGATGGGGCCTCGCTCGCCACGCTGAACTTCAACACGTTCTCTCAAGTCGCCTTCGACTTCCGCGTGACCCGCGACCTCCTGGTCCAGGGGCTCGCGTGGGCGCTGGCCATCGGCGCCGCCGGTGGCCTGCTGCCGGCCGTCCGCGCCGCGCGGCTGCCGGTGACCGTCGCCCTGCGCACGCTCTAGGTCACCGCTCGCCTCGCAGCATTCCCGGGCCGCGTTGACACGTGTCGGCCTTTGGCCGACGATGGCCGCCGATCATGGAGCGTGACGCGGACGTCGTCGTCGTGGGGGCCGGCATCGTCGGCTGCGCCACCGCGTACTTCCTCGCCCGTCGTGGCGCGCGTGTCGTCGTCCTGGAGCGCGGGCCCGCACCCGGCGAGCAGTCGCGAAAGAACTGGGGCTTCGTCCGCCAGCAGGGGCGCGATCCGCTCGAGATGCCGCTGGTGATGGAGGCGAACCGCCTCTGGCGCGGTCTGCAGCGCGAGCTGGGCGCCGACATCGAATGGGTCCAGGGCGGCAACCTCGCGCTCGCCGCCGACGACACGCGGATGGCGCGCCTCGAGACGTGGCTGCCGGTCGCGCGCGAGTTCGGGCTCGAGACACGCCTGCTTCGCGCGCGTGAGCTCGACGCCGTCGTCCCCGGCCTCGCGGGCGGCTGGGTCGGCGGCATGCACACGCCCGGGGACGGCCACGCCGATCCCGAGAAGACCACCGACGCGTTCGCGCGCGCCGCCCTCGCGCATGGCGCGAGCCTCCACCTCGAGTGCGCGCTGCAGGGCGTGAGCACGCGGGCGGGCGCCGTCAGCGGCGTCGTCACCGAGCACGGGGAGATCCGCACGCCGACGGTGGTGTGCGCGGCCGGCGCCTGGTCCGCGCGGCTGGCGCGCACGCTCGGCCTCGACCTCCCGCAGCGCTGGGTGCGCGGCACGGTCGCGCAAACGACGCCCGCGCCGGCGGTGACCGCGTGCGCGGTCTGGGGACCCGGCGTGGCGTTCCGCCAGCGTCGCGACGGGAGCTTCACCATCGCCGCGGGCGGCGCCCTCGACCACGACGTCACCCTCGACTCGCTGCGCCAGCTGCGCTTCTTCCTGCCGAACTTCTGGAAGAACAAGGCGCTGTTCCGCTTCCACGTGGGCCGGCCGTTGCTGGCGAGCCTGACGGCGGCGCTGCCCGGCTCGGCGGCCCGCCGGCGGCCGCTCGTCTGGGACCGCGGGCTCGAGCCACAGCCCAATCCCGCGAAGGTGCGGCGCAGCCTGGCCGAGCTGCAGCGCGTGCTGCCCTCGCTGCCGCCGCTCGGCATCGCCAGGCGCTGGGCCGGCTACATCGACGCCGCGCCGGATCTCATTCCGGTGCTCGGCGAGGTTCCCCAGCTCGGCGGCTTCGTGCTCGCGACCGGCTTCAGCGGTCACGGCTTCGCGATGGGGCCTATCGCCGGCCGCCTCGTCTCCGAGCTGATCATGGACGGCAAGCCCTCGCTCGACATCACCGGATTCCGCTTCTCGCGCTTCGCCGAAGGCGCTGTGGGCCGGCCGCGCAGCGTGCTGTAACCCTCGTGGTATGATCCGCGCCACTCGCTGGCGCCCGCGAAATTGGGGAATTTCTGGAGGTCGCACATGACCGACCGCCGTTCGTGGCTCAGTCTCGTCCTCGCCCTCGTGATGCTGGCGGCGATCCCGTCGGCGCCGGCCACCGCGCAGACGCGGTTCGTGTTCGCGAACGAGAGCCCCTACGACACGATGGACCCGCACGCGGCCTTCGACGTCGGGCGCGTGGCGGTGCGCCTCAACCTGTACGACGGACTCTACCGCTGGCTCGACAACCCTCCGAAGCTCGAGCCGTGGCTGGCCGAGAGCCATACCGTGTCCCCCGACGGCCTCGCGTACACCTTCAAGCTGCGCCGCGGCGCCAGGTTCCACGACGGCGCCGAGATCACCGCGGAGGACGTGCGCTACAGCATCGAGCGCATCCTCGCCCTCAAGAAGGGCGCGGCCGCGCTCCTCGGCGCGATGGTCGCGCCCGGCACGACCAGGGCGCTCGATCGCCACACCGTCCAGTTCACGCTCATGAAGCCCGCGGCGATCTTCCTGGCCGTCGGGCCCGAGGTGCACGTGGTGAACTCCGCCCTCCTCAAGAAGAACGAGAAGGACGGCGACTGGGGCGCGGCGTGGCTGACGAGCAACGACGCCGGCTCGGGCTCCTACATGCTCACGCGCTACGACCCGGCCATCGGCTTCATCGCGAAGCGGTTCGCCGGCCACTTCCTGCCGTGGGGCCCCAGGTACATCGACGAGATCGAGTTCCGGCTGGTCAAGGAAGACAACACGCGGGTGCTCGGCATGATCAAGGGGGATTATCAGGGCACCGGCGGCTACCTGCCCAACGACCAGGTGAAGCGCCTGCGGGAGGCGCCGAACGTCAAGATCGTCGAGCAGGAGTCGATGCGCATCATGATGTTCCAGATCAACAACCAGCGGCCGCCGCTCAACGACGTGCACGTGCGCCGCGCGATCAGCTACGCCTTCGACTACGACGGCTTCAACAAGGACATCCTGGGCGGATCGGTCGAGCGCAACCCGGCGCCGATCCCGAACAACCTGTGGGGCGTGCCGCGCGACGTGAAGGGCTACAGCTACAACATCGACCGCGCCAAGCAGGAGCTGGCGCAGGCGAGCGTGAAGGTGGACCGCCCGCTCACCGTCGGCTATCTCCAGGGATTCAGCCAGACCGAGCAGGCGGCCACGGTGATGGCGAACGGCCTGCGCAAGGCGGGGCTCGACACCAAGCTCACCAGCGAGCTCTGGCCGGCGATGGTCGAGCGGATGAAGAAGCCGGAGACATCGCCGGATCTCGTCGTCTACTGGATCAGCACGTACTACGCCGATCCGAACAACTGGATCGGCGAGATGTTCCACTCCGGCCAGTGGGGCACGTTCAAGGCGTCGAGCTTCTACAAGAACCCGAAGGTCGACGAGCTGCTCGACGTGGCGCTGAGGTCCACCGACCGGAAGGTGCGCGAGAAGGCATATCAGGACGCCGCGCGCATCGTGGTGGACGAGGCGGCCGGTGTCTGGGTCTACAACACCAAGTACTTCGGCCCGTGGGCCAAGAACCTCGAGGGCATCCGCTTCAGCCCCATCGGCAACGGCCAGGAGATGCGCTGGATTTACTATCGCTAGCTCGGAGGGGGGCTTCGCCCCCCTTCCGACGGTCGTCGCGCGCCTGCCGGCGCACTCCTCCCTGCCTCCCCCAGAAAGGATTGCGCCGGCGAAGCCGGCGCTCGAACCTCTGCCTAAATTGGTTGGGTCATGAGGCTTCTGGCGCTCGCGCTGTATCGGTTGGTGTGGTTCGTGCCGACGCTGCTGGGGCTGCTCGTGGTCACGTTCGTCATCTCGCGGGTCATTCCGGCGGATCCGGTGGCGCTGGTGGCGGGGGAGACGGCCACGCCGGCGCAGGTCGAGGCGCTGCGACGCGAGCTCGGGTACGACCGGCCGCTGCCCGTGCAGTTCGTCGATTACGTCGCGCGGCTGGTGCGTGGCGACATGGGCACCAGCATCTTCACCCGGCGGCCGATCGCGGAGGATCTCGCGCACCGCCTGCCCGCCACCATCGAGCTGACCGTGGTGGCCATGGTCGTCTCCGTCCTCGTCGGCATTCCGCTCGGCGTCCTCTCCGCGCTCTGGCGCAACTCGCTGCTCGACCACGCCCTGCGCGTCGTGACCGTGTCCGGCCTCGCCATCGCGAGCTTCTGGCTCGGCATCATGCTGCAGCTCCTCTTCGCGATGCGGCTCGGCTGGACGCCGCTCAACGGCCGCCTGCAAGGGTTCCCGCCCCGCACGATCACGGGCTTCTACCTCCTGGACGCTGCCCTCACGGGCGATTGGCCGACGTTCGGCATGGCGCTGCTGCACCTGGCGCTGCCCGCGGCGACCCTCGCCTTCCCGGCGCTGGCCACGCTCGTGCGCTTCACGCGGGCCGGCGTGCTGGACGTGATGCAGTCGAACTTCGTCCTCTACGAGCGCGCGATGGGGCTGCCGCGTTCCGTCATCGTCTGGAAGTACATGCTCCGCTCGGCGCTCACCTCGACGGTGACCCAGATCGGGCTCCTCTTCGGCATCCTGCTCGCGGGCGCGGTGGTGACGGAAGCGGTGTTCGACTGGCCCGGGATCGGCACCTACGCGGTGAACTCCATCCTTCGGTCCGACTACAACGCCGTGATGGGCTTCACGGTCTGGGCGGGGACGATCTTCATCGTCGTGAACCTGCTCGTCGACGTCGCCCACACCCTCGTCGATCCCCGGGAGCGGACCCTATGACTCGGAGGGGGGCTTTGCCTCGGAGGGGGGCTTTGCCCCCCTTCCGACGGTCGTCGCGCGCCTTTCGGCGCGCTCCTCCCTGCCTCCCCCCAGGACTCGATTGCGCCGGCGAAGCCGGCGCTCGAAAGAGGCACGTCTGAACGCGGCGTGGTTCGTTCTGACGAGGCTCGCGCGCGATCGGTCGGCGCTACTTGGGCTGGTCCTGATCGGGCTGCTGGTCGTGTCGGCGGTGCTCGCGCCGGTGCTGGCCACGCATCCCGATGACGTGTTCGAGCTGCACCCTGCCGAGCGTCTCAGGGCGCCGGGCCCCGCGCACTGGCTGGGCACCGACCGGATGGGCGCCGACGTCTACAGCCGGCTCCTGTTCGGCGCGCGCATCACGATCCTCATCGGCGTGATCGCGGTGGGCGCCTCCCTGCTCGTCGGCGTGCCGATCGGCCTCGTGGCCGGCTACTACCACGGCTGGTTCAGCGATTTGTTGATGCGCGTGTCCGACGTCTTCCTCGCCGTGCCGCAGGTGGTGCTCGCGATCGCGATCGCTCAGACGCTCGGCCCGTCGCTGCCCAACGTCATCCTCGCGCTGTCGGCCACGTACTGGCCGTGGTTCGCCCGCGTCGTCTACGCGGAGACGCGCACGCTGCAGAAGGAGGTCTTCGTGGAGAGCACGGCGGCGCTCGGGGCCTCACCGTGGCGCCTGACCGCGCTGCACGTGCTGCCGAACATCGCCTCCCCGATCATCGTGCGCGCGTCGATCGGCATGGGGTTCACGATCCTGACCGCCGCCGCGCTGGGCTTCCTCGGGCTCGGGCCGCCGCCGCCCACGCCCGAGTGGGGCCGGACGATCGCGGAGTCGCGCGAGTTCCTCCCGGACGCGTGGTGGTACGCGACGGCGCCGGGCCTCGCCATCTTCCTCACCGTCATGGGCTTCAACCTGCTCGGCGATGGGCTGCGCGACGTCCTCGACCCGCGGCTGCGCCGGAGCCGTACCGCGCGATGACCGAGCTCCTGTCCGTGCGCGGGCTCAGCGTCGACTTCGTCACCGACGGGGGCGTGGCGCAGGTGCTCGACGGCATCAACCTCGACGTCGGCCCCGGCGAGGTCGTCGGTCTCGTCGGCGAGAGCGGCTGCGGCAAGACGACCCTCGCGCGCGCCATCCTCGGGATCCTGCCCACCGGGGCCGCGCGCATCCGCGGCGGCGAGGTGCGCTTCAAGGGCGTGGACCTGCTGCGAGAGGACCCCGCCGCGGTCAACGACCGCGTGCGCGGGCGCGCGATCACCTTCATCCCTCAAGATCCTTACACGTCGTTCAGCCCGGTGTTCCCCGTCCAGACGCAGATCATGGACCTGATGAAGTGGAAGTCGCCGCGCGCGGACAACGGCGGCGGCGCGCGGTCGCCGTTCCGGCGCTACCCGCGCGAGCGCTGGCGCGCCGATCGCGAAGCCGTGCTCGAGACGCTGCGCGCGGTGCAGATCCCCGAGCCCACCCGCGCGCTCCGCCGGCTGCCGCACGAATTCTCCGGCGGGCAGCGACAGCGGCTCATGATCGCGATGGCGCTGCTCCCGCAGCCCGATCTGATCGTCGCCGACGAGCCGACCACCTCCCTCGACGTGACGATCCAGGCCCAGATCCTCCGGCTCCTGCGCGCGCTGGTGAAGCAACGCGGCGTCTCCGTGCTCTTCACCACCCACGACCTCGGCACCGCGCACGAGATCTGCGACCGCGTCGTCGTGATGTATGCCGGCCAGGAGATGGAGGCGGCGCCTGCCACGGCGTTCTTCGCGCGGGCGGCGCACCCGTATACGCGCCGGCTGCTCGCGAGCGTGCCGAGCCCCGGCGGCGAGATTCGCGACATCCCGGGCGAGGTCCCGAGCCTCATCGCCCCACCCTCGGGCTGCCGCTTCCATCCGCGCTGCGACTACGCCACCGCGGAGTGCCGCGAGGGCCGGCCGGCGCCCCGCACGCTCGCCCCGGAGCATGGCGTGCGCTGCTACCATCCCGTCGATGCGCCGATCGGGGCCGACGGGTGAGCGTCACCGCGGCCCCGCTCCTCGAGATCGTCGACCTCGTCCGACATTTTCCCGTGCGCAACGCCTTCGGCCGGCGCACCGGCTGGATCCGCGCCGTCGACGGCGTCTCGCTCGCGGTGTGGCCGGGCGAGACGCTGGGCCTCGTCGGCGAGAGCGGCTGCGGCAAGTCGACGCTCGGTAAGACGGTGATGGGCATCTACACGCCGACGGCCGGCGACATCCGCTTCGCCGGCCGCGAGATCGGACACCTGCCGGCGCGCGAGCGGCGCGCGGTCGCCGGAGACCTCCAGTATGTCTATCAGGACCCCGGCGCGTCGCTCGACCCGCGCTGGAAGGTCGTCCACTCGCTGCACGAGCCGCTCAAGATCCACGCGCGGCTCTCGCGCGCGGAGCGGGAGCGCGAGGTGGGAGCGATTCTCTCGGCCGTCGGTCTCCCGGACGCCCACCTCGACCTCTATCCGCACGAGCTGAGCGGCGGCCAGCAGCGGCGGGTGGCGCTCGCACGCATCCTGACGCTGCGGCCGCGGATGGTGATCCTCGACGAGCCGACGTCCGGGCTCGACGTGTCCGTCCAGGCCAGCGTGCTGAAGCTCTTCCGGAATCTTCAGGAAGCCTTCGCGCTCACCTACGTCTTCATCTCCCACGACCTCGCCGTCGTGCGAGCGATGTGCGCGCGCATCGCCGTGATGTACCTCGGCACCATCGTCGAGCTGGGCGAGACGGCGGCGATCTTCGAGCAGCCGCGCCACCCGTACACACGCTCGCTGCTGGCCGCCGTGCCGCGCATCGGCGGCCGGCGTGTCACGCTCGACTTCGCGCTCGAAGGCGAGCCGCCCAACCCGCGCGACGTGCCGAGCGGCTGCCGCTTCCGCACCCGCTGCCCGCTCGCCCAGGACGTCTGCGCGGTGGAGGAGCCGCGGCTCCGCGAGGTCGACGGCCGCCGCGTCGCCTGCCACTTCGCGTGAGCTACTATCGCGCGGAAAGGAATAGCCGATGAGCGCTCTCGAGACCGGCGGGTTCAAATGGGTGCGAACCGACGACCTTCCCTGGCGGGCATCGAAGATGGCGGCCGGGGTGCTCGTGAAAGATGTCGCGGTGACGGATGGATGGGAGATGCAAATCGTCCGCTTTGAACCGGGCGCGCGTTTTCCGATCCACACTCACGAGAGTCCGGAGTTCCTGTTCATTCTCGAAGGCGAGCTCGTCCAGGCCGGCCGGCGTCTGGGCCCGGGCTGGGCGAGTGTCGCCAGCGCCGGGACCATCGACGAAGACGTGTATTCGGAGACGGGCTGCGTCTTCGTGCTCGTGGACAGAGCAAGCTGATCCTATGCCGCTGGTGTCGTTCCACGACGTGCAGAAGACCTACCGGTCGCTGCAGGGCGTCGACTACATGGCGGTGGAGCACTTCAGCGTCGAGATCGAGGCCGGGGAGTTCTTCTGCCTGCTCGGCCCCAGCGGGTGCGGCAAGACGACCGTGCTCAAGATGCTTGCGGGCTTCGAGGCGCCGACGGCGGGACAGATCCTCATGGACGGTCGGCCCGTGACGGGCGCCAGTCGCGACCGCGGTGTGGTGTTCCAGGGGGACGACTCGCTCTACGGTTGGCTCACCGCGGTCGAGAACGTCGAGTTCGGGTTGCGCATGCAGCACGTGCGCAAGACCGAGCGGCGCGAGCGCGCCATGCGCTACCTGGAGCTGGTCGGTCTCAACGGCCAGGAGCAGAAGTATCCTGCCGAGCTGTCCGGGGGGATGAAGCAGCGCATCCAGATCGCCCGGGCGCTGGTGAACGAGCCGACGATGCTGCTCATGGATGAGCCGTTCGCCGCGCTGGATGCCCAGACACGTTCGCTGATGCAGATCGAGCTGGCCAGCATCTGGCAAACGACGCGCACGACCGTCCTGTTCATCACGCACGACATCGACGAGGCGGTCACGCTGGGCAAACGCATCGGCGTGATGCGCGCCGGACCCCGCTCGCAGGTGAAGGGCATGGTCGAGGTGGCCCTCGACGGGGCGCGCAGCCGCACGGACGATGTGTTCCTCCGATACTACAAGCAGGTCTATGAGATGATCCGCGACGAAGTCGCCAAATCCATCGCCCGCGCGGAATAGCGAATGCACTCACGGAGACTGCGACGCCTGTGGAGCGTGTACGGAGGCTACGCGCTGGGGTTTGTCAGCCTGTTCCTGATCTGGCAGCTGGCCTCCCTCTACGTGGTCAGCTCCGTGCTGTTCCCGCCGCCGACGGTGGTGTTCCGAAAAGGCGCGCTGCTGGTGCGCAACGGCGTCTTGCTGGAGCACCTTTCCGCCAGCCTCCAGCGCATCATGGCCGGGTTCATCGCCGGCTCCCTGCTGGGTATTCCCATCGGACTGGCGATGGGCTCGTTCCGGCCCGTCCGAAAGCTGCTGGAGCCTTACACGGAGTTTCTGCGCTTCATCCCGTCCGTGGCGATGATCACCGTGGCGGTGATCTGGTTCGGCATCGGCGAAGCCTCGAAGATCTTCCTGATCATCTACACGACGATCTTCATCGTCATCCTGAACACGGCGGCAGGTGTCTCCGCCATCGCGCCCAACAAGATCCGGGCCGCCCAGGCCCTGGGAGCGACGCGGGCGCAGATCTTCGTTCACGTCGCGTTGCCGGCAACCCTGCCCTACATCCTCACCGGGATGCGCCTGGCCATGGCGAATTCCTTCACCACCATCGTGGCGGCCGAGCTGATCGCGGCCAACGAAGGGCTCGGCAAGATGCTGTGGGACGGGCGCTTGTTCATGCTGGTGGACGATATCTTCGTGTCCCTGGTCACCCTGGGGCTGCTCGGGTTCGCCGTGGATCGCATGTTCCGCTGGAGCATCTACGCCTTCGCGGGCAAATATTCGCCAGCGACGTAGTCGGTCGCCAGGGAGGGCAACGCTCATGCTGACTCGCGGTGCACGATGCCTGCTCGTATTGAGCCTGCTGGCATGGAGCGGAACGGCCTGGGCGCAGACCAAGATGACCATCGCCACCGGCGTGGACCCCGTGTTCTCCGCCTACTACGTGGCCCAGCAGGAGGGGCTGTTCAAGAAGCACGGGCTCGACGTGCGAATCAACACGGGCCCGTCGGGCTCGGCCATGGTCTCGTTCCTCGTCAACGGCCAGATCGAGTCCGCCTTCGGCTCCGAGATCGCGGGCGTCAGCAACCACAACCTCGATCCCAACGTGGTGGTGGTCGCGCAGGCCACGCGCTTGGTGCGCTGGATCGCGGTGGTCGGCCGCAACATCGACAACCTGGATCAGCTCAAGGGCAAGAAGGTGGGCGTGGCCCGCGGCTCCGGCGGCGAGGTCTTCTGGCTGGCCATGATCGACAAGCTCAAGCTCAACCCGGCGGACTACACGGTGGTCAACGTGGAGGCGCCGGAGATGGTGGCGGCCCTGGAGCGCGGCAACATCGACGCCTACGCCGTGTGGGAGCCCTGGGTGACGCGCGGCCTGGCCGCCGTCAAGAACACGAAGGTGCTGAAGGATCAGGAGGGCATCCTCGAGCAAGGCGTGTACATCTACATGAACCTCGGGTGGATCCGGAAGAACCCGGCGCCGGCCGAGTCGTTCATGCGCGCGCTGGTGGAGGCCACGGACATCATCAACAAGGACCGCAAGCGCGCGGCCAGGGACGTGTCCGACTTCCTCAAGAATCTCGACCCGCCGCTGGTGGAGCAGCTCATGACCAAGCTGCGCTTCGAGGTGGTGCTGGACGACTTCACGATCAGTCTCTTCCGGCTGGCCGAGGCGCAGCTCAAGCAGCTGGGCAAGCTCACCAAACCGCTCGACTATCGCGAATTCGTCTACCCGGACGTGTTGCGCAAGGTGCAGCCCGCGAAGGTCAACTACAAGCCGTGACTCGCCGGCCAGCGTCAGCGCGTGGGGACCTCGTGGAGGGCAGGGCCAGGGCGAGGTAACGATCCAGCACGTCGTCGGTGCTCCAGAAGGTCGCGCACGGCCGTATGGTACCCTGAGCCTCCCCGAAGGAGGACCACGGTGCAGATCGGCGTCGACATCGGCGGCACCTTCACCGACATCGTCGCCCTGGACCGTGCGGGTCGGCTCTCGCTGACGAAGGTGCCGAGCACGCCGAAAGACCTGCTCGACGGCATCGGCGCCGCCGTGACCAGAGTTCTGGCGCTCGCGGGCGGCCAGCCCGGCGACGTCGAGCGCTTCATCCACGGCACGACCATCGCCACCAACGCGATCCTCGAGCAGAAGGGCGCGGTCACCGCTGTCCTCACCACCGACGGCTTCGAGGACGTGCTCGAGCTGGGGCGGATGAAGCGCTCCCGCATGTACGACCTGGCCATGGATCCGGAGGTGCCGACGTTCCTCGCCCCGCGCCGGCGCCGCGTCGGGATCCGCGAGCGGCTCGATGCCAAGGGCCGCGTCCTCGTCCCGCTGAACGAGACCGACGTGCGCACGGCGGCGCTGGGGCTCCGCGCGCAGGGCGTGCAGGCCATCGCGGTGTGCTACCTGTTCTCGTTCGTCAGCCCCGCCCACGAGCGCCGCACCCGCGAGATCATCGCGGAGCTGGCGCCCGAGATCAGCGTGTCGCTCTCCTCGGACGTCGATCCGACCTTCCGCGAGTACGAGCGCCTCTGCGTGACCGCCTTCGACGCGTACCTCGGCCCCGTCGTGAAGCGCTACCTCGCGGGCCTCGCCGACACGCTGCGCGGGCTCGGCGTGCCCGCCGTGCCGCTGATCATGCGCTCGCGCGGCGGCATCGTCTCGGCGGCGCTCGCCGCGCGGCAGCCGGTGACGCTGTTCCTCTCCGGGCCCGCCGGCGGCGTGATCGGCGCCGGCTTCGCGGCCGAGCGCTCCGGCGTGCGCGATTTCGTCTCGCTCGACATGGGCGGCACGAGCAACGACGTGGCGCTGGCGCGGGAGGGCAAGCCGCTGCTCGCGAGCGAGGGCTCGATCGGCCCCTACCCCGTGCGCACGCCGATGGTGGACGTCAACACGATCGGCGCCGGCGGCGGGAGCATCGCGTGGATCGACGCCGGCGGTGGGCTGCGCGTCGGACCGCGCAGCGCCGGCGCCGAGCCCGGCCCCGCGTGCTACGGCCGCGGCGGCGATGACGCCACCGTGACGGACGCGAGCGTGGTGCTCGGCTATCTCAACCCCGCGCGATTCGCGGGCGGCGCGATGGCCCTCGACGTGCGCGCGGCCGAGCGGGCCGTGGCCGCGATCGGCCAGCGCCTCGGCGTCGACACCGTCGCCGCCGCCGCCGGAATCCACCGCGTGATCAACGCGCGCATGGCCGACCAGATCCGGCTCGTCACGATCAAGCGCGGCTACGACCCGCGGCAGTTCTCGCTGGTGGTCCTCGGCGGCGCGGGGCCGGTGCACGGCGCGGCGCTCGCCGAGGAGATGGGGATGGCGGAGGTGCTCGTGCCCGAGGCGCCCGGCGTCCTGGCCGCCTTCGGTCTGCTCGCCGCCGCCATCGAGCACCACCACGCGCGGACGCTGCAGGCGCGCACGGACGTCGCCGATCTCTCCGACGTCAACCGTTGCCTCGGCGAGCTCGACGCCGCCGGACGCGCGCGGATGCGCGAGGAAGGCGTGCCGGCGCCCGAGGTGCGGGTGGCCTACACGGCCGACATGCGCTACGTCGGGCAGGCCTACGAGCTGGAGGTGCCGATCGCGGCGCCCGTCACGCCGGAGCGCGTGCCCGAGATCGTCGCGGCGTTTCACGCCGTGCACGAGCGCGTGTACGGCTACGCGCGCACGCAGCAGCCGGTGGAGTTCGTGAATTTCCGCGCGGTGCACACGTACCCGCTGCCGCGGCCGGCGCTGACGCCGGCGGCGCGATCGAACGGGAGCCTGGCGGACGCGCGCCTGGGCGAGCGCCGCGCGTACTTCGAGAGCTTCGTGCCGACGGCGATCTACGAGCGCGCGCGGCTGCCGCTGGGCGCGCGCCTGGCCGGACCGGCCATCGTCGAGCAGAGCGACACGACCACCGTGATCCCGCCCGGCGTGACCGCGCTCGTGGACGACGCCGGGAACCTGCGCCTCCGGAGGGTCTGATGGCCATCGACCCGATCCTCCTCGAGGTGCTGCGCAACCGGCTCGACGCCATCGCCGACGAGATGGAGCTGACGCTCCTCAAGAGCGCGGCGTCGCCGATCGTGAAGGAGGGCCTCGACGCCTCCGCCGCCCTGTTCAACACCCACGGCGAGACCATCGCTCAAGCCGCCGCGATTCCCATTCACCTCGGTGCCCTGCAGTTCGCGGCGCAGCGGCTCGTGCGCGCGTTCCCGCCCGAGCGCATGCGCGACGGCGACGCCTTCCTGTTGAACGACCCGTACGACGGCGGCACGCATCTGCCCGACATCACGCTGGCGGTGCCGGTCTTCGCCGACGGGCGCGCGGTGGCGCTGGCGTGCACGATGTGCCACCACCAGGACGTCGGCGGCCGCACGCCGGGCAGCGTGCCGACGGACGCCACCGAGCTCTACCAGGAGGGCGTCATCATCCCGCCCACCCAGCTCTTCCGTGCGGGCGAGCTGGACGAGAACCTCTTCCGGTTCCTCACGCGCAACGTGCGCCTGCCCGACGTGTTCACCGGCGATCTCATGGCGCAGGTGGCGGCGGGGCGGCTCGGCGGGGTCCGGTTGCAGGCGCTGTTCGCCGCGCACGGTGCCCCGACGGTCATGACGTACATCGAGGAGCTGCTCTCGCGGGCCGAGCGCCTCACGCGCGCCCAGATCGCCGACATCCCCGACGGCGACTACGCCTTCGAGGACTGGCTGGACGACGACGGCGTGAGCATCGGGCAGCCCGTGAAGATCGCGGTGACGCTGCGGGTGCGCGGCTCGGCGATGACGTTCGACTTCACGGGCAGCGACCGCCAGGTACGCGGCCCCTTCAACTCGGTGCCGGCCTCGACGATGTCGGCCGTGTACTACGCGGTGCGCGCGATCTCGGACGCGTCGATCCCGAACAACGGCGGCTGCTTCCGCGCCGTGGACGCCATCCTCCCCGAGGGCACGATCGTCAATCCAACGGCGCCGGCGCCGGTGAGCTGCCGGACGGCGACGATCAAGCGCATCGCCGACACGATCCTCGGCGCGCTGGTGCGCGCGCTCCCCGGCAGGATACCGGCGGCGAGCTCGGGCACCCTGCTGGTGATGGCGTTCGGCGGCCGCGACCCCGACACCGGGCAGCCCTTCGTGGCGAGCGAGCTGGCCGCCGGCGGCATGGGCGCGCGCCCCGACAAGGACGGCATCGACGTCATCGAGACCGACGTGTCGAACTGCATGAACATCCCGGTCGAGTCGGTGGAGATGAACTTCCCGCTCCGGATCCCGCGCGCGCGGCTGTGGCTCGACTCCGGCGGCGCCGGGCGCTTCCGGGGCGGCCTCGGGCTCGAGAAAGTCTTCGAGGCGACGACGACGGAGGTGATGGTCTCCCACCGCGGCGAGCGCTTCGCGTCGTCGCCGTGGGGCCTCGAGGGCGGCGCCCCGGGCGCCCGCGCGCACGCGTATATCCTGAGAAAGGACGGCGCACGCGAGGAGCTGCCGTCCAAGAAGATGATCGTCCTCCACCCCGGCGATCAGCTCTGGGAGTACATCGCCGGCGGCGCGGGCTACGGCGACCCGCTCGACCGCGACCCCGTCGCGGTGTTCGCCGACGTGCTGGACGGCAAGGTCTCGGCCGCGCTGGCGATCACCGAGTACGGCGTCGTGCTGACGCCCGACGGCGCCGCGGTGGACGAGGTGAAGACCAAGGAGTGCCGGGAGCGGCTGCGCAGGACGCGGGGCGTCCGTTGTTGACGGGTGATCGGACCGCTCGCCGTGTGTATCTGATTTTCCACTCTTGACAGCGGTCAACACGGGCGCCTGCGGCGCGTCAGCAGCCGCCAACGGATCTCGCTCCAGCGGCCCGTGGCGGCGCCGGGGCACGCCCGGACACGCGTTGCTTGAAAAAATCGGGATCGGCGCGCGATCGTGCGTCTGGCGGCGCTGGTGACGGCCGAAAATCGGAGTGTAAGGTCGGCGCAGAGCCATGGAGGACTCGCCGATGAACCTCAGCACTCCCAACATTCTTCCGACCCCCGCGCACCTCGTGGAGCTCGAGCGGCTCGGCGACGCGATCGCCGAGCTGTCCGCCCACCTCGACGCAGCCACCGCGCGCCTGCTCGATCTCATCCGTGAGTTCGACGCCCGCGGCGGCTGGGGCAACGGCTTCGCCTCGTGCGCCGCGTGGCTGACCTGGCGCATCGGGCTGGACCGGGGCGCCGCCCGCGAGCGCGTGCGCGTGGCACGGGCTCTCGGCTCCCTGCCGCGGCTGGCCCAGGCGCTCGCGCGTGGCGAGCTGTCCTACTCAAAGGTTCGAGCGCTGACCCGGGTCGCGACACCCGAGACCGAAGAGCGGCTGCTCAAGGTCGGCGGGGCGGGCACCGCTGAGCACGTCGAGCGCATCGTCCGGGGCTGGCGCCGGGTCGACCGCATCGCCGAGGCGCAGGAGAGCACTCGGCGCCACCAGCGCCGTGCACTTCACGTGTATCAAGACGAAGACGGCATGGTCGTCGTTCGCGGGCGTCTGGAGCCGGAAGCGGGGGCCGTCCTCATGAAGGCGGTGGAGGCAGGCCGGGAGGCGCTGTATCGGCGCAGAGACGACGTCTCCGCGGAAACGCGGCCCGACGGACTGCCGCGCACAGGGCTGATCATCGCCGACGACCCGCCGACGCTGGGCCAGCAGCAGGCCGATGCCCTCGCCCTCATCGCCGAGACGGCGCTCCACCACGGCATTGATCCGGGCGCGCCGGGGGAGCGATATCAGGTGGTCGTCCACATCGATGCCCACGTGCTCGCCGACGCGGACGCGCCGGGCCAGTCGGTCCTCGAGGACGGCGCCCACGTTTCCGCGGAAACGTCTCAGCGCCTGGCGTGCGATGCGAGCCGCGTCGTGATGCGCCACGATCCCGATGGCCGGGTCACCGAGGTCGGCGCCCGGACGCGCACCATCCCACCGGCGCTACGGCGGGCGCTCCAGCACCGCGACAACGGTTGCCGTTTCCCCGGCTGCCGGCTGCCGTTCGGCCAGGGGCATCACATCCGGCACTGGGGCAACGGGGGCCCGACGACGCTGTCGAATCTCGCGATGCTCTGTCGTCGCCACCACCGCGCGGTCCACGAGGAGGGCTACATGGTAGAACGGCAGCCCGAAGGAGAGCTGAGATTCCGACGGCCGGATGGACGGCTACTGCCGCACGTCCCGCCGCCGGCTACGGTGCCAACCGAGCCCGTCGAGACGCTGCGAGCGCAGAACGACGCACGAGGACTTCACATCGACGCGCAGACCTCGAGGCCCGGCTGGTTCGGAGAGCGGCTCGACCTCGGCTACGCTATCGACGTCTTGCACCCGCTGGCCACCTCCAGAGCCTGAGCGTCAGATCGCTTGCGCTCAGGAGCGGCGCAGCCCCGCAAGCCTCCAGACCTCGACGTCGTAGGTCAGCGTCCCGCCCGACAGGTCCGAGGTGATCGCCGCGAACCCGCTCGAGTCGTCGGCGATGGCGACGGCGTGGTACGCCTTCCCTCCCGACGCGACGATCCGCGACGTCTTGCGCGACACGTCGAAGAGCCGCATGCCGCGCCGGTCTCCGGTGGGCGCCACCACACCTCCGGGAGCGGGACACCGGGCGGCGGCCGCGGGCCCGGGCGCCGCGAGCCACTGACCGAGAAGCGGCGGAT
>WNGM01005593.1_pt1 | contig 18718 bp, 15 predicted proteins | sample 5400571 | NCBI WGS metagenome assembly WNGM01 (sample SAMN13153378, study PRJNA577476) | soil metagenome | isolation source: 100 cm soil or saprolite under Garry oak tree replicate 2 | place: USA:California | collected 2016-06-15 | reverse complement strand
TCGCAACGTAGACTTCGTCGTGATTTTCAGCCAGTTGAACCGTCCGTTCAAAGGCTCCGCTGTGCGGGTCGCCCGTCCCGACGTTGAGCATGGTCGTAACCCCGGCAGCGCGCGCTCGGGCAATCACATGTTCGCGATCAACGTCGTATTCCGGACCGTCGATGTGGCAATGAGAATCGATGAAAGTCATCGGAAGGGCTGAAGGAATCGTGGTGAAAACGATCCTGTTAATTAGTATTCGGTGAATTCTCGGCGCCTAAGTCCCTCAAGTCCCAGGCTGCCGTTTTTCGGATTGACGGTAATTTCCCAGGCTTCCATCGTGATTGCTCCGATGATCGCATCGAGGTCATGACCGTTTGCGTTACCAAGTGAATCCACCGGGACAACGGATGTGTCGAAATCCAGGCCCTCGATCTTTCCATTGACCAGTGCACGCTCTCGTATTTTAATCGTCTCGCCGCCAAGCGCTACTTCATAAGGCTTAGTAACGGCACGCATCGGGACGGCTTCGAGATATTTGCGAAGAACGTAGGAATGAAAGGCACCAGTATCAAATAGAGCTTTAACTGGCTGACCTTCGATTTCGATTGTTTTAATTACGCGACTCATTGGCTCGTATCCGCCCCGATATTACCACCGATTTGCCTTCGTTGTGTTGTAATGAATCTTGCTAACAAAGGCAATCAGTTCATCCAAAACGCGTACCCCTTTTAGTCTTGTTTCGGTAAGGCCGCGACAAACGAAATAGGCTGAGCCACTTTGATCCGTGCGGGATTTCAAACAGCCCAAAAACATGAGGGCGCTGGTGCTCGGGGAACCTACTTCAGACGCGCGCCATTGGGAACCTCTTCTGCGAAGGTGGCTATGACCGGCTTCCCTTCCTCGCCGACTGAGGCAGCGAGCAACATGCCTTGTGATTCATAGCCGCGCAGCTTGCGCGGTTTGAGATTAGCAACCACCACAATCTTGCGCCCAATCAAGTTCTCCGGTTCGTAATACTGCGCGATACCGGCGAGAATCTGGCGCGGCTTCTCTTCACCGATGTCCACCGTGATCAGCAACAGCTTGTCCGCTTTGGGAATCCGTTCTGCGGTCCGCACCTCGCCAACGCGGAGATCGATTTTGGCGAAATCAGTAATGTCGATGAAATTAGCCACGCCCGCTACGGCATCAGCCTCGGTCGTGTGCTGACCTGAGCCCTGCGCGGTTCCCAAGCCAGCCTCTCCTTGCACCCTCCCTGACGGTCGGGTTTCTGCATCACCCTGCACGCTCCCTGACGGTCGGGTTTCTGCATCTTCTGATTTCTGATCTCTGACCTCTGATCTCTGTCTTCCGATTTCTTCCATAGTCTTCGCCTTATCTATTCTGGGAAATAACGGCTTCACTTCGCCGATAGCCGTTCCGGGAGGAAGTTCTCCCCAGCGCAATCCCTTAGGATCAATATTTGATACCTGGTTCGTTAAGCCAAGGCCTGAGTAAATCTCCCGCGACGTTTCGGGCATCGTCGCGTACAACATCACGGATAGCCAACGCAGAGTTTCGGCGGCCCGATAAAGCACAGCGTTGAGCGTCTGGCGCTGGCCGGCATCTTTCGCGAGGTCCCACGGCTTGGCGTCGGAGATAATCTTGTCAATGCGAGCGACGATGGACCAGGCAACCTCCAGCGCGCGGCTGAAGGATAGCTCCTCGAAGTAACGAATGAATTCATCGCGCGCGTGCGAAACAAATCCGGCGATCGCGCTGTCATCATTGTCCACGCCGGCCCGCTTCGCCGGCAACACGCCCTCATCCGAGATATTTCCGGAAGGGACGCGCCCCTCGCAATAACGGTGGATCATCGTCAACGTGCGGCTTGAGAGGTTGCCGAGCCCGCTGGCCAGATCGCTATTCGTGCGATCGATCAAATTCTCATAGCCAAATCTTCCGTCCTGGCCAAAGACCATCTCGCGCAAACAAAAATAACGAATCGCGTCGGTTGGGAAAAACTCATTCAGCACGTCCAATTCGATCGTGTTGCCGAGCGTCTTCGACATCTTTCGGCCCGTGGGATCGACCCACATTCCATGGGCGACGATCGCCCGCGGCTGCTCGACGCCGGCAGCCATGAGAAATGCCGGCCAATACACGGCATGAAAACGCAGGATGTCTTTGCCTACGAGATGCAGCGCCGGCCAGAATTTTTCAAAGCCAATTGCGCTGTTTTGTTGGCGGTTGCCAAATCCGATGGCGGTGATGTAGTTGGTCAACGCATCGAACCATACGTACATCGTGTGATTGGGATCGTCCGGGACCGGAATCCCCCAACTCACCGAAGATCGTAAACGGCTGACAGAAAGATCCTGCAGGCCGCCGCTCACGAAACTCTTAACTTCATTGCGCCGCGCATCGGGTTGGACAAAATCAAGACGCGATTCATACAACTCAAGCAATGCCTGATCGTAATCAGACAGGCGAAAGAAGTAGCTCTCTTCCGAGACTCTATCCAGTTTAGTTTCATGGATCAGACATGTCGGTGGATCGCCGGGATTGGTGGGCTTTGCGTACTCGTCTTCAGTCTTGTAAGCCGCGCAGGCCGCACAGAACCAGCCTTCATAATGTCCTTTGTAAAGAGCATCGCGGCCTTTTGGCGTTTTCGCTTTCGCGACCCGGCGCCAGAATTTGCCGACCCCTTCGTAGTGGAAAGCCTCGGTCGTGCGCATGAAGATGTCGTAACCACCATGAAGGGAATCCAGCCCAAACGCAGCAGTCATCTTCTTGAAATAGCTGACCACATAATCGGCCTGCTCTTGCGGCGTGCGGTGGTTACGCGCGGCGGCGCGCTCGATATTAATTCCGTGCTCGTCCGTGCCGGTAAGAAAGAATGTTTCGATTCCCTGCTGGCGTTTAGAGCGCGCGATCGTGTCCGCCACGATCATCGTGTACAGATGACCGAGATGAGGCAGGCTGTTGGCGTAATAAATGGGTGTGGTTACGTAGAAAGTCATTCTGGTGCCAGGTGATGGTGATAGGTGACCGGTCTTGTCTTATCACCCATTACTTGTCACCGTTTGCTGTTCTTCGCGAATTCGTCGCCGGGATTGAATTTCGGCATCGTGTTCGCGTCCGCGACCCGGCGCCCGATGGTCATCGCAAAGTCAGCCTCCTGAATCATGCCGCGGAAATCCCAATCATCCGAGTACTCGTCGGACGGCTGGTGATAATGCGCTTCATTGTATTCGCGAAACTTCTTTTCGCCCCAACCTTTCGGATGGCCGATGTATTCGTCGCCTTCCTTAAAGCTGATTGAAGGCACGCCGACCTTTGCGAATGGAAAATGATCGGAACGGTAGAACGAGCCCTGCTCTGGTCGCGGATCGGGAGAAATTGCCAGCCCGCGTTCGCGCGCAATCTGATCGACGATGGCTTTCATAGTCGAACGCTCGGCGCCAAGCGCCACAAAGTCGTGCGTCGGCCCGAGGATATTCATAGAATCGAGATTCACGTTGGCGGCCGTCTTCGCAATCGGTACCAGCGGATGTCTTGAGTACCATTCAGAGCCCAACAGGCCCTGCTCTTCGGCCGTAGGAATCAGAAACAGGATTGAGCGACGCGGCTTTTCGGCCGCCGGCAAACTCGAGAGCGCCCGGGCAATTTCGAGGACCGAAGCGACGCCGCTCGCGTTATCGAGCGCGCCATTGTAGATCGTGTCGCCGTTCTTATCCGGCGCTCCGATACCGAAATGATCCCAATGCGCGGAAAAAACGACATACTCGTCACGGAGTTTCGGATCGCGCCCGGGAAGAATCGCGACCACGTTCGGTGCTTCGACCCGCTTTAACTCGCTATTCAGATCGAGCGACGCAGTCAACCCCAGCTTTACGGGTTTGAAATCGCGCGTTGCTGCCTGCCGGCGCAGTTCGTCGAGATTCAGCCCCGCAAGTCGCATCATTCGATGTGCTGCTTCGTCGGTCATCCACGATCGCACTTGTAAATATGGCGTCTTATCACTGCCGCCGCGAGCGATATCAAATCGCCACGAACCGTTTGAGGTGCGCACGACGCTCCACGGGTAGCCCGCCGATTCGCTCGTGTGCAGGAGAATTGCCCCGATCGCGCCACGGCGCGCGGCCTCTTCGTATTTGTAGGTCCAACGTCCGTAGTAGGTGAGCGCGCGGCCGCCGAAGAGATTAGGCTCTGCGCTGGTTGCCGGCGGGTCGTTGACCAGCATCAGGAGAACCTTGCCGCGATAATCCTCGGCCGGGCCTTTGTAGTCATTCCACTTCTGTTCCGGCGCGTCGATTCCATAGCCGACAAAAACGAGATCCGCGTTGACGTTCACTCGTTCGGTCTGCGCGCCGGTGAAGGCGACAAAATCGTCTGCGAATTTGAAGACTTCGGATCGATCCTGACCTTTGACTCGAAGTTCCGTTTTGGGATCGGCCTTCACGCCGACCAGCGATACCGGCTGCCAGAAACTGCCTTTTGCGCCCGCGCCTTTCAAGCCCATCGCCTCAAATTGTTCGGCGACATACAGAGCCGCCAGCTCGCCACCGCGCGCGCCGGTGCCGCGTCCTTCGAGCCGATCGTCGGAAAGGAACTTGATGTGCGCGCGCAACTGACTCTCGTTGATGGCGCTCGGCACAGTCCTATTTTGCTGAGCTGCGCACGTGATCGCGATTGCGATCGTTACTAGAATGACTATTACCTGAGTTGTCATATTCTTGTACAAGATTCCAGTTAAGCAAAATTGATGTTGTTACGGATTCCTTCTTCGCCCGCTCTATCCAAAAGACGCAATGAGGCCGGCGTGAGGAATTACCTGTGCAGCTGTCAGGATCGTCCCGATTGCACGTAATGAGCACGCAGTCGTTTTGGGTAGCGTACCGCAGCACATCCTCGTCTTTTGTTTGGGGATCAAGCAGATTTCGGAGCTTGAAAACTTCGTGGCCCATCGCCGTCAAACCATATGCCATATCATCGGGTACATCGTGGTCGAACAGAAACCTCAAGATGTCTAGCCCGGACTCATCTGTCGGGCCACCAGCAAGTCAATTTCTCCTCGATGATCTTCGTAGTAGGTTAGACACGCGTAAACTTGTGCTCGCGTTAAGGCAGGGAAACTCTGAGTAATTATGCTGTCAACAGTCTCGCCGTTCTGTAACAAAGCGACCACGTCATGGACCCCAATTCGGGTGCCGGCAACAATAGGGTTCCCGCCTCTGACATTGCTGAGACGAGCAATGTAGACATGTTCGGGAGGCAACTCCGAGCTCCCGTCAGTCTGTTTCCTTATCCGTTCCATAGCGACTTCAGTTTATCCACATTGCCACCATAAAGCTATATAACTTTCGCCCCCTGGCGTTTCCCGAATGTTAGCCTTTTCCCATTATCAGGGCCATTGCTTCGGCACGCGTCCGCGGGTCCTTGCGAAAACCACCCAGGACGGCTGAAGTCACAGTTTTCGCGCCTGATTTTTTGACGCCCCGCAAAGTCATGCACGTATGTTCGGCCTCGATTACGACCATGACGCCGAGCGGCTGTAACTCTTCGAAGAGCGTGTTGGCAATTTGCGAAGTGAGCCGCTCCTGCAATTGCAAACGGCGCGCGAAGGTTTCGGCCAATCGCGCGAGTTTCGAAACGCCGAGAATTCTTCCGTTCTTTGGAATATAGGCGATGTGGCATCTGCCGACGAACGGCGCGAGATGGTGTTCACATAACGAGGCGATCGAGATGTCTTTCACGATGACCATCTCGTCGTGCTTGTTGCCTGACAAAGGCACGATGTGAACGCTGGCGTCCTCTCGCATGCCGGAGGTGAGTTCGGCATACATCTCAGCAACGCGTTGCGGCGTGCCACGCAAGCCTTCGCGATCCGGATCTTCGCCGATGCCCTCAAGAATCAGGCGCACTCCGCGGGCGATGCGATCCAAATCGATCTTCTGCGTCTTTTTTCGGTTCTTAATGTTGTCGACTCGGGCGCTCATACCTTAACGATCAATTAGATCCATCCGCTCACGGGGATGGTACTGACTTGCATAAGCCTGTTGCGCAGCTTCTTCGACTTCCCGGAGCGGAACTCCTGCTTTCGTCGCGGCGGCGCGACATTGTTCGAATTCCGGCATCGCCTTTACGCTGCCGTTATTGATCCGTGCAACTTTAACATCAACGGGTCCGAATTGCGTCTCGACGGTAACCGTCTCGCGAGCAAGCGCGCGGCGCCTCACTTCATAACTGCGCGCCCCTATTGTCGTGGTCTCGGCAAAAAGGAGCTGCATGAACTTCTCGCGATCAGCCGGCCGGCAAAGAATTGAAAGCAAGGTACCGGGACGGTCCTTCTTCATCTGCGTCTGGGAGAGATAACAATCAAGCGCTCCCAGTTGAAACGCGCGGTCCATTACGTGACCGAAGAGTTGTGGCGACATGTCATCGATGTTCGTTTCGATCATCAACAAAGTCTCTTCCATAACGTCGCCCGCGGTTTCCGTCTCTCCCAGTAATATCCGTAAAGCGTTGGGGAAACCCCTGGGATTTCGCGTGCCTGCGCCATAGCCGCTGGCTTCAATCCGCATGGGCGGTATCGCTTCGAAACGATTACAAACGCTCGTGATAATCGCCGCCCCGGTTGGCGTAACAAACTCGCCCTCCAGGTCGCCGGCGTAAATAGGCTTCCCCTTCAGGAGTTCAGCAACTGCCGGCGGTGGAATTGGAAAACGGCCGTGGGCCATCTCGGTCATCCCGCAACCCACACGTAGTGGGGAAGAAATGAATTGGTCGATGCCCAGCAGGTCAAAACCGATTGCCGCTCCGCAGACGTCAACGATGGCGTCGAGGGCGCCAACCTCGTGAAAGTGAATCTTCTCGATTGGCTCGTTGTGAACGCGGCTTTCAGCCTCAGCGAGCCGGGAAAAAATCAGTGCCGCCCGGTCCTTAATCGATGGGTTTAAGCGCGAATCATAAATAATATTGAGAATATCGCTGAGGTGCCTGTGCGCGTGCTCGTGCGCTGTTTGGACCCGAGCGTAAGTAGCGCTGATTCCCGAGCGATGAACCTTCTCGAAATCCAGCTTCCAACCTGCGACCCCGAGCAGTTGCAACTGTTCGATCAGCGCGCTCGGTTCAAGGCCGGCGCCGACCAGGGCACCGAGAATCATGTCACCGCTCGCGCCGGCAAAGCAGTCGAAGTAAAGTGTTTTCATAACATCATGTCAGAAGCCCGCGGGCTCCTGGTTTGAGACTCCTTGCATGCACCCTCGCTGAGGCTGGGGTTTCTGCCTTCTGCTTCACGGTCGGGTTTCAGCCGTTTGTATCCTCGCTGACGCTCAGGTTTCTGCCTTCTGCCTACTGCCTTCTGTCCTGAGTAGTGGCAAAATCTCGCCGGCTTTGCCCGTCAAAACTTCATCGCACAAATCAGACAGCGGTGTCCGTTCCGGATTGACTTCGACGACGCATGCGCCACCCGTGCGGGCAATTTCCGGAATCGAGGCCGCAGGATAAACCACGGCCGAGGTGCCGACGACAAAACACAGCTCGCATTGACCGGCGGCCGCGGCTGCTTGCTCGAACGCGCCGGGCGAAAGCATCTCGCCAAACAGCACCACGTCCGGGCGCAGATGTCCGCCACACTCAAAGCAAACGGGCACGCTATCGTCGAATTTCAATTCGCTTACCTGAACGCGGGCGCCACACTCAAAGCAGCGCGCGCGCCAAATGCTGCCATGAAGTTCAATCACGTTCCGCGAACCTGCCGCTTGATGCAAACCGTCAATGTTCTGTGTTACCAGGGTGAATTCCTTGAATTGCTTTTCCCAGGAAGCAATCGCCTCATGTCCCGGATTCGGTTTAAGAGTCGCCAGCACGCCTCGCCGATAATTAAACCATTCCCAGACCACCGGCAGATCGCGCGCGAGCATCCCTGCGGATGAGATGACATCAAAGGGCAATCCTTTCCAAACCGCGCTATTGCCTCCTCCACGAAATGTCGGGACGCCGGATTCGGCCGAGACGCCCGCGCCGGTTAAGACCACAACACGCTCCGCGTTCGCGAATCGTTCGCGAAGCTTTGCGGAAATCAATGGACGGGTCATTACCTCCATGCTGAAACCTCGGATGGTAGCAAAGCACAGCAACACCTCGCAATTTCGCGATCGGGCAGCGATTCAATACAATAGCCGTTTGCTTTTATTCCCTCTTCCTTTGGGAGGGGAGAAATATATTTGACTCACTAACAATGACATTCATCTTCGGTCGTGACAGCGCCGAAGGCGCGGTATTCAGTAGCCACGGCCGTAAGGCCGTGGATCGAAAGTCGAGATGAAATCAAGGCCCGCAGGGCCGGCATCTCTCGCAAGCTGTGTGATAAGAGGGTTAATGCCGCACCTTCGGCGCTCGACTATTGATGACTCCATCAACCACGGTCTCACGACCGTGGCTATTTTAATGACGGTCCTTCGGACCTAATTGCACCTTCTTCGGCAGTTTTGTTAGACCGCATGAGTTAAGTATGTAATTGCCTTTGGAGAGGGTGAGGGAGAGGGCCTCAGACGGCCGCTACTTCCCTCACCGCAATCCTCTTCCAGAGGGAGAGGGAGTTTTCTGAGAAATCGAGTGAATCTAATCGAACTTCAAAACGGATTGAAGGCGAGCCTGCGCGAGGCTGCTCGCGAGCTTTTCGATATCGAACTCGATCAGCCGGCGGTTGAAGTACCGCCGCGCACAGAGCTTGGCGATCTTGCTTTTCCCATCGCCTTCGAACTGGCGAAGCAAATCAAGCAGAAGGGTGGAGAAAAGCGCGCGCCGCGGACGATCGCTGAGGCAATCAAATCAAGGCTCGAAACGATTGACGAAGTCGCGCGGGTTGAAGTTGCCGGCGCCGGATACCTCAACGTGTTCTTCGATCGGGCGAGTCTGCTGGCCGAATTGTGGACCACGAGTGTATCGCCCCCTGGCTCGCGGACAGGAGAAACCAGGACCACAGCTTCAAAACTGATGGTCGAGCACACGAGCATTAATCCAAATAAAGCGGCGCATATCGGCCACGTCCGCAACTCGGTAATTGGCGATACGTTTGTGCATATCCTTCAAGCCGCCGGCAATCCGGTGGAAGTGCAGAACTACATCGACAACACCGGGGTGCAGGTCGCCGACGTGGTTGTCGGTTTTATGCATATCGAGCAGATGAATCTCGACGACATCAAATCGCTCGATCGTTCTCTCTCGGCGGATCGGCCGTTTGATTACTACTGCTGGGACCTGTACACGCGCGTCGGTTTGTTTTATCGGGATGGAAAAGCTGAAGGTGAATCCAATCCGGACAAGCTAAAACTGCGCACGGAAGTTCTGCATGCGATTGAAGAAGGAAACAATTCGACGGCGGAACTGGCTGACTATGTTGCCACGCGTAATGTCGAGCAGATTCTGGATACCATGGAACGTCTGGGCATCCGTTACGACCTGCTGGCGCGAGAATCAGAAATTCTTCATCTGCATTTCTGGGAGCGGGCGTTTGAGTTGATGAAACAACGCGGCGTCATCCATTTCCAGGCTGAGGGCCGCAATCGTGGCTGCTGGGTCATGCCTTTTGAGTCGCTGGACTTCAACTACAAACCATTTCGATCGGATCCGGATGGGCAGGCCACCTGGGTCACGACGACGGAACCGAATGCCGAGGCTCAGCCGGAAGTGCCGCGGCCGAAGTTTGGCGGCGGTGCGATTGTCTATAACGTAATCGATTCCCGACAATCGTATCCGCAGGAAATTGTGCGCAAGGGTGTCGCGGCCGTAGTTCCTCAGCTCGGCGAAGAAGCAAGCGTGCATCTCTCCTACGAAATGGTCGCCCTGTCGCCGGCCGCCTGTGAAGAACTCGGAATTGAATTGTCTGATGAAGATCGAAAACGCCCTTACGTCGAGATGAGCGGGAGGAAGGGCCTCGGCGTGAAAGCCGACGATTTGATTAATCGTCTGGAAGCCGACGCGCTCGCCGAAGTGAAAAATCGACACGCTGATCTTGCCGCAGAGGAACAGCGCAAGACTGCTCATGCAATCGCGGTAGGCGCGCTGAGATATTTTCTCCTTAAGTTCACGCGCAATTCGGTAATCGCTTTTGACTTCAAAGAAGCGTTGTCTTTTGAAGGTGAAACCGGGCCATACTGCCAATACGCGGCGGTGCGCGCAAATTCTATTTTTCGGAAGCTGGGCAACGAGAGCGATGCCCTGCCCCTGGCGAAACAGATAATCACCGAACGCAAAGACGAGGTTAGCAGCATCCTCGAAGGCGATATAGGAAATGAGATCTGGTCGATGCTGATGCTTGCCGCGCGGCTGGACGAATCTAATGCCCAGGCCGCGACGAGCGCCGAGCCGGCCGTCCTGGCAAAATATACGTTCAATCTCGCGCGCGCGTTTAATCTTTTCTATCATCGCCACCGAATCCTTGGAGAAGAAGACGAGGTGAAGCAAGCGGTGCTGATGACGGTCGCGGATTACACGCGCCAGCAATTGACCGCGGCGCTGGCCAGGTTGGGAATTGAAGTGCCGGAAAGAATGTAGTTGCATGGCCGGTGGCCTTGCTTCGGCCTGGAGTACCGGCTTCAGCCGGCCGTCGTTGAGGTCATCTCGATTCCGCCTGAAGGCGGTACTCCAAACTTCTGATGCGCGCCGCGACTTACGATTTCACGATTTAGGATTTACTATAGTTCGCAATGTTAATCGTTATGAAAGCCGATGCCACCGACGCGCAAGTTGCGCAGGTGTGCGAGGTCATCACCGAACTCGGACTTAAACCGCACCCCATGCCGGGAGCGACGCGCACCGCCATTGGCATTACCGGCAACCAGGGCGCGGTCGACCCGACGCGCTTTGAAAATCTACCCGGGGTCAGCGAAGCAATTCGTGTCAGCAAGCCATACAAGTTGATTACGCTCGATCTGCGACCAGAGAAGACGATAGTCCGCGTGGGCGACGCCGCCATTGGCGGCGACGAATTGGCAATCATCGCCGGACCCTGTGCCATCGAAAGCCATGCCCAGGCATTCGCAGTTGCTGAAGTCGTGCGCCGCAGCGGGGCCCGTTTCTTTCGCGGTGGAGCATTCAAGCCGCGTACTTCTCCATATGCTTTCCAGGGCCTGGGCGAGGAGGGACTAAAGATACTCGCGGAAGTTCGAGAAGCTTATGGACTCAAGATCGTGACGGAAGCACTTGATGAAAACAGTGTCGATCTGGTCGAGAAATACGGCGACGTGATCCAAATCGGCGCGCGCAATATGCAGAATTTCTCGCTCCTCAGACGCGCCGGTCGCTCGCATCTGCCGGTGCTGCTGAAACGCGGCTTGTCAGCAACCCTCGACGAGTGGTTGCTAGCTGCCGAATACATAATGTCGGAAGGAAACTATAACGTCGTGCTCTGTGAGCGCGGCGTGCGCACCTTCGCCCAGCACACGCGCAACACGCTTGACCTCGCTTCCATTCCCGCCGTTCGCCGAATTTCACATCTACCAGTCATCGTCGATCCTTCACATGGGACCGGCAAGAACTATATGGTGATTCCACTCGCCTGCGCCGGGGTGGCGGTAGGCGCGGACGGATTGATTGTTGAAGTCCATGATCAGCCCGAAAAGGCTTTATCTGACGGGGCACAGGCTCTGACGCTCGATCAATTCGACCAGCTTATTCAGGAAGTGCGGCCGATCCATGAAGTAGTCGCGCCTCAGCCGGTGGCCTAGCGCCTTACTCGCTGCCGGCCAAAATACCAATCAAATTTTTCGCCATCGCCGAGCGCGGAATTACTCGATCAAAACCCGCCTGCTCAGCGTTGTCATGCAATTCAGTTTGAACGTGAGAAAAAAAGCCGACCAGATGGATCCGGCTGGTGCTTTCATCTGCCTTCAAGGCGCGCGCGAGTTCGATGGTGTCAATCTTCTGCGCGTGGAGATCACATAAGACGAGCGAAGGCTGATCACGCCGGGCTGCCTCTATCACCGCGTCAATCCCACGCGGGAAAGTGACCTGCACGCCGACCTGCTCTGCCGTTCCACGAATCTTTGACGCGAAGAAGAGATCATCAACGATCGCGATTATATTTCTGGACATATGTTGTCTCTGACGCTCGGGGTACTGCCTACTGCTGTTATTCCTTTTGCAAATCAAAACGAGTTCGCGTAAAGATTCTCAGCGTGAGCGCGCCCGTCAGCTATTTTTCTGATGATCCGAGCCAGGGAATTGAAATTGGAAATCAATCCGCGATTAGCGGAGAGTCCGGAAACAAATCAAGCTTAACCCTGGCTTCGTACAACATACGTTATGCCGTCGGCCGCTATCTCATCGCTTCCGGATTGCTGCGCAAGATCGGATACAACTTTCCCATAAAGCGCGCAGAAGCCATCACCCGAAACATACAAACGGCTGCGCGAGCGTTCTCTGAAAACGTCCTTTTGCCGCCGCCCGACATTCTAGCATTGCAGGAAGCTGACAAAGGCACAAGCCGCGCCGGCGGCCAGTACATCGCGGCTCGCCTCGCTGAAGCAATGGATTTCGCTTATGTTCATATCAGCGCGGGATTGCCGCGCGGAGTTAAGCCAAAGCAGCGCGAATGGTGGTTGAATTTTGAAGAGCAGGTCCGGGAGGACGATCAAGGCGACATGGGCGTTGCCATTCTGAGCCGATTGCCGCTTAACGAGATTACGCGAATCGACCTGCCCTGGCATGACTGTCCCTGGCGGCCGAGGCTGGCAATGGCGGTGACCGTTAATTTGGGCGCCGAAAGGCTGCGGCTTTTCAATGTTCACATTGATCCGCATGGACCGCTCGGCAATCAACACGCGCAGACGGAAAGCCTTTTGGAACACGCGAATAAGGGTGAAGAACCGACAGTTGTGCTCGGCGATTTCAACACGCTCTCAAAACAGAAGGCGACCGAGATTAGAAAGCTGATGGAATCGCAGGGTTTCTCGACGCCGTTTTCTACCGATGTCGCGACCTGGCGTGGCGCCGGCTTGCGCTTTCACGCCGATTGGATCTTTGTCCGAGGCGTCAGGGTTATTCGCTCGGGCGTAGCCAGGGCTTTGAATGTTTCGGACCATTGGCCGGTTTGGGCGGAGATTGAATTGCCGATTTGAAATGTAGCCCAGGGTTGCTCCGGAAGTTTTGCTGGATGACGAAGGAATTCGAATAATAGTCGAGATCCGCAGGTTGGCAATCGGAAATCGGGAATCGACAATTGGCAATGAAGATCACCAGCCGCGACAATTCCCTGCTTCGCCGCGCGCGTTCGGTCCGCGACGGCAAGGTCGACGATCTAATCTTCATTGAAGGCTTGCGCCTTTGCGAAGAAGCGCTGCGATCTGATTTGAAAATCGAAGCCTTGATTTATTCAGATCAGATTGCTCGCAAAGACAGAGCCGCGACGTTGATCGCTGAAATTGAAACCGGCGCAGACAAGACCGCGGTCGTTAGCGAGAACCTGCTGGAATCGATCTCGTACACCAAAACTCCGCAGGGAATAATCCTGCTCGCCTCCCGACCAGTAATCAGCCAGGAAGAGTTTCAGGAAAAACAATCCAGCACGCCCCTTGTTGTTATCCTGCACGGAATAAATAACCCGGTGAATGTCGGCGCCATTCTGCGGACTGCCGAAGCGGCCGGCGTTACCGGCGCGATCGTGACGCCGAATACCGCCGATCCTTTTTCACCAAAGTCGCTGCGCGGCGCGATGGGGTCGGCTTTTCGTTTACCGGTCCGCACGGGTGCGAGTTATGCGGACGCGATCGTCTGGTGCGCCGAGCAAAACATCCGCAGCATTTGTGCGGTCGTTCACGGACAAAAGCCATTTACTGAGTTCGACTGGCGGAAGCCCTGCGCGCTGATTCTCGGCCCCGAATCGACTGGTCTTTCAGATGACGAGATCGCGGCCGCGAACCAATCGGTATTCATTCCGATGGCTGGTCAGGTGGAAAGTTTGAACGTTGCCGTGGCCACCGGGATCTTGCTTTACGAAGCGTCCATGCAGCGTTGTCCCCCTGCCTAACGTCGCCGGATTACAAAGACCGCCAGGTTTCAGCTAGAATAAGAATGATCTTAAGAAGCCGAAACCCCTCTAAACTCGGAATCGTATTGTCTTTCAATGGCTGACGAGCGAAATTCAGAGCCGAAAAAGCGGCGCGACACAATTTTGCCTGAGCGACTAATGCGTCGGGTGCTTGAGGGCGTGGGCGACGTCGTCGACCGCAAGCTTGGGCGCACCATCGATCCCAGGACCGGCCTGACCAGCGATCAGCTAATCCAGCGCATGAACGCGCGGATTGACGAGCGGGTTCGCAAGGAAAGTGGTAGCGACCGCATCGCGCCGCATCATCTGAAACTCAAGGTTGAATGGGGCAAGCATTCTGAGACGCCTCCCGAAGTCACCAAGCGGCTGGAAGCGGAAGTCCTGGCGGCGGCCATCGATCACATTAACGATAACCGCTATCGAACCCTTGGGCCGGTCACGGTCGAAACCGATGTCGACATATTCTCGACCGGTATTTCCGTCGAACCCACCTTCGGAGAATTTGAAGAAGAGCTGAAGCAGCAGGACCTGGAAAACGAGCTGCAAAAATCGTGGAAGGGTGCGCCAAAGGAAAAAAATGAAGTTTCGATTACCGCGCGCGTTACTCTGCCCGAAGGGTCACGCGAAATACCGCTGACTTTTACCCCAGGCGGAAAACGGTTGAACGTCGGACGAGCGACAGATAACGAAATCCATCTTAATCATACAAGTGTTTCCAAAATTCATGCGGCACTAAAGATGGACGGCCTCGGCACTCTGCTGGTCGCCGACACCGGTTCTACAAACGGGACGCATATCAATGGCGTCCGTATCCCCTACGGAGAAGCCCGCCCCATCGTCGATGGAGATGTCATAGCGTTTGGCGACGTCGAAGTTCGCTTTCGCAAGGTCAATCCGTAAAGATGGCGCTCGTACTCTTCTTTCAAACCGCAACGCCCTCGCCCGCGACCGCACCGGAAAAATTGCCCGCGTGGCTGACCCTGATCTACATCGCCGGCCTTTCCCTGGTTGCCCTGGCGCTGATTCTTTCCTTAATTCGAATCTGGCTTCGACGCACTCCGAGTGCTCCTACCTCGCCATCGAGCCTGCCGAAGGACGTGCGCAAGCGACTGGGCGCGACGACGACCAATCGCGGCCTGAAGGCCTGGCGAATTCTGTTCATGCTGCTGGCGATCGCAATCTTTGGGTTTCATGTTTACTGGGCTCGCTATGCGCAGGACAACAACGAAAAGTTTCAGCAGCTCAGCTACAAGGACCTTCGTAACCGGCGCCTTTCGGAATCGACTTTGCGAGGGTGGATATACGATCGCAAGGGCCGCCCGCTGGCTTATTACAAGAAAAACTCCGACGGCGACATCGTGCGCGATTACCCGATGGATGCCGCGCTGGCGCACATCCTCGGCTCTGATCGGGGCGAGCCCGGACTGGAGCGCGCGCTGTTCGGCAATGAAGGTGGCGCCGTGCCCGAGGTCTGGCAGATCATTCGTGGCGAAACCGTAGAGCAAAAAATGAACAAGGACTACACGCTGACGATTGATAAGGACCTTCAGCAGGCGGTGGTCGACCAACTGAAAGGCAATCACGGCGCGGTGGTGATGTTCAACCCGCAAACGGGCGACGTGCTGGCGATGTACAGCAATCCCTCATACAGCCTCAGGGATGCGCAGGACGAAGCAACGTGGATCAAACTCGAAAACGATCGCAAGGAAAAACCTTTACTGAATCGCGCGCTCAACGAATATTACGTGCCCGGGTCAACTTTCAAAACGCTGATGATGTTCACTGCGTTTCGCAACGGAATGACCGACGTACGCTTCAGTACCGGCGGCGGTTTTTCCCCTCCCGGCTGCGACAAGACCATCACCGACGACAACGGGGGCTGCGAAGCGTGCGGCAACATTGGAATCGACGTTGCTTATCAGAAATCCAGCAACATCTATTTTTCGTACCTCGGGACTCTGTTAGGCGGACCGCGTATTCACGATACCGCAAAGCTGGTTGGGATGGGGGCATACGACAGCATTAGCGGCGACGGGCAGGGCCGGCGCGAACTAGAAATTTGGAATGCGAGCACCAACGCGATCAAGAAAGCAATAGCGCCTACCGAGGCATGGCTTAAAGCCGGACCACACTCCACGCGATGCGAACTGATGTACGAAGGTTACGGCCAGGGATACGCCTCGCAAATGACGCCCTTTCAGATGGCGCTCCTGATTTCGACGGCCGCCAATCTGGAAGGCAAACTGATGAGACCGAAGGTTGAATACGACCGCCCTCCGGAAGTTTTCAATGCCGTGCTAACCCCGCTACAGGCTGCCACGATCCGACATATTATGAACATGGTAACGGAAGGCGGAACGGCGGACTCAGCTATGGGACCGGTGAAAGCCGCAGGCATTCGCAGTGGCGGCAAGACCGGCACCGCCCAGAAGGCGGTACCGATTATCGATCCGAAAACCGGCAGGCCGATGACGCGCCTGGTAAGCGAGCGCGATTCAAAAGGCAGGATCATCAGGCAATACGAAGAAATCGTTTTGGCCGACAAGCTGCGCAGCGACGCCTGGTATCTAAGCTTTGCGCCGCTTGATAAACCCGCAATTGCCATGGCTGTTTTGCTGGAAGGGCCGGGACCGGGCATAAGTTTTTATGGCGGCAAGAACGCGGCGCCGATCGCCGCCCAACTAATTCTAAAGGCGAAAGAGCTTGGATATTTGAGCGGAGGACCGACCCAGGTTGCCCGGCCAACTCCGGCATCGCGGCCGAGCCCGCGGCGACCGCCGGCACAACCAGGACCGCAGCCGACGCCGAGATGAAGGCAGATTGATTAAATGAAGAACCGCGCTTCATCCCATTTATTGATTCTGCTGGCCCTAATCGTAATCGAGATCGTGGGCTACGTCGGAATTCATCGCGCCGCTCTGATTCGCGGTTACAGCACCTCGTGGATTGGCGCAGCGCGCGACCTCTTCATGTATCTCCCAATCATGGTGCTCGCCCTCTGGCTTTCCGTATCGAAAAAGTTCAAAGGCAACTGGACGCTCTATACCACCGCGATTCTCCTTTTCTCGGTCGGCTTGCTCGTCCAATATCGTCTTTACAGTGATCCGGAATACAACGCACGGAACAAAGCGGAGGCACGTCAGGAAAAGACCGACGCTTTGCGTTTGCGCTACATCAATGAAAACTATGACGCGACCAAGCGCCAGATGATGGGCCTGCCCCCACTGCCTGCCGGAGCCCCCGAGCCGGAATTACCTTTAAAGGAGTCGAGCTATTCACTTCAGAATGCATTCACCGCAAGCTATACCTGGATTCCCGTAGTATCTCTGATCTGTTTCGCCATTGCGTATGCATTTTGTGTTAACGATCGATTCTTGTCCTGGATTCAACGCCATAACTTCATCATCGTGCTGCTCACACTGGTCCCACTGGCTGCAGCCATCGTTTATTCGAGCGCGGGAAAGGCCGCCGGCAACACCACGCCCTGGGAGCCGGCAAAAGTTCCGTTTCTGCTCGGCTTCGCGGGGATCCTGACCGCCAGATACAAGGATCTTGGTCGCACTTACTGGGGAATCCCGCGCGCGCGAGACATCGTCCCGCTTGTGGTTATGGCCTTGATTCCCTTCATTCCATTTTTTGCGCTGAAGGACTTTGGGCAAATGCTCATCTTCATCGGCGCATATACAACACTTTATCTGGTCGCGGTGCGGCGCTGGCCGCAGTTGCTGGTTTTTGTCGGTTCGGTGTTGTTGGTGATCGCAATCCTGGTGGTGGGCGCGCTGCCCCGCGACATTCAGGAGAAGGTGCCCATGCTGCCTACAATCGCGCGACCGATCCAGCATGCTTTGCCGGCGCGCATTCAGCAGCGTTTTCATTTGTGGCTGGATGGATTCGATCCGCCCTCGCCAGAGGAATCCTGGTGGAAGAAGGACTACGACGAAGCCCTGGCTAAGGATCCGCGCATGAAAGAACTGGCTGAGCAAAGCGAAGCAATGAAGCAAAGCGTTAATACCGATATCTGGTTTGACAAGCTCGCTTTTCAGCCGGCACAGGCAGTGTTCGGCATTGCTTCGGGTAAGACCAGCGGCCGCGGACTGGGCCTGGGATTTCCCGAAGTAATTCCGATTGCTGATTCGGATTATGTCTACGCGGCCATCGCCGAGGAGATGGGTTTGCTGGGCGGGGGCATCGTTATGCTGGCAGTAATAATCTTCGTCATCGCCGGGGTTCGGACCTCAATCGAGGCACGTGATATGTTTACGAAGTTGTGCGCCGCGGGCCTGACAGCAATGATCGGCATCCAGGCCCTGGTTAACGTTGGCGGCATAACCAGAGCCTTGCCGATGACCGGTATCACCCTGCCGTTTGTGAGCCATGGCGGGTTTAGTCTGATCACGAGTTTTGCCATGTTGGGTATGTTAATGGCTTTTTCGCATCGCAATGCCCAGGACGCGCGCGCGGTGGCGCGCGCGAAACGAAAGATTGATGATGATGCTGTTCCTCTGGAGGCGGTTCAATGAGCGCGTCAGTTAAGAATGATCTCCGTGTCGCCTCGATCACCGATCGCGGTATGAGCGAGAAACGCCCGGTCAACGAAGACTCGCTGCTGGCTGATCCTGTCCGCGGAATCTTTGCCGTGGCCGACGGAGTCGGCGGCGCAGAGGCCGGCGAGGTAGCATCACAAACCGCGGTTGAAGTTCT
>WNGM01002337.1_pt1 | contig 18721 bp, 11 predicted proteins | sample 5400571 | NCBI WGS metagenome assembly WNGM01 (sample SAMN13153378, study PRJNA577476) | soil metagenome | isolation source: 100 cm soil or saprolite under Garry oak tree replicate 2 | place: USA:California | collected 2016-06-15 | reverse complement strand
AGGCAAGCAAAGCGTTTTCGAGCATGTCGATCGTCGCGCCGAACTGCTGCCACAGAGCGGTGCAGAGCGTTGTCTCCATCAGTTGTTCAGCCATAACGTGTGCTCCTTTCTGCTTCTTTTCTCGACATGTTACCACCAAAAGCGGTCAGAATCTACCCTGTATCGACAGTTTTATTTTCCAGAGTGAGGGTTTTTGCCCAATTCGAGTGCGCATCCCTTTCAAGCATCATATGACGAGGTGTTCCGCTGTATTGGCAAAAACACATCCTTGCGGCACCAGGATGAAAAATCCAAATCCCTCATATCCACCAATCACCGCTTGATTTTCAGGGGCAAAGACGTCATTGATCCCGGTTTCTCGTCGGGCTTTCTCTTGTGCTTGCTGGAAAGCGCATTGCTGCTTTCCTCTTTCTTCACCGCATACATCTCATCATGTGCGGTCATTGTACCTGATGCGCGACTTCGCGCGCAAGAGTCACTGGTAGTCAGTTGTTTCCGTCCTCGATATCGCAAGCGCCGGTTGGGCAAGCGGACGGCCTTTCAATGGTCACGGCTGAAACTGGCGTCCAGCGCGAAAGCCCTCGAAGCTGAACCAGCAGTTGCCCACGGCTTTTTCTTACCGCCATCACTTGCGCTACTCCACACCTCACGTGTGTACACCGATGATACGCCTGCTCGAAGATGGCGGCCTTGATCTCTTCAAGATCTGTTGATTGCACAGGTCCCTCCTTGTTCGTCGTTGCGCTCAGCCTCTTGCGTGGTGAGCACAAACACCTGGTGGTACGGTGCAGGCGGGCGAAAGAAGGTGTAGAGGTCTACTTGAATCTCAATAGCGAGCGCGGCGGCGCAGGCGGCATGAAAGACGGCCACCCCGGCATCATCATTCATGATCACGAAAGCGCTTTGGAACAGTATGAGCAGCGTTTCGAGAGACTCTTAATCCCTGCCCGAAGACGCTGTTCGTCATTGATGATGAGCATGAAAGGTTCCTCCTACACCAGAAACATCGTCGGAGCAAGATCTGCTCCTCTGTCAAGAGTGTAAGAATCGACCAGGAGATTGACAAGGGGGTTTGCCACGCCTGACTGACCATCTACGTAAAGCATGTTATGCGGAGGTCTCCTGGAGGGTATTGATGCTGCGTTTCAGATCAATATGCGGCAACCAGGAGTTTACCATGTTCAGGTACCCGCCGACACTATCGAGGCGGGATTTGTCTTGCATAGTAAACACGCAGCACGGGCCGTCAAAATACCTTTCACGCTGCCATTACCGATAGTACATTGGGTGGTTGTCGATGGGCGGCAGGCTGTTATCCAGGAAACCAGCTGGCAAACGAAGGTAGTAACGCATACACGGGCGTGGCTCGAACAGGCCGAAAAGCCCCGGCTCTTTGTCGCCCTCACCCCTCGAGAGGGATGGAATACTCCACTGAGAGGAAGATTACTCGTCCACTATCGCGAAAGCAGTGAGCCACAGGTCCTGGAGCCGCGGGGATATGCAAGTAAATGGCTCACCTTTCACCTCGCTGAAGCCGCCGATAGCATTCGCAGCAGTCATGATGGTTATATTCACGTGGAACTGGAACTCAATGCACTCCCCGGTCAACTTAAACCTATCACATTGCCTGTAATGCGCTTTACACAGTCTCTGAACATTGATAAGCTCTGCCTAGATAGTTGCCTTGTTAACGATACTTGGCTATTCTCTCTCAGCTGGCAAAGTGGGCAACGACTACGTAATCTGGTACTCCGCTTCTGGTCTCTTTGGCAACCGTGGGCAGCACCCTTAGAACGAGCTATCTCTGACTCTGCACAACAGCGTTTCGATATCGAAGTGCCACTCATAGAGCTATCCCCTGGTCTTTACTGTGTAGAGATGGTTGTCCGTGACCCATGGTCATCCAGCATAGACCGGCGACCAGCGCGACAGGCACCTGGCATTTTGATGGTGCTGCTTGGCAACTCGGAAGAGCAACGCCAGCACTTGGCGGGACGAGAAGGGACGCTAAGTAGCCTGGAAAGGGCTTTGGCCGCGCCCACAATCTTATCCTGTTTAGATGCACTACATAGCTTTGACGTACAATATCGGGCCCGGGATATGCGCCCCGCATTCGAGAGCTTGCTGGTCCTGCAGGAACAGTTCACGGATACAAAAGAGCAGGCAAAAATCTTTGCTATTTTTCAACGACACCTCGTTAAAACACCTATTGACCTGCTTGCGCTGGCTGCCATACATAGTATTGGCCAGGAACAGCCTACTCGCTGGCACTTTGAGGAACTTCTAGCACGCCTTGCTCCAGGACTCGGTCTAGAGCAACTCTTGAATCAGATTCATCAAACCGGTTCGATTACATGGGAAGATTTACGCCCATTCATGCCCACACAAGATGCCGATAGCCATAACCAAGCTGAAGTTTTTTCCCTTCTGTTAGATGCTGGTGTTCGTCTACAAGAGTGGGATAGCGATATACAATTGCCAGATAAGCAGAGACTCGCCGATACGAACGAATTATATGAAGGCCTCTCTGAATACTATCTCGACAGCGCACGTCAGTACCTACAGGAAGTAAGTAAGTTTCCATTGCTAAACGCAGAACAAGAACGCCGGCTCGCCTTACAAATTCTCGAAGGCAAAGCAGCAGAGGTCCAGCAAGAGCGACAGGATCCTCCAAATCATTTCCTGCAAAAGCGCATTGAGCAAGGCAGGAGCGCTTATGAGACACTCGCAAATGCAAATTTACGTCTAGTCGTAAGCATCGCCAAGAAATACATGAATCGTGGCCTTGAGTTGCTCGATGTGATTCAGGAGGGCAATATTGGCTTAATGCGCGCCATCGGTAAATTTGATGGCTCCAGGGGCTACAAGTTTTCAACCTATGCTACTTGGTGGATACGCCAGGCTGTTATGCGTGCACTCGCGGACAAAACGCGCATCATTCGTCTACCTGTTTATGTGATTGAAGAAATCAGCCGACTTTCCCGCACGAGGAAAGAACTGGTACTCCAGCTAGGGCTAGATCCCACAGATGAGGAACTGGCTGAAAAGCTAGCTTTCTCGGTTGAAAAAGTGCGAGAGCTCCAGACAATAGCACAGGAGCACTTTTCTCTTGAAAGCCCATTGGGAGAAGATGAGGGAACAACCATTGGGGATCTCATTGCTCAAGAAGATTCTGATCCACTTGATCTCGTTACCGCTCAAGATGTCAAGCATCAGGTTGGTCGCTTGCTAAGCTTATTAACTGATAGGGAGAGGTTGGTAATAGAATTACGCTTTGGCATGCATGACGATGTTGAACGCACATTGGAAGAAGTTGGTAGAGAACTCCACGTGACCCGTGAACGCATTCGGCAAATTGAAGAAAGGGCTCTAAAGAAACTGCTTTTCTACAGTCGAAATGAGGATTTTCATCTTGTCAACTAAATGGTATCTGATTTTTTACGAGGAGTGATAAGACTGTGAGTACATTAAACCCGATAGCAACGATGCGTATCATAGCATGGTCGTAGTATTGCGCAATTGGTTGCAGACGGTATACTCAGCACGCGTTTTCAACGCCTTTGCTCGGAAGCTCTTCCACCTAGTCGCCCACTATATTTGCATCAGGATCAGGCCATTACGCATGTCGTTCAGCAGCGCCGTAACCTGATCGTCGCAACTGGCACGGGTTCTGGGAAAACGGAAACGTTTTTACTCCCTATTTTTCAGCATCTTTTACAAGAAGAGGCCAATGGCACGTTGCACCAATCAGGCGTACGAGCTTTGCTCCTCTATCCGATGAACGCCCTTGCCAACGACCAGCTGAAACGGCTCCGCCACCTTCTGGAACACTATCCGGCGATTACGTTCGGGCGCTACACGGGGGAGACCGCAGAGAAAGATAGGGATGCAGAAGACCGCTTTCGAGAGCAATCACCTCATGAACCCCTTTTGCCCAATGAATTGCTGAGCCGCAGTCAAATCCGGGCCAACCCGCCTCACATTCTGCTCACGAACTATGCCATGCTGGAGTACCTGCTGCTTCGTCCGGAGGATTGCGAATTATTCGATGGTCCTACAGGCAAGCACTGGCGTTTCTTGGTACTGGATGAGGCGCACACCTATGATGGCGCCAGTGGTATAGAGCTCGCTATGCTACTGCGCCGCTTGAAAGATCGCATAGTTACAAGTAGACCGGGTCAGTTGCGCTGTATCGCCACCAGTGCCACTCTTGGACAAGGACGTAGCGATTTTCCGGCGGCTGCCACTTTTGCGAGCGACCTCTTTGGAGAAACGTTCGAGTGGCTACGCGACAATCCTCAAAGGCAGGATGTAATCGAGGCTACTCGTCTCCCTACGGCAGCACTTGGACCTACGTGGGGAACAGGTTCGATTCAACTGTACTCCGCGTTGGAGCGGGCTATAGATGCAGTCTCACAATCCACCGACGACACCTCGGAGGTGCTTGATTCTCTCACTGCCGCCATAACCCCAATCATCCCTGCGCCGATCATAGACGAGGCACGCCAACTGGCTTTGAAGCAATGGCTGGCAGAACATGAGGACGGCCTGGAAAGCACTCGCGAGCAATACACCATCGATGCGTTTCTCTACGTTATTCTTAGCGGTGATGAACGGCTGCACGAGCTGCAAGATCTGTTGGGGAAAGAGCCATCATTGCTTGAGGAAGTGGCCCATAGAATCTTTAGAGGTGAGCACGATGCTGGTGTTCATTTAGTTCGTCTGGTTAAACTTGCTGTGCGAGCTCGTCCAACGGCCTCAAGCCTCTCGCTTTTGCCAGCGCGCTATCATGCCTTCGCCAGAGCGCTGGAGGGAGTTTTTGCTTGTCTCAATAAACAGGGTCATACAGATCAGCAGCCACGCCTATTCCTCAGCCGTCATGAGACCTGTCCAGATTGCGGTGGGTGGGTTGTCGAACTAGCAACATGCGTTCGCTGCGGTGCAACCTATATTGTAGGGCGCGTAGATGACGATGCCTCCTCCCTGATCGCCTCAGCCGCTCAGCAACAGACACTACGCCAGTTAGCAGACGGCAGCGCAGGGCAACTCGGTCATCCCGTCTATTTCTTGCTTGGTAGACAAACCGTATCAGTCGATGAAGATGAGATCACTGCGACCGGTGAGGGTCTACCAGAACAAGCCGCTCCCGCGCAACTCTATCAGCTGTGCCTGCAATGCGGGAAGTGCTCCGTCCAGGAACGCCAGCTTTGTAGCTGCGGGGGAATGATGATAGCGCTGTGTAAAATGGAGACCCAGAACGAAAGAGAACCCAGGCGATGCATTCAGTGTGGAGCGCATAGCACAAACGCTATCATTTATCGCTTTCTCACGGGTCAGGATGCTCCGGTCAGCGTCCTCGCCACCGCTCTCTACCAAAACTTGCCCCCTTCGCTTGACGAAGAGGTCACGGACCTACCGGGAAAGGGCCGTAAACTCCTCGTCTTTTCAGATAGCCGACAGGACGCGGCTTTCTTTGCCCCTTATTTGGAGCGGACCTATAATCAGGTTTTACACCGCCGCCTCATCGTACAAGCTCTGCTTTCGGATCGAGAAGGAAGAGCAGGTCAGTTACGCATTGAAGATGCCGTGAGCCTTGTCCTCAAAGCTTCTGAACAAGCAGGCATGTTTGAACAACGGCAAAGCCGCGTCCAACGGCAACAGGCAGCCAAAACGTGGTTAATGCAAGAATTGATCGCGCTGGACCGCCGTTTAAGCCTGGAGGGACTGGGTCTACTGCAATTCCGCCTCGTCCGCCCTCAACGCTGGCGTACTCCTCATGCTTTACAAACAGCTCCATGGAGTCTGAATGAAGATGAGAGCTGGACACTCATCGCACTCTTACTCGATACGCTTCGTCAGCAAGGCGTCACTACTTTTTTGGAAGGGCTTGATCCCAGGGATGAACGATTTGCCCCACGCAGCAACGAGTTCTTTGTTCGAAAAGATCAATCAGATAGTAAAGCAGGCATTTTAAGCTGGATACCCACGCGCGGCAGCAATCGGCGACAGAATCTGCTCGAGCGTCTACTCGCATACTGTGCAGCAGAACTTCCTTTGGAAGAGCGTCGGCAAAAAGCAACAGAAGCATTGCAGGGAATATGGACCCATCTTACGGAGCCGCGCTCTTTCTGGCAGGACCATCTCGAGAGTATGTCACGCCCGAAAAGTGGGCTAGTCTATCGTTTGAGTCACGCCTTCTGGGAAATGGTGCCATTGACGGAGGGAAGCTCTATTTACCGTTGCAATCGTTGCCGCGCATGTACAGGGCTGTACTTACGCGGGCTTTGTCCCACACTTAACTGCCAGGGGAAACTCGAACAGTGTAGTGCGGAACAACTGCTCCAAGAAGAAAATCATTACCGCTCACTCTACTTGCATATGCAGCCAATCCCCCTCGCTGCGGAAGAACATACCGCACAGTGGACCAGCAGTGAGGCAGGCAAGGTGCAGGAGCGTTTTATCCGAGGCAGAGTAAATGTTCTGAGTTGCTCAACAACTTTTGAATTAGGGGTTGATGTCGGGGAACTCCAATCGGTACTTATGCGTAATGTCCCGCCGACTACCGCGAATTATGTACAGCGTGCTGGGCGTGCAGGTCGACGCACCGACTCAGCCGCGTTCGCTCTAACCTACGCCCAACGCCGTTCTCATGACCTGACACACTACAGCTATCCCCGGCGTATAGTTGCGGGTAGGATCAATCCACCGCGCATCTCGCTTGCCAACGAGAAGATTAGCCGCAGGCACATGTATGCACTAATGCTTGCCCACTTCTTTCGTACTATGCGTGATCGAGATCAACGCCTCTTCAGTACCGTAGGAAGTTTCTTTCGGCCAGAGGATGGCAAAGAAAGCGGCACCAGGCTTCTACTGGAATACGCACAAGACCATCCCAGCGAAGTACAGGAGGCCTTGCGGCGCATCGTTCCACAGGAAGAAGAAATGCAGTCAGCAGTCGGTATAGAAGACTGGAGTTGGCTGCGCACATCTGATGACGATGGCATGCTTGATCTACTAGAGCGCGTTGACGAAGAAGTGACGGCAGATCTCGAGCTCTACCGAAAATCAGAAGACGAGGCGGCTAGAGATGGATCGTATGATATGAGCAAGCATTACCAATCGGTGATACGGACTATTCGAGGGCGTTCTTTACTTGGCTTTCTGGCTTCGCGCAATCTTCTGCCCAAATATGGTTTCCCAACTGATGTAGTGGCTTTGAAAACTGATCATATTCCTGATCCCGATGCTTTGCGCGTGCAACTCGAGCGTGATCTGCGCATTGCGATATCAGAGTACGCTCCTGGGGCAGAGGTTGTTGCAGCCAAGCATATATGGACTGGTGGAGGACTCTACATACAGCCGAAGCGAGCCTGGCCGGTCTACAAATATGCCATTTGTCCGGACTGCAATCGATTTCTACGCTGTAAAGACGAAGAAGAGCTTGGCACGGTATGTACCTGTGGGAGTACGCTACATCGTAGTGTCACCTTTGTCATACCGGAGTTCGGCTTCGTCGCAGCACGAAATCTACTTCGCTCTACAAGTGAGTCACGTCCACAACGACTCTATGCCTCACGCGTCTACTTTACTGAGTATGTGCGGCCTCAGCATACACAGCAGGTTACAGTCGAAGCGATTACTGCGCCGAAGCTCGTTGAAGATCTCTCCAGTGCCCATATTCGCATCTCTAATTACTACTCACGTTTTGGTCAACTTGCCCTTGTAAATGAAGGTCTTGATCGGCGAGGATTCCGTATTTGCTCATCTTGCGGATTTGCCGAGATGGCTCCTGCTGTCCCGGTCGGCAAGACAAGACGCACCGGTAAGCCGCAATCACATTCTAACCCTCGTACAGGCAAGCCATGTAACGGCCTGATGCACACGCATCGGCTAGGACACCAATTCCTTACCGATGTGGTCGAGATACGCTTTGATGGCTCGCTGGCAAGACAGAGTGAATTTGTATTGTGGCGATCTCTGCTTTACGCGCTGCTGGAAGGTGCGTCACAGGGACTCAGCATACGTCGAGACGACCTGGATGGGACCCTATACATACCAGGTAAAGGAGAGTCACCAGCCCTCATGCTTTTCGATAATGTGCCAGGAGGAGCAGGGCATGTGCAGAGAATCTCCAGCGAAATGCGGTCAGTCTTTGAGGCCGCATATGAACATGTAAACAAGGAGTGCTGCGGACCAGAAACAAGCTGTTACGAATGCTTGCGAAACTTTCGCAATCAGCCTTACCATGACGAATTAAAGCGTGGATTAGCCCGCGATTTCCTCGCTCAGGTGCTTGGAGCAACGCCGTTGCAGATAGGGTAATGTTATGGCAAAAATGATTCCTTTTCCCATACGACGTGATGTGAAAAGTCCGGCAGAAAGGCGTTTGTATGATCTGTTCAAAGACCAACTCTCTGCCGATTGGACAATATTTCACAATATTCCCTGGCAGACCCGTGATGTACGCTATGGAGCCAAAGATGGCGAAACGGATTTTGTACTTGCCCATCCCGACTATGGCATCCTTATGCTGGAAGTCAAGGGCGGTCAGGTCCGTTACGATGGGTCCAGTGGGTAATGGTTCAGCCATGAGTACACTATCAAGGATCCTTTTGAGCAGGCCAGAGGTAGCAAATACAGCTTGCTCGCCGTACTCAAGGAACAGCCCTACTGGCGTGCTCACTGGATAACTATTGGACATGCCGTTGCCTTTCCCGACGTTGATATTATTCATGAACCGCGGATGCTACGGCCAGATGCTCCTCGTGAGATAATCATGGAAAAGAGCCATACGAAAGATCTGACTAGCTGGGTTAAAAACGTCTTTCACTACTGGCGCGGGCAAGAGTCGAATAGCAATACTCCTGGTCCTATCGGTATCAAAGAAGTAGAGCTTGTCCTCAGTCCATCCTTCTATCTGAAACCATTGCTCAGTTCAGATATCGAAGATGAGCAAGTAGAATTGCTGCGTGTTACAGAGGAGCAATTCGAAATATTGAACTTCCTACGTCTGCATCGTAGAGCTGCAGTAAGCGGTTGCGCGGGATCAGGTAAAACTCTAATGGCGGTTGAAAAGGCCAAGCGTCTAGCCCAGCAGGGCTTCAGTGTCTTACTTACCTGTTTTAACTACAACTTGTCGGTGTTTTTGCAGACAAATCTGGCTGACTATCCCACCATCCATGTTCATCATTTTCATGGCCTTTGTAGAGACCTGGCTCGTAAAGCAGGTTTATTAGTGGCAACAGATCGCGTAGAGAAATCGCGGGATTTTTACGATGAGGAGCTTCCCTCTCTGCTTGTGGAGGCAGCGGATCGTTTGACCTGGCGTGTAGATGCTATCATCGTCGATGAAGGTCAGGATTTTGACGAAGTATGGGATCTCTCTTTACGCTACCTGCTGCACGATCCTGAAGATGGCATTATGTATATCTTTTTCGACGACAACCAGAATCTGTATCAACCTGGTCAACACGTCCCATTGGAAAAGACGCCTTTCCCGCTCTCGAAGAACTGTCGCAATACGAAGCTCATACATACCTTTGCCCAGAAATTTTATCGTTCTGATCATCCCATTACCGCTATCGGTCCACAGGGCAGGCCGGTACAGATCGAGCGATACGATACCCCTGACAAAATGAAACAACTTCTGCGTCGCAATCTACACCAACTCATTATTCAGGAGAAAGTGCAAGCCCAGGACATTGTGATCCTGACCCCGAAGTCACCAGATAAATCAATGCTGGGGAGTCTGGGCTTATTGGGTAACTTCCGCCTTGTCGACCACCCGACAGGTGCCAGCGGCGAGGTGTTTTATACAACCATTTACAAGTTTAAGGGGCTCGAAAGTCCTATCGTTATCTTGATAGAGATGGAGGCTGAGTATGCCCCAGACATGCAGAAATTGTTCTATATTGGAAGCTCACGCGCCTGCAATCATCTCATAGTAATTGCCCATCAGGAATTCTTAATATGAATAGTACACATGTAGATGCTCATCAGCCGTCGAATTTGAACTTCATTTTGACTTCAGAGCGGAGGATATAAAGGAGGCCGTTATGATGGCCTCCTTTATATCCTCCGCTCTGAGCAGTAGCTCTGGAGGTCTATTTCCCCGCCACGATCATTACTCACAGCTAGCAGTTGAGGCATGTGTGAACTGTATCAAAAGGCACTAGCGTTGAGAATAAGCGAGCTTCGCTAAATGTCACGGTGTTCCGAATATTCATGAGGCATCTTTTTCGGTCAAAATAAGATTCTCCCATGAGGCAATACGTTACCAGAATGGTTGACCATCTACACACAGGCTTGTAACATGTCTGAAACGGCCTGCATGATTGCCGCTGTTGATCTGCAGGAATGGAAGTCGTTCGTACCATGCTTCGTACTTGTTGAAGCAATGCGGTGAGGGAAAGCGCATTCAAATCTGCCATTGAAGACTCCTTACAAAGGTGACGACTCGCCGTTCACCTTTTTCTCCGTTGCTCTTTCACCTGAGTGCTCTTGCGTCTGGTCTCTCTCGGCCCAGGCATGCGGGTCGGAATGTGATCGCCAGGGCTATATTTGCGCTTCTGTTCCTGGAGGATCGTATCATTCATGTGGATATAATTGAGCACCGTGGTCAGATCCTCATGTCCCAGTAGCTCCTGAAGCGAAAAGGGATCGTTGCTTTTGATGAGGTAGTTCATGGCAAAGGTGTGCCGGAGAATGTGCGGACTCACGCGTTTGTCGGTGATCCCCGCGCGTGTTCTGAGGCGCTTGAACAGCATTTCCATGCCATTTTTGGTGAGTGGCTGGCGGGTCTCAGAGAGAAACAAGTGATCTTCTCCGGCACTGCCCCACTCGGCGAGTTCTGCTGCATCAGGACGATGTTTGTCCAGGTAGTAGGAGAGATTACGCAGACAATTTTGTCCCAGCGCCACTCGTCGTTCCTTGGCTCCTTTCCCCAGAACGGTCACGACTCCCTTTTTCCGATCCAGATCGCTGACGTGCAGATGGGTGAGTTCGGAAACGCGGATGCCGGTATCATAGAGGAGCCAGAGAATAGCGCGGTTGCGCACCGCCGCTCGCTCGGCATAAGGACCGGTCTCATGGGGAGGGGCACAAGCCAGCAAAAGCTGTTCAAACTCCTCGGTCGTGATGGTTTGGATGAGCGGCCTGCCGACTTTGGGAAAGACCACGCGCTCAAAGGGATTGCTCTCAAGGGTGCTTCGACGCACCAGCCAGTGGAAGAAGGCGCGCGCCGAGCGCGCATAGGTCTGAATGGTGCGTTCGCTGCGCACTTTGCCACGGGCTGCAGGAGTGCTGCGCAGGTGCGCAAACCAGGCGCTGATGTCGTCGGCCTCGACCTCATCGATCAGGGTGATGTCCAACTCCTCTTCCAGGAAGTGCCGCAGCAATCCGAGAGCGGTGCGGTGCCACTCGAGTGTTTTCTCGCTCGAATTACCACCGATGTGATCCTGGATGTAGGCTTCAATCAGCGTCGCGATGACGCGCCGTTTGGCCTGCATCTCTTGCCGGACGGTTTTCTTGTTCGGCGTTTGAGCAGCGACCGCTTCTTGCTCATCTTGTCCGTGCCTAGCTTCAGCCAGAGCATCAAGCTTGGCGCGTTGGGCTTGCGCGCGTGCTTCGGTGACGCGCGATCCTTTCTTGGTTGTTCGTCTGTTTGCTCCCTTTGACTGCACAGTGTTTGCTGCGTATGAATCGTTGTTCGTCGCCTTGGACACCATGATGGCTTGTTTCCTTTCCTCTGCATCATCGTGAACCTCTGCGGGACCAGGGTGATGCACTCATGCAACACATCAACATGTTCAAGCAGTAATCCAGTCGTATCAGGCGCTCCATGTCTCCCTGCGGTGTAGGTTAGCCTCTGACAGAAAAGGAAGCGCGGCAGGGCGCCTCCAGCCTCTCGTCGGAAGGAAGCCGGAAGGCAGGTGGTCGCTCTCCGGTGAAGGCAGGTGGTCATGTATCAAAATGCTTGCAAACACTTTTGTCAGCAAGTGCAATGCGGGGCAGGTGGTTGCCAAAAAAGAAGGCAGGTGTCCGTTGAACACCTTTTGAGGCAAAAGAAAACCGCCGTCTCGATCAGTCATCACTGCTCGCTTCCTAGAAAGCGGCCTGTGAAGCACTTCGAGAGCGACGGCCCAAAGAGGAGAGCGGGAGACGGGACTCGAACCCGCGACAGCCTGCTTGGAAGGCAGGAACTCTACCAACTGAGTTACTCCCGCATAGTTGTGCATGAAATCAAAGAATAGTTGACCGGTCGGGGTGCGCGGACTTGAACCGCGGACCTCCTGCTCCCAAAGCAGGCGCGCTACCGACTGCGCTACACCCCGTAGGGATTTCATTCTTGCAGAGAACGTGGGCACTATAGCACGCCTCTAGTGATCTGTCAAGTACTACCGTCAGCCTTTCTTGCGGCGGTAGCGCAGCTTGAGTAGGAAAAGATGCCAGCGCGTAGCAATACTACTGAGCGGGTTTCGACGTATAGGTGTCACATTGCCATAGCGCGAGGATGGGGCAGTATAACGAGAAAAGCGCGACGGGCGCGTACGAGAACCGAACGCTGAAAGAACAGTCAATACCACACACACGGCACCTACAACGGCAAATATCCCGGTGACAATATTCGGACCCACAGCGTATGCATAGCCACCACCAATGAGGGCAGCTATGACCGCAAAGATAATAAACCATTCCGAGGTCCTCAAATGCAGAGATGGAAAACTCCGTCGAGGTGGTCTTACACGGTAGTCTGGTTTGCGTCGTAATCGCTCACCGAATCTCTGCCCAAGACCTGGTTTAGGCTCTGTAGTCTCCAAATTGCGGAGGATTTCTTCAATTTCACGTTCGTATCTGTTTGGCATGGCTGCTCTGCTTCCTTGAACTCGCCAAAACGCTCTTGCTTGTAATGATACCAACTTTTAAGCTGAGAGACAAGTATTTTGCCTCTCAATTTTGAGTAGTTGCTTGCAGGAGCACTTTGATTTTCTCCACCAGTTCAAATGGATGAAATGGTTTGGTCATATGCTCGGCTGCCCCTAAGTCGACACTAATACGCTCGTAAATGTCTTCAGCGTGGGCCGTCATGATTACCACCGGTATATGCCGTGTCTGTGGATCACTGCGCAAGGTGTTAAATATCTGATACCCATCCTCACCTGGCATCATGACATCCAATATAATTAAATCAGGTATGTGCTGAATAAGCAAATGTTGAAACTGGCGACCATTACAAGCAGCAGCGACCTCAAAGCCATTGCGCTTGAGCACAAACGTGACAATTTCCCGTATTTCCCTATCATCATCCACCACAAAAATGCGCTTTGACATGAGTTATTTACTCCCAACTAGCCCATATTTTTATTGAGCTAGCATCTATCTTACCTGGATTCCTTGCTTATTTCAAGAAATAAGCCCATGTTTTTCCCTCTTTTTCTGAAATTTAGCATCTTCTGTATGAAAAGCCTGTTCAGCGATTGACCATGGCGGCTTCCTCTGCTATGATAAGCGACAGGAACTAAGTACCAGGACAAGCCGGTACTCTTTTGCTTGCAGACTGAGAGTGCTGCACTACATATTTGTTTTTGTTGAGGTGGCAAGATATGAACACACTTCTATCCTGGCAAAGCAGCTTGCAACATATGCTTAAGGTGCCGGGAGAACGGCAACGCATGGCAACGGCTCTCGGTCTCTCTCCAATGACGCTTACTCGTTGGGCCACGGGGGAATCGAACCCCCAGCGGTCTCACCTTATCCGCCTGGTACAGGTTGTCCAACTACAATACCGTGAAGAGTTGCTCGAAGGACTTGAAGCTTCCTATCCGGACTTTCAATCCTGGTTGAAAGATGATTCTTCCGAACATATACCTTCTGAATTCTTCGCCCAACTGCTCGATATCCGCACAACCACCACGGAGACATTGCGCTTCTGGCGCATCAGCGACTTGATATTAAAACAAGTCCTTGCTCAATTAGACCCCAATCAGCTCGGGATGTCTATCACATTGGTACAATGCATGCCTCCCTCACCGACACATGATAATAAAGTGCGTTCTTTGCGTGAGCGAGTTGGAAAGGGAACCTATCCCTGGGCAGCCGACCTTGAGCATCTCGCACTCTTACTGGGTATGGAATCGCTGGGAGGGTATGCAGTGGAAGCTCGCCACATCGTCAATATCGACGACCTCGGCAAAGAAAAACTGCTGCCAGCATATCAAACTGAGTACGAAATTAGCGCGGCAGCACATCCAATCATGCTTGGAGGACGGGTGGCCGGATGCCTTTCAGCTTCCAGTACACAGCCCGCCTACTTTACGCAGTCACGACAGGCATTGCTTGCTGCTTTTAGCGACCTCGCTTCCCTGGCATTTGAGAAAGATGAGTTCTATCTACCAGACATAATAGAACTCAAAGTCATGCCAAAACCTGACTACCAGCGTCCCATTCTCTCCACCTTCCGGCAACGGGTCTCGAAAACTCTTACCACGGCTTCACATCAACGCACACGTATGAGCAACCTCGAAGCAGAACAAAAAGCATGGCGAGAATTGGAGGAAGAACTTCTTGATCTTCCAGATGAAGCCTACGTACAATAGCTAATATCAAATCACTACTCGGCTAGTATACCTGAAGAATGGATAAATTGGAAGAGGTTATTCAATGTTGTGTTTACGCATCAAATAGCGTAACTGGTCAACCTTTGCCAGGCCAAGAAGTTCTGTGGCACGAGTTCGATTGTGCCTGGTCGTCTTCAAGGCCCAATATACGAAATGCTGCTCCAGGCGTTCACTTACCTCCTCCAATGATATGGGACCGGGTGGATGTAAACTCAGCCACTGTTCCCACGGATCCAACAGACTTACCCCATTGTTATCGACGTGCCCAACGATTTCATAAGGTAAGTGAGCAGGCAATAATTCATCGGCGTTGCTGAGAATCATAGCCCGCTCAATCACGTTCTTTAATTCACGCACGTTACCAGGCCAGCTATACGCAAGCATAAGACGCTGGGCCTCCGGGGCAATGCGTCGCACATTGCGGCCTAACGATTTGTTAAAATCATCTATAAACCGCGACGCAAAGAGTAAGATATCGCCAGGTCGTTCGCGCAGTGGCGGCAGCGCAATCTGTAATACAGCTAAGCGAAAGAACAAATCAGAGCGAAATGAGCCCTCTTTCATGGCCTGTTCAAGATTGCGATTGGTGGCGGCTACCACGCGCACATTAATATTGACCTCTTTGTTACCACCAAGCCGGAAGAATGAGCGGGTCTCCAGGACCCGCAGGAGTTTGGACTGCATATCGAGGGCCATCTCACCTATCTCATCAAGGAAGAGTGTCCCTCCTTCGGCAAGTTCAAGCAAGCCTCGCTTTTGCTTCTTAGCATCGGTAAACGCATACTGCTCAAAGCCAAATAGCTCACTCTCTATGAGATGATTGGCGATAGCCGCGCAATTGAGGGGGTGGAATGGACCTGAAGCACGCAAGCTCTGGTCATGAATGGCTCGCGCCACGACTTCTTTGCCGGTGCCGCTTTCGCCGGTAATCAGCACCGCAGCAGTATCGCTGCGGGCCACACGGGCCACCAGGTCAAATACCTCGCGCATACGTTCGCTATGCCCGACAACATAGGAAAAATGGTAGTTATCGCTGCGCTCACGTCGCAATTGTCGCAGTTCACGGTACATGGCGCTTGTCTCCAGGGCCCGTTGCACCACCGCCAACAACTCATCAAGGTCAAAACCCTTCAAAAGATAGTCCGAGGCGCCCAACTTCATGGCGGTAACGGCAGTTTGTACATCGCCATGTGCAGTGAGCATCACTACTGGTAACTCCTGGTCGCCCTGACGAATCTCTTTGAGGACATCCATACCTCCCATCTTAGGCAAGCGCATGTCGAGCAGTACCAGGTCAATGCTGTTCTTTTGCAATTCCTGTAGACCCGCTTCACCATCCGCAGCTGTAAATACCTCATACCCATGTTTCTTGAGGTAACGCGCGAACTGATGAGGAAGATGCGGTTCATCATCAATGATGAGAATACTCAAACCCACAATACAACCCCCCCTCACTTACAATCTCTGACAATTATGAGTTCGTCCCTACGAAGTTTCCATGTCACTTATTGGCAGCCGCACCGAGATAGTAGTACCGTAGCCAGGCTGGCTCTCCACCAGCAAATGACCTCGGTGATCCTCCACCAGGCGGCGTGTAATCGGCAATCCCAGCCCAATACCATGGGCCTTCGTAGTAAAGAATGGTTGAAAAATACGCTCCAGTTGATCGGGAGCGATGCCAATACCTGTATCACTCACCGATAACTCCAACCAGCTTTTGCTATATTCATCTACATCTATTGCACCTATGGGTTCACCAAATTCAAATAATCTGCCTTGTTCGCGCTGGGTATCACTGTAAGTACTGGTATTGTCAGGTATAACCTGGCATAACACAGTGAGTATGCCTCCTTCAGGCATGGCCTGGATAGCATTCATGTAGAGATTAAACAGCACTTGCTCCATCTGAGCCATATCGACCTGTACCACAGGTACGTCATGATAAACACGATGGATGATTACACCCATTTCAGCACACTGTGCCTGCATAATCTTTAGCACGCGCTCGCTGAGTTCTGCCAGGTTACACGCTATACAATGCAACTGGCGTGGCCTGGCAAAGAGGAGCAAATCACGTACAATAGCATCGAGACGCTCTACCTCTTTAAGAGCAACCGTTACCGATTCTTGCGCAGCTCCAGGATTTTGCTCATCCTGTTTGCGGGCAAGGGGAGCAAATTGTTTGCGGTCATGGGGAGCAAAACCACCCAGATCATCCGCCAGCATCTGCATAGAAGTTTTGATGGAAGCAAGGGGGTTGCGAACTTCATGAGCAACGCTAGCCGCCATTTCACCGAGAGATGCCAGGCGGTCAAGGCGCCGCTTCTCCTCTTCCAAATGGTGCATAGAAGTTACATCAGCGAAAGTCGCTAACCAGCCAATCTGCTCGCGTAGATCATTGTAGAGGGGTACGAGATGAACGTCTAACGCTACTTCTTGCGCATGTCGATCTAACGTGACGAGGGTTTCAGAAACAGTAGAGATATCGTCCACTACGTTCACCTGGCTATAAGATGTAAAAGGCGCAATCTGGCCTTCTTCGCTACATACACGACCTGCGGGCACGGACAAGTTGAGTATCTTCTGCAAAGGCTGCCCCAGCACTTCATAGGGATGATAACCGAGGATAGCCTGAGCAGCACGATTAAAGGTGGTGATACATCCAGATAGGTCAACTGTAATCAAGCCACTGGGAACGCTCTCCAGAATCAATTCTTTCAGACGTTGATCGTCCAAAACCTGGCGCAATAACTTGCGCGCCTCGTTACGTGCCTCAACAACTTCGGTCACCAGGTGCATATTTTCTAAAACCGCACTGGCCTGGCTGGCCAATACCTGGAGCAAAACAAGCTCTTCACGCCGCAGTTTCCAGGCTCGATGATAGGCTCCAACGATAACGCCGAGCACTTTTGGTCCGTGAACATCCACAACCTCGTGCGTCCCGTGGAGCCTTTTGTCGCCTGCCGTTCTCTGTAAAAGGACTTCTTGTGGATAGCCCTTCAGAGGGCCTCCTAGTTTACCCACTCCATATCCGTGCCTGTGAAGCGTTCCTTCACTGACGAGCAGGGGGACAGCAAAAAAGGTTTTGATGTTTGCTGGCAAATGGTTCAGATACTCAATTGTAAGCGAGTCGCCCGGCCGCTCAATAATAAGCGGATGAGGTTCTCTTTGTCTACTGAAGCGCATAAGCAGCAGATCTCGTAAAGCGGGAGTAATCCAGGAGGCTTGCGTTAATGAATCCGGCCAGATCAGCACACAATGATCGGGAGATGTAATTTCCCGCGTGCGCTGCAGGATAATATTGTGTACTCGCTCAGGCTCATACATTGAGCAGTTCAGCTGACTCGCGATACTATTGAGCAGCGACAATTCATGAATACGTTCCCGGTCGCGCTCCAGAAGGCGGGTATTTTCCAGGAGGAGTGCGACTACACCTCCTACGGCTTCCAGTACAGGTAAGTCATCACTTGACCAATAGGTGGGGCCTGTGAATGGGGCACCGTTTGATGGCAGGGAGTGCGGAACTCCTACGCTGCGGAAGGCAACAAGTATACCAATAGCGCGCTGGCGATAGATTAGCGGCACAGCTACAAGCGCCGGGTGGGAACTTTCAGCAGAGTCGTAACCCTGTCTGGGGGACACATTAACCCTGTCTGGGGGGCAGGTAATGGCATGGCGTGAGCGCCACGCCTGCGCTTCAGGCAAATCGCTGCTGAGATCAATAGGGTTAATATGGGCCACGGAGAGAAGGGAAACCGACCAGCCAGGCACATCGTCAAACGTACCCGCCGCAAATTGTAAGGTTTCACCAATCCGTTGATAGAGTAAGACACACCGGCAATTGAGCAAATGTGCCAGTCGCCGGGTGAGACTATCGCGCAGTGTGCGATAATCAGTGACCGCACTGAACTCATTGAGAAGAGCAGTTAAGACTGCCGGGGCAGTCAAGCTGAGGTGCTCACATTGTTGCTCCACTTCCATCATCACAATTACCCCCAGAGAGGACCAGGACAGTATTCATTCCGTTGTGCTGTGTTTCATACTATACTATATCAGATGAGCGTGTATTTTGCACGCAAAGTGAGATTTTATTAAAATATTGTCAT
>WNGM01002731.1_pt1 | contig 18731 bp, 13 predicted proteins | sample 5400571 | NCBI WGS metagenome assembly WNGM01 (sample SAMN13153378, study PRJNA577476) | soil metagenome | isolation source: 100 cm soil or saprolite under Garry oak tree replicate 2 | place: USA:California | collected 2016-06-15 | reverse complement strand
GATCAGTAGCTGACATGGTTTGCACGGGAAAGATCTTGGCCCTGGAGGCGATACCGAGAACCCCATCGCTCCGATCGTGTCCGTGAGCACCGATCAGACCCGCCATGCCGGTGCCGTGGCCGACGGTGTCATCCCAACCGTTGTCGGGATGCCCAGGCAGGAAGTTCCTACCCGACACCACATTGCCGGCCAGGTCGGGATGATTGCCGTTGACGCCGGAGTCGATCACCGCGACGGTGACTCCCTCACCCTGGCTGATCTGCTGGACCCGAGCAATATCCAGGAAGGCCAGGTGCCACTGAGCGCTACGCTCGGCATCCGCCCGGCCGGGGGCGGCCGGGGCAGCCAGGACGAGCAGCAGCCCGGCCGCAACGACAGACGCGAGGCGTGAGCTACCGGTCACGGCGCTTCCGGGGTAGCCCGATCGCCGGCCCCGGGTCGTGGATTGGCTCGTCAGCCCGAGGCATGATCACCGGTGGCACCCCCGTGGGCCGCGGCCAGTGCTCGTCGGTGTCGTAGTTTCGATTCCACGCCTGCTGCCGCTGGTCCCCCAACCCGCGACCAGCTCCTCCAACCGGTGGGGCAAACATGCCCTCAGTCTCCCGTCCGGTTTGCGGCCCGATCACTCCACCGACCGGATTGACCCTAGGCACGCCCGTCGCAGGCCGTTTCGGCTCGATGTCCTCCATCGGGCCGTTGATCACCCCGCCCGGCGGCAGCGCCCAATTGCCGGGCCTCAATGCCGACCCGGTGCTCACTGACTGGCCGGATGGCACAATTTCTATGCGGTTGCCGAGCGGCGCAATGCCGATAATCCGCCCAACCACGGGCTGTGGCCCTGCGCTGGTGAACACCGCTGGTGCCGGCACCGACGAACCTGGCCTCGGCACAGTCGACGTCGCGGGCCCGCCAGCCAGCGCGGGATCCATTGTCCGGTTGGGTATCGAGGCTAGAACCGGCGAAACGGGAGCATGGCGCAGCGGCCCACCGCTCCCGGAACTAGCCGACCCTGCTGGCAGTGCCGCATGACTAGGCGGCTGCGGATCAGAACGAAGCTGCAATCTGTATGACGGAGGGATCTGGACGGCGCGGTAGCCCTCGATCGCCTGGCTGGACAGGGTGGACATGACGGCGACCGCCTGAACGTGCAACTGTTCCTGCGCCCCCGGCGACACCGCCGGTACCCCAGCGGACGGGTGCGGCATGCTCCAGGTCGGTACGGGCTGCTGCCCGCCAGCCAGCGCCGTCTGGTTCGCCGACCACTGCCGGTAGATCGGTTCCAGCTTGGCTCGCGCCTCCACCATCGATGCGCTCAGATGAGGCAGCACGGCGTCATTGGCGATCGCCGCGTCCCGCAACGTGGTCACCGCGCCGATGAGCCCGTTCACCTGGGCCACGAACGCGTTGGCCGTCGCGCCTCGCCAGGTCCCCGCCACCAGGTCGCGGTACTCCTCCAGCCGGGCGCGATGGTAGTCCAGCAGCTCGAAGGCGCGACTCCACCCGCCGGACTGCTCGCTCGCCGGTTCGTGGTCGAAGTCTCCGAGCGCATCCCACATCTGGCCAACGGTCAAGCTCGACCAGTCGGTCCATGACACGTCTTCTTCGCGCGGGTTACGCATCGGTCACCCCGTACTTCGTAGCGGCCCGGGTGAACGCGTCGTGCACGTCGGACACGGTGGCCTTGGCAAACGCGTCACTGTCCTGGTAGCGGCGCGCGATCAGGTCCGCCGCCTCCGCTATCTGCAACGTGGCCTGGCTGTAGGCGTCGAGTAGCGAGATGGCCCGGTTGCGGCCGTCGGTGTACTGGCCGCGGGCGGCTTCCCACTCCTGGATGCCGGGCTTGGGCGGCAACGCCTCCGTCCCCGGATCCAGCGTGTCGATCACACGCTTCGCATGCGGGCGGAAGTTCTGTTCCACCTCGTCCCGCAAGGCCTTGGCCAGCTTGGCCAGGCTGGACACGTCAACTTCAATCGGTCGGTAGTCGTCCAGCCACCGGCAATCGTCGGTCGTAGCCACCGTCGCCTCCCCGGGACACGAAGCTTCCCGCAGACGATACCGACCCGAGGTACCCCTGAACGAGACCCTGTGGATAAACTCAGTACCGCCACGGGGCGCCCACGCCCCGGTAGTCCTCCAAGGGCACGAGGGTCGTTCCGGCCGTCATCCGGTCGGTGTAGAGCTTGCCCTCGAGGTGGTCGATCTCGTGCGCGACGAGCCGCGCCATCCCCCGCTCGAAGGCCGTGATGATCCGACTCCCGCCGTACGACTCGTGCTCGACCAGCAGCCGCAGCGGCCGCCGCACCAGGCCGCGCATGTCGAAAAACGACAGGCAGCCCTCGTAATGTTCGTCGGTCTCCGCCGACGAGCCCACCACCCGCGGGTTGAGCAGTACCACCAGCTCGTCCTCGTCGTCCGGCGGCTGGACCAGCGCGGCCGCCCAGGCCAGGCCGAGCTGCGGCGCGGCCAGGCCCATGCCCTTGCCGAAGGAGTACAGCTCCCCGATCTGGTCCAGCGCGGCCCGCAACTGGGCCGCCACGCCACGAGCGCGCGCCTCGTCAAGAGGGAGGTCGAAGGGCCGGGCGGGCTGGTGCAGGCGGTCGTCGCCGCGCTGCACGATGCCAGCCGCCGACATGCGCTCGCTGGCCGGCGGCAGCTCGACCGCCCATGGGTGCGGCGAATGCTGCGCCGGTACCGGCGACCGGAAGCGCCATTCCAACCGGTACCGGGTGTGCATCGGCGGGTGTTCGGTGGACCAGACGAACACCACGCGCTCGCCGGCGGTGCTTCGTTCCACCGGGGTGCGCAGGGCGGACTCCGCCGTGAGCGAGGTCTGCACGCCCCATACGACGGGTTCGCGCGAGGCCGGAAGCTCCAGCTGTACCGACAGCCGCCGGGTCGGCAGCCGGACCGCCCGCTGGAACCACTGTCCCCACTTGTCCTCGCTGACCTGGTAGGTGTACGAGATCGTGGTGCGCTGGCCGCGGTACAGCGGGAAGCGACCCTGGTCGTTCTCGAAGAGGAGCCAGATCTCCTTGAAGGAGTCCCGGTCGTAGATCGGCCGCAGCCGCATCGGTTCGGGCGGATCGGTACCGAACGTGGCCGACAGGTCCAGCTCCTCCCAGGTCAGCGGGTGCTCCCGGTAGAAGCGGTTGGAGCGCTCGGGCTCGGTCGGGTACCGGTCGACCGCGATCCGCACCGGGTACCGGATCACCGGCTCGGGCCCGGCGTTGTAGAGCGAGCGCTCGATCGTGCAGCGGTACCGCGCGCCGACGAAGGACAGCGTGGCCGTCTCCTGCTCGACGACCAGCCCGGTACCCGGCGGCAGCCACTGTTCGGACAGCGCCGGCCCGGTGCCGGCCGGCCCCGCCCGGGGACCCCGGCGCAGCTCCTCGTATTCGGTGTACCGGGCCCAGATCGCGCCATCGGCCTGCAGGACGGACTCAGCGCGCCGGGCGAAGTCCTCGGTCGGCCGGTGCCGCTTCCCCTCCACGTGACTGACGTAGGACGGGTCGAACCCCATCTCGTTGGCCAGCTGCTTCTTGGACAGCCCTCGCTCGGTCCGCCACCGGGCGAGTTCGGCCGCGAAGGCTTCCGCCGCCCGGTCCTGTGGCGCGGTGGTCATCAGATCACCCTTTGTGGCCGGGACTCCAGTCTCAGTCGGGCATCAGCCGTTCGGTCAGCACTGTCGGCTAGCTGACAGTTACCCAGTGGTAGGGATTTGGTAAGGCTTGCCTTAGCCAGTTACGGTGGGCAGGTTGCCGCCAGCGGGGTAAGGGGGGGTCATGAGCGTGCTGCTGCATGCCCCCGAGGTTGCACCGATCGTGACCACTCTGGAGGTTGTCCGGCAGCAGCGCGGCCCGGCCGTCGTCCACGGCGTGGCGCCCGGCCTCGTCGTCGACGACCCGTCCGGTTGGACCCCGGCGCAGCGTTTCGCGGACGGCTCCGCGCTGCCCGATCTCATCGACGCCGCGCACGCCCGCTGGGGAGCCAGTCCCGCCGCCGCAGCCGCCCTGGCGTGGAAGTCCTATGTGTACTGGCTGGCGCTGCCCGCCGTGGTCGGGTACGCGGCGGCCGGGCGGGTACCCGATCTGTCGGCCGGTAACGTGCTCGTCCGCCTGCACGTGGCGCCGCCGTTCCTGGAGATCGGGCTGCGTACCCCGACCGTGGCCGTCGCACCGGGCCACCCGGTCACCGGCTCGGAACACCTCACCGACGACCTGCCCGGCTACCTGCGCCGTACCCTTGTCGACGAGCACCTCGCCGCCGTCCTCGACGGGCTGCGCGGACTGGTGCGCATCGGCCGCCGTACCCTCCTCGGCTCGCTCGCGTCGGGCGTGGCCTACGGCCTGGTCCGCTCCGCCGACGCGCTGCCCGGACCGATCGTGCCCACCGCCCGGACACTGCTGTCCGCCCTCGGCGTCGACCACCTCGTGGAGATCACCCCGGACCTCGGCGTGCAGCGGCGCACCTGCTGCCTGGCCTTCACGCTGCCGCAGCCGAAGATCTGCGCCGGCTGCTGCATCCCTAACTGACCACCCACAGGAGCACGCGCCGAACCACACGGTCGTGTCGGCGGATACGACCGACCGGTCCCCGGTCACGTACTGCCGCCACGCGCCGGAGGTGAAGAACTCCGGCGTCGGCGGCCGGGCCTGGGCCGGTACCGGTACCGGCAGCAGCGGCACCAGGACGGCGACCAGCCCGACCAGCCAGGCGGCCCGGTACGGCAGGCGCAGCCGCAGCGCCGCCTCGACCGAGAAGGCGAGCAGGAGCGCGACCACCGGTACCACGACCAGCCCCAGCCGGATCGGCAGGACGCTGTCGAACAGCGGCAGGTGGTCGAGCCATCCCCAGGGCGCGTCCGTCAGCAGAACGCGGGCGTGGAAAGTGACCGTCGCGCCCAGCGAGAGGACGAAGAACACCGTGCCGACCAGGGCCAGGGCGCGTACCGCCACCAGCCGCCAGAGCCACACCAGGATGACGGCGAGCGCGTCGAGCAGAGGGGCGCCGAAGAACGTGTTCTCCTCCGGCATCGGCGAGATGGTGCCGTCCCCGTGCGCTAGCGACAGCTTGGGAAACGCCGGGTAGCTTGCGAGGTCGGCGCCGTAGAGGACGAAGTCGGGCAGGCCGCGGTACGACTGCGGGCCGAAGAACTGGAACCACAGCGGGTACGCCAGCAGGACGGCGGCGGTGAGCACCGCCGCACCCAGGCCGATCAGGAACGGCCGCACCCGGTCCCGGACCGGCCGCTGGGCTGCATACCCCGCGATGAAGATCGCGACCGCCAGCGCGGTGAGGAACAGCAACTCCTCGTTGATGAACGCCTGCCAGGTGACGAGCAGCCCGAGCACGACGCCCTCCCGGACGGTACGCAGCGACAGCGCCCGCCAGACGATCAGCGGGAGCAGGAACTGGGCGACCAGGTTGGGGTGCGCGTTGACGTGGTTGACCAGGCCCGGTGCGAAGCCGGCGAAGCCGCCGCCGACCGCCGCGGCCAGCCGGTGGTCGACCAGGTGCCGGGAGAGCACGTGGTACCAGGTGGTCGCGGTACCGGCGAGGCCCAGCATGAGCATCAGGACGAACGCGACCGACGAGCCGAACAGCGCGGTGACCGGTACCAGCGGGATGGTGAGCCCGAGCAGGCCGGTGTTCGCCATCACGTTCACCCCGTGCGGCGCGTTGAGCTGCGGGGTCAGGAACGGGTGCTCACCGCGCGTGAAGATCCGCAGGGCATGGATCAGCATCCACTCGAAGAAGCCCGGGTCGGACGTGTTGACCGCCGGATCGAGATGGCCCGGGTCACGCCAGAGGTCGCGCAGCACCCAGCCGGCGAGCAGCAGGTACACCCCGACCACGACCAGGTCCGCGCCGCGGACCCGGCGCCCGGGGCCGGCGGCTGTGGTCATCGGGCCGAAGCCTAACGGCTGGCGTCCGGTTTGTGGTTCAGCGGGCGACCCGATACCCTGCCGCGTGGCCCACTGCGGGCGCATACCGTAAAGTGACACCGCAATGTGCCAAGGCATAAGCACGTGCGATGGGAGCTGCTGAATGGCCGAGATCACCGGGGATCAGCGAGTTCAGGCGGAGGTTCTTGAGGGGCTGGCAACAGCCGTCAACCATCGCCGCTGGTTTGTCGAGCTTGCTCTTCCGCATCTCGGCGCGCACCCGATCGAGGTGGGTAGTGGCCTGGGCTACTACGCGTCCGACTGGGCGCCGCACTTCGAGCGGTTCACCGCGACCGAGGCCGATCCGGACCGGCTGGTGCTGCTGAAGGACAAGCTCAAGGGGTACCCGCACATTGACGTGCGTCAGCTCCTGCTGCCGTCCGATGAGTCCGCGCAGTACAGCGGCGCCGTGTCCTACAACGTCCTGGAGCACATCGAGGACCACGTCGGCGCACTGCGCAGCATGCGGCAACTCGTCCGGCCGGGCGGCAAGATCGTACTGATCGTACCGGCGTTCCCGTTCGCGATGAGCCCGGTGGACATCGCCACCGGCCACGTTCGCCGGTACACCAGGAAGAGCATGCGGGCGGCCCTCACGGAGGCCGGCCTGACCGTCGAGCGGGTCAAGTATGTCAACGCGCTCGGCCTGCTCGGGTACTACATGGCGACCAGCGTGTTCAAGCTGGTACCCAAGGAAGGCCCGATGGTCAAGTTCTACGACCGCTTCGTCCTGCCGGTAACCAAGGCCGCGGAGAAGCTCGTACCGATGCCGTTCGGCCAATCGGTCTTCGCGGTCGCCCGCGTTCCCGAATAGTTAAGAGCCGGTCAGCGACCGCACGTCCCAGAGCCACACCCCACCGGCTGCGTCGTAGGTACCCGGCCCGAGCAGGGCCGTCACCGCGGTGATCAGCTCGGGTGCGTGCTTCTCGACGGGTACCACCACGACGACCGCGGCCCGCCAGTACCGCAGGTCCTCCACCGCCTGACGCCGGTTGAGGTCGGTGAGCGGCGGGATCTTCCCGGTCCAGGCGACCCAGGCGAGCATGGTCGAGGTGGGCCGGGGCGGCGGATCCCACACGCTGCTCGCGTCCGTCGGGCTCTTCGGTCCCATGAAGTAGCCGCGCGGGATGGCGAACCCGATGTTGGTCAGCGCCGCCCAGCGCATGCCTTCCATGCGGTCGTTGCGCGGGACCGGTACCGAGACAAGGGTGTGGTCGCGGTCCACGTACTTACGCCACTCGCCGCCCAGGATGAATGCCGGTACCGGCCGCTCCGTCACGGTCAGCGGCTTGGGCGTGATGGGCAGCAGTACCGCCAGCACCAGGCCCCCCGCTGCGACCCGCCGGCGCCAGTCCGGGCCCGCCCAGCGCAACAGCGCGGCGCAGGCCAGCGCGAGCAGTACCCCGACGATCGGGACGACGGCCATCGCGTACCGGGTGGCGGTCGCCAGCTCGAACGGCGGTATGTGGCGCAGTACCCCCAGCGGCCCGGGGATGTGCGTCCTGTGCCCGTGGATCGTGATGGCCGGACCGAGCGAGAGCGCCGCGAAGATGAGCCCGTTCGCGATCAGCGCCTTGACGAGCGTCCGCCGCCACATCAGCACCGCCGCGACGATCATGAAGAGCAGCAGCGGCCAGCCGAGGAAGCTCGCCTCCTCGTTCGCGCTCATGGTGACCTTGTCCGCAGCCGCGGCCGAGCCGACCAGGGTACGGCGCGCGAAGGCCGGGTACGAGGCCAGGTCGGTGATGTACCGGTCCACGCCGGGCGGCAGCCCCCGGTAGTGGCCGGGACCGAAGAACTGCACCCAGAGCGGGTACGCCAGGAGTACGCCCGCGGTGGCCGCGGTGATCCCCATGCCGGCCAGGAAGGGTCGGGCCCGGGCAAGGACCTCACGCCGGTACGCCAGGACGTAGACCGCGACGAGGATCGCGCACGCCACCGCGGTCAGCAGCAGGACCTCCTCGTTGAGAAAGACCTGATAGGTGACCAGCAGCCCGAGAATGACGCCGTTGCGGACCGCCCGGCCCGGGTCGCGCAGGCGGACCACCCGCCAGATGATCAGCGGGACGAGGAACAGCGCCGTCAGGTTCGGATGCCCGCCGGCCTGCGCGACCATGCCCGGCGCGAACCCGCAGAACCCGGCGCCGATGAAGGCCGCCAGCCGGGAATCGACCACCTGCCGGCTGAGCAGCCAGTACCACGCCGATGCGGTACCCGCGAGGGAGAGCACCAGCGCGAGCACGAACGACGCCTCCGGCCCGAACAGCAGCGTGACCGGGGTCAGCGGGATACCGAGGCCCAGGACGCTGGTGTTGGCCATGAGGTTGACCTGGCCGGGAACGTTCATCTGGTCGGTGAGCAACGGGTTGTGGCCGTGGACCACCGAGTACGCCGCATCGGCCAGGAACCACAGGAACTGTTCGTGGTCGGCCGCGTTGGCGGAGGACAACCGGAGGTCGCGATGAATCCAGAGGCGACCGGTGATGGCGATCGCGAGGAGCAGGTAGACGAGGTACGGCGCTGCGAGGCCGAGCATCGTCCGCAGCCGGTACCAGCGCGGCTCGGTCCCGCCGGCCTCGCCGGCCGGAGCGCCGGACTTCTCCTCCACCAACTCCGCCGTCACACGGGGCATCCTAGACGGCGTGCCCCGTCCGCTCACTTCGCGGCGCTCAGACGCATCGCCTTCCCTCGTCGCTACGCTCCTCAGTCCAGACGACGCCGCGCCGCTCCCGCTCGCTCCCTCAACACCGCCCCGTCCGCTCACTTCGCGGCGCTCAGACGCATCGCCTTCCCTCGTCGCTACGCTCCTCAGTCCAGACGACGCCGCGCCGCTCCCGCTCGCTCCCTCAGTCAAGGCCGGTCGCCTACCGATGTCAGGCGGTCAACGATCGGACGTCCCACAGCCAGACCCCGCCCATGAATTGCGGCGAAAAGCCGATCAGATCGGTCATCGTCCGCCGCATCTGGTCGGCGTTGCGCTGCAGGGGATGGAGGACCACGACGGCGGCGTGCCAGTACCGGAGGTCCTCGATCGCGCTGCGGCGGTCGGCCGGACCGACCGGCGGCGCCTTGTTGGTCAACGCGATCTGGTAGAAGAGCGTGAGGGTCGGCCGGGGTGGCGGCCCGAACATGCCCTCGGAGTCCGGTGTCTGCGGGTTCGGCCCGACGAAGTATCCGCCGGCGATGGGAATGTCACCGAGTGTCGCAGCCGTCCACTGCACGGCGGCGATCCCGCTCGCCCCGCTCGGTACCGGTAGGAGCACCATGGCGTGCCCCGGCGTGATGTACGACCGCCAGGTACCGGCCGTGACGAATGCCGGTACCTGACCCCGGTTAACCACGCTGAACGGCGTCGGGATCACCGGTGCCAGGCTGATCACGACTCCGGCGAAACCGAGCAGCCGCAGTCCGCGCCCGATGCGGCCGGGCGGCTCGGCGAGCAGCTTGTCGACGACCAGCGCGATCAGCAGGCCGAGCAGCGGGACGATCGCGAGCGTGAGCCGGCTGGGGATCACCGAGTCGAGCAGCGGCATGTGCGACACCAGCGCCCACGGCGCCGGGATGCTGCGGGGCTTGCCGGCGAAGTGCAGGTGGCTGCCGAGCGACCCGACCGCGAACATGGCTGCCGTGATCATCGCCGCCCGTACCTCGACGCGCCGCCAGAGCATCGCCGCCCACACGACGGTCATGACAACGAGCGGCCAGCCGAGGAACGTCGTCTCCTCGACCACGTTGCTGGCGATCCGGACGCTGTCCGGGCCGCTCGCCAGCGAGTGGGTGGGGAAGGCGGTGAACGACGCGATGTCCGCGCCGAACAGGCTCGCGAACGCGCCGAACCCGCGGTAGTGCTGCGGCCCGTAGAACTGGTACCACATCGGGTACGCCAGCAGGACCAGCGCCACCGCGCCGCCGACGGTGAGCCCGATCGCGAACCGGCCCAGGTACTGCCTGGCCTCGGCCCGGTTGAACGCGGCCCAGGACAGCACGAACACCAGGCAGCCGACCGCCGCGATGAGCAGGATCTCCTCGTTGATGAAGAACTGGTACGCGACCAGGAGGCCGAGCAGCAGGCCGGGCTTCCAGGGGGCGGTGTCCCGGTCGCGCAGCCGCAGCACCTGCCACACGATCAGCGGGATCGGCAGCTGCATCGCGAGGTTCGGGTGGACGTTGTCCTGTGCGACGATCCCCGGCGCGAACCCGCAGAAGGCGCCCGCCAGAGCGGCTGCCCACCGGGAGCGGACCACCCGCCGGGAGAACAGGAAGTACCAGCCGAGCGCGGTGAGGAACGGCGCCAGCGTCACCATCACGGCGAACGACGCGTGCGGCCCGAACAGCAGCGTCACCGGTACCAGCGGGATCGTCATGCCGAACATCGCGGTGTTCGCCATGACGTTGACCCCGTCGGGGTAGTTCAGCTGGGTCGTGAAGAACGGGTTCGCGCCGTGCGTGAACACCCGGGTGGCGTGCGACAGCCAGAACTCGAACAGGTACTGGTCGGGCGGGAAGCTGTTGAGGACGCGCTGCTTGAGCTGTACCCACAGGTGCAGCGTGATCCACAGCCCGCCGAGCAGGTAGACGGCCGCCACCCGCAGATCGACCGGGATGCGCCGGTACCAGCGCCGCCGGTCGCCGGCCCGCGCCGGAGGAGTCTCGGTCTTGGCCCGATCGACGGCGGCCGCCGTGGATGCTGTGCTCACGTTCACGTCAGCTCACCATCCGTAGGTCCCAGAGCCAGACACCGCCCACCCATTGCGGAGACAGGCCGAGCAGCGCACTGGCCGTCTTCCGGATCGCCTCCTCATTCTTCTGCGGTGCCAGGACGACTGCGGACACCCGGTCCCGCCGCAGGGCGTCGCGAGCGTCCTGCCGGTCGCGGTCGCTGACATTCTGCACCTTTCCGGAGCTCGCGGCCCGGTCCACCACGACGCCGAGGGTCGCGCCGGCGGTCGGCAGCTCCAGGTCGGCCGCGGCCGCCCAGCGCCAGGTGGCCGAACCGGTTGCGCCGGGCGGCAGGGTCAGCAGGCTGCTGCCGGCCGGTACGTAGTGCCGCCAGGTGCCGGTGGTGACGAAGGCCGGTACCGGCGCATTGGCGGCGTGGACCGGCGCCGGCGCGATCGGCAGCAGCGCCGCGGCCAGCAGCCCCCACCAGGCGATCGCGGCGGGCGCGTCCGGCCGCGCCCGGCGGATCCGGGCGACCACCTCACCGCCCCACTGGACGATCAGCGCGACGACCAGCACGACGATCGGGAACGCCGCGAGCGCCAGGTCGGTCGGCGGTACCGAGTGGAAGCCGGGCAGCCAGGCAAGCAGCCGCCAGGGACCGGGTACGTGGGTGCTCCGGCCCTTGACCATGATCTCGGTACCGAGGGAGAGCAGCGCGAGCACGAACGCGGTGGCCGCGAGCGCCCGGATCACGGCACCGCGCAGCAGCCACAGCGAACCGATGAGAAGCAGCAGCAGTGGCCACCCGTAGAAGGCGTTCTGTTCGGTACCGAGCCTGGCATAGTGGAGCTGGCCGACCGGCCAGGTACCCAACGACGGCGTCGCGAACGCGAAGAACGAGAAGAGATCGCTGCCGCGGTCGCCGACCGGTACCCGGGGCCCGTGCGCGTGCGGGCCGAAGAGCTGCGCCCACAGCGGGTACCCGACCAGAACCACGCCGGTCGCGGCCGCGACGCCCAACCCGCGCAGGAATGCCGGCACCGCCGGCCGGACCTCCTCCCGGCGCTGGACGGCATACGCGACCAGGAACACCAGCCAGCCGAACCCGACCAGGAACAGCACCTCCTCGTCGATGAGGAACTGCCAGGCGGCCAGCAGACCGAGCACCACACCGTTGCGCACCGCCTGGCCCGGCTCCCGCAGCCGCATGGTGCGCCAGATGAGGAATGGGACGAGGAACAGCGCCGTCCGGGCCAGGTCGCCCTGGACATGGGAGATCATCGCGGGGCCGAGACCGCCGACCGCGCCGCCGATGATCGCCGCCGGTCGGTTGCGCACCAGGTGCCGGAACAGCACGTGGTACCACGCGTACCCGGTCGCGACGAGACAGAGGGTGGCCGCCAACGCGTACGTGCGGGCCGGCCCGAGCCACAGCGTGACCGGTGCCAGCGGTACCGACAGCCCGAGAAAGCCGTGTACCGCCAGCGGGTTCACCCCGTCCGGCACGTTCATCCGGTCGGTGAAGAACGGCGACGCGAACCTGGTCAGCACGTGCGCCCCGTGCACCAGCATCCACTCGTCCAACGCCTGCCCGCGGGGGTTGGTGGCCGCGATGTGCGTGGCCGGCGCGAGGAGCAGATGCTTCATCGCCCCCGCGGCGACGACCAGGTACCCCAGCACGACGAGCAGATCCGCCCGGCGGCCCCGTCGCCAACCCGCCAGCCGGCCCGCCGGGGCGCGGTCAACGCCCGGCTCCGTCACCGTTCCGGCAGCCGCCTCCTCGGCGTCCGCCTTGGCCAGCGTCATCGCACCACTCCTCAGCCGGCCAGGGTCCGTACGTCCCACAGGACCGCGCCGTCAACCACCTCAGCGGGTCCGAGCAGGGCCTCGAGCGTCGACCGCAGCGCGTCCTCGTGGGGATGGGGGGTTAGTACCACGACAGCGGCACGCCAATACCTCAGGTCGGTTACGATATTCTGCCGATCCGACGCGGTGATCACCGGTACCTTGCCGGTGGTCGCGACCGTGTGCAGCAGCGTGGCGGTCGGTCGCGCCGGTGCGAAGAAGACCCCCTTGTGCTGCGGCCCGCCGTCCGGGCCGATGAAGAAGCCCCGGGGCAGGGTGAAGCCGAGGTCGGTCTCCGCGGACCACCGCATGCCGGTCATCGCGTCGTTCTGCGGAAGGGGTACCGGCACCAGCGTGCGACCGTCCGGCACGTACGAGCGCCACGTGCCCGCGGTGACGAACTTCGGCGTGGCCGGCGGGTTGAAGCCACGCAGCGGGATCGGCGTGATCGGAATCAGCACGGCCGCCGCGGTACCGAGGGCGAAGAGCCGGGTCGGCAGCGGACCGTCGACGCGCAGCGCGAGTACCCGGTCGGCGATCACGGCCAGCAGCCCGGCCACGACCGGTACCACGACCAGCGAGAACCGGGTGGGCAGCGCCATGTTCAGCACCGGCACCTTGTCCAGCAGCAGGAACGGGCCGGGGATGCCGGTGTGGTGGCGCTTGATGACCACCTCGTTGCCCAGCGACAGCAGGACGAAGACGGCCCCGGTCAGGCCGAGTACCCGCACAGCCAGCAGCCGCCAGAGCCAGATCACCCCGGCCACCACGACGATCATCAGCGCGAAGCCGAAGAACGCGTTCTCCTCGCCGTAGTTCGAGGCGAGGTGCACCGCGGCGGTCGCGTCCCCGGCGACCGACTGGCCGGGATAGGTGACGTAGGCCCAGGCGTCGGTGACGAACGAGGATGCCACGAAAGGCAGCCCGCGGGAGTGCTGCGGGCCGAGGAACTGGAACCACAGCGGGTACGCGAGCAGTACCGCGGCCACCGCGCCGGCCACCGCGAGGCCGGTGCCGAACCGCCGCAGTACCGGTCGCACCTCCCGCCACCGGACGGCCGCGTACACGGCGACCAGGCCGGCGCAGCCGAACGCGGTCAGCAGCAGCATCTCCTCGCTGATGAAGACCTGGTAGGTGATCAGCAGGCCGAGGATGACGCCGCTGCGGAGGGTGTGCTCCGGCTCGGCGAGCTTGAGCACGAACAGCGCGATGACCGGCAGTACGAACTGCGCGATGACGTGCAGGTGTCCGGGCGAGTGCGCGATCATCCCAGGGGCGAACCCGCACAGCGCGCCAGCCAGCAGGGCGGCCAGCCGCGAGGAGACCAGCCGGCGGGAGAAGACGTAGTACCAGGCGCCCGCGGTGCCGGCCAGCGACACCACACCGAGAATCGCGAAGCTGATCTGCGCGCCGAACAGCAGCGTCACCGGCGTCATCGGGATGCCCAGCCCGAGGACCGACGTGTTGGCCATCATGTTGACCCCGTCGGGCACGTTGAGCCGCGCGCTGAACAGCGGGTTCTCCAGGTGCGTCACCGACCGGGCGGCGTGGGCGAGCATCCAGATGAACAGCTGGTGGTCCTGGCCGTCACCCACGAGGCGGTGCGCCGGATCAACCCAGAGCCGGGCGTACACCCAGAACCCGCCCAGGACATAGCACAGCGTCGCGAACAGCCCGAACCGGTACCGCGTCAGCAGCGCCCGGACAGCCCCCCGCGAGCTGGGCTGCTCGGGGGATTCGGTGGTTTCGGCGGTGTCGACGGCGGCCACGTATGTGCTCACCCGTCGACCTTGGCGCGGACGTCCCAGACCCAGGCGCCGCCGATGTACTGCGGGTCCTGTCCGCCGAGGAGGTCGGTCACGGTCGCCCGGAGCAGATCGGCATGGGGTACCGCGCCGAGCACGACGACTGCGGCGTGCCAGGCCTGGAGATCCTCGATCATGTGCTGCCGGTCGACCTCCGTGATCGTCGTCGGCTTTCCGGTCCGGCCCATGGTGTCCAGCAGCAGGGACGTCGGCCGGAAGGGTGCGCCGTACAGCGCCCGCTTTTCCTTGTCGACGTCCGGCCCGAGGAAGTACCCGCCGGCGATCGGCATGTCCAGATGCTGCTGCGCGGTCCAGCGCTGGCCCTCCAGATTGCCGATGTTGGGCAGCGGGACGAACACGACCGAGTGCCCGGGCGTCACGTACTGCCGCCAGGTGCCGGCCGTGACGAAGGCCGGGATCGGCACGCCGACGGTGCTGTGCAACGGCAGCGGAAACAGCGGCAGGAGCGCGGCCACGAACGCCGCGTACCACAGCAGCTTCGGTGACCCGGCGGTGCGCGGCGCCCGGATGACCTGCTCCAGCCCGATGGCGACGAGCACCCCGAGCGCCGGGATCACCATCAGCGCGACCCGGACCGGTACCACCGACTCGATCACCGGCAGCCAGTTGACCAGCCGGAACGGCCCGGGGATGTGGGTGTCGTGGTTGAACACCTTGATCTCCGGACCGAGCGACATCGCCGCGAAGAACACGCCCACCACGGTCGCCGCGCGGACGAGCAGGTTGCGCCACAGCCAGACCGCGATGACACCGGCGAGGATCAGCAGCGGCCAGCCGTAGAACGAGTTCTGCTCGGCAAGGTGCGAGCGCATGCCGAACCCGCTGGATGGTGCGCCGCCCAGCGACCGGCTCGGATAGTTGAAGTAGGAGCCGACATCGCTGTAGTAGCTGATCGACAACGCCGGTACCGCGCGGTAGTGCTGCGGCCCGAGGAACTGGAACCAGAGCGGGTAGGCCAGCAGGACGACGGCGAGGCCGGCGGCGGTGGCGAGGCCGATCAGGCCCGGCCGGAGCGCGGCACGCAGCTCGGCCGGTCGGGCCAACCCGAGGGTGAGCGCCACCAGTGCGGCGGCCACGGCCGTGAAGAGGAGCACCTCTTCGTTGATGAACGCCTGATAAGTAAGGAGAAGGCCGAGCACGAGGCCGGTGCGGACCGGGTGCCGGCAGCCGCGCAGCTTGGCGATCTGCAGGAAGATCAACGGCACCATGAACTGGCCGGCGACGTTGGGGTGGCCGTTGCTCTGCGAGACGAAGCCGGGGGCGAAGCCGCAGAACGCCCCGCCGACGAACGCCGCGACCCGGGACTGCACGACATGCCGGGACAGCACGTAGTACCAGGCGGTGGCGGTGAGGGACGTGGCCAGCACGACCAGTACCGCGAACGCGACACCCGGCCCGAACAGCAGCGTCACCGGGGTCAGCGGGATGGCCAGCCCGAGGATCGAGGTGTTGGCGATCATGTTGACGCCGTGCGGGACGTTGATCTGCCCCTCGAACAGCGGGTTGGACAGATGGGTCACCGAGCGCGCGGCGTGTGCCAGGACGAACTCGAAGAACCCCTGGTCCTGGATGTTGTCGGCCTGGAGCCGCTGGTTCGGGTCGAGCCAGAGCTTGCCGAGGAGATAGCAGCCGCCGAGCAGGTACACCACCGGCGCGGCCCAGTCCGGCCAGCGGCGGCGGGGTGACCCGGAGTCCTCCCGGACCTCCGGTAGTTCACCGGTGGCGGTCTCCGGCGCGACCGTCAACATCTGGGCGTCCTCCGCGGGATTCGGCATCTCGTCCGGCGACGTGGACCGGCGACCGTCACCGAGCATACTTACGGCACTGTCCGGAGCCATGCCCTAGGTCCCTGCCGGCACATCGTACCGCCCGCATGTGCTAGCGGCCGGCCGGTTCGGGCCGGCGCAGCCGCTCGCGGGCGAGAATCCACAGCGCTTCCACTCCGTCCCACCAGGTAATTTTCTTGCCTTCCTCGCGGGTACGCGCGCGGTAGCTGATCGGTACCTCGTACGGGCGCACCCCACGGCGGAGCAGCTTGCCGGTGACCTCCGCCTCCATTCCGAAACCCTTGGACCTGACGTCCAGCGATCGATACAGATTTACTGGCATCAATTTGAGGCAGGTTTCCAGGTCGCCAAGATAGCAGTTGTACAACATGTTCGCGGCCATGGTTACCGCCTTGTTGCCCAGCACGTACCAGAACGAGAACGAACTGTGGCTACCGAAGGTCCGGTTACCGTAGACCACCTCGGCACGCTCATCCAGTACCGGATCCAACAGCCGCGGAATGTCCTGCGGGTCGTACTCCAGGTCTGCGTCGAGAATCACCATGTAGTCCCCGCCCGCATGCTCCACCGCGGTGCGGATCCCGGCGCCTTTGCCCTGGTTGCGGGGGTGCGTTACGACATTCACCCGGGCATCGTCGACCCGGGCCAGAATCTCCTGGGTACCGTCCTTGCTGCCGTCGTCCACGACAACCAGCTCGACCTCACACGGATAGTCCACGGTCAAGGCCTGCTTGAGCGCCTCAGGTAACCGGGTCTCTTCGTTGTACACCGGCATGAGGATGGACAGCTTCACTACGGACTCCGACACTTGACAGCAAGACCGCAACAGCATACGTCCTGTCCCGGCCCCGGAATGCGGCCGTCGGTGCTGGGTACGATAGGTGGAGTTCACTTCAACTTTCCGGGACGAGGACGTGGAAGCGCTCACCATCGGGGAGCTCGCCGCCCGCAGCGGGGTCGCCCCGTCCGCATTGCGGTACTACGAGCGGCTGGGCCTGATCCGGGCCGGCCGTAGCGGCGGCAACCAGCGCCGGTACGAGCGGGCCGAACTGCGCCGGGTCGCCTTCATCCGGATCGCCGCCCAGGTCGGGGTACCCCTCGACGAGATCAAGGCGGCACTCGACGGCCTGCCCGACGCGCGTACCCCCACCGCCGCCGACTGGGCCAAGCTCTCCGTGCGTTGGCGGCACCGGCTCGACGAGCAGATCCGGCTACTGGAGGGGCTGCGCGACAAGCTCACCGGCTGCATCGGCTGCGGCTGCCTCTCCCTGCGCCGATGCGCGCTTATGAACCCCGACGACGTGGCGGCCGCGAACGGCACCGGACCGCGCTACCTACTCTCCGACGACGAGTAGCACCTTGCCCAGGTGCTCGCTGCGCTCCACCACCTCATGCGCCCGAGCCGCCTGCGACATCGGGATCCGCTGATCGATCACCGGTCGGACCCGGCCGGACTCGACCAGTGGCCACACCTCCTCCCGTACCCCTGAAACGATCTTTGCTTTCTCCGCCAACGGCCGGGCGCGCAGCGTGGTGGCTGCCACGATCGCCCGCTTCGCCACCAGCTGGCCAAGGTCCAGCTCGCCCTTGCGCCCGCCCTGCAGCCCGATCACCACCAGTCGCCCGCCCGTCGCCAGCGCCGCGACGTTGCGCGGCAGGTAGGCCGCGCCCTGGATGTCGAGGATGACGTCGACGCCGCGCCCGCCGGTCGCGTCATTGACCGCCGCGACGAAGTCGTCCCCGGTGTAGTCGATGGTCAACTCCGCGCCCAGCGCCCGCAGCGGCTCGTGTTTGACCTTGCGGGCGGTGGTGAACACCCGGGCACCGAGCGCCACCCCGAACTGGATCGCGAACGTGCCGATGCCGCTGCCGCCGCCGTGCACCAGCAGCGACTCGCCTGCGGCGAGCCGGGCCACGCCGACCAGGTTGGACCAGACCGTGCACGCCGCCTCCGGCAGCGCCGCGGCATCCGCCACCGCCGTCGGTACCGGCATCAGCTGCCCCACCGGCGCCGCCACCCGCTCCGCGTAGCCGCCACCGGCCAGCAGCGCGCAAACCTCGTCACCGACCCGCCAACCGGTCACCCCGTCGCCGAGCCCGCTGATCCGGCCCGAGCACTCCAGCCCCGGGTAGGGCGGGGCACCCGGCGGCGGGTCGTAGGAGCCGGCCCGCTGGAGCAGGTCGGCCCGGTTGACCGCGCTCGCCACCACGTCCACGAGCACCTCGCCCGGCCCGGCCACCGGGTCGGGCACCTCCGCCCACTGCAGCACCTGCGGTGGGCCAGGCTCCGGTATCACGATCGCGTGCATGGAGCCATCTTGCCGGTACCCCCTGACAGCTATCCCCGCCAGGGCTTGCAACCGGCGAGGCGCTCGGCGCGCAGCCGCAGCGTACGGCATGCCTGCGGGCCTGCGCGGCGGCGCGCTCCAGCCGGTCCGCCCGCTCGGCCCGGGGGTCCGCCGGCTCCGCTACCGCCCGGCCGGCCCGCCGCAAGCTGGCCGGCACCACCCGCCGGATCTCCGCGACGTGTTCCTCGGTGCTCGCCACCTGATGGAGAACCGCCGCCGCCTTCCAGGGGTCGTATCATCCAGATGTACCCCCATACCCGGTAAAATTCCCCCGGGCGCCCCCGCTAACCGTCGTTTCCACTGGCCACGCGGTGGTCG
>WNGM01001505.1_pt1 | contig 18740 bp, 16 predicted proteins | sample 5400571 | NCBI WGS metagenome assembly WNGM01 (sample SAMN13153378, study PRJNA577476) | soil metagenome | isolation source: 100 cm soil or saprolite under Garry oak tree replicate 2 | place: USA:California | collected 2016-06-15 | reverse complement strand
CGACGTCGCTCCATTTCTTGAGGACTTTGCCCGGCTGTTTTCGGACGACGAACAGGTCCGGCTGGACGAGGGTGCGAGGGGAGAGGACGATATCCGCCGGACTGATAAGTAACTGCAGCTCGTCCTGTCCTTCGAGCGCCTTGCGCAGGACGAAGTAGAACTCCCCGAGGACCCGTTGGTGCGGGTATTCCGGCGCCGGGATCACGACGTGCACGCCGTCGAGCAGCTCGTGGCGCAGCCCGTCGTCAGGCAGCGCCAGTAGCTCCTCGATGGTGGTGACGGCGGCATCGTGAGTGGGCATGGCCATAATCTCGGGCTCCTCGGCCGAGGGGGGCAAGCCATGGGGCGACGGTAATGCCCGCCCGCCCGGCGGCGAGCATCAAATCCCCGCAGGCGACGTCATTCCAACGCTGAGGAGGCTTGACGCAGCCCTAAACCGTCCGAACCGCTCCGCCAAATAGTCCCCGGTTGGGCCGCAGGCGCTCTGCCCTTCGGGAGACCGATGCGGGATCCGTGAAGCTCTTGCAGGCCGTGCATCAACATTGGCCCGTCTGTCTCGTCGAGCACGTCCCCTCGAATGTGGACCTTGAAGTCGGGGTCCACGCCGAGGATCTCCGTGTCGTAGGCGCCGTGGTGGATCTTGCAGAGCGACAGGCCGTTCGGGACTTCGGGGCGGCCGCGCTCGTCGCGGTCGGGCAGAATGTGGGCGGCGAAGGAGCCGGGGTGCGGCCCAAGTCGGATTTGTATCGGACGCCCATTCCCGGTGTCCTTGCCGGAGGACTTGCCGAACTGCCCGAACTGAGACCGTATTAACCGTCCGGCGCCCCGGGGGACGGCGAGATGCGGCAATATCAAAAGGCTCTCGAGCGGCACCTCGCCGACTACAAGCGCCGACGCCTTGGCGTACAGCAGTCCGGGGAGTTCAAGCGCAAGAACACGGTCGTTTCGCACCCACACATCCTCCCGAAGGATCTCAATCTCCTCAACATGCTCGAGCCGTTTCGCGACGAGTTCCGTCTGTTCAGGGCGAGTCACGGGATCAAGCTTCACAAGGACTTCCATCATCTGAACTCGTCCCAGGCACTCGCCTTCAACTTGTTCCTTCCGTTCTTTCGGGACGGCACCAAGGCGTGTGAGAGGTTGTTCAGAGCACTCGGCGTACCGGGAACAGTCGACGATTGGCGCTTCGAGCACGTCGTCGACAAGAGCGAACGGACGACCGTCGATGTGTCATGGCACGACCCGGACGCGGGCTGGACCCTGTGCGAGGTGAAGCTCTCCGAGCGGGAGTTTGGTGCCGCGAAGGCGGACGCTCGTCACAGGCGGAAACTCGACCGAATCTACGCGCCACGCCTCAGGACACAGGTCGACGAACGCTTTCTCCAGTTCGACGCCTTCATTGCCCACTACCAGCTGTTGAGAAATGTCTCACTGCTGATGCGACCGGGCGTAGCGCGACTGGTGTTCCTCTTGCCCCAGCAGAACGAGGGCCCCCAGGTGGCCTTGCGGGAGGTGCTTGATGCTATAGCGCCACATCTACGCGCGCGTATTCACGTCAGCTATCTCGAGAACGTACTCGCTAGATTGGCCGGCGACTCTGGGCTGGGCGGTGTCCTTCGGGAACACGCGCGACAGTTGACCGAGAAGTACGTCTTGGCCGCAGCGGGCCGAAGCATCGCCCCGGGGAGGGACACATGAGGCGACGCACGAAGGCCTACTCGCTCGAGACTCTTGGGGAGATGGTTGCGGCATATGAGGCCGACTATCGTGAACGCTATGACAGCTAGCTGGAGTTCTATGCTTCGCAGTCCACGTTCGCGGAAGCCGTTCGACTCGCGGGCCTGGCCGAGGGTCTCGGCGGCAAGCGGATGGCGCACCAGCGGCGCATCCCGGGCGCCGTACTCCGGCGCTCCGCAGGGCGTCTGGGAGCACGAATCAAGGATCTCGAAAGAGCCCCGGCACTTCGACGGCGTGCACGACGCCGTAGCCGATGCGATCGGCGGCATCGAGGGCCATGGGCGAGCTGACTATTCGACACAGCGCTCCGGATTGCCGCTATCGGCGTCTGGCGCCCACCCGCGTGTACTTGCACGCCGGCACGCGGGAGGGGGCCCATGCGTTGGGGGTTTCGAAGGAGCGGGCGTGGGTGTCGCCCGAGGAGCTACCGGCCCCGTTTCAACGTCTCCGGGCGGGGCAGATCGAGGACTGTCTCTGCATTTACAGGGCGGACTTGCAACGACTTGATGGAGGTCCGGCTGTCAAACGTCGAAGGGCGCGCGGCAAGGTCTGTTAGCGGGACGCGAGCGCTCTCCTGATCCAGAGCCGAGCCGTGCGGGTTTGTTTGGAGGACACCATGTCCGTAAGTGGTTGCCCGTCAAGCATCGGCGCCCGCACGCTCGGGGGGCAATGCCCGGACTGGTCCGGAGAAACGCTTGTAAAAAGCTTGCAGAGAGTTCTGGTGGCCCTATCCTAGGGGGTCAGGAGAGTCCTCCGCTGGAAGCCGGTGCAAGCGTTTCACAAACGTTTCTCACACAGGCGCTCGTACAATTCTGAGGAATTGGCCAGTCTCGTCCGTCGGGAGGGGAATTCAGTGAAGCTATTTGTTGAGTGGGGTCGGCCAGTTCGTCTGCGCGACGGCACGCGGCAGAATCTCATCTATGTAGTCGACCTCCAGAAGCTGCCTCAGGTGCCTGGAGTATACGTCCTAGGACGGCGCTGGGGTGCCGAATTCGAAGCCCTCTACGTAGGAAAGGCTTTCGGGATTCGCGGCCGCGTCAAGAATCAGCTCAACAACCTTCGATTGATGCAGCATCTACGTAACGCAAAGAGCGGGAAGAGGATCGTCATTCCTGGGAAGATCGTCACCAAGCCGGGGCAGCAGCTCAACAAGACCCTCCTCACGACTGAACGTGCGCTGATTCGGCATTTCCTTTCACGAGGGGACGACCTAGTCAACAAACAGGGAACCCGTCTCCGACATCATGAAGTTCATTCATCTGGGAAGCACCCGAAGAAGTTCATACCGCGCATCATGTTCTTGGAGAAGGGTAAGCGAGGATAAGGGCCTGGTCCAGGTCTACTAATGCTTACTGGCTCGACCTCGGTCGGGAGAGCGCATTCGGGATCAAGCTCGGCCACGGTCTGGCGCTGTACCTCTCGGCCAGGCAGCCTGCCGGGAGATCTCTTCGACCTGATTCCTATCGGGCGCGCGCGAGAACTTCCGAGCGGACGCTCGCTCGTTTGGCATCCTCCTGCGTCCCCGATGGCGACGGGGATCGGGCGCAGTAGGGCACCTAGCCAGGATGCATCCTGTTAAGCCAGTATTCCTCCGCGCTCGTTCCCGGCCAGTTGTCGATACCAATTAGGTGTTCCTGATCGGCGCGCCCGAGCATAACGACGTTGCGTGACGCGAGGCAAGCCATCAGCCCACGCGGGGCGTTCGGAGGAGCTCAGCTCGCTAGCCGGGGATGGATAAGGAATCTCTCGAGGAGAGCACCGATGATGAGGCAGCCAGACGGAGAACACGCCCTCCTGCGGGCGAACGGAGCGAAGGGATGACCCCAAAGGACCCCATTCGGGCCGCTCTTGAGCTTCCCAATGGAGCTCGCTTCTTGAAGTGTGCCTTTCAGATCAATCCGTTCGCCTACGTCCGCACTCACGCGAAGTCGACTGTGTTTGCCGACGAGGCCGCGTACGACGAGGCAATCGTTCAGGCATGCCTTGAACAGAAGATCGACGTCATTGCAATCACAGATCACTACCGTGCGGATACCGCGCAAAGCCTCGAAGAACGTGCACGGAAGGCAGGGATCCAGGTATTCCCGGGCTTCGAAGCAGTCACCAAGGATGGAGTTCACATCCTGTGTCTCTTTGATCCCGGTACCGAACTGAAGACCATTGAGAGAATAATCGGTGACTGTGGGATCCATCGGCAGCATCAGGCGTCGCCAACCGGAAAGTACGATGTCATCGAATTCCTGCGGGAGGCCCGCGGCTGGGGAGGTCTCTGCATCGCTGCCCACGTAGCCTCCGATGGCGGACTGCTGCGGAAGCTGTCCGGACTGCCGCGCGTGAACGCGTGGAAGTCCCAAGAGCTCCTCGCTTGCTCGCTCCCTGGACCATTGCGGGATGCCCCGGATGATCTTCGGCCTATCCTTGAGAACAAGGACGCTCAGCACAGACGAGAACGGCCGGTTGCCATTGTCAACGCGAAAGACGTGAGTAGCCCAGAAGACCTGCGCCAACCCGGCGCATCGTGTTGGATAAAGATGTCCGAAGTAAGCACTGAAGGGCTGAGACAGGCTTTCCTGGATCCGGCTTCGCGCATCCGACTGAACAGCGACCCGGTACCCGAGGAACACGCTGAACTGGTGGCAATTGCGTGGGAGGGAGGGTTCCTGAACGGAGCGGCGATTCACTTCAACCCGATCCTCAATGTCTTGGTCGGCGGCCGCGGCACTGGAAAGTCAACTATCCTAGAGAGCCTGCGCTACGTCTTGGGCCTCGAGCCGCTCGGAGAAGAAGCGGGGAAGGCTCACGAAGACATCGTCCGTGAAGTGTTGCGCAGCGGGACCAAGATCTCTCTGCTCGTTCGCTCATACCGACCTGCGAAACGGGAGTACCGCATCGAGCGCACCGTGCCGAATCCGTCGGTAGTTCGTGACTCGGATGGCCAGGTGCTCAGCTTGCTCCCCCGGGACGTGCTTCCCAGGATCGAAGTGTACGGGCAGCATGAGATCTCGGAGCTAACGAGGAGCCGAGAGAAGCTCACCCGCCTGCTAGACCGGTTCGTGGAACGCGATGAGTCACTTGCCCGACGCAAGAGTGACCTGCGGCGCGAACTCGAAAAGACAAGGCGGCAAATCGTGGATGTGCGAGCAGAGGTTCAGGCGATAGAAGACCGCATCGCAGCTCTCCCGGGTCTGGAAGAAACCCTCAAGCGGTTTCAGGAGGCAGGACTCGAGGAACGGTTACGTGACCAGAGCTTGCTCGTGCGCGAAGAACGGGTGCTCGGCACCATCCCTGAACGGCTTCAACCACTGCGGGAGTGCCTCGCGAGCCTCCGCCGCGAACTCCCGATTGATAGGACGTTCCTTTCCCCCAAAGCACTGGCGGAACTGCCAGGGAGAGAGATTCTGGCGGCAGCAGACGCCGTCATCCAGCGGCTAAGCAACGATCTTGAGGACTTGAGCCGGCAATTCGAGGCGGCGCTTCAGCGTGCCGACGCCGGCGTTGCCCAGGTCCGCGCGGAATGGGACAAGCGCAAGAAGCAGGTCCAAGCTGATTATGAGAAGATTCTTCGGGACTTGCAGAAGTCTCAAAAAGCGAGACTCGACGGAGAGGAATTCATCCGCGTGCGTCGGGCGATCGAAGAACTCAGGCCCGCCAGGGACCGCCTCGCCCTGCTTCAGCGGCTGGAGAAGGAGCACACCGACCGGCGGCGGACCCTGCTCGCCGAGTGGGAGGACGTAAAGGCTCAAGAGTTCCGCCACCTAGACGGGGCCGCGAAGACCGTGAGTCGCAAGTTGCGCGAGCGTGTGGAGGTCGAGGTAACAGCCGCAGAGGACAGAGAGCCTCTGTTCGAACTTCTTCGTACGAACGTCGGGGGGCGGCTGTCCGATGCGATCGACTCACTCAAGCAGGTTAAGGAGTTCTCGCTCCCGAAGTTCGTCGAATCCTGCCGCGCGGGGGCACAAGCCCTTCAAAAGGCCTACCGCATCACTCCAGGGCAAGCCGAGCGACTTGCGAAGGCACCTCCTGAGTCGCTCATGCGTGTGGAAGAGCTCGAGCTTCCACCCACGACCAGGATCAAGCTCAATACCGCACCTTCTGGGGAACCACCTAACTGGCGGGCGCTCGAAGACCTCTCCACGGGCCAAAAAGCCACGGCCGTACTGTTGCTCCTGTTGCTCGAATCGGACGCGCCCCTCATGGTCGATCAACCGGAGGACGATCTTGATAACCGATTCATTACCGAAGGTGTCGTCCCCCGAATGCGCGATGAAAAGCACCGTCGGCAATTTGTGTTTTCGACACACAATGCGAACATCCCAGTTCTCGGTGATGCTGAGCTCATCCTCGGCCTCAGCGCCTCTGGCGAAGCTGGCCAGGGAAGTGGTCGTATTCCTCCCGAACACATGGGCTCGATCGACTCGAAGCGGGTGCGAGAGCTTGTTGAAGAGATACTTGAGGGTGGGAAGGAAGCTTTCGAAATGCGCCGTCTGAAGTACGGATTCTGAGAGGCCCCACGAATGACGCGAGCTGAGCTCTCTGAACTGATCCGAAACGGCGAAAACTCTGGGGTGGAGTTCAAGCGCGACGACATCCGACCCGAGAAACTGGCGGAGGAGATAGCAGCTCTCCTCAACCTCGAGGGCGGGTACGTTCTCTTAGGGGTCGAGAACGACGGAAGCGTGTCGGGTCTGACGCGCGACCCCAAGAAGGCTGAAGAGTGGGTGATGGACATCTCGCGCGTCCACGTTAGGCCAGCCTCCATTCCCTACTGGGAAGCGATAGAGTGGGAGGACGGGAAGGTAGTGGGGATCCTTTCACTCCCCGCGGACAGCCCAGACAAGCCTTACAAGGCGAAACGCGGATCGGCTTGGGTAACCCAGGTTCGCGCGGGGACGACGACAAGGGACGCGACGGACGAAGAAGAAGCGCGCCTCTATCAGCAGTCGGGACGGGTGCGCTACGACGTCAAGCCGGTTCCAGGGACTACTGCGCAGGATCTCGACGGAAGGCGACTGGTAAACTACTTCCGAGATGTTCGATCCCAGGAACACCCGGCGAACGGTGACGAGGAGGGTTGGCGCCGGCTGCTGATTAATACTGATTTGATGGTCGAGGACCGGGGCCGTGCGATCCCGACGGCTGGTGCTCTCATCCTGTTCGGCGTGCGCCCCCATAGATACCTCCCCCAAGCAGGTGTTACGGCTACCGCCTACACGGGCACCGTTAAGGACTACGCGGCGAGGGAGAGGGCAGTACTCAGAGGTCCAGCCGTGGCGTTGTTGTCGGCGGGCGGGGAGACAGTGGAAGCCGGCCTAATCGAGCAAGGACTGGAGTTCGTTCGGCGCAATACGGCAGTCGCAGCGACGGTTGACGAGGGCGGCCGCCGCCGGGAAAGGTGGGACTATCCTCTGGAGGCCGTCCGGGAGGCGCTTGTCAACGCGGTCGCGCACCGAGATTATTCGATCACGGTTACTGATATCGAGCTCTCGATCTATAGCGACCGATTGGAGGTGATCTCCCCGGGGCGCCTCCCAAACACAGTGACCGTAGAAAAGATACGCGCCGGCTATCGTGCCTCCCGTAACGAGTTGATCAAGGAAGTACTTCGTGACTACCGCTACGTCGAGGCGACAGGGCTTGGGGTGCCGCGGAAAATTGTCCGAGGAATGCAAGAACACAACGGCACGAATCCGGATCTCATCGAAGAGGAGGACCGCTTTACTGTCCGCCTCTGGAAGGAGCGCAGGCTGTCCTGATCCCTCACAGGCGTACCGGCAGCTAGTTCGCATGGCCACCGTGCGAAAGAAGCCGTAGTTTGTGTTGTGTGCGCGCCTCACGGAAACCAGCGGGTTTAATCTCCCTTCACGACGCCGCCCTCTACATACAGGGCTTCGAGGAGGGCTCTCTGACTCAGCGTCTCGCCAGCCTCGAGGCGCTCTTTAAGAACGCCGATCGGAAACGCGCAGCGAGATTGGGCGACTCCCAGCAACTTGGCCCTGACCTCCTCCGTGCTGCCCTTGAACTCAAGAAGATCGCAGGCCAGGTGAACGTTCTCATTCACGCTGCTGGCATCCTCGCAGCGCTTATTGCCCATACTCCCGGTGTTCGGACTCGACGGAGCCGAATGAGGGATTGCGCCTCTCTATCCAGGGACACATGCTAACGTTATGGGGCTAATCTGGACGAAAAGCAGTAAGTACCGTCGCGCTCCCTACCAGAACGAGGCAGACCTCGAGGCCGCGATCCTCGAAGTCCAGGGTGACCTATTCGGTCCCGGTCGCATCTACCTGGACGTCAAGAAGAAGATCGGGTCGAAGGGTGGGGTCCAGAATATCCCCGATGGCTATCTTCTCGATCTCAGTGGTGCAAAGCCCCGCCTGTATGTAGTGGAGAACGAGCTGGCCTCGCACGATCCACTTCGCCACGTGGCTGTTCAGATTCTTGAATTCTCCCTCTCCTTTGAAGGTGAGCCGCGCGGTGTGAAGGGTGTGGTCTTTGAAGCCCTCTCCAGGAACCAGGAAGCGAAGACAGAGTGCGAGCGGTACGCCGCAGCTCACGGGTTCCGCAACCTGGATCACCTGCTCGAGTACCTCGTTTTCGAGGCGCCGTTCGCGGCTCTCGTCATCATCGACGAGATGTCGGACACCCTGGAGAACGTGCTCGCCAAGAAGTTCCAATTTGGCATCGAAGTGCTCGAATTGGCACGGTACGAGAACGAGGGGGGAGATCGCCTCTACAGCTTCGAGCCGTTCCTAGCAGACGTGGTTGAAGACATCCAACCCCGAGAGGAATCCGTTCAGCCCGGACCAGGCAGGCCGAGTCTCGAGGACGTGGATACTGTTGTTGTCCCAGGGTGGGAGGACGGCTTCCGCGATGTCTTCTTAGCAGAGAATCGCTGGTACGCGATCAGGATTCATGCGTCGATGCGACCGCAGCTCAAGTATATCGGGGTTTATCAGGTAGCGCCGGTCTCGGCCATTACACACATAGCGCCTATCCGCTCCATCGAACCGTGGAAGGACAGTGGCAAGTACGTCGTCAACTTCGCCGAACCGGCGCGCGAGATCGGCCCGATTCGTCTGGTCAAAGGAGGGCGCGTTAGACAGCTGCAGAGCCTGCGGTACACCACACGGACGAAGCTCGACGCCGCGAACACTCTCGACGACGTTTGGTAAAGGTCGTCGAGGCAGCACTCCAGGATCAGCCAGTCACCATCAACGGAACATCAACTCCAACGGGTGCAAGGATTGGGGGAACCCTGTGCCGGGTGCCTGCGCAAGCTGCCTTGAGGGTTGCCTGGAGCTTCGACGGTGGGACAGTCTGCTCGTAGCTGTGGAATGCACCTCTTGTGTAGAGGTACCACCGGTCCTTCGGGAGATCGGCAATGAACTGGGACGACTTCCATGTCTTCATCCCCACGACCTTCACCGAGACACCCAGGCCAAACTTGCTGAGTGGCGGCTTGCGCGTCACGGCACTTATGGCCTCGCGCAGCTTAGAAAGCTTCGCACTCTCAGTGGCGAGCACGTGGACAACGATTCGCGCGAGACTCTCACTGTTAACCCTCCGAGTCCGCTGAGGACTCGTAAGCTGGGTCACGACGAGTGCGGCGATGTGCTTACGGGCAGTTTTTCCAAGCCTGTCAGGCCGCAGCAGTTCGCCGAACATCGTCTTCGGGTACTTCAGAATGCGCAGCCGGACGATTAGTTGGCGTAAACCGTTCTTGGAGCTCTCGTGCCCAGGTCCTGCGACCTCGCTCTTTGTCAGTCCCAGCAAGGCTTTATAGCCCTTCTGGCTGAACGTCTGCGCAAAGCCGGCATTCACATCGATACCTAGAGCGCGCCGACCGAGAAAGCTGGCAACCGCCAGAACTGTGCCGGTGCCGGCAAACGGATCGAGCACGACCTCTCCCTCTCGGCTGGTTAGGGTGATGATCCGAGCGACCATCGCAAGGGGGAACGGGCAGAAGTGCCGGATACCATTACGCGACCAACTACCCTGAACAGGAATTGGAAAGTGCCAAAGGTCACTCGGCGCCTTCCCACTCGGATTGTAGCGCTCGGGGTACTTCACCCAGTATGACGACAAGTGGTCGATGTCTCGGATACGATCGAGAGCGAATCGGCCCAGTTTCCCCTTCGAGAAGAGAAGCACGTATTCAAATACTCCCCTAAACCGCCCTACATGCGACCAAGGAAGACTCCTCCCCTTGTCCCAGATAACCAGATCATGAAATGCCCACCCTTCTGCCTCGGCTCTACGAATCACCTCCCACGGAAGGAGCAAGGTTCGCCCGGAACTCTTGACGGTATCGAGCACCACCCAGAGGGCGGCCGCGTCCCTGCAGACCCGGTGTAACTCATGAAGAACAGCCCCAATGTCTCTTAGATACTCCTCTTCCCACTTCTGCCCGTAGCCTATCTGCCCCCTGGCGCCATAGTTCTTCAGCTTGCCATAAGGAGGCGAAGTGACTACGCAGTCGACCGATTCGGCGGGCAGCTGTCGAAGTAATTCGCGGCAGTCCGCTCCGACGAAGACGCAGTTCTGCTTCTTCGCAACCGTCCTAAATCTCAACTTTGACAGCGCAGCCTGGATCAGGTTCCAGCGCGTTTCGGCTGAACGGTTCACGATCCGGCCTTGTCGACGAACAGGCTGTGGATCTGAGGTCCGATTTCGAATTTCTTCTCGTCTACGTAGTTCCGAACGTCGATCTCAGGGTTGTTCGGGAACCTTCGGTCAAGCTTACCCGATTCCAAAGCCTGGGACACCAGTATCCAAAGGCATTCGTTCAGGATCAGGTCCGCTAAACGGACCTGGCAGTGAAAGTTCTCTTGAACCGCTTCGTACGGCTCTTCGCCGAAGTAGCTGGCGTTGACGGGGTCCTTCGTGTTGATGAGGATGATGCCCTCGGGCACGTACAGGGACTGCACCTTGCGCTCGAGAGCCTGGAACCTGTAGTCCTTGAATAGACCGAATTTCCCGCGCTCCTGCTTCTCCCGCTTCACGACTGACACCTTTGTGCCAGCTACGTATTGCAAGCTTGTAGCCGTAACGATGATTTCTTCGGCGAGGTCCGTACCTGTTACTCCGAACTCGACCTGAGCGACTCGAGAAGTCACAAGATGTGATTGAGCAAGCTTGCTGTTCGGCTCAAGTAGCCGGAGTCCAGGCCTGTCAGCAGTAACCTCGATGTCTGACCCAAGAGGAATCTTGTCAACATCAACGAAGACTCGGAGGTGCCTTCTTGCTCCGACGCGAACCGAGTAGTCGTCGCGTTCGAACTCGAGCCCGTTAACGGGCGTAATGACCTCTCTGGCCGTCGTGGTGACATCGAGCACAGCCGCGGTCTGCTTCCAAGTTGCGGTGATCTTTCCGCCAACATCCGCGTAGTCCGACCTTATGCGGACGATCTTCACGAGAAGACCGCCCTCACCACGATCCTCCCCCATCGCTATCGTACCCGGTGATACAGTGATCTCGGCGCAGTCACTCGCGACTTGGATTTCGTCGTTCGGTTGAACCAAGGCTGTATTGATAAGCAAGGCAGCGGGAGTGTTCACGCCAGTCTGCACGGAGACATGGGCGTTTGCAAACGCTATCCCTTGGGGTGGTGGCGTTCGCAGTGCCGTGGGTATCAGCGGCACTCGAGCGTTCTTGCCAAGAATCTCGCTCGCGAGCTTGTTGAGAATGTCCAACGCTTGTTGGTGTCGTTCCCGAGTACGTTCTGACAGCTTTCGCTTGGGTTCGGGCCCAAGTTCTCGGAGTTTCGCAACTAGCGGCTGCAGCAGCGGCTGAATCCGGTCGCGCAACGCTCGATAGAATGGCAGGTTCTTTTCGAAACCGTCCCTGGTCTCTGTAAGGATTTCTTCAGGCTCCTTCTGATTGAGCTTTGTCCTGATGTATGACCCAGCGCCCCTCAAGCGGACCATACCAGACAGCCTCCGCGCCGCGGGATCCTCATCGAAACCAAAGAGGTGCAAGTCCAGCACGGCGTCGTCCTCATCCAGGACGAGAAGACCTCCCTCCCTTTCGACGTACCCCACCTCACCTTGGGTAAGCTCGTGTTCGGCCAGTCCGATTTCACTTTGGATGTCGATCGTGGTCCCAAGATCAGTTGGCAACTGGTCGTTGAACCGATCCTTGATTTCAACCTCTGGAAACCGATAGCTGATCTGGTTATCGAGAACGACCTTGCCACGACCGTCAACCACCTTCAGAGTGATCTCACGGTGAGGGCTGCTGTTGATCATCCGGAGCATGTAGAACCGGCACAGGTCTTCGAGCAGCTTGGTCGGCTGCGGATTATGAACCCCCTCGGCAAGTTGGAACTCTACAAGGGTGCCGTTCGCCGGGATTCCGAGCGCCTTCCGAAGCTCGGGCGTGACTCTACTCGGGGCCTTGATATCAACGAAAGGCCTGTCCTGGCCCTCAACATCCTTCCAGCGAAAACGGCAGTTGTAGAACAGATCGTTCTTGATCGACTTGACTTGACCGTGGTACTGAGTGAAGAGGACGTCCCGGAGCCCCTTTCCAAAGAGACTGCGCGTCCGAAAGCCACGCGCGCGATCAGAGGACTCCTGGCCGTACGTGACGAAGCGCTCCTGCATTTCCTTGTCGGTTAGTCCCTCTGCGTGGTCAATAACGCTGAACCGCCTCTTGCTCCTCTCGAAGAGGATGGTAATTGGGGCCGGCTCCGCCACAGGAGGCGTGCTGCCTGCGCGCCGGGTGGCCTCCTCAAGGCGACGATAGCTATCGTCCGCGTTCGTGATAAGCTCCGTGAGAATCTTGGGAATGCTCTTGCCAATAGCCCGTGCGAACGCTCGTCTGATTTGTCTGGTCGCAAACGCGAGCTGAAATTCAGCCATCGCTACGCGCTCCTCTAGGAGTCACGGAAGTGGGCGACAAAGGTCTTTCGCACAGCTCGCAGAAACTCCACGAGATCGCTTCGGCCGACCTGAGCAGCCGCATTCTCCAAGACGGCCACTCTATCGCGCAGGGCGCGGGGAGGAGTGTAAGCGTACGCGCCGAGCATGTTCAGGAGCTCTAAAGCCACCCCTTCATCCAGCTGACCGTGCCGCCATTTCTGAAAGAGAGGAGAGCTCTCTATGGGCTCAAGCTCCTTCCCCAGATCCATCGTCCTGGGTGAAGCGCGGCGCTGTGGAACCTGGGGTTCTCGCCCTCGCGTGCCCCCGCCAAGCTCTTCTTGAACCTTCTTGACCTTCATCATGCCGCTCTGCGTAAGAACGAAACCCTTTTGCACACTGCCGCGAGCCCAATTGCGATACTTGGGTCCTAGCTGCAACAGCGTCCGCCCCACTCGCGCCGCGTCAGGGTAGTCGGGGAAGCCCTCGAGTGAGAACTTCAGTGGGAACATCGTGAATGCTGCGACCACGATGTTTTCGAATGTTGTGAGGATGTGCCTGTCCTGGAGCCAGCGGAGCGTGAAGGCGGCCAGCCCCGTAAGGTCAACGGCGGCGTAGCGCGATTCAGGGAATGGTGAGATGTCGTGCAGCGTTGTCCAGGCCGAGGAACTCGTCATAGCCGAGGAGCGTCTTTCTTTCCCTGGTTGGCGGGCATGCACAAGACCCTTAGGCCGGCTCAGAGGGCCAACCCCTTGGCTTGTGTTCCGAGTTTCAGCTGCAGATAAGGCGAACTGCGCGAGCCACCCACGGCTCACCTGTATGCTAGAGGCCCTTGGCCTCGCAGGTAAGATGCAACACTTCTTCCCTTGGCAGGTTGACTTCGCCCCAGGATGGTGAGCGGTCTACCATATGGGCTCGAAACCTCGCGGCTGCTATTAACCGCGCGCCGAATTCGACGCCATCCAGAGCCACGGTGGCTCCAACCTGTGTGCGGTACTGGTCCTCGATGATCGCATAGCAGAATGCAAGCCAGGGCTCCGCCTTGTTGTTCGCGGCGTCCTGTTCCAAACGGTCAAGCCGCGCCGGTGCAATCCAGGTCTCCCACGCAAAACAGCTTGAACCGTCATTCCCTCGATATGGCAAGTTCTTGCCTGCGACATCCACGAACAGAGTGCGCACGCCCTTCTTGGCAAGCAATCTGCCACCAGCGGCGCGACTCACTTTGAAGCCGGCTCCCTCCAACAACTGCAAGGCCGCGTCAACGTATGTGGTTCGGCTAATGCGCGACATGGGTGGCACTCTCATCCCAAAGTTCTGGACAAGGAATAACGATTCCGACAATGATTTCAAGGCGAAGGAGGCCGCACACGAGGTCGACGTCAGCGTTGGGATCTGAGCGCCCACCTCTGAGACGACTGGATCTGGCCACCCACCCGGATCTGCATTGCTGGTTGGTCTAGGACCAGATGACAAGACGCCTTCACGACTACACCTTTTCTTTCTTGCCGTATAGCGCGAGCAGGTTCTTGCGGCCTTTGTTTCTATTCAGCTTTCTGATCATGGCATTCGCCAACCCGCGAAATCCCTTCCAGCCACCACCCATCTTGGCCACATAGTCTCGTCTGAACGACGCGGAGCGCAGCGGCCGCAGGAATAGGTCGAAGTCAACACCACCATCCGGGTGCTTTTGCAGTATCCGGCCCAGAACCATGAACAGAGCATTGATCCCAGTCGGCTTCAGCAGCGAATAGTCGTTGACATTCTGCCAAGGATCCGCGCCGACATTCGTGGACTGTGTGTTGCGTTGAACTCCCTTCAAGAAGCGAATCAGCAACTGCACTTGCTTCTCAAACGCCTTCCCGTTGGCTTGAGCCGCAAATCGCCTTCTGCTATTGAATGGAGCGAGAGAGAATAGAGGACCCGCGTAGGTTCCGGATTTCTGCCTGAATCCTAGGAGCGTCTCGAGCAGTCCGTACTGAGCGAGACTCGACAGGCTAATCGGCCGCCCGTGATGCAGTTCGCTGACTTTGACCCTTCCCCTGAGCGGGGAGTTGTCAAACTCATTGAGAGCACGCCCGATCAGGCTCGGCCAAGTGAGCTTGTGCCTCAAGTCCTTGGTTAAGGCAGTGAGATCACAGAGGAGGTCCGACTTTATGCGCTTTTGGAAGTAATTGATGTTGATAAAGGTTTGGGTCTGAAGCGGCTCACGGAGGTGAGTGAATATGATGACCGGAAGGTCGAACGGCCTATGACGCTCTTGCGTCCAAGCCTCGTACCTGGTACCGAGAAACCCATAGGCTCGGTGCTGACCGTCGATAATCCAGGCCGAACAATATGCTGTTGGTATCGTGAGCCGACGCTCGTTTGCATCAAAGTGAACGAGGCGCTGGATCCCAGGATCAGCGTCGAGCACAACAATAACTGCATTCGGGATGAAGCTCTGAGGATCCTGCGAGGAGATGAAACTCCGGATGGTCGCAATCCTATCGCTGCTGAGCATCCTCTGATATGCGTACGTTCTTTCAGATGCGCGCCTCACAACGTACGCAATCTTAAGGAGCAGCCCCGGATGAATCATTCCCAGGTACATCGTCTTGCCCTTCTGTCTCAGCTCTAGAGCGTTGATCGTGAAGGTGCTCCCTCCCTCAAGATTCAGGCCGAAGTCTTTGAACAACTCGTACTTCGTCCACTTCCCGAGAATGCTAGATATGTTCTGGTAGTAGGTAAGCGCAAAGTGATTCCACACGAGGAATGAGTGTGGCTTTGCCTGCCTCAAACAGACCTGGTAGCTCTGGTCCGGGAAACTGCTGCCGTACGCGAAGCACACCCGAAGGAAATCAACGTCCTTAAAGTGCTTGCTCCGAAACCGCCGATCGGCGGAGTTGATCACGTGGATCTTGTCTTTTCGTGCTGAGATCGCTGCAATGTCGTTGTTGTATTCTCTGTAGTGTCGTTTGACGCCAGCTGCACTCCTAGAGTCCTCGCACTCAAATAGCAGCAGAATCTTCTTTCCACCGTAAGAGAATCTTGCCACTACATCTATCTCCTTCTCGGTCAGGAGATTTCCAGCGTCGTCCTTGTCGCCCCCAAAGTTGATCTGGACCTCCTGGTCCACGATCAAGTTGTCGAGATGGCAGTTCTGCAAGAGCTGTCTAACGCCAGTCTTCAGGCGAGCGTCTTTCATCACGCTGGTAGCTCCCAGCCAAAAAGGGTGGCCGTCGTGATGCGAAGCCAGGGTCTCACAACTCTGCGTCGACCGCGACCGCGAGGCAAACCCGGCGCGCCGGGGCGATCCCAGGGGTCGCAGTCCTTGACTCGCCCAGACCGGCGGAGGTATAGGTTCGTCGGTGGCGCGGTTGCCTTAAAGCTTAGTTAGTCCGAAGAGAGCGAAGGGCGAGCACGTCGGCGCGCGCTCTCAAGGGACCCTCACGAGGGGAGGCGACGCTCGTGATGGGTCTTTTGAGCGCGCGCGTTTTTTGCGCGCCAAACCGGTGTAGCCGGTGAGGCTCTATGAACAGGGAAGACTTCGTCACCCGCTGGCGCACGCGCCGCGATGAGCTAGCCCGACTCGGCGCCCACGTCGAGGGCGCCAAATTCTGCGACGAGGTCCTCGCCGACTTCGAGGCGGTGACCACGGCCGAAGACGAGGCCCTCCTCGGCCTCCGGGACGCCGCTGCCCGCTCCGGATACTCCACCGACTATCTCCGTCGCTTACACCGTCTAGGCAGGCTGCCAGCCCGGCGCGATGGCCGGCGCCTTTTCTTCCGGGCCGGTGACCTCCCGAAAAAGGCGACCGTCGTTGACGCCCAGCCCCTTCGGGCGTACGATCCCATTGCCGATGCTCGGCGGGTCGCCACCCGGACCTCACTTGGAGGTACCGATGGCTGAACGGCGACTCCCCATTCCGGAACGCCCCTGGCACCAGAGCAAGAGCGGTCGCTGGTCCCTCTCGCTCGGCGTCAGAGGGCTGAAGGTTCGGGTGCAGCAGCAGAAGCCAGGCGGCACGTTTCAACGGGTCTATCGGGTACTAGGCCGACGCGTGACGTATGCGTCGCTTGGAACAACCGATCGCCAGGAAGCGCGCCGGCTCGCGATCGAGTTCATTCGCGAGCTCGAGAAGGGCAAGAAGGTCAACCTGGCCGAGCCGCTGACGCTCGAAAAACTATGGGACCGATACCAGCAGGAGGCTCCGAGCTACCGCGGAAACCTGGAACGGACACGGAAGCAGAAGCAGACCGATGCCAGGCTGCTCATCGCCGCCTTCGGTGCCACGAAGCGGGTCGATCACCTGACCAAGAACGACGTGGAGCGCTACGTAGCAATGCGTCGAACTGGGCACGGGTGGCCGGACGGTCGCGAGACCAAGCCCGTGCGAGCCCGGACGATCCAAGGCGAGATCAAGCAGCTGCGCCAGATGATCTACTGGGCCATGAACGAGCGGCTGCCGGACGGCTCATGGCTGCTCGAGAACAACCCGCTTCGCGGCGTGAAGTTGCCGAAGGAAGAGGACCCGCGCCGGCCGGTCGCGACGTATGACCGGTTCCTGAAGCTCAGGGAGGCGGCGCAGGAGATGGCCGTTACAGCGCCACAGGAGCGCGGGCGCGACCGCTGGAAGCGATGGGAAATGGCGCTCGTGCTGGCGGAAGCGACCGGGGCGCGCATCGGGGCGATCAGCGGTCTCCGTTGGGCGGACATCAGCTTCGACCCGCCCGAGATCAAGTTCAGGGCGGAGTTCGACAAGCGGGGCCGTGATCGAGTGGTTCCCATCCCCGAGGCGTTGGCCGAGGAGCTGCGCAGCTTCAAGGTGAATTTCGCGGAGGTTGGTGACGGGTGGCTGTTCCCGTGCGTCAACAAGGACGATCACTGGCCGCGAGAGATCTTCGGCGGGCTGTACGCCCGCGTGGAGCGGCACGCGGGTCTGCCGCACATGAAGGGCGGTCAGTTCCATCCGTTCAGAAGGAAGTGGGCCACCGAGCGGAAGAATCTGTCGCTCGTGGACGTGATGGCGGCCGGCGGGTGGCGCGACGCGCAGACGTTGCACAGGTGTTACCAGTTGGCGACGACGGATGGCATGCTCGAGGTGATGAGCACGCCTGTGAAGCTTCGGGACAGGAAAGTCAGCAGCAAATGATGTGGGGAGATCTCAGGGGGGCGGCGGCGTGAACGCTTGTAAAACGCTTGTAAGCCCCAAAAAGACTTGAAGCGCAACACGCCGTATCGACGCATCGCGCTTCGAGTTGCCCCTCCTGGGCTCGAACCAGGACTCTCCTGATCCAGAGTCAGGCGTGTTGCCAGTTACACCAAGGGGCAGAATGCTAGACGGCGAGACGGGTAGACGCTCAGACGGGTAGGTCATCACCCGCTGTCGCCTGTCGAGACCTCACACCACCCGCGACGCCGCTAGAAAATGTCACCCCCACCCGACCCGGCGTCTACCCGTCTACCCGTCTACCCGTCTGTCCGTCTACCCGTCTACCCGTCTGTCCGTCTACCCGTCTAGGTTTTCAGTGGAGCTGAGGGGGCTCGAACCCCTGACCTCCTGGGTGCGATCCAGGCGCTCTCCCAGCTGAGCTACAGCCCCGCGCGGGACGCTGAACTTAGAATCGGCGCCCCTGCTCTAGCAACCCCTGCAATTTAAACTGCGGCGCGCCGGCTGGCAGGTCGGTTAGGCGGGTAGGTGGGTAGGCGGTTAGCAAAGGCCGGCAGCGCGCGCTCGGTATCACTACCCGCCTAACCGTCTACCCGCCTACCCGTCTATCTTCTCCCCATGCGTCCCGTCGCCTTCACCTACCACGGCACCGTCGGCGTGTCGATCGACGAGGTGTTCGAGCTGATCACCGACCCCACCCGCATGCCCGAGTGGCTGCCGCGCTGCACCTCCGCCGTCCCGGGACCCGCCCACCGGGGCAAAGGCGACCGCCACCGGCTGCGCTTCGAGCACCAAGGGCGCAAGACCGACATCGTCATCGAAGTCATCGAGTACGAAGCCCCCACCACCTACGGCTGGGTCGAGATCATCCGCCGCCGCGGCTCGAAGACGTTCTTCAAGCTGCAGTTCGCCGGCGGCGCCACCCACATCACCATGAAGTACGTGTGGATCCCCGCCACCTGGCGCGCCTGGTTCCTCGGCCAGTTCTTCCGGCG
>WNGM01005934.1_pt1 | contig 18744 bp, 21 predicted proteins | sample 5400571 | NCBI WGS metagenome assembly WNGM01 (sample SAMN13153378, study PRJNA577476) | soil metagenome | isolation source: 100 cm soil or saprolite under Garry oak tree replicate 2 | place: USA:California | collected 2016-06-15 | reverse complement strand
CAAGGGAACAAGACGAGGGTCAGGCTGACGCACGAGGGCCTGGAGACCTTCCCGAAGCTCCCCGCGTTCGCAAGGAAGAATTTCGAGCAAGGCTGGACCGAAATCGTAGGCACTTCGCTGAAGAATTTCGTCGAAGGCAGGCACGCGGGCGAGATGATCCTCACGCGCGTCTTCGACGCGCCGCGCGAACTCATGTGGAAGCTGTGGACAGAGCCGGAGCACATCCGCAAATGGTGGGGCCCGAAAGGCTTTACGCTGCCCGGCTGCGAGATGGACTTCCGCCCGGGCGGGGCGTACCGCTTCGTGATGCGCGGGCCCGACGGCCAGGACAACCCGTTCCACGGCGTGTACCGCGAGATCGTCCGGAACGAGCGCATCGTCTTCACCGCGATCCTGGACAACCTCCCCGGCCACGAGCTCGTTACCACCGTGACGTTCGCCGACGAGGGCGGCAAGACGAAGCTGACCGTGCGGCAGACCACGCCCCCGGGCGACGCCGGCCGCGGCCAGAACCAGGGCTGGAGCGAGACCCTAGCGCGCCTCGCTGCCCTGATCGCCGAGGAGACGAAGCATGGCCGCAGAAAGTAGGAACGCCGCGCTCGTCGGCGACCGCGAGATCCGCGGGACGCGCGTCTTCGATGCGCCGCGCGCGCTCGTGTGGAAGGTGTGGACCGAACCGGAGCACATCGGCAAGTGGTGGGGCCCGAAGGGCTTCACCACCACGACCCACAGGATGGAGGTGAAACCGGGCGGCGTCTGGCGCTTCGTCATGCACGGTCCCGACGGGCGCGACTACCAGAACAAGATCACCTTCATCGAAGTCGTGAAACCCGAGCGGCTGGTATACAAGCACGGGGGGACCGGCGACAAGGAAGACCGCGACCTCGAGCCCGTGAATTTCCACGTGACGGTGACCTTCGCGGAGGAGGGCGGCAAGACGCGCCTCGACATGCGCTCGGTGTTCCCGTCGGCCAAGGCGCGCGACTCCGTGGTCAAGAACTACGGGGCTGTCGAGGGTATGCACCAGACCCTCGCACGCCTTGAAGAGTACCTGGCGAAGGAGGTGTCGTCGTGAGCACAGACCGCCGGTCGTTCCTGAAATCGGTCGCGGCTTCTGCGGCGTTCGCCGCACCCGCGGCCGTGCTCGCGCAGTCGCCGCAGGCCGCGGCCAGGCCGCCCTCAGGCAAGGGCGGATTGTCCAGGGCGCGCCTCGCCCGCATGCGCGAGGCCATGCTCCGCCACGTCGAGAGCGGCCGGATGCCCGGTCTCGTGACGCTCGTCAACCGGCGCGGCGAGACGCACGTCGATGCGATCGGAGTGAAGGCGTTCGGCGGCAAGGACCCGATGCGGCGCGACACGATTTTCCGCATCGCGTCGATCACCAAGCCGATCACGGCCGCGGCCGCGATGATCCTGGTCGAGGAAGCGAAGCTGCGGCTGGACGATCCGGTGGACACGTTGCTGCCGGAGCTCGCGAACCGCAAAGTCCTGAAGCGCATCGACAGCGCGCTGGAGGACACCGTGCCGGCGAAGCGCGCGATCACGCTGCGCGACCTGCTCACTTTTCGCCTCGGCATCGGCGCGGTGATGGTTTATCCCGAGAAGCACCCGATCCAGAAGGCGATGTCCGAGGCGGGCGTCTCGCCCTCGGTCAACCTGCCTAAACATGCGCCCGACGAGCTGATGAAGCGCTTCGGCAGCCTGCCGCTCGCGCACCAGCCGGGCGAGAAGTGGATGTACAACAGCGGCTCCGACATCCTGGGCATCTTGATTTCGCGCGCGGCGGGCAAGACGCTGGAGACGTTCCTGCGCGAGCGCATCTTCGCGCCGCTCGGCACGAAGGACACCGCGTTCAGCGTGCCGGAGGCGAAGCTCGATCGCCTCGCGACCGCCTACCAGACCGATTTCGCCACCGGCAAGACCGTGCTCTTCGACGAGGCGCGCGGCGGCCGCTTCGCGCGGCCTCCGGTGTTCGAGTCGGGTGCGGGCGGCCTCGTCTCGACGGTCGATGACTACCTCGCTTTCGGCAGGATGATGCTGAACAAGGGCCTGCACGGGCGCGAGCGCATCCTGTCGCGGCCCTCGGTCGAGCTGATGACGGCCGACCACATCACCGCGGAACAAAAAGCCGCGTCCGACTTCTTCCCGGGCTTCTGGGACGACCGCGGCTGGGGCTTCGGCATGGCCGTCGTCACCCGGCGCGACGATGTGGCGCGCTCGGTCGGAACCTACGGCTGGGACGGCGGCTACGGAACGTCCTGGTACGCCGACCCCAGGGAAGACATGACCGGCATCCTCACGACCCAGCGCGTCTGGGATTCGCCGGTGGCCCCTGCGGTCAATCGCGATTTCTGGACCACCGCCTACCAGGCGATCGACGACTAGAGGTGCCTTACGGCGGCTGCGAGTGTGGTCTTTCGCGTCGGGGGGGGAAGCAACAACGTCCTGACAGAGAGCTTTCAAGAGCCCTGCAGTTCGCGCAAGATATGGCCTGCTGAATCGAGCGCAAGGGGTGGCGGTGCTTGAACCCAATACCTGGAAGGACGAGCTGGCAAAGAGACTGAGCACGCTATGGCTGTTTAAGATGTTCTCGACGATGATCGGGATTGCAGGTTTCTTCTATGCCTACTTCTGGGTCATGCGCCATCCGCTTTCCGCGATGACCGCCATGCCCGTGACGTGGATAGATGAGCTGGTCGTTTTCTGGCCTCAGTCCTTCCTTCTGTACATGTCCCTGTGGGTCTATGTCGGTCTGGGAACTGCGCTCGCCAAGGATCTGCGAGAGTTGACTGCCTTTGGAGCGGCATCCCTTGCGATGATCGTCCTCGGCTTGGGCATATTCATGATTGCACCCACCAAAGTCTCCGGTTTCCCGATCGACTGGCCCCGGTACCCGTCACTCGCGTTTTTCAAGAGGGTCGACGTTGCAGGGAATGCATGCCCATCGCTGCACGCCGCCTTCGCCGTATTCACGGCGGTCGTGATTCACAGGCAATTGACAGCGATCCGCGCCGCGCGAGCGTTGCGGGTGTGTAATGTGCTGTGGTGTCTGGGCATTCTCTACTCCACGATGGCGACCCGGCAGCACGTCGCACTGGATGTCTTTGCAGGCTCGGCCCTGGCGGGGGCGGCGTCGATTCTGTACGTGCGTGCGGGCCGCATACGAAGTCAAGGAAGCCGTCTGCAGGGGAACATGATGGTGGAACAGGTGCAGGCTTCGACGAGCGGACCCTCTCCGCTGCGGGACGGATAAAGTCAGAGCATTTCCGGCACTTGGCCAACGGCTCATAAAAAAGACGCCAAACCTGTCGATCCGGCGGGGGCTGGTTCGTCGTACCGTTAAGAGCGGGGCTTACATCCGGCCGGAACCGTCCGGGGGCCCGGCTCCCAAACATTGGAGAACACCGTGCGATTCATGATGATAGTCAAGGCCACGAAGGACACCGAGGCGGGCGTGATGCCCTCCGAGAAGCTCATTTCGGAGATGCAGAAGTACCACGAGGAGCTGCAGAAAGCGGGTGTCCTGCTCGATGCCTCGGGCCTGAAGCCGAGTTCGGAGGGCTGGCGCGTCAAATACTCGGGTAGCAAGCGCACCGTGATCGACGGGCCCTTCACCGAAGCCAAGGAACTCATCGCCGGCTACACGATCATTCAGTCCGGCAGTTCTTCGAGCTGGAGGACTTCGCTCCGGGCGAGGCGGTCGATCGCTTTCGCGAGATGGAGAAGGACCTCCGGAAGAAGACGTAGCAAAGACAAAGGAGAAATTGTTGTGACAAGCAGCATCGACAACCGGAAGCGCTGGCTGGCGCTCATCGTCCTCTGCCTGGGGGAGCTCATGATCGTCCTCGACACGACCATAGTGAACGTCGCCCTGCCGTCGATCCGGGAAGACCTCGCCTTCACCGAGACCTCGCTCGTCTGGGTGGTGAACGCGTACATGGTCACCTACGGCGGCTTCCTGCTGCTCGGCGGGCGTCTCGGCGACCTCTTCGGACAACGCCGGTTCTTCCTGCTCGGCATTACGCTGTTCACCCTGGCCTCGCTCGTCTGCGGGCTGGCGAGCTCGCAGGGCCTGCTCGTGGTGGCGAGGGCGGTTCAGGGCCTGGGGGGCGCCGTCGTGTCGGCGATCGCGCTCTCCCTCATCATGAATCTCTTCAGCGAGCCGGCCGACCGCGCGAAGGCGATGGGCGTCTTCGGCTTCGTTTGCGCCGGCGGCGGAACCATCGGCGTGCTGCTCGGCGGCTTGCTGACAAGCGCGCTCAGCTGGCACTGGATATTCCTCGTCAACATCCCGATCGGCGCCGCCGTCTACGCGCTCACCGTGGTCCTGCTGAAGGAAAGCCGCGCGCCGGTCGCCGCACGCCTCGACGTCGGCGGTGCCGTGACGGTGACGGCCTCCCTCATGCTCGCGGTCTACGCGGTCGTGAACGGCAACGGCGCCGGCTGGACTTCCGCGCAGACCCTCGGGCTTCTCGCCGCCGCAGCGGTGTTGCTCGCTCTCTTCCTCGCGATCGAAACATGGGTGCGCGACCCGCTGATGCCCCTGCGCCTGTTCCGGCTGCGAAGCGTCGCGACGGCGAACGTCGTCGGCGTTCTCTGGTCTGCGGCGATGTTTGCGTGGTTTTTCGTCTCGGCCCTCTACCTCCAGCTCGTGCTCGGCTACACCGCGATGCAGGTCGGCCTCGCTTTTCTTCCGGCCAACCTCATCATGGCGGCTTTTTCGCTCGGAATCTCGGCGAGGATGGTCATGCGCTTCGGCATCCGCGCGCCGCTCGCGGCCGGCCTTGCGCTCACGGCCGCGGGACTCGCGCTCTTCGCCCTGGCGCCGGTCGAAGGCAGCTTCGCCCTGCACGTGCTCCCCGGCATGACGCTGCTCGGAATCGGCTGCGGCATGGCCATGAACCCCGTGCTGCTCGCCGCGATGAGCGACGTGCCCCAAAGCGAATCCGGCCTCGCCTCGGGTGTCGTCAACACCTCGTTCATGATGGGCGGAGCGCTCGGCCTGGCGGCCCTCGCGAGCCTCGCCGCCGCGCGCACGGACAAGCTGCTCGCCTCCGCTGCGGACTCGATTGCCGCGCTCAACGGCGGCTACCACGTCGCCTTTGCGCTCGGCGCCGTCTTCGCGGCTGCGGCGGCTCTGGCGAGCGCCGTGCTGCTTCGCTCCGGAAAGCAGGCGGGCGCCCACGAACGCGATGAAGCGGCTCCCGACTCCGTTGGAGAAATGCAAGCCGCGGCGGCATCCGCCGGTAAATCCACCGGCTGACCGCGAGGTCCAGGAGACAAGGCCACGATGACCCTTCAACGGGAGACCTGGACGCACGGGCTGGGGAGTCGGGTGCGCACTCTGTGGGTGCTCAAGATGCTCGCCACCCTGAGCGGGATCGCGGTCTTCTTCTACGCGTACTTCTGGGTCATGCGCCATCCGCTTTCTGCAGCGACGGTCATGCCCGTGACGTGGATCGATGACCTGGTCCCTTTTTCCCCTGAGTCCTTCTTCCTGTACGCGTCCCTGTGGGTTTATGTCGCCTTGGGATCCGCGCTCGCCAAAGACGGACGGGAGCTGGCTGCCTGGGTAGCGGCATGCTTCGCCATGACCGTCCTCGGCCTGGGCATATTCATGGCTCTGCCCACGAAGGTCCCCGATTTCGCGATCGACTGGTCCCGGTACCCGTCGCTCGAATTTCTCAAGGCGGTCGACGTTTCAGGGAATGCCTGCCCGTCGCTGCATGCCGCCTTCGCCGTATTCACGGCGGTCGTGCTTCACGGACAATTGACCGCGCTCCGCGCTCCGCGGGCCTTGCTCGCGTGCAATGGGTTGTGGTGCTTCGGTATCGTCTACTCCGCGATTGCCACTCGACAACATCTGGCGCTGGATATCATTGCAGGTTCAGTCCTGGCGGGGGCAGTGTCGATCGCCTACGTCGCCGCGGGCCCCATGCGCAGTCATGATAGCCGCGGTCGGGAGAGTCAGACACAAGCCACAAGCACTTGACGCGATCCATTCAATACCCACAGGAGGAATCATGATCAAGAAAATAGCCATCGCAGTCGTCGTTCTGCTCGCCGCTCTGCTCATCTATGCCGCGACCCAGCCCGACACGTTCCGGATCCAGCGCGCGACGAGCATCAAGGCGCCGCCGGAGAGGATCTTTGCCGTGCTCAACGATTTCCTGCGTTGGGACGTGTGGTCGCCCTGGGAGAAGAAAGACCCCGCGATGAAAAGGACCTTCAGCGCCGTTACGAGCGGCAAGGGCGCCGCGTACGCGTGGGAAGGCAACCGGGACGTCGGCCAGGGGCGCATGGAAATCGCGGAGTCGGTCGCGCCTTCGAAGGTCGCGATCAAGCTGGATTTCGTGAAGCCGTTCGAAACGCACAACATCGTCGAATTCACGCTGGAACCCAAGGGCGACTCCACCCAAGTCACCTGGGCCATGCAGGGCCCCATGCCCTACGTCTCGAAGCTCATTACCGTCTTCGTCAACATGGACAGCATGGTCGGCAAGGATTTCGAGGCCGGTCTTGCCAACCTGAAGGCCGTTACCGAGAATCAACCCCGCTAGACAACTCTACAGGAGGCGACACATGCGATACGTAGACGGATTCGTGGTACCTGTCCCGAAAAGGAAATTGGCGGCCTACCGGCGCATGGCGCGGACGGCTGGCAAGGTGTGGCGCGACCACGGCGCGCTGGAATACGTCGAGTGCCTGGCCGACGACGTCAAGCCGGGCAAGCACACCTCGTTTCCGCAGAGCGTCAAGCTGAAAACCGGCGAAACGGTGGTGTTCGCCTACGTCGTGTACAAGTCGCGCGCGCATCGCGACCGCGTCAACGCCAAGGTCATGAAGGACAAGCGCTTGGCGAAGATGATGGACCCGAAGACGATGCCTTTCGACGGCAAGCGCATGTTCTGGGGCGGGTTCAAGGTTCTCGTCGATCTGTGAGCGGAAGAGGAAGACCCTATGCAAAAAATCACCCCGTTCCTTTGGTTCGACGACAATGCCCAGGAGGCGGCGAATTTCTATACCTCGATCTTCAAGAACTCGAAGATCGGAAGCGTTTCCCGCTATGGCGAAGCAGGCCCGGGACCGAAGGGCTCGGTGATGTCCGTGACCTTCCAGCTCGAAGGACAGGAATTCATCGCCTTGAACGGCGGGCCGCACTTCAAGTTCTCGCCGGCGATATCGTTCTTGGTGGACTGCAGGACGCAGGAGGAAGTCGACCAATTGTGGGAGAAGCTTTCCGCCGGCGGAGAGAAGCAAAGATGCGGCTGGCTCAAGGACAAATACGGGCTGTCGTGGCAGATCATTCCCACCGCCTTGGGCGAGATGCTCAATGACAAGGACGCCGGGAAATCGGCAAGGGTCATGAAGGCGATGCTCCAGATGGACAAGATCGACATCAAGAAGCTGAAGCAGTCCTACGAGGCGAGGGGCTGATCATGCTGGGAGCTGCACCGATTCGCGCCTACATCCCGGTTTCGAACCTGTCGAGGGCGCGGAATTTCTACGAGAAGAAGCTCGGGCTCACGCCCAAGGAGGAGTACGCCGGCGGCGTGATCTACGAATGCGGCGGAGCGGAAGTCTTCATGTACCCGACGAAAAACGCAGGGACGTCCAAAGCCAGCCAGGCGTTCTGGCAAGTAGACGACGTCGAGGCCGAAGTGGCCGAGCTCAAAGCCCGAGGCGTGGTGTTCGAGGAATACGACATGCCAGGGATCAAGATGAAGAACAGCATCGCGACGGGCGGCGGCGCGAAAACCGCCTGGTTCAAGGACAGCGAGGGAAATATTCTGGCGGTCAGCCAGCGCCTCTAGAGATCCGGCCCTGCAAAAAAGCCGGCCGGACCTGTCGATTTCGCGGTGCCCCGTTCGTCGTGGAGGTGGAGCGAGGCCAAGACCGGTCGAGGACCGAAGCCAGGCTCCCAACCCGAAATCGAAAGGAGAACACGATGCGATTCATGATGCTGATGATCCCCAAGGGGTACGAGAAGGCCGCGCCGGGCACCCTGCCGGATGCCAAGGTGATCGCCGCGATGATGAAGTACAACGAGTCTCTGCAGAAGGCCGGCGTGCTGCTCTCGCTCGAGGGCCTGCACCCGCCTTCGATGGGCGCGCGCGTTTCCTTCGCCGGCGGCAAGCCCAAGGTGACCGATGGGCCTTTCGCCGAGGCGAAGGAAGTGCTCGGCGGCTACTGGATGATCCAGGTGAAATCGCGCGAAGAGGCGATCGAGTGGGCCAAGCGCTGCCCCGGTTCGGAGAACGAAACGATCGAGATCCGCCAGGTTCAAGAGCTCTCGGACTTTCCGCCCGAGAACCTTCCTCCCAAGCTCGGCGCGCGGGAGCAGGAGCTGCGCGACGAGCTCGAAAGCAAGGCCGCGAAGCGGGTGTGACGGCTTCCGCCACCCATAGCGCGATCGACGCGGTCTGGAGGATCGAGTCCGCGAAGATCATCGCCGGTCTCGCGCGGATGGTGCGCGACATCGGTCTCGCCGAGGAGCTCGCTCAAGAGGCTCTCGTCGCCGCGCTCGAGGCCTGGCCGGAGACGGGCGTTCCGGACAACCCGGGCGCCTGGCTCATGGCGACCGCCAAGAACCGCGCGCTCGATCACTTGCGGCGCGACAAGCTCCTCGAGCGCAAGCACGAGGAGCTCGCCGGCGAGATGGAGCTCGAGCAGGAGATGGCGGCGGCGGACCACGAAGCCGCGCTGGTCGATCGCATGGACGACGGCATCGGCGACGATCTCCTGCGCCTCGTCTTCGTCGCCTGCCACCCGGTGCTCTCCACCGAGGCACGCGCCGCGCTCACGCTGCGCCTGCTCGGCGGCCTCGCGACCGACGAGATCGCGCGCGCCTTCCTCGTCCCCGAGCCGACGATCGCCCAGCGCATCGTCCGCGCGAAGCGCACGCTCGCCGAGACGCGCGTCCCCTTCGAGGTCCCGCGCAAGGACGAGCTCGCCGCGCGCCTCGCGTCGGTGCTCGAGGTCATTTACCTCGTCTTCAACGAAGGCTACTCGGCGACCGCGGGCGAGGACTGGATGCGGCCCGCGCTCTGCGAGGAAGCGCTGCGTCTCGGCCGCATCCTCGCCGAGCTCGTTCCGGATGAGCCCGAGGTCCACGGCTTGGTCGCGCTGATGGAGATCCAGGCGTCGCGAGCGCACGCGCGGATCGGACCCTCGGGAGAGCCGATCCTGCTCCTCGATCAGGACCGCTCGCGCTGGGACCATCTTCTGGTGCGGCGCGGTCTCGCCGCGCTGGCGCGCGCCGAGAAGCTCGACGGCAGGCTCGGGCCCTACACGCTCCAGGCCGCGATCGCCGCCTGCCATGCGCGCCCGCCCACCGCGGAGGAGACGGACTGGACACGCATCGCGGCGCTCTACGACGCGCTCGTCCAGATCGCGCCGTCCCCCGTCGTGGAGCTGAACCGCGCGGTCGCGGTCGCCATGGCCTTCGGTCCGGCGGAAGGGCTGGCGCTCGTCGATGCGCTCGCCTCCGAGCCGGCTCTCAAGCACTACCACCTCCTGCCCGCGGTGCGCGGCGACCTCCTCGTGAAGCTCGGCCGCCTCGACGAGGCGCGCGCGGAGTTCGAGCGCGCGGCCTCGCTCACGCGCAACGCGCGCGAGAAGAAACTCCTCCTCGATCGCGCCAGCGCGTCGCATAAAATCCGCGTCGTGAAGTAAGATAAGGTTTCGTTCGGCCCCGAGGTGTCATCCCGGGCGATGACCTCACCCGCGCATACCTTCCACGCCGTCGCGTTCGTCGAGAACCTCGCTCTCAGGGAGCTCGCGCCTTCCTTTCCGGAGGCGAAGCGCACTCCGCACGAGCTTTGGTACGCGACGCCCGCGGGGGGAACCGTGTTTGTCTATCCTTTCGGCGCGCTGGTTTTCCACAACGTACCGCCCGCGGAGCGCGAGGCGCAGGCGGCGCGCCTGCACGCCGCCCGGCCCGGGCTGACGGACGCGCTGGGCTCCGAAGAATCCTTCGCGGTGCGCGAAGAACCGGGCGCGCGCCCGGACGTTCAAAACGGCGTGCTTGTCGTCGACAAGCTCACCTTCGAAGGCGCGAGCGTCGTGGCGATGACCGTCGCGCAAAGCGCGGCCATGGACTATTACGATCGCATCGTCGACGAGATGTTCTCGCGGACCGACCGCTTGGTCGAGCGGCTGGAGAAGGCGGGCAGGGCTCCGTTCGCGACCAAGCCCCTGCACCGCTTCATCGGGACCGCCATCGGGACGCGGAACGAAGTCCTCTCGATCCTGCACATGCTCGACAAGCCGGACGCGGTCTGGGAGGACGTGACTGCCGACCGCATCTATCAAGAGCTGCGGGCGGAGTTCGATCTGTCCGACCGCTACCAGGCGCTCGAGCTGAAGCTGCGCAGCGTCCAGGAGGCGCTGGAGCTGGTGCTCGACATGGCCCGCGATTACCGGCTGGTCCTGCTCGAGGCCACGATCGTGCTCCTCATCGTCATCGAGATCGTGCTGAGCTTCATCCGGTGAAAATCGCCACCTGGAACGTCAACGGCATCCGCGCGCGCCAGGCGCAGCTCCGCGAGTGGCTGGAGCGCGACCGGCCGGACGTCGTGTGCCTGCAGGAGCTGAAGGCGGAGCCTTCGCAGATTCCCGAGCAAGTCAAGCTCCAGGACTACCATGCGTACTGGCACGGGTTTCGCGCCTACTCCGGCGTGTCGCTTCACATCCGCAAGGGCCTGTTCGACGCCGAGCCCGCGTTCAGCCACCCCGAATTCGACATGGAATCGCGAATCGTGCAGGCCGAAGTCGGACGCCTCGTCCTCGCCTCGGTGTACGTGCCCAACGGCGGCAAGGACTATGAGGCAAAGCTGGGCTTCATGATCAAGCTCGCGGCATGGGCGAAGCAGCTGCACCGCGACGGGCGCGAGCTCGTTCTCTGCGGCGACATGAACATCACCCGCACCGACATGGACGTGCATCCGAACGAGCGAAAGCCGGGCATCATCGGACAGCGGGAGGAAGAGCGCGAGCTGCTCGACAAGCTCCTCGCCCAGCACCTGGTGGACGTCGGCCGCGCGCTCGATCCCGACAATCCGAACCTCTTCACCTGGTGGGCGCCGTGGCGCAACCTGCGCCAACGCAACATCGGGTGGCGTCTCGACTACGTCCTCGCTTCACCGACGATCGCGGAGCGCGCCGCGAGCTGCGTCGTTCTCGCCGATGTCGGAACGAGCGACCATGCGCCGGTGGTGATGACCGGCGCCTAGAGGCCGGGTCGGGTCCTTCAGTTCGCCGTGATCGTTTCGACCTTGTCCGGATAGAAGGCGAGCAGTTCCTTGATCGCGAGCATCTCGTCGTACGGCTGCTCGTAGGTCCAGACGGCGTTCTCCGGGCCGTTCACGAGCGAGTAATACGACGCCTGGCCCTTGAACGGGCAGGAGGTCTCGTGGCTCGTTCGGACGAGCCGCTCCATCTTCACGTCCTTGCGCGGGATGTAGTAGATGACGGGCGCCACCACATGGCCGACATGGGTTTCCTCGAGCTGGATCGCATCCCTCGTGTCGGCGATGGTCTCGCCCTTGAACTTGATTTGCACGCGCACGGCCGCGGGCTTGGTCGTGATGCGGTGCTTCGGGTACTTTTTCCAGCCGGGACCGCTGTTGGCACTCATGAAACTCTCCTATTCCTGTCAGCCTTGCAGATTCCCCGTTTCCTCGTCCCGATAGTACACTTCCTTCCCAAACTCGAAAAATGGCCCTCCCAGAAAAACTTCTTCGCAGTGCGGCGGCGCTCACTTGCGGCGCGGCGCTCTGCGCCTGCGCCAGCGCGCCGGTCGACGACCTGCTCGCCTCGACCGCGATCGTCGCCGAGCTCCCGCGCGAGAGCGGCGCGCTCGTCGAAGCGGCGCGGTTCTCGGCCGGCCGCCCCGGCGAGGCGCCGCCCGGCGACTGGAGCCCCTTCGTGGTTTCGCCCTTCGCGACGCGCACCGAGTATCGCCTCGTCGAAAGCAACCCCAGGGTGGTGCTCGAGGCGCGCGCAGACGGCTCGGCCTCGGGGTTCTACCGGCGCATCCACATCGATCCGAGGCGCCATCCGGTGGTCGAATGGCGCTGGCGGGTTCTCGAGCCGCTCGCCCGCGCCGACCCCCGCGTTCCTTCGCGCGACGACTCGCCGGCGCGCCTGGTCATCTGCTTCCACGGCGACGCGAAGCGGCTCGACATCGGCGAACGCAACACGCTGAGACTCTACAAGGCGCTCACCGGCGAGATGCTGCCGTACGCCATGCTCATGTACGTCTGGGCGAGCGACGCGCCGGTCGGCAGCGTCGCCTCGAGCGGCTACACCGAGAAGATCCAGATGATCGTCGTCGAAAACGGCGGCAGCCGCACCGGCAAGTGGCGCGAGTTCCGGCGCAACGTGCTCGAGGACTACCGGCATGCCTTCGGCGAGGAACCCTCGGACATCGTCGCGGTCGGGGTGATGACGGACGCCGACGACACGCGCGCGAAAACCCGCGCGCAGTACGGCGACATCACCTTTCGGGCCGCGCAGTGAGGCCGATCGAGCGGCCTAGCGCGCCGCGGTGCCGCCTTTTCCCGCTGGACGGGTTTCCGGTGACGGCTGCGCCGTCGGGCCGCCCTGCGCCGGGACCCGGCGCAGCGGCACGTACCAGACCGAGGGCTTGATGCCGCCGCTCTGCGGGTAGAGCTCCATCAGGTCGTACACGGCGCGCGGCATCTCGGTCGAGACCTTGAGCCCGAGCAGGCGCGCCGCCTCCACGGTAATCGGGAAATCATGCGTCCAGCGCCCCTCGGAAAGGACGGTGGCAACCTGCAGCGCCTGCTTCTCGGGCATGTGCTTCAGGAGCACCTGGACGACGAAGCTCGCCACCTGCACTCGCGCTTTCTGCGCGATGTCGGCGAGGACGAGCATTTCGTCCGAAACGCGTGCCGCCGCTCATCGCGTAGTGCGGGACGAACACGGTCACCTTCCCCTTTCGCTCGACCAGCGCCTTGGCGATCTGCTCGGCGGCGAGCACCAGCCCGCCCGGGGTGTGCAGGATGATGTCGAGCGGCTGCTCCGGGGGCGTGTAGCGGATGGCGCGCAGCACGGCCTCGGAATCGTCGATGTTGATGCTGTCCGCCACCGGGACACCGAGAAAACTTGCGCTTTCCTGGCGGTGGATCATCGCGATCACGCGGGAGCTGCGCTCGCGCTCGAACTGGCCGAGCGCGGACGCGCGCTGCCGGTCGACCCCGCGCGAGCCGGTGAGCTGAAGCAGGACGATCACCGCGAGCAGCAGCCAGAACGCGGCGCGCGCTAAATTCGCGAGGTGCTGTGACCAGAGACGCACGGGAGTTTCCATCGTCGGCGCTGAAATGCGTGGACAAGCCTACTCCGAGTCGGCTTGCTTGTCGCCGCGTTTTGCTTTGTCAGGCTATTGTCAAGTCGAGGTCCGGGTGATTTACTGCGTGCATGAACCCGTCCCATGCGGCAACGCTCGCCTGCTGCGCGGCGCTCTCCGGCTGCGTCGGCGTCCCGGTCGAGGAGCTGCTCGCCTCGACCACGATCGTCGCCGAGCTGCCGCTCGAGAGCGGCAAGCGGGTCGAGGCGGCGCGGTTCTCGGCGGGCCGCGCCGGCGAGTCTCAGCCCGGCTGGGGCCGCTTCATCGTTTCGCCCTTTGCGAGGAAAAGCGACTATCGCCTCGTCGACGGCGGCCCGGGCGTGGTGCTCGAAGGGCGCGCGGACGGCTCGGCCTCGGGGTTGTACCGGCGCATCCACGTCGATCCGGCGCGCCATCCGGTGATCGAGTGGCGCTGGCGCGTCCTGCAGACGCCCGCCGACCTCGACCCCCGCGTCCCCGCGCGCGACGATTCGCCGGCGCGCGTGATCGTCGCCTTCCACGGCGACGCGACCCGCCTGGACATCGGCGAGCGCTTCACGCTTAGGCTCTATAAGGCGCTGACCGGCGAGAGGATGCCGTACGCGATCATCATGTACTCTTGGGCGAGCGACGCCCCGGTCGGCACCATCACCCCGAACGACCAGACCGGGAAGATCCAGACGATCGTGGTCGGGAGCGGCGGCGTGGGCGAGTGGCGCGAGCTGCGGCGCAACGTCCTCGAGGACTACCGGCTCGCCTTCGGCGAGGAGCCCTGGGACATCGTCGGGGTGGGGGTGATGACCGACGCGAGCAACACGCGCGGGAAAGCCCGCGCGCAGTACGGCGATATCAGCTTCCGGCCGGAGCCGTGACGGTCGAAGAGGCCGGCATTCGGACACAAATTCTTACAATAAGAATCATCGAGTCTGCTTGATCGGATTCAACCGCTGGCGCAACGTGTACGTTTCTGTACTCATGAGACGCAACGAGATGCCTACCTTCGATTGTGACAGGAGGTGTCCATGAAAACGTTCATCAGACATGCCTTTCGGCAACTGCTCGTGCTGCTCGTCTCGGCGTCGGTCGCCTTTGCGCAGACTCCGCCCGCGCCGCGCGGGGCCGCGGCCACGCAGCAGGAGCTCGATCAGATGCTCGCCCCGATCGCGCTCTACCCCGATTCGCTGCTGTCGCAGATCTTCATGGCTTCCACTTATCCGCTCGAGGTGGTGGAGGCGGCGCGCTGGTCCAGGGCGAACCCCGGCCTGACCGGACAGCAGGCGGTCGACGCGGTCGGGGAGAGGGACTGGGACGCGAGCGTCAAGTCGCTCGCCGCGTTCCCGCAGGTCCTCGCGATGATGGACCAGCAGCTCGAGTGGACCGCGCGGCTCGGCGACGTTTTCATCGCGCAGGAGCCGCAGGTGATGGAAACGGTGCAGAGCCTGCGGCAGAAGGCGTATGCCGCCGGCAATCTGAGATCGACGGAGCAGGCCTACGTGGTCCAGCAGGGGGACGCCTTCGCCATCGAGCCGGCCACCCCGGAGGTCGTCTACGTGCCGTACTACGATCCGCGCGTGGCGTACGGATCATGGTGGTGGCCGGCGTATCCGCCCGTGTACTGGGCGCCCTGGCCGGGCTATTACGTATACCCCGGATTCGCTTTCGCCTGGGGTGGCGGAATCAGGGTGGGCTCGGGATTTTTCTTCAGCTCCTGCGACTGGCGCCAGCGCCACGTCACCGTCGTCAATGTCACCAACGTCACCAACGTCACCAATGTCACCAACGTCACCGTGAATCGCTCGGGTGTCGTCAACCGGCCGGCGCCCGTGAGAACCGGGCAGCCGGTCGTGTGGCAGCACGATCCCGGGCACCGCCGCGGCGTGCCGTATCACATCGCGTCGCTGCAGCAGCGCTTCGGCGCCAGCACGCAAGCCGGCCAGCGGCGCGATTTCCGCTGGCAGGATCCGGTGGTCCCGGCAAGCCGCAACGGCTCGCTCAATCGGCCCGAGGTGCACGGGGACCATCTTCGCCCGAATCCACGCAGGGACGGCCGTCCCGATGGGCGGAGCTTCTCCGCCAATCCCGGCGCCGCGGCGCGTCCCGAATTCCACGGCCCCGTCGCCCGCCCGCCCGTCGCGGTGGCGCCGCAGGTGCGCGCGGCCCCGGGCAGCGTTCCTCACGTGCAAAACCCGGCGCCGCAGCCCGCGCCCGTTCACAATCCCCAGGCGCAGGGCTTTGCCGGTCGCGGACAGGCGGGAAACCGCCCTGGGCCTTCCGCGCCGAGAGCGCACGGCGAAGGGCACAGCCGCTAGATCGCGGGAGATCGCCGATTCAGCCGAGCGCCGCGATCTTGGCGAGGAGATCGCTCTCGTCGACCGGCTTCACCACGTAGTTCGTCGCGCCCTGGCGCAGGCCCCACAGCCGGTCGGTTTCGTGGCTCTTGCTGGTGCAGAGAATCACCGGAATGTGCTTGGTCGCCTCGTCGCGCGTGATGAGACGCGTCAGCTCGAAGCCGCTCATGTCGGGCATCACGACGTCCAACAGGACGAGGTCCGGCTTTTCGGTTTTCGCCTTGTCCATGGCTTCCTTGGCGGTCTCGGCCAATATGCACCGGTAGCCGCGCTTTGCCAGCATCTGGAAGAGAACGTGGCGGGCGGTGGACGAATCGTCGGCTATGAGGATCTTCCTTACGGGCATGGTGAGCCACCGCGAAGGTCCGCGATCGGCCGATAGCGGACATTCAAACGAAACCCCCGGACGCAGCGCGGGAGGCTGCGCCCGGGTTTTCGAAGCTTCGGCCGCGTGGAATTCGCGGTCAGTTCGCGACGAAGCAATAGACCAGGCCGGCGCCGCCCGTTGAGCTGGTCCTGGCTGCAGCCGCGCGAGCCGTGCGAGGAATTCCAGGACTTCATGTGCCGCGTGTCCTTCAGCCCCTGCAGGTCGTGGTGGCCGACGATCGCCGAGCCTTCGCCGCTCTTGGTCCAGTTGCCGCAGGTGGTGTCGCCGCCCGCGGTGGAGAAGTGTCCGTCCGGATCGGAGCCCGTCAGGATGTCGTGCTCGTTCGGCGTATCGCCGCGGCCCTTGACCATCTCGCCCTTCTCGGTCAAGGCGGTTTGCTTGTTGACGTTGTTGTGCTCGGAGTGCAGGTCGCTCACGCTCTTCGCCACCACCACGCCCTTGGCGTTCCGCCACGGACCCTTCCCGATGCGGCTGCGCGCGTCCACGCCTTGGTCGCCTCCCGGCAATGCGGTGCTCAGGTACGCGTGCCAGTTCGTGTGCTTCGAACCGGCCGCCTTGGCGAGCGCGTTGCAGTGCGCATCGGCGCCCTCCAGGCCGCCGAGATCGGCGCCGTTGCCCTTGCCCGCGCTGGTCACGAAGAACGTCATGTCCGCCTGCTGGGCCTGCACCGCAGGTGCCATACCCAGGATCGCCGAGACGAAAATACTTGCTGCCGAAATTCTCGAAACGCTCATTTGACCTCCGTTTGGGTGTATTGATTTGAACTACGCTGGGAAACGGCGATTCTACGCCAACCGCATTGTCCCTAGCGAGCGCCCAATTCGTTGCGCACCACCAGGCCGCCTTTCATCACGAACTTGACGCGCTCCATCTCGGCGACGTCCTCGAGCGGGTTTCCGGCGACGGCGACGATGTCGGCGAACTTGCCTTTTTCGATGGACCCTATGTGGTTTTCCCAGCCGTAGTTCAGCATGCGCGCTGCCGGAATAAACGCCGTCTGCAGGGCCTGCGCGGGGGTCATGCCCCACTTCACGAAGTATCTGAACTGGTCGGCCTGCCTGCCGTGGGGGATGGTGGCGGAGGTCGCGCCGCTTCCGAACACGATGGTGACGCCGGCGGCGAGCGCGCGCTTGAAAGCCTGCTCCATGAGCTTGAGGCGAGAGTTCCTGCCGCCGGTTTCGCGCAGGTCGGCTTTCTCGAGGGAGATCAGGTCGTCGATGGTCGGAACGAAGTAGAGCTTCTTCTGCAGAAGGACCTTGACCCCGGCGTCGTCGAGCTCGAGCAGGTGGTTGGGCGAATCGACTCCCGCGGAGAGGCAGCTGCGCATGCCTTCGCCGCCGTAGGTGTGGCAGGCCACCTTCAAGCCCAGCCGGTGGGCCTCGTCTACGATCGCCTCGACTTCCTCGAGCGTCAACGACGGGCTGTTGACGAGCGTCGCGTCCGGCCGCCACATGTGCACCGGTCCGACGAAATCCTGGGTCGTGTAGATCTTGATCCAGTCGACGCCGTGGAGCTTCGCCTCGCGCACCGCGGCGCGGGCGAGCCACGGGGAATTGGTGTTCTTGTTTTCCGTGAAGCCCTCCCAGAAGCGCAGCGACTGCGTGTCGGCGTAGTAGTTGGTGGCGCGCTGGTTGATCGACTGGCCGACGACCTGCATCCTCGGGCCCAGGAACTGGCCGGCGTTGATCGCGTCGCGGATCTCGACGGTGTTGAATCCGCCGCGCGAGTCCATGTCGAGAACGGTGGTGAACCCGGCCTCGAGATCGACCTGCGCGTTCGCGAGCGCGATCAGCGCGCGCTTGGCGGGCGGGTCGGGGGCGTTGAGGTTCAGGTGGACGTGCCCGTCGATCATGCCCGGGAGCACCGTCGCCGGGCCGAGGTCGAGCACGGTCGCGCCGGCGGGAACCTGCACGCCCGCGCCGGCCTCCGCGATGCGCTCGCCCCGGACGACGATCACCGGGTTGGCGAGCATCCTGCCCGAGCGAGAATCGAACAGCCGCCCGGCGCGGATCGCGACGACCTGGTTCGGCGGCGCGAGGAATTTCCGGGCGTCCGGAGACGCGGAGGGAGTTCTTGCGGTTCCTGCCGCTCCCTCACCTTCCTGGGACCGCACGGCCGCGCTTGCGGCTGCGGCGATCACTGCGATGCACACGACGACGAGCTTGTTCTGACTATGCATGGGCTCCTCCCTTATCGCGAGCTGCGCTGATCGGAAATCGGCAACGATTTTACGCTACGCTCCGCGACCCCACGCCCTTACTTCGTCGCCGCCAACGCCGCCCGCAGCGCCTCGATGCGCTTGCGGTTGACGCCCAGGTCTCCGCGGCCCACGCGCGAGGCCGAGCGCACCTGGATCGCGTTCGCCGCCGGGTCGAACCAGAACTCCACGTCGTCCACGTACTTCATCAGCTTGCTGGTGAACTGCGCGTAGAGGTAATCGGGCTCGCTTTTCACCACCTTGGCGCCGTCCATGCCCTCGACGATGGTCTTGATTTGGGCGAGCGTGGCCGGACCGTCGCCTTTCAGCGGCAGCGGAGCGATGTCCGCGTATTTGCGTTGCGGGTGACCGGGGTACAGCGCGGCCTGGCTCGTGACGCTGTTCTCGGTCATGGACGGCGGCTTCAGCCGGCCGTCGCGCACGCCCAGGTCGGCGGGCG
>WNGM01001502.1_pt1 | contig 18746 bp, 19 predicted proteins | sample 5400571 | NCBI WGS metagenome assembly WNGM01 (sample SAMN13153378, study PRJNA577476) | soil metagenome | isolation source: 100 cm soil or saprolite under Garry oak tree replicate 2 | place: USA:California | collected 2016-06-15 | reverse complement strand
GCGCCGAACTTGGGGTTGAGCCAGAGCTGCCAGGTGTAGTCCACGTCGCGGGCATCATAGGGCTGGCCATCTGACCACACCAGACGCGGTCGCAGGTGGAACGTCCAGGTGGTGGCGCCGGCACTGATGCCACCATTCTGCACGGTGGGAATTTCGCGTGCCGCCCCAGGATGTACCACGCCTTGCGCATCCCCATAGAAGAGCGGCAGGTAGAGCGCCTGGTCGAGCTGAGGAGCCCCCTTATTGGGGATGATCGGACCTACGGATTGAATGATGTCGTCAGTCCAGGTGCCTCCGCGCACCAGTGCGGTGGCACTGCTTCGTGCGCCGAGAAGCCCGAAGTGCGCGAGCAGGCTGAGGCTGCCCAGCACGCCTGCTGCGACGACCAGTACCACAAGCCCGATGAGCAACGCGGCGGGCAGGCCAGCAATAATCCTCCGCCGCTGGGAACGGGCCGGACTGGGTAGCAGCGGCACCTCCGCTGGCGCTGGCGTCGGTGCCGCAAATGGCGCGGCTGGTGTCGTCGCTGTAAGAGCCGCGTTGCCGACCTGACCGGCAGGTGTGTCGGGGTCTAGAGGCGTCTCAGGCGATGCTGACGACGCAACCAACGCAGGAGGTGCCTCGTTGGGCACCGCGACCGTGGCAAAGGCTGCGGCAGCGGGCGCACCTGGCATCAACTGCTCGCTGGGAATGAATGCCGTGGGGGGAGTAAGCATGCTGGCTAGCCTGCTCGAGTGCTTCGGCAAAGTCCTGCACCGAGGCAAAACGCTCCTTGGGCTCCTTGGCCAGCGCCCGCAGCACCACCTGCTCGACCTCGGGTGAGATCGTGGGTAGGCGCTCGCGCAGCGGTGGAGGCGGCAGGCTCAAGTGCTGCACCATCATCTCGCTCACCGACCCCTCAAAGGGGCGGCTCCCACACAGCCACTCGTAGACCACCACGGCAAGGGCATACTGGTCACTGGACGCACGCGGGTGCCCCTCGATCTGCTCAGGAGCCATATAAGGCAGGGTGCCCACCGCCTCCTGTGCACTCAGCGAACCGGTACTGTGCACCAGCGCCGCCAGCCCAAAATCACTGAGCAAGACCTCCTGCTGCCGCCCCACGAGCATATTCTCCGGCTTGACATCGCGGTGGATGAACTTCTGCTCGTGTGCGTACTGCAAGGCATCGGCCACCTGCTTCACAGAGGAGACGATCTGAGGGAACGGCACCACATTCCCCTTGGGATAGCGCCGTCGCAGGGAACCATTGGGCGCATAATCCATCACCAGGAAGGGCACGCCTTCCTGCACGTCATAATCGAACACACGCACAATGGAGGGGTGCGTCAGCTTCGCGATGGTTTGCGCTTCCTGGTAGAAGTGCTCGGCCTCGCTGCCTGTCAGATACGTATGCAGCACCTTGATGGCCGCTTGTAGCTCCAGTCGCACATGCTGCCCTAAATAGACTTCGGCATAGCCGCCTTGTCCCAGCAGGGAGACAAGCCTGTAGTTGCCAAACTGTTGGCCGACGCGGTCGGTCATGCTGCATCTCCTCATGAGCCCTGGCGCCCACAAGCACGTGGCGCCCGCAATAGGTCCCATTACGCCGCCACATGTCGATGAGGTGGTGAATTTTGTCCACACTCACTATACTCTACTGTAGGCAGAACTTCAACATTCCGCATTCACGTCATCCTATCATGGCAATGAAAAGCTCTGCTGATTGCCATCAGGTTATTTCAAAATCTGGCATAATAAAGTTAAATTAAAGCATAGGAAAATCCGGGCAAGAGCAAGAAAGTAGGGAATCTACGGACCGTATGCTAAAAAGCTAAACTCATGGCGTATACCTCTTCATGAAGCAGTATTGCTAACAATGAGCCAGGAGGGATGCTCATGCGTAAGTCAGAAAACTGGTTTAAATGGATTATCGGTACATTGATCACACTTTTAGCTGCTGGTGGTGGTATTGTTGCGCTACTCACCTACTTCAATCCTCCCCATCAGCCACCTTCTATGTCAATCTCTAATGGGACTACCATAACCCCTCCCAGTAACCGACCCGCAGACACCTGTGTACAAGGGTATGTGTGGCGTGAGGCGAATTCCAGTGATCATGTGTGTGTAACACCAGAAACACGCGCTCAGGCACAATATGACAACTCCCAGGCCCAAAGCCGCATCGATCCCAACGGAGCTTATGGCCCGCACTCGTGCATACAAGGGTATGTCTGGCGCAATGCATTCCCCAACGACTATGTCTGCGTGACACCAGAGACACGCTCACAGGCACAAGACGACAATTCCCAGGCTCAAAGTCGCATTGCGCCATGAGGATAACTGCCTATTGGTGTGGTGGCTAAAGCTCAGGAGGTGTGCCTTCCTGCCTGGACACAGACGAGGGGTTTTGTGGGGTATGCTTGACGCAGTACCCCACGATTGCGGACGACAAGCATTGCGTCATCCTCATAGCCAAATGAGCCATAGGTATCGCGAACATACACAAGCCCTTTATCCTTGTACTCATCAGGTAAGGATTTTCTTGTGGATACCTAATCCTCATCAAGGGGACATCAGAGAGGGTTTTCTCATCAGAATATTGAAGCAGGCAAAAATTGACAGAGGTGACTGGGAAAAACTTTAAGAGGCGCAACTCCTCGAGGTCACAGTTCCAACCTCCAAATTTTCACCTCAGTTTGACTTGTCAGGCAGCAAACACTATGTTACACTAATCTCCGACTCAAACACTTCTTAAAGAAGGAGCAACGCTTCTTCATAACATCCTGTTTAGTCCGATTACAAAGTACATGTACTCTAGCCAGTCAACGTTGACTGCTGATCTTTCCATGCCCTAAGGAGGACGTTTTCTAACGTGAACAACAACTTGTATATTTTGGTGCCTTTCATTGTGGGACTCCTCACGGTGGCTTTCGCAGGCTATCTCGCGAACTTTGTCCTGCGCAAAGACACCGGCACCCCGGCTATGCAGAAGGTGGCCGATGCCATCTTCAAAGGCGCCATGGCCTTCCTCAACCGCCAGTACCGCACGATCGCCATCCTGGCAGCGTTCGCCGGCGTTATCGTCGGTATCGTGCTCGCTCTGCTCGGCCAGGGTGACCAGGCCGCCAGGTTCAATATCGCCTGGCATACGACCATCGCCTTCTGGATTGGCGCACTCTGTTCCGGCGTCGCCGGTTTTATCGGCATGTACGTTGCCGTGCGCTCCAACAGCCGCACCGCCAGCGCCGCCACGCGCAGCCTGGGTGAAGCGTTGATGGTTTCTCTACGCGGCGGCGCGGTCTCCGGCTTCCTGGTGGTCGCGCTCTCCCTGCTTGGCGTCTCGTTCGTCTTCACCATCTTTGGTGGTTTGACCAATCCTGCCCTGGCGCCTTCGCTCATCGTTGGCTTCGGCTTCGGTGCAAGCTTCGTGGCCCTGTTTGCGCAGCTCGGTGGTGGTATCTATACCAAGGCCGCCGACGTCGGCGCCGACCTGGTTGGTAAGGTGGAGGCTGGCATCCCCGAAGACGACCCCCGCAACCCCGCCGTGATCGCCGACCTGGTAGGTGACAACGTCGGTGACTGCGCGGGCCGTGGCGCCGACCTCTTCGAGTCCACCGCCGCCGAAAACATTGGCGCGATGATCCTGGGCGTGGCTCTCTATGTCGCCACGCACAACATCGGCTGGATCCTCTTCCCGCTGGTCGTGCGCGCCTTCGGCCTGATCGCCTCCGCAATTGGCTTGCTCTGGATTCGCCCTTCCAGAGTCATCGAACCGGATAAAGCCGCTGGCCGCGACCCGGGTGAGATCGCCATGAACCAGCTTACTATTGGCTACATCATCACGGGCGGCGTCTCCATTCTCGGCGTCCTCCTGGGCAGTTACTTGCTGCTCAATGGCAACATCCCGGCGAACTTCGGCATTCCGGCATGGCTCTGGTTCTTCTTCGCAGGCGTCACCGGCATCGCCCTCAGCTTCGCCTTCGTGTATATCACGCAGTACTATACCGCCGGGACGTGGCGCCCGGTGCGCGAAATTGCCGCTGCTACGCTGACCGGTCCCGCTACAACTATCATTACAGGTATGGCCGTTGCATTTGAGTGTGTAGCCCTCCCCGTCCTGGCCATCAGTGCCGCGCTTGGCATCTCCTACTTCTTCGGCAGCCAGGTCAACCTGGGCAGCCACGGCATCATTAGCACCGGCGGCATCTTCGGTACCGCCGTCGCCACCATGGGCATGCTGATGAGCACAGCGTACATCCTTGCTATGGACACGTTCGGTCCCATTACTGATAACGCTGGTGGTATTACCGAGATGGGCGGTGGGGCAGAGTCTGTGCGTGACATTACCGACGCCCTCGATGGCGCGGGCAACACCACCAAGGCTCTGACCAAGGGCTACGGTATCGGCTCTGCCGCGCTGGCAGCCTTCCTGCTCTTCAGCGCGTACCTGGATGTCCTTTCCGCCGATAAGTGTCCCAACCCGAAGACATGTGGTGCCGTAGCCCTGGCAGCTTCGCAGGCCGTCTACCACGTGGACCTGGCCGATATCTCGGTCTTCATCGCCGCGCTGATCGGCATCACGCTGATCTTCTTCTTCAGCTCGTTGGCTATTCGCGCCGTGGGCTCAGCCGCCAAGCGCATGATCGAAGAGGTCCGCCGCCAGTTCCGCGAGAACCCCAAGATTATGGCGGAGAACCCCGCGGACCGTGTTGACCCCGACTACGCTCGCTGCGTTGACATCAGCACCCGTGGCGCCCTGCGTGCCATGGTACTCCCCGGCCTCGTCGCCGTTCTGACTCCCATCGCCGTCGGCGTTATCCTTGGCCCGTCGGCTGAGGCCGGTTTGCTCATGGTTGGCACCATGGGCGGTATCGTGCTCGCTACCGCCCTCAACAATGGCGGTGGCGCGTGGGACAACGCCAAGAAGTACATCGAAGCTGGCTACCTGCGCGTCAATGCCGAAGGCGAGATGCTTGATCGCCTCGACCCCAACGGCACCGTCCTGGGCAAGAAGAGCGAAGCACACAAGGCAGGCGTGGTTGGCGACACCGTCGGTGATCCCTTCAAGGACACCGCCGGCCCATCGCTCCACGTGCTCATCAAGCTGCTCAGCACCATCACCCTGGTGCTCGCGCCCCTGTACATCGCCTTGCACCCGTAGTCAACGTTGACACGTTAAAGCACAAACAAAGCCATCGGCTCACCTGGCTTCAGGTGAGCCGATGGTTCTCCACTTTTATCTTCTACTTTCCCTTTTGTACACCTGTGTTGCTCTTCGTTCGTTACTGTACTAGATATACCTTTGTACCTGTATCTCTTTCAATATTCAGCAGAAAGTGCAAGAGGACGGTCCTCTTAATCAGTAGGGTTTTGCAAGCATGATCGTCATTCCGTAGGGGCGGGAGTGGTGTGGAGCGGTGTGGGGGCCTTTATGGCCGCCCGTTCCAGGGGACAGTGCGGCCTGAACAGCTTCAACAAAAAAAGGAGCAGCTATGTACAATACACTATCCAGGAACAAAACTCTTTCTACAGTACTCGCCTACTTCGCAGCCGTGGCACTCTGTATCCTCCTAACTGCGTGCGACGTGAACGTCTCCGTCCCCAGCAATATTGGAGGTCCCAGCAGCGGCCAGTGCCTCAGCAACTGCGCGCTGGGATCAGGCGTACATGGCGTGCAGGTCTTCGTTGAACCAGACTCTGGTGAGCATGTCATCACTGACGCCATCCGCTCGGCGCAAAAATCCGTCTGGCTGGAGATCTACCTCCTGACGGACCGCAACGTGATAAGGGCTCTTGAAGAGGATGCCAACCGTGGCATAGACGTGCGCGTCATGCTGGAGCCGCACCCCTTTGGTGGTGGCTCGCCCACGCGCACCATCGACCAACTGAAAGCGGCCGGTGTGAAGGCGCAGGATACCAGCCCTAGCTTCTCGCTGACGCACGAGAAAGGTATGATCATCGACGGCAGCACAGCCTTCATCATGACCTCGAACTTCACCCGCTCGGCCCTTGGCGGCAGCAGTGGCAGCAGCGGCTCCACCAACCGTGAATACGACATCGTTGATACGAATCCGGGCGATGTGCGAGCAGTCATCATCAACTTGTCTGCTTGACCAGTTGAAACAGGCCATAGATGCAAGTGTCCTAGCGCTCCTTACGAATATCCTCAACCACTACGAAACCAGAGCTTAAGCCATAGGCTTGGGGTCTTTTTGTGTTTTGGTACCTGCGAAGAAGAAAGGTAGGCTGCTCCTTGCACCAATTCAGATCAATCGAGAAGCTCGATACGGCTATTCTCTACATATTAGAGCTTGCGTCAAGCCTGTCAGTTCTTTTGCTGGCATTTGGCCTCATCGCGTCCATGGCAAATGTACTTACCAAAGGGTCAGTTTTAACAGACAACCTGTTCATGCAGCGCGTCTGGGCCTGGACTCAGTGCATTGCAATTGACGCCAGTGTTGCAGGCACGATCATTAGGACATTCCGCTACCACTCAGAGGGCGAGAAAGTAAAGACCTGGCTGTACGGACTACTTTCTGCGCTCCTTTTATTCACAGCCGCCATAGTGCTCAATATTGAAAGCGTACAACAGACGCTTAACCTCACCTTAGACGCAGCCTACATCCATGTGTTTATACCGGTCGAGGCTTTGATCTGGATTAGATCAGTGGCAATAGTACTGTTAATTGTTGCCCATGCTATGCGCCACGTCAGCAGCCAGAAACCAGCAACCTATGTACAAGCACCTGTACTACAACCAGCGCCCCTTGTTCTCACCCCTGAACTACTTCAAGAACTACGGCTGTTACTGACACAAACGACCGTTTCCGAGGAACAGCCGGAAACGCCACAACTGACCGAGAAAACATCGGTAACACTTCCGCAGGAACATGAGAACGAGGAACCAACAACGCCCGCTGACAAATTGTTACCCGGCGTTTCCGAGGAGGAGAGAAACAAAGTCATTCATGCCTTTAAACAGGGTATCCCCAGGCGTGAAATCTGCTCTCACCTTCGCTGGGGAGGCAGCAAATACAAAACCATTGTCAAGCCTGTTCTTGACAGCTATGAACAAGAAACAGCAACAGAAAAGGAGCAGGAACAATGAGCCAGGAGTTTTTACAAATCGAGGTAACACCAGTCGGAAACAGCGTGTACCGGCTGTTTAGCCTCTATGACAAAGAAAGTGTCGCCATTACTGCACAAGGACTCTTGGAGCTTGCTTCATGGGTTGAAGCCAATCGGGAAAACCTTGTAGCAGAAGCCCAACAGGAAGAGGCGCAGCAGCCGGAAACGAGCAGTTCTTTAAGCAGAGGATGAAATACCTTCCATGCTTGCTGACAGGGGAGCGGAAACGCTTCCCTGATTTTTTGTTGCTGACACAGCTTTACTCATTAGAGGGTATAATCCAGAAATACCAGAAGTTAAGGTCATCGTTTGTTATTTGCACCATCTACGTTATTTATACCGAAAGAACCTGCAAATATATCCAATAAAGGAGCGATTATGCCTGACATCTCCTTTTCTAAAACGTACCTCCATGAACTGAGAGAGCTTTATAGACAGCATGAAGGCAAACTTATAACAGATGTAGAACTCAGTCAACGAAGTGACGAACTTAAAGAAATAGAAGCAAAACAACATGAACATATAGGGCGACTCCTCCTCATGGAGCACCTTGGAGAGGCCGAAAAAGAAATAGAAAATGAAGTTAAGCAAGAGTCTCAACAAAGGCAGCAAGAATTTGAGGCAAGAGAGCGGGCGAAGCAAATAGAACAAACCCAGCAACTCCAAAAGCTACAACGAGAACAACAGCTTGAAGTACAAAGGTTGCGTCAAATAGAGAGAAAAAAATTGGCTGCTCAGAACAACTTCAGAGGCGAAGTAGATGATTATATCAACCGTCTGGAAGCTGATGCACAAAAATGGCAAACCCGTTATACTCAACTCCAATTGGTTCTTCTGTTTTTTTCGACCCTTACTGCAACCATGGCAAGTGTAGAAGTGGTACCTCGCTTGGTAGTCTCTATCTCTGGATTTATAGCAGCTATCGCAGGGGGTATACTTACGACATTTAAAATACAGGATAGAATTTATGCCAGCCGCAAGGCTGTGGCTCAGGTAAGACAGGAATGTCAAAAGTATGATTATCATATAGATGAGTATGCAAACTTGAATGCTGAGAGAGCATTCATACGATTTAGCGGAATTATTAATGAGATACAAGGGCAACAAATGTTACAAGAGGTTGAACTCTGGAACCCCAGTAAAGAGGAGAGCAAAGAAGGGCAGAAAATACAAAGTGATGTAAACCAAGATCAAGAAGAAAAAGTACCTAATGAGATAGTTCCACAAGTGATACCCCAGGAGGAGAAACTATCAGATAATATAGTTACAGATAATGAGAACTGAATGTTTGGATAAAAGGTGCTCTAGTTTCGCCTCATGTCGTGTGCAGGCGTTTTCATGCTTAACTATTACATTTCCCTGATACAATCCGGCCAGCTATGAGCGAGTACGGCCACTACATCACTACACACCACAAACCTACTCCCCTACTTTCTCATGACCCGATCAAAGAAAAAAAGGCAGCCCGGAGGAAAGTGTTAGAAGAAGTGGAACAAAGGCGAGCGGAGAATAAGAGAAGGTTTCTGGAGAAACAACGGTTGCAAAGCAAACAACCGGTGATATAATCGTGATATATGGCAGAGAAAAAAACCATTGATCTTACCAGTGAAGTTGCACAAACCGAATATGTACAGACATATCTGGGTAAGCTCATGCAGTGGTTATTTATCAACAATCCCACACTAAAAAGACCAACACCCCAGGAACAAGAGACCATGCAGCAAGCTGCAATCAATGAGCTAAAAACCAAATTTCCACAAGGTCTAAAGGTCATGTAACCACTATGGAGAAAGAGCCGGTTATCAATCTTAAAATTCCTGAAGTTCCCCCTCCTTCTATGGCAGACCGGATAAACCAGGCATTGAAAGAGTATGGAATTGTTACCCTATTTCTTTTTGTCCTTCTCTTATACCTCAACTACTTTGCGTCTGTGAATGACAAGCTCAATGAGCTTAACCGCAGCGTTGGCAGGTTGGAGGGAAAAATAGAAGTTCTGCAAGCCAAGGCCGCACCATAATCCCCTTCCTTAATTATGACAACAGTCAGAACTACCACCATAAACGGAAAACGGCAGGTGACATTTACTCCCCAGGAACTTTTAGAGGTTGGAGTTGCGCCAGGCGATCAATTTGCGGTGACTGTTGACATGGGAATAATAACCCTTACTCCCCTATCGGAAAAAGATAATGAAACGTAATAAATGATTTTCGTACTTTTTCATTCTTAGCGTATAAATTCACACGATTCGGGGAGAAATCCTTATTATATTGACGTTGAAATATAACCTCTGCCCTCTGGGTCTATGTTTATAAATATCGCCCCGTCTGTTCGTGTTGTTAAAACAAACCTCTTTCTTGTTTCTCCTGCGGCATTAGTCACTAATAGTCCTTGAACATAGGGGCGGTAATCATCTGGACAACTGGTTTCCACCTCGCTCTTGTCAGACATAATGACCAGTTTGGGAGAACAATAATTAAATACCTCTTCACAAAACCCGGATTCTCGCCCGTGGTGGGAAGCAATAAATATATCTACCCTTTTTAACCAATCTCTGAATTCCGGCTTTTCTAAAAGCTTTTTCCAGCCAGGCTCTTCAAGGTCTCCCGGGAGAATAACAGTCCAGCCCATGAAGTGAGCAAAGGTTACGACGCTCAAATCATTAATATTAGGATTTTCAAAATCTGAGTATTCATTTCTAAAAGTAGCAAACTGTATTCCACCCCAATCGTAGCTGGGATCACCCATCTCTGGAACCGGTCTCCCAAACCGCTTCTTAAATTCCAAAAACTCTTCCAGAGCAGGAGAAAGCACATTATTGTAAAGTACGTTCAATTGCGCCACATCAACTTTCGGTGTTTCCAGTGTCTGGACCTCAAGATACTTCGCAATATTCCCTATGTCTGAGAGATGGTCCGCGTCATGGTGGGTTAGCGTAAACCATCTTACAGTTGTTATCTGCCACACATTCCTGATGTACAGCGCCGGTGAAAAAGTATCGGTATTTCCGGCATCGATCATAATCACCTGATCGTTTGGTGTCCGTATAAGATGGCTGCTGCCGTGTTCGACATCAAAGGTAATAATTTTCATAGTTTAGCTCGAAAGATACTCCTGAAATAACACTCTTGCGTAAGATTTCCCTAGGGCGGAAAGAATATATTTACTAAGAGCGATCAATGTTCCATAAAACAAAACGAAAACAAGAGACACTGTTGCAGCAGTATGGTTTGGAGAAAGCGTCATGAAGACAAACACATCCAGCAGGGAAACAGTTAACGCGATGAAAGATCCACCGATGAGATTTCTTGCCGCGCCATAGTGAATATTATGCTGTAGTATTAATCTTCCACCCTTCATTTTTGCTCTCACTTGCGAGACAGCCTCAGCAATTTTTTGACGGGCTGACCTTTCGTTAGTATTCTCTTCGTGTTGCGACGGAAGGGCAATAGCAAAATCCTCATAAATTTTTTTGCGAATTCTGTTCTTCTGGTCTTCAGAATACGTACCATCCTTAAACAACAAAAAATTTGTAGTTGGCATCATCAACTCGTCGTTAAAATAGCGCTTTTCTAGGATCATTTTGGATATAAAACGATTCGCTTCCATAAGTAGAAAAATAAAAACAATGGACATAGACACTACCCCGACAACCAAACCAAGCAGTGTGTTAACGAAGCCGGACAGGTACGTTTGAAGGTAAAAGTAATTCAGCAAGATAAAAGGGGGGAGGGTCGCAACCGCCGGATAAAACCTTGCTTCTCTTGTATATTTATCAAATCCCATAATCGTTTTCATAAAAAACTATTATAGTAACCATAGATGTTACTGTAGTAACCTTTATACCAAAGTAGATAATAGCTGTCAAGAGGTAAATTACTAGATTGACATTTTTCGTTATTTTAGTAACATAGAAAATAGGCATGAGGAAAAATAAACTTGGAGAATATATAAAAAAATGGAGAAAGGAGCTGAACCTTTCCCAGCAACAGCTTGCTGACGAAGCAGAGTTAGCGAGAAGCTATATTTCGCGACTTGAGGATAACCAATTTATTTCACCATCAGCAATGGTACTTATAAAGCTTGCTAATGCTTTAAAGGTTTCACATGAATCATTATTTCAGGTTGCTGGCTATGTACCACATATGGAAAACACTGAAATTCCGGCATTTGATGTTTATATGCGAACTAAGTATCCGGGGCTACCTATGGATACAATAAGGGAGCTTGAAAGATATATCTCATTCAGAGAGCAAGAATCCAAAAAACATGTCGCTAAGAACTCAAAGTAACCGAATAGTTGAGACCAGAAAAAATGCGGAAGCAATTCTTGCAACGTTTCGTATTTATGAACCTCCTGTTCCCGAAAGCTTAGTCAATAAAATTTTTGGCAATGCACATATTTTGTATCTCCAACTCGACGAATCTATATATGGATTCTCTTATCGAGATAAAACAACAGATAGATGGTATATTTTGATAAACAATATATTTTCCCAAGAAATACAACGATTTACTCTCTTTCACGAACTCTATCATATACTGAATGGAAAGCCAGGTTATAGTAAGGGAACAATATTAGGGAATATAGAAGAGTTTTACGCAGACCTCTTTTCTGCTAATTTACTAATGCCATACAATTGGTTTATTCGAGAATGGGAAAAAACGCATGACATTAAAAAGATGGCTGAAATATTTAGAGTAAGTGAAAGGGCTGTTGAAATCAGACTCAAGAATAAGATGGATTATGCTAATGTCTAAAACTTGCCTTATATCCCCCTCTTGCCAACTTCCCATACTTTTCTTTGGCATCCTTTGGTATAATCAGCCTGCTTATGGCTGGCAAGCATACAGAAGATTCATCGTTCATATTTGGACTCGATAGAACGTTTTTTTTATTCAGTTTGCCTTTTATCGGTTATCTTGTCGCATACTCGTTTAATATCGGGTATTTTGACTTTTTTAACCTCCCTTTATTCCTTGTCCCGATAGATAGATGCCATACTAAATGTTGTGTAATGGCACATAGTAGAAAAGGCTGGAAGCTAGGCCCGGATTGGGTTTAACACCTTCTCGCTGCACATCATTACACAAAAATCGAGATGGCATCGATAGATATCCCAAGCATTCTTCTTTCTAATATTGCCGTAGTAAGCATAGTAAGTATTGTGTTTTCCCTTCTCACAATTGTTTTTATGGTTTCTTCCCGGGAACAGCTTAAAACAGCGCTATTCATTGTCCTCTTGAGCATACTGGTAGCGCTCGGAGTTCCCGTTTTACAAATTCCTATTCACTATGAATTTATTAAACTGATAGGTCTTCCCTCTTTGATAGCCGGAGCATTGTTGCTTTTAATCATAGGTTTATCTTTACTCATCAAAGAGTGGCGGGAAAAAGAAAAGACACAAAGCGATTATTCTTCTCATTATTTATTGTATCTGATGCTTGTCGTCGCAACGATGATTTCCGCCTTTGATCTGGGGCATTTTTTTGCAAAAAATCAACAGAACCATGCTATGTACATGGAAAGCAGTTCCTGCACATATATCGTCCTAGTGAATAACACCGACCGTCTCACCGTCGTGCAGGTACACCAGATTGGTAAGAGCAGCTATGCATTGACTGGCAAATTCAAATTTATTCCTTCAGATGAAAAGCACACGCTAGTGAATGAAACGGCTAAGATCACTCCAGACGATCTGACAAAACAGCAGGATACCGATACAACCTGCGGAAGTGGTAATGTTCCAAAATCTTAGCGTACATGTACGTAGAAATCGGGGTGGAACCCTTATAATCCCCTCTTGCCACGTTTCCTAATTGACATGCTATACTAGCTCTACCATGACAACAGTGCGAACCGCCATTGTGAACGGAAAACGGCAAGTGACATTTACTCCCCAGGAGCTTTTAGAAGTTGGAGTTGCGCCAGGCGATCAATTTGCGGTGACAGTTGACATGGGAATAATAACCCTTGTTCCCCTGGCAGTGAAAGATAATACAACTGCTTAAGTCCTCTACCCTAGACCATAAGAAACCCGTCCCCTAAATTGCACAATTTTATATTATAATTGACCCCTGGTTTTTCGTTTTTATTAAACCACCGGATGTACGTTAATATACGTAAACAGACTTTGCACCTGGTGTTAGGCGTAAAGCGGTGTCTGTTGATAGCAGCATTGATATGGCTCCAAGTAGAAAGGATGCTAGTGATGCAATATGAGTCATTTTATAGGTGGATACTCGTAACATTAACCTGTGGATGTATCTTCCTGCTAGGAGCAGTTCTGTCTTCTAACACCTCGTTTGCTTATACTACACCATCAACAATCTCTGTTACTCCAAGCCCCACAGTGATATCAACAGCAACACCGCTGACAAAACCCACTCCAACAGTCATAATCATCTCACAACCCGCATCATCTCAAGACCCATCAACAACCATTACTATCATAGGCTTAATCATTGCTTTCTTCGCCTTTGGAGTTCAAGCTATAACACTTTTTCTGGTATACAGATACGTAAAAGATACTGCTGCTATGGCTACAGCTACGCGGGACTCAGCGGGAGCAGCAGAAAGAACACTTCAGGAAATGAAGAATGCGCGAGAGGCGGAGAGCGCACCTTTCGTTATTGTCTATTTTAACTTTGTATTTAGAATGCAAACAATTTACTTGGTTGTTGAGAATATTGGCAAAAGCGTAGCCAGGGATATTAGATTGAAATTTTCACCTGAACTCCAAGTGAGTCAGATTAGCAGAAAAAGAATAGAAAGTAACACATTACTCAATGATCGTATCAAGTCACTTGTTCCAGGATACAAAATCCACATTCCGTTTGATTTTTTAAATGCCTACTTTCAAGAGAACTTACCAACAGGATATACCATTAGAGTTACATATCAGGGTGACAAGCCACTTCCAGAACAGACATTAGAGTATGACTTGGATTTAGGCATTTTTAAGGTTTTAGATTTTATAACAGAAAAAGGATTGATAGATGTAGATGATACATTGCGTGATTTGAACAGTAACTTCTTTCGATTTACTGAAGATTTTAAGTCAATCCATCAGAACCTAATCGAAATTTCCAATGCCTTGAATAGAGGTGCAATGGTTAGAGATTACCTGCAAATTAACCAAACTGATATAGACATCCTGACGGAACTTAGGGAATTTGTGCTTTTCTGGGAGCTTGACTATGGAAAAGATGCAGACAAACTGAACAAGCAATACCTCTTCGATCTAAGAAATAAATGTCTTCTTCTAAAAGAAGAGCTATTAAACAGTATAGCTAATAGCGGTTCAGGGGAATGGCAGGAGGAAGCAAAAAGCATTGTCGTTAAGTTATCCAAACTGGGGTATATGAGGTGTCAAGTACCCGGTATACTAGACACTAAAACAAGGTGAGAGAAGGGACACTGCCAAGGTGCTGTTCCTGAGCGTATTGATCAGGTGAGCGATACTTTAAGCTCTCATGCGGGCGTGTGGTGTTGTAAAAGTTGATCCATGTTTGCGCTGCCCGCAGGAAATCTCCCAAGGTGCGATACGGCTGACGCTCGGCGACGGCCAGCTTAAAGAGCCCCACAAAGCGCTCGGCGTACCCATTATCTGTCGGTGTGCCTGCTCGGCTCATCGAACGGATGAAGCCCTTCTCTAGCAAGAGCGTTCTGGTCTGCGTGGCCCCATACTGCTTGCCTTGATCGGAATGAAAGATCGCTCCGGGCACCTCAAAGGGCACCATCTGGATCGTTTTGACCACCAGGTCGGCTTGCATGCGATAATCAAAAGCCAGGGCCAAGATATGTCGTGTGCGCTTCCAGAGCGCAAAGCAACCCCGCACCTGTGTTCTGTCAGCCAGCCGCACTTCAAAGATGTCGGAGAAGACGATCTCCGTCGGACTGTTCTGCTCCAACTCTCTCACCAGATTGGGAGCCACCTCGCTTGTCTTGCCAGGATAGACATATTTCTTGCGCTTGCGCCGAGCGGTGAGGCCATATTTATGCATAATGCGATTGACGCGGTTGTGGCCCATGCCCAAGAGCACCGCCAGTTTGCGATGCCCCAGGGTATCGTCCAGTTCATGCCACTGCTCAATGGTCACCGCCACCTGCTTATCTTTGAGCGGTCGCTTGCGCTGCAGATACAAACTGCCACGCGCAAACGAGAGAGCCCGCACCACCTGGCTCTTGTTATAGGGGCCGTTGGGAGCCGTCAACTGCTGGGCCAGTTCCACCTTCTGGGCGGCTTTTAGTGTGCCAACAACCCCGGTACTTTTTTTAGAATTTCGTTCTGCACGGTCAGTTCACCAATGATTCTCTTGAGGTCATCAGGCGACTCGCCTGGCGCATAGCCCTGAGCTTGTGCTTTGTGCTTGGGGTTGCGCTTATCCACGAAGATGTCGGCAGCCTTCGCTTGAAACTCCTGGCGCCACCGGTGAATCATCGAGGTGGACACGCCGAACTTCGCGCGCACCTCTTCAATGGTCGTCTCGCGTTGCAGGCTTTCCAGCACGACTTTCAACTTGAATTCCGGGGTGGACTGTTTGCGTTTGTGCTCCATTGCTTCCAATACCTTTCTCTTTAGCCTCCTCCCTTGCTCTTTTGTTCATTATACCAGGTATTGGACAAGGCTACGCTACGATGGCTATGTAGTAGCACAGTCTATACAAGGACACGCTATAGAAGATTTTAACAGCCTGGGAGATAGCATCATCGAAGACATCACCAGGCTCATTAAATTAATTGAGGAAGGAAACGAACCTCCCACAAAAGTGAGCAATCAAATAGAAACAGACTTACCAAGCAGTGCCAACGACGCTGGCATACCCAATGAAGAAATGTAAGCCAGCATTGCAATTCTACTGCTTGGTTATCGCCCTTGTCGGTAAGGAGCGATTGAGCGAGCTATTGTTGCAGTATCTAAACGAGAGGTGGAGTTAGTCATTGCACAGAACTTAATTAGGAACGCTGAGATTATCTTATTGTCCTACACGTCTTGCATCATTCCTGCTATGTAATATACACTGTGGCACAGCAGAACAATTTACTAAAAATCCACTCTACCTCGTAGCAGGCATAGTAAGGGAAGGGAGCAGCGGATGTCTCCACGGTCTATTACCGAGAACACCCTTTTCTACGGAGATAACCTTTATATTTTGCGCGAGCATATCCCAAGCGAGAGCATTGACCTTATTTACCTGGACCCACCGTTTAACTCGAACCGCTCCTATAACGTTCTTTTTAAAGATGAACACGGAACCGAGAGCGAAGCACAGATCGAGGCTTTTGAAGATACCTGGCACTGGAATTTAGAAGCCGAGCACACCTATACAGAACTTCTTACAGAAGCACCAGACCACGTAGCAAAAATGATTGAGTCCCTTCACGAATTTATCGGTGCCAACCAAATGATGGCGTACCTGGTGATGATGGCTACTCGACTTGTACAGCTACATCGAGTTCTTAAGCCAACAGGTAGTTTATATTTACACTGCGACCCAACGGCCAGCCATTACCTGAAGGTTATACTTGATACCATTTTTGGCCCGCGCTGCTTTCGCAATGAAATCATCTGGCAAAGAACTAGCGCCCATAATGATCCGCAGCGTTACGGTGCAAATATTGATATTCTCCTCTACTACACCAAAGGCACAACCTGGATATGGAACCAAATCTATACTCCCCACGACTCTGAGTACTTAGCTCGTTTCCGGCAACGCGATCCCGATGGAAGACTTTGGACAGACGATAATCTCACAGCAAAGGGGCTTTCAGGTGGAGGCTATGAGTATGAATACAAGGGTGTGCGCTCGCTATGGCGTTGTCCGGAAGAAACGATGCGTAAACTTGACGCCGAGGGCCGTTTGCACTTCACAAAGGCTGGGGGAATTAGACTCAAGCGTTATCTTGATGATAACAAAGGCCTTCCTCTACAAGCTTTGTGGACTGATATTCCACCTATCAACTCCCAGGCAGCCGAACGGCTAGGCTATCCAACCCAAAAACCCCTTGCTCTCCTAGATCGTATTATCCAGGCCAGTAGTAACCCCGACTCTTGGATACTTGACCCATTTTGTGGCTGCGGAACTGCTATAGCATCTGCTCAGAAGCTAGGTAGAAAATGGATAGGCATTGATATAACTCATCTCAGTATTGCCCTGCAAAAATACCGCTTGGAAGCAATGTTTCCAGGTATCAAATTTAAGGTTGTTGGCGAGCCAAAGGACATAGGCGCAGCCCTTCAGCTTGCGACAGAAGACCGCTATCAGTTTCAATGGTGGGCACTGTCTCTTATCCGCGCTCGACCTCTTGGCGGAGAGGCGGGAAGCAGAGAAGGCAAGAAAGGCAGTGATAAGGGTATTGATGGAGTAGTCGCCTTTATAGACGACACTACCGGCAAGGCTAAACGCGTATTGGTGCAGGTGAAATCAGGGCATGTCAAATCTGGAGACATCCGTGATCTGAAAGGCACACTGCAACGGGAAAATGCAGCAATTGGTGTGTTTATTACCCTTGAGAAGCCAAGCCAGGATATGAATACAGAGGCAGTCAGCGCAGGGTTTTACCATTCCCTAGGTTGGAATAAAGATTATCCGCGCATACAAATACTTACCATTGAATACTTGCTCAAAGGTGCAGAGGTAAAAATGCCACCGCAGTTTGGCACATTCAAGCAGGCGCAGCGAGTCCAACAGTCCGATGCACAACAGCCAGAGCTAGGTTTAGCATAGGATGAAATACTAGCTCTGCTCTCCCCTTCCTTATCTGCCAGCCAGGTCAGCTCGCGAATTTCAACGAATTGAAAAGGACAACCTCTTTTGTTGCTGCATCTTTACTTTTACTCAGACCGGATTAGTGAAAGTTTGGTATAATGATCCGTTGGTAGTCCGTCATAGCCAATGTATGTTGTACATCATTGTAGCTAGATTAGAAGACATAGAATTGGGAATAGCAGTTTCAATTGTGCTTCTAAAAATTGCAGCTTACTTTCCTAGAAAGTAAGCTATAGCCGCCTTAGCTCAAGACTTTGGCGGCTTTTTGTTATATGTTTGGTATAATTAACCCTACAATGGATGGTCAACTCGAAAATCTATCTGACGAAGAACTTGAAAAAATAATTTGTCAGGCTGAAAATACACACATCGACGGGAGCATGTACCTAAAAGCAAAAAATATACTCGAAGTTAGACGCAACAGAAAACTATTTACTCTTCAGGTTGAAGCTCTAAGACTTCAGAACCGAGCAAACATACACAGATACAATGCAAATAAAATCTTTTTGTCTTTGTTAGGAACCGCTCAGTCAGGGCTAGACAGAATTATAAAAGTTTTAGATAAACCTGGTCTAGCAATTTTTTTGGCAGGTATAGGCGCAGTGATTATCGGGATTGTAATAAATTTCTTAACTGATCTATACCATCTCTTACCTCTATTTCATGCGCCTAAGTAAAGCGACTCCTCATACTTCCACTAAGAACGCCTTGGCTGAAATAAGGAACGGACACTCAGACATATGACATCATTCGGAGGAGAAAGGATGAAGCACGGTAATCGTATTCGGAAGGGGCGTCGATTTCAGCGGTCGATAGTCCCCCTGGCGATGCCGCTGATGAACCTCTGGATCATACAACAGAGGCGG
>WNGM01004816.1_pt1 | contig 18754 bp, 20 predicted proteins | sample 5400571 | NCBI WGS metagenome assembly WNGM01 (sample SAMN13153378, study PRJNA577476) | soil metagenome | isolation source: 100 cm soil or saprolite under Garry oak tree replicate 2 | place: USA:California | collected 2016-06-15 | reverse complement strand
CGTGGCGAAGGGCGGCCCGGGGCTGCCGCGCGAGGGCACGCCGTGGAATTCCGCCATGCCGCGGTGGGAGGACTTCCTGACGGAGCGGGAGATCTGGTCGGTGATCGTGTTTCTGTACGATCAGACAGGGTGGAAGCCGCGCACCTGGGAGAAGACGGAGAGCGGAGGCGCGAAGTGAGCCGGTCGGTTAGACGGTTAGTCGGTTGGACGGTTAGTGCGGTACTTCTAACCGTCTATCCGTCTAACCGACTATCCGCCCAAGATACCACGATAGGGAAGGTGGTTTACGTCAAATGGTGCGCCGGCTGTCACGGCGACGCGATCGACGACGGGCTCCCCGGCAGCGCGATGCCGGCCTGGAAGGGCCGGCTCTCGGATGGCGAGCGGCGTGACGTGATGGCGTACCTCAAGACCTTCTCGTCGTTCTTCGCCGACACGAGCCAGCACATCGCGGCGCTCAAGTTCTCGAAGGAGCCGGGAGGGGGCGCCGGCGCCGCGGCCCTGAAGGAAGGGCGGCTGTTTTACGATTCCATCGGCTGCCGCAAATGCCATGGCGACCAGGGGCACGGCGACGGACCGTCCGCGCCGACGCTCAAGGATGACGCCGGCTTCCCGATCTACGCCGCCGACCTCCACCAGAGCTGGCGGTTCCGCGGCGGTCCCACGGCTGCGGACATCTACCGCCGGCTGCGCACCGGCCTCGACGGGACGCCGATGCCCTCCTTCTCCGATCTGATCGACCAGAAATTCCTGACCGACGAGCAGCTGTGGCGGCTCGCGCAGTACGTGCGCTCTCTCTCGCCCGCCGAGACGCCGGAGGTGCGGGACGTGATCCACGCCGCGCAGATCGCCGGCGCGCTGCCGGCCGCGCCCGACGATTCGGCGTGGGCGCGGCTCGACCGCTACTGGTTCCCGCTCGTGGGCCAGGTGATCAGAAAGCCGCGTTGGTTCGCGCCCGCCGTTTCCGGGGTGTGGGTGCAGGCGGTGCACAACGGCCGGGAGCTGGCGCTGCGCGTGAGCTGGGACGACCGCTCCCAGAGCCCCGACACCGCGTGGCTCGCGTTCGAGCGGCGCGTGCTCGAGACGATGGCGAGCGACGACTCGTCGCCCCCGCCCTCCGCGGCGGAGCCCTGGCCCGATCAGCTGGCCGTGCAGTTCCCGCGTCATATCCCGGACGGGATGGAGCGGCCCTACTTCCTGATGGGCGCGGCCACGGATCCCGTGTACCAGTGGCGCTGGACGAGCCAGCCGCGACGCGCCGTGGCCGGGCTGGCGCGGGGGATCGATCAGTTCGACGCGCTCCCGTCGGCGCCGGCCGCCCAGGCGGTCTACGATCACGGCGAGTGGCGGGTCGTGTTCACGCGCGCTCTTGCCACGCCCGACACGGCTAACGATGTTCAGCTTGCGACGGGTCGCGCGATCCCCGTGGCGTTCTTCGCGTGGGACGGTTCCGACGGGGAACACGGTTCCCGCATGGCCGTGAGCACGTGGTATTTCCTCGCGCTCGACCGGCCCACGCCGGCGAGCGTGGTCGTGTCGCCGCTGATCGCGATGGTGGTAACGCTCGGGCTGGGAATGCTGGTGATCGTCCGGGCGCAGCGGCGGGGGGCAGGCAGACGCTCTGGGGTATAGGCTGCAAGACCCTTATCGAGGAGGCAGGATGGGCAAGCTCGGTTCTGTTGCGGCGGTGGCGGGGGGCATCGGGCTGGTGGCGCTGGCCCTGGCGGGCTGGACGCGGCAGCCGGCGGTACAGGGAGGCGTCAGCGTCACCGGGAAGGTGAAGTTTACCGGCAAGGCGCCGGCGAACCCGGTGATCGACATGACCGAAGAGCCCAAGTGCAAGGCGAAATACACCGCGCCACCGCGCGAGCAGATCGTGGAGGTGAACCCCAACGGCACGCTGGCCGACGTGTTCGTCTACGTGAAGTCGGGCCTCCCCGCGACCTACAAGGCGCCGGCGCCCACGGGGCCCGCGACGCTCGACCAGGACGGGTGCCGCTACCATCCCCACGTGTTCGGGATTCTCGTGGGTCAGACGCTGGCCATCAAGAACTCGGACGGCATCCTGCACAACATCAAGGCCAAGGGGACGAAGAACCGGCCCTTCAACATCAGCCAGCCCACGACCATGACGTCGGAGCGCACGTTCACGGCGTCCGAGGTGATGGTGCCGCTCGAGTGCAACGTGCACGGCTGGATGCACGCCTGGGTGGGCGTGCTGCCGCACCCCTTCTTCGGCGTGAGCGGCACAGACGGGAGCTACACCATCCGCGGGCTGCCCCCCGGGACGTACACGATCGAGGCGTGGCACGAGAAGTACGGCACGCAGACCGCCACCGTGACCGTGACGGGCAGCGAGACGAAGACGGCGGACTTCAGCTTCGCGGCCAAGTGAACTAAACGAGGAGCGCTCCATGCATTGGTGGCTGCCGCCCAAGGGTTCGACGTTCGCCGGGCCGATCGACGGCCTGTTCATCGCGATCCTGATCATCACGGGCATCGCGTTCGTGGTGGTGGAGTCGGGCTTGATCTGGTTCATCGTCCGTTACCGGGGGCGTCCTGGCCGGAAGGCGTTCTACACACACGGCAACACCCGCGCCGAGGTGATCTGGACCGCGATTCCGGCGGTGACGATGGTGGCGCTGGGGATCATCAGCAACCACTACTGGGTCGAGATCAAGGGGAGGAACAGCGTCCCCCCCGACGCCTACCCCATCGCGATCCACGCGAAGCAGTTCGAGTGGCAGGTCACCTATCCAGGCCCGGACGGCCAGCTCGGCACGGCGGACGACTTCACGGTCCGCAACCAGTTGCACGTGCCGGTGGGACGGCCCATCGTGGTCCACCTCTCATCGGAAGACGTGATCCACTCCTTTTACGTCCCGCAGTTCCGCGTGCGGCAGGACATCGTGCCGGGCATGGACATCAGGGCCTGGTTCCAGCCGACGGTCCCCGGCACGTATGAGTTGGGCTGCTCCCAGCTCTGCGGGCTCGGCCACTACCGCATGCGGGCGCAGGTATTCGTGCACACCCAGGAGGAGTTCGCCGCCTGGATGAAGCAGGCTGCCCAGGAGGCCACGCAATGACTTCCGTTGCCGCGACGGCCCACGGCGCGCACGCGCATCACGACGACCGGCCGTTCATCCGCAAGTACATCTTCTCGACCGATCACAAGATCATCGGGATCCAGTTCTTGTTCGTCAGCCTGTTCTTCCTGCTGGTGGGCGGGCTGCTCGCGATGCAGATGCGCTGGCAGCTGGGCTTCCCGGGGAAGCCGATGCCGGGTGGCGGCATTCTGCCCGAGACGATGGCCCCCGGGGGCGTGATCCTGCCTGAGTACTACATCCAGCTGGTGACGATGCACGGCACGTTCATGGTGTTTTTCGCCATCATGCCGCTGCTCGTGGGCGTGTACGCGAACTTCCTGATCCCGCTCAAGATCGGGACGCACGACATGGCGTTCCCGCGCATCAACATGTGGTCGTTCTGGTCGTTCTTCGCGGCGGGGCTGGTGATGCTCGCGAGCCTGTTCGTGCCGGACGGCGCCGCGCGCGCCGGCTGGACGATGTACGTGCCACTCTCGGCGCGGCACGATTTGTCGGGCGCGTCGCTCGGCCAGGAGCTCTGGTCCGTTTCGATCATCCTGGTGGGCCTCTCCTCGATTCTCGGGTCGCTCAACTACATCAGCACGATCATCAACAACCGCGCCCCCGGCATGACCTGGTTCCGGCTGCCGCTGTCGGTGTGGTCGCTGTTCATCACCGCGATCCTCGGCTTGCTGGCCCTCCCGGTGCTCTCAGGCGCGGCGATCATGCTGCTGTTCGACCAGGTGTTGAACACGCACTTCTTCGATCCCGCGGCGGGCGGCCAGGCGCTGTTGTGGCAGCATCTGTTCTGGTTCTTCGGCCACCCGGAGGTCTACATCCTCATCCTGCCGGCGATGGGGATGGTGTCGGACATCATCGCCAACGGCAGCCGCAAGCCGATCTTCGGCTACCACTCGATGGTGTTCGCGATCGTCGCGATCGGGTTTCTCGGCTGGATCGTGTGGGGCCACCACATGTTCGTGAGCGGGATGAACCCGACGCTCGGGTCCTCGTTCATGGTGTCGACGCTGATCATCGCCGTGCCGTCGGCGGTGAAGGTGTTCAACTGGATGGGGACGATGTGGCGCGGGAACCTGAAGTTCACCGTCCCGATGCTCAACGCCACGGCGTTCGTGGCGATGTTCGTGATCGGCGGCCTGTCGGGCATCTACATGGCCGCGACGCCGGTGGACATGTTCATCCACGACACCTACTTCATCGTGGCGCACATCCACTACGTGCTGTTCGGCGGCAGCCTGTTCGCCCTGTTCGGCGCGATCGTCTACTGGTATCCGAAGATGTTCGGCCGGATGATGAGCGAGCGTTGGGGCAAGGTGCACTTCTGGCTCACGTTCATCTTCTATAATTGCACCTTTTTCCCGATGCACATCACGGGGATGGCCGGGGAGATGCGACGGCTTTACGACCCGAACCAGTACACCTTCTTGCAGCCCTACCAGCCGATGCGGGAGTTCATCTCGATCAGCGCGTTCCTGCTGTTCGCGACGCAGCTCATCTTCTTCGTGAACTTCTGGTGGAGCCTGTTCAAGGGGAAGAAGGCCGAGCAGAACCCGTGGCACGACAACGGACTCGAGTGGTCGCTGCCCGCGCCCGCACCGCACGGCAACTGGGAGAGGGTGCCGACCGTGTACCGCGGGCCCTATGAGTTCAGCCACCCGCAGGCCAGGGAGGACTACCTGCCGCAGTACGTGAAGCTCCCGACCGACCGCGAGCCGGCCAGCGCGCCGGCCGCGGCTCACTAGCGCGCTAGGGGGAAACGACCGATGACGCACGCCAGCGCCACCGTCGACATGATGCAGCCACCGTACCCCGCCGAGCGAGGGCTGGACGTCTACAACACGAAGCTCGGCATGTGGGTGTTCCTCGCGTCGGAGGTGATGTTCTTCGCCGCTTTGATCGGGACCTACGTCATCCTGCGGTTCGGAGCTCCGGGCGAGTGGGCCAGGCCGGGGATCGTCCTCAACATCAAGGTCACCGCGTTCAACACATTCCTGCTGATCTGCTCGAGCGTGTCGATGGTGAAAGCGTACGCCTCGATCCAGGACGGCGACCGGCAGAAGATGCGCTTCTGGCTGCTGATGACGATCCTCGGGGGCGCGACGTTCGTCGGCATCCAGGTGTACGAGTACAGCCATCTGGTGGAGCGGGGCTTCCTGCCGAGCGGGGTGCGGGAAGGCAGTGAGCTGGCGGAGCTCGTGGCGCAGGGCACCCTCCCCGCGGCCACGATGGGCTTGTACGGCTCGACGTTCTACACGATGACCGGATTCCACGGCTTCCACGTCACCTGCGGCGTGATCTCGATGACGTACCTGTTCTTCACCAAGGCGCTCCCCGGCAAGTACACGAGACAGGACTATCGCGGCATCGAGACGGTCGGGCTGTATTGGCACTTCGTCGACCTGGTGTGGATCATCCTGTTCACCATCGTCTACCTGATCTGAGGGCCCCCCTCCATGGAGACCGCGCACAAGCGTCCCAACTACATCCTGATCTGGGTGTACCTGGCGGTGCTCACGGCCGCCGAGCTGGCCCTCGCGTTCGAGTTGCCGATCTCGCGCAACCTGAAGCTGGTGTTGCTGCTGTTCCTGGCCGTCTGGAAGGCGCTGCTCGTGGCGCTGTTCTTCATGCACCTGAAGTTCGAGCGCTGGAACCTGCGGATCATGGCGATCATCCCTCTGCCGCTAGCCCTGATCTTCCTCTTCGCCGCGATGTCGGAGCACGTCTGGTAGCCCTCCTGGAGCTGACCAAGCCGCGCATCACGCAGCTGGTGCTGCTCACCGCCGCGGCCGGGTTCTATCTCGGCTCGGGGGCGCACGTGGACGTGCGGCTGCTCGCGCACACGCTGCTCGGCGTGGCGCTCGTCGCCGCCGGCACGAACGCGTTCAATCAGGTGTTGGAGCGCGACGTGGACAGACGGATGCGGCGGACCGAGCGGCGGCCGCTGCCCTCGGGACGGATCGGCGCCCGGGCGGCGGCGCTGTTCGCCGGCGTCATCTCGCTCGCGGGCGTGGCCTACCTCGCGCTCGCGGTCAATCTGCTGACGGCGGGGCTCGCCGCGCTCACGCTCGCGAGCTACGTGCTGCTGTACACGCCGCTCAAGCGGAAAACGACGCTCAACACGGTGATCGGCGCGGTGCCGGGTGCGCTGCCGATCGTCGGCGGATGGACGGCTGCGGGGGGCGCGCTCGGCCCCGCGGTGGCGGCGCTGTTCTGGATCCTGTTCCTGTGGCAGCTGCCGCACTTCCTGGCGCTGGCGTGGATCTACCGCGAGGATTACCGGCGCGGCGGGCTGGCCATGCTGTCGGTCGACGACCCCGAGGGTCGCCACACCGGACGGATGGTGCTGCTCTACGCCGCCGCTCTGCTGCCGGTGAGCCTGCTGCCGACGCTGTTGGGGGTGACCGGGGCCTTTTACTTCTTCGGCGCGCTCGTGCTGGGGCTCGCGTACGCCGCAGCCTCGATCGCGATGACCCTTGCCGCGACCGATCCCCGCGCGTGGCGCGTCTTCCTGGTGTCGATCGTGTACCTGCCGGCGCTCCTCACGCTGATGGTGCTGGACAAGGCATGATCCCGTTTCACCGCGTGCTGATCTCCACCGCGATCGTGTTCTGCGCCGGGTTCGCCGCGTGGGCGGCGTGGGACTGGCGGCAGTCGGGCGAGGGCCTGACACTCGCCATGGCGCTCGTGTTCGCCGTGGCGGCCGCGGCCCTCACCTACTACCTCCGCAACCTCAAGCGCTTCCTCGGCCGATGAACCACGGCGACCTGGATCTCGTCTACTTCTGGGCTGCGATCCTGATCGCACTCACTCCGGTGCTGATCTTCGGGGGGATCGGTGTGTGGCTGGTGCGAAAGTTCTGGAAGGAGCAACGCGGAACTCGGAACGCGGAACGCGGAACAGAAGCGCGGGCGTCCGTTCCGCGTTCCGACTTCCGCGTTCCGCGTTAAATTCCTCCCATGACCGCGAGGTCCCCCGAACGCCGTCAAGTCGTCCGCTTCGCGTTCTACAAGCTCGACAACGCGTGGCGCCGGCTCTCGGCCGAGCGACAGGCGAGCTCGAAGCTCGAGTTCGGGGAGACGATCGAGCGGTTCGCCGGACACCTGCTGCTCCGCCCCTACGGCCTGGTGGGCATCCGCGGCGACTGCGACTTCCTCCTCTGGCAGGTGGCCGAAGACCTCGACTCCCTCGTGGCGCTGCAGACCGCGCTCAACCGGACGGACCTGGGCGGGTACCTCACGCTGCCGTACAGCTACCTGGCGATGACGCGGCGCTCCATCTACGAGTTCCCGGAGGACCCGAGCCAGCCGTCCCGGCTGGTGATCCGGCCGAGCGAGGCGCGCTACCTGTTCGTCTATCCCTTCACCAAGACGCGCCCCTGGTACATGCTGCCGAAGGCGGAGCGGCAGGCCATGATGGACGAGCACGTGCGCATCGGCCGTCAATACCCGTCCATCCGGCTGAACACGACTTACTCGTACGGGCTCGACGACCAGGAGTTCATCGTCGCGTTCGAGGGCGACAACCCGGCCGATTTCCTCGATCTCGTGATGGAGCTGCGCGAGAGCAAGGCCTCCTCCTACACGCTGCGCGACACCCCGACCTTCACGTGCGTGCAGATGTCGCTGTGGGACATGCTCGACACGCTGGGCGGGGCGGGCGCGGCGCAGGCGCTCGCGCGGCGGCCGGCGCGCGCCGACGGCTACACGCCCGTGGCGACGCTCGCGGAGCTGGCGCCGGGGGTGGGCCGCCGCGTGTACGCGGCGGGCGAAGCCGTGGCGCTCTTCAACGTCAACGGCACCGTGTACGCGATCGCGAACCGCTGCACCCACGCCCGCGCCTCGCTCTCCGAGGGCGCGGTCGATCCGGCGCGGTGCGTCGTGACTTGCCCGTGGCACGAGGGCGTGTTCTCGCTCGAGACGGGCCAGGTGCTGGGCGGGCCGCCGTCGCTCCCGATCGCCGTTTACCGGGTGAAGCTCGAGGGGGACACGGTGCTCATCGCGCCCGCCGAGGCGCGCGAGCCGACGGTTGCCCCCCGCTCCTCCTGACAGCCGCTTCCTGAAGGCCTGCCGCTCGGAGCCCACCGACGCCACACCGGTGTGGTTCATGCGGCAGGCGGGGCGCTACCTGCCGGAGTACCGCGCCCTGCGCCAGAAGCATTCCCTGCTCGAGCTGTGCCACAAGCCGGACCTCGCGGCCCAGGTAACGCTGCAGCCGGTCGAGCGGTTGCGCGTGGACGCGGCGATCCTGTTCGCCGACATCCTGCTGCCCTTCGAGCCGCTGGGGCTGGGGCTCACGTTCGCGGCGGTCGAAGGACCGCAGATCACGCGCCCGATCCGCGAGGCGGCGCAAGTGCTCGACCTGCCGCCCGTGGATCCGGCCACGGACCTGGGCTATGTCCTCGAGGCCGTGCGGCTGGTGGTGCGGGCGCTGCCGGCCCACGTCCCGCTCATCGGCTTCGCCGGCGCGCCGTTCACACTCGCGAGCTACGCGATCGAGGGGGGCGGCACGCGGGACTTCATGCTCACCAAGCGGTTCATGTATGCGGAGCCGCGAGCGTGGCACGAGCTGATGCGCCGGCTCGCCGAGCTCGTGGGCAACTACCTCGCGGCGCAGGCCCGCGCGGGCGCCCGGGCGCTGCAGCTGTTCGACAGCTGGGTCGGCTGCCTCTCCCCCGCCGACTACGCCACCTACGTGTTTCCCCACAGCCAGCGCGCGTTGCAGCTCGCCGCAGCGGCCGGCGTCCCGGTCATCCACTTCGGCACCGGAACGGCGACATTCCTCGAGGACTTCGCGCGCGCCGGGGGCGACGTGATCGGCGTGGACTGGCGCATTCCGCTCGACGTCGCCTGGGAGCGGCTGGGTGTGGGGAGCAAGCCCGCCATCCAGGGGAATCTGGATCCCGTGGCGCTGCTCGCCCCGCGTCCGGAGCTCGAGCGACGCGTGCGGGACATTCTCGCCCGCGCCGCCGGGCGGCCCGGTCACATCTTCAACCTCGGGCACGGCGTGCTGCCCGAGAGTCCGGTGGAGGCGGTGCAGGCCGTGGTGGACTGGGTGCATGCCGGGTGATCGGGTCGCCGTCCTGCTGATGGCGTACGGCGGACCAGCGAGCCTCGACGAGGTCGAGCCGTACCTGCTCGACGTGCGCGGCGGGCGCCCCGTCACGCCCGAGTTCCTCGCGGAGATCACGTCGCGCTACGCCCGCATCGGCGGCCGCTCGCCGATTCGCGAGCTCACCGAGGCGCAGGCCGCTGCCGTGGGGCGGCGGCTCGGCGCGGGGTTTCCCGTCTACGTGGGGATGCGCCACTGGCACCCCTACATCAGGGACGCGGTGGATCGCATCGCCGCGGACGGGCACCGCCGCGTGGTCGGGATCGTGCTCGCCCCGCACTACTCCGCGATGTCGGTCGGCGTCTACCAGAAGCGGCTGCTCGAGGCCGCGCGAGGCCGGCTCGAGACCGCGTTGGTGCGGAGCTGGGCCGATCATCCGAAGTTCCTCGCGGCCGTCGCCGAGCGGGTGACGCAGGCGCTGCAGCGCTTCCCCGCGCCGCAAGCGGTGCAGGTGCTGTTTACCGCCCACAGCCTTCCCGAGCGCATTCTCGCGATGGCCGACCCCTATCCCGAGGAGCTCAAGGCCAGCGCCGCGGCGGTCGCGAAGCTCGCCGGACTGTCCGAGTGGCGCGTCGCCTACCAGAGCGCCGGGGCGACGCCCGAGCCGTGGCTCGGCCCCGAGGCGGGCGCGCTGCTCACCGAGCTCGCCGCCCGGGGTCATCGGGCGTTCCTCATCGTCCCGTTCGGGTTCGTGTGCGACCACGTGGAGATCCTGTACGACGTCGACGTGACGTACCGGGCGCTCGCGGCGCGGCTCGACGTCCAGCTCGAGCGCACCGCGTCCCTGAACGACGATCCACTGCTCGTGGAAGCGCTCTCGGGTCTCGTGCGGAAGGCAGCCGCCGAGCGGGGGTGGACGTGACGTGCGTCGTGGTGGGCGCGGGGCTCGCCGGGCTGGCGGCCGCATGGGAGCTCGAGAAGGGCGGAGTCGACGTGATCGTGCTGGAGGCCGGGCGGCGCCCCGGTGGCGTGATCGTCACGGAGCGCCGGGACGGCTTCATCGTCGAGGGTGGTCCTGACGGCTTCCTCGCCGCGGAGCGCGACATCCAGGACCTGGCACGCGAGCTCGGCGTCGGCGATCGGCTGGTGAGCCCGCTCGCCAAGGGATCGATGCTCTGGACCGGGGAGCGGCTCGAGCCGCTCGGGGAGGGGCGCGCGGCCGAGCTGCTCGGGATCCAGATCGCCGGGGAGAGCGAGCTCGCTCAGGGGTTCAAGAGCTTCGCGGGCGGCATGGCGGACTTCGTCGAGGCGCTCGTCGCCTCCCTGGGCAGCGCCGTGCGCACGAACCAAGGGGTCACCGCCCTCGCGCCGGCAGCACGTGGCTGGCGGCTCGCCGTGACCGGCGGATCGACGCACGAGGCGGAAGGTGTGATTCTCGCAGTCCCGGCGTGGAGCACGGCGCGGTTCCTCGCCGCGCTGGGCGTGACGGCCGGGCGGGAGCTCGAGGAGGTCGTCTACCATCCGAGCATCACGGTGTCGCTCGCCTATCGCGCGGATCAGATCGGACGGCCCCTGGAAGGGACGGGATTCGTGATAGACCCGGCTGTAGTAGGGGCACGCCATGGCGTGCCCTTACAAGTCCGGGCCTGCACCTATTCGTCCTCGAAGTACCCCGACCGCGCCCCGCCGCGTTCCACTGGCCGCGCGGCCTCCCGCGCTACAAGCCGGGTCACGCGGAGCGGGTCGCCCACATTCGCCACCGGGTCGCGCGGCTGGCGCCGCTCGAGATCGCGGGGGCCGCCGTGGACGGCGCGGGCGTGTCGGCGTGTGTGAAGTCAGGGAGAGAAGCGGCGCGGGGACTGATAAGGCGGTTACCCGGATAGACGGATAGCCGGATATTGATCCGTCACTACTATCGGCCTATCCGGCTATCCGCCTAACAGTTCTTTCGCCTTCCGTACCACGTTTTCCACCGTCAGCCCCAACTCCTGGTAGATCCGCTGATACGGCGCGGACGCGCCGAAGCGCTCGATGCCCAGCACGGCGCCGCGATCGCCGACCCAGCGGTACCACGGCTGCGGGGCGGCCGCCTCCACCGCGAGCCGCGCCGGCACCGCCGGCGGCAGCACCGCGTCGCGATACTCCTGCGGTTGTCGCGCGAACAGCTCCATGGACGGCATGCTCACCACCCGGGCCGCGATGCCCTCGGCCGTGAGCTTCTCGCAGGCACCGAGCGCGAGGTCCACTTCGGACCCGGTCGCGATCAGGATCACCGTGGGCTTCCCGCCGCGTGCGTCCGCCAGCACGTAGGCGCCGAGCCGCAGGCCGTTCGGCGGGGCGTATCTCGCGCGGTCGATCACCGGGACCTTCTGTCGCGTGAGCACGAGCGCGACGGGTCCGTCCCGGTGCAGGATCGCGACACGCCACGCTTCGACCACTTCGGCGGCGTCCGCCGGCCGGATGACCGTGAGCCCCGGAATCGCGCGGAGGCTGGCGAGTTGCTCGACCGGCTGGTGCGTGGGCCCGTCCTCGCCCAACCCGATGGAGTCGTGGGAGAACACGTAGATCGTCGGCAGGCGGGAGAGGGCGGCGAGCCGGATCGGCGGCCGCATGTACTCCGAGAAGATGAGGAACGTCGAGCCGACGGGCCGCACGCCGCCGTGCAGCGCCAGGCCGCTGAGGATGGCGCCCATCGCGTGCTCGCGCACACCGAAATGGATGTTCCGCCCCCCCCAGTTCCCCGCCGCGACGTCGCCGCCGTTCTTGAAGACCACATTGGTCGAGCCAGCGAGGTCCGCCGAGCCGCCGATCAGTTCGGGGAGCCGCAGCGCGATCGCGTTGAGCACCTTGCCCGACGCGGCGCGGGTCGCCTGGAGGTCCTTGGTCGGGAAGCTCGGCAGCTCGGCGTCCCAGGCCTCAGGGAGCCGACCCGCGAGCCGGCGCTCGAGCTCGGCTGCGAGGTCGGGGTACGCCGCGCGGTAGCCGTCGTAGCGCTGCTGCCACTCGGCCTCGAGCCGGGCGCCGCGCTCCACCGCGCGCCGCCAGTGCGCCAGCGCCTCCGCGGGCACGTGGAACGGCTCGAGACTCGGCCAGCCGAGGTTCTGCTTCGTGAGCTTCACCTCGTCCTCCCCGAGCGGCGCACCGTGCGCCTCGGGTGTGTCTTGCTTGTGGGGGCTGCCCCAGGCGATGTGCGTGCGGACGATGGTGAGGGACGGGCGATCGGTGATGCGCCGGGCCGCGGTGAGCGCCGCGTCGAGCGCGCCTAGGTCGTTCCCGTCCGCCACCCGCGCCACATGCCAGCCGTAGGCTTCGAACCGCTTGGCGGTGTCGTCCGAGAAGGTCAGGTCGGTGGTGCCGTCGATGGTGATGCGATTGTCGTCGTAGATCCCGATCAGGCCGCCGAGCTTCAGGTGGCCGGCGAGCGAGCAGGCCTCGTGCGAGGCGCCCTCCATCAGGTCGCCGTCCGAGGCGACGAAGTACGTGTGATGATCGACGATGGTGTGGCCCCCTCCCCGGTTGAACTGCGCCGCGAGGTGCGCCCGGGCGAGCGCCATGCCGACGGCGTTGCCCACGCCCTGGCCGAGCGGCCCCGTAGTGGCCTCGACGCCGGGCGTGAGACCGTGCTCCGAGTGGCCCGGCGTGCGGCTGCCCCACTGGCGAAACTGCTTCAAGTCCTCGAGCGAGAGGTCGTATCCGGTGAGGTAGAGCACCGAGTACAACAGCATGCAGGCGTGGCCGGCCGAGAGCACGAAGCGGTCGCGCCCGAACCAGTCGGGGTTGGCCGGATTGTAGCGGAGATGGCGCTGCCACAGCACGTACGCGAGCGGTGCGAGCGCCATCGCGGTACCGGGGTGGCCGGAGTCCGCTCGTTGCACCGCGTCCATCGCGAGGGCGCGGATGGTGTTGATGCAGAGCTGGTCGAGCGCCGTGTCGCGCGCCGCGGCGGGAGCGGGCGCGCTCGTGCGTGGGGTCACAGCAGCCCGGATTTCGCGGCCTGCCACAGGTTCACGAGCCGATCGAAGCCGCTCACCAGCACGTCCACCTGCTGCGGGCTGGGGGTGGCCCGGGCGGCGGTCTTGAGCTCCTCGCAGATCTTCGGCATCTCGTGACGGCCCTGCTTGGCGCTCTCCGCCCCGATCTGGTCGAGGAGCGCCAGGATCTGCTGGCGCGCGGGCTCGTCGTTGGGCACCTGCCACAGGTAATCGGCGAGCTGCTTGCCCTCGGTGCACAGCTTCCCGAGGGCGTCCATCACGGGCGGGTGCGGGCGGCGGGGGGCGGGGGCGTCGGAGTTGGTCATGGCGGCTTTTAATCTAATTCCCATCCTGAAGGATGGGCTCGGCACTGCGCTGCCCTTAAGGGCAGTGACGGCCGAGCCCACGCTTGAGCGTGGGAAGACGAGTTGCCGATGACCGCAGTCCGTACCTAGCTTCCACCGTCTCATGCCCGCGATCCCTGCCTTCCTCCTCGCGCTCCAAGCGACACTCGTGCAGCCCGAATCGGGCGAGGTGCACCTGCGTCACGTGCGCCAGCTCACGTTCGGCGGGCAGAACGCGGAGGCGTATTTCGCGGCGTCGGGTCGGCTCTTGATCTTCCAGCGCCACGGCCCGGCGGAGTCGTGCGACCAGATGTACGTGATGAGCGCGGACGGGACCGGGCTGCACCGTGTCTCGTCGGGGCGGGGCCGGACCACCTGCGGCTACTTCTACGACCGCGATCGCAGGATCTTCTACTCGAGTACCGAGCACGCCGACGCGGCCTGCCCGCCGCGCCCGGACTACTCGCAAGGTTACGTCTGGGCGCTGTACGACTACGACTTGTACAGCGCAGCCGCCGACGGCGCGGGAGCGGAACGCCTCACCACGAATCCCGAGTACGACGCCGAAGGGACGGTGTCCCCCGACGGCAGGACCATCGTCTTCACCTCGTTGCGCGACGGAGATCTCGACATTTACACCATGGGCGTGGACGGGCGCGACGTGCGGCGTCTCACCACGACCCTCGGCTACGACGGCGGCCCGTTCTTCTCGCCCGACGGGAAGCTGATCGTGTATCGCGCCTACCATCCGTCGACGCCCGCCGACTCGGCGGAATACCGGGCGTTGCTCGCGCGGCGTCTGGTTCGCCCCACACGGATGGACCTCTGGGTCATGAAGGCCGACGGGAGCGGGCAGCGGCAGGTCACGCAGCTCCCGGGCGCGAGCTTCGCGCCGTCGTTCTTCCCCGACTCTCGGCGGATCATCTTCGCCTCGAATTATCCCAGCCCGACCTCGGAGCACTTCGATCTGTACGCGGTCAACGTAGACGGCACGGGCCTGGAGCGGATCACGACCGACAACACGTTCAACGCCTTCCCCATGTTCTCTCCCGACGGCCGCCGGCTGGTCTGGGCTTCCAACCGCACCGGCAAGGTGCCGCACGAGACGAACATCTTCGTCGCCGACTGGGCGGACGGAGGGAGTCGCTGATGCTCGAGTGGTTCCGCGCGTTCCACCGCTCCGCGAAGGGGTGGGACACGTCGATCATGGTTGCGGTCGGCATCTGGATCGTGCTCCGCTCGTATCTCATCGAGGCGTTCCGCATCCCGTCGGCCAGCATGGAGAACACGCTCCTCGTCGGCGACTTTCTCTTCGTCAACAAGGCGATCTACGGAGGCGAGTTCGAGATCCCGTTCACGGGCGTCCGCTTCTCGCACCTGCCGGGCTATGCCGACCCCCGGCGCGACGGCATCGTCGTGTTCCGCTCGGTCGAGGACTCGACGCCCGACCTGAACATCGTGAAGCGGGTGATCGGCGTGGCCGGGGACACGTTGCGCATGGTGCACGACACCGTGTATCGCAACGGCGCGCGGCTGGAAGAGCCGTACGCGCTGCACCTGGCGGGCGGCACGGTGGCCGACCCGGACTTCCGCCTGCAGCAGATCCGGGCGTGGCAGCTGCCGTATTACCGCGGCCGGGATCCAGCGCACTACCATCCCACGACCCACGACTGGGGCCCGATGGTCGTGCCGCCGGTGCACTACTTCGTGATGGGCGACAACCGCGACGAGTCGTACGACAGCCGCTTCTGGGGCTTCCTGCCGCGGTCCCACATCGTGGGCAAGCCGGTGATCATCTATCTCAGCGTCGCGAGCGATCCCTGGCGCATTCGCTGGAATCGGATGCTGCGCCAGCCTCAGTAGACGGGCACGAGACAACAGGCTGCAGGACCCGCACCTGCTAGACGCACGGACGCACAGTAGTGAACAGGATGCAGGACTCAGTGTTTGTCCTCAAACGGGCTACTGTTTTCCACTGTGCGTCTGCGCGTCTAGCTGTGCCGTTCCTACCTACCCAATCCCTGACCCGATCACCGTCGTAGCAGTCAAGGGCGCGTTGCGGAACTCCCAAGTTCGAACCGTGGCCAGCGAACCGGACCGCGCGCTCGTGGAGCGCATGATGGGGGGCGACGAGCGCGCGCTGGCGGAGGTGTACGACCGGCACGGCGGCCCGGCGTACTCCCTCGCCCTCGCCATCGTCGGTGAGCGTGGAACGAAGCGCAATTCGCCACGAGCTCGCGTTTGCGGGGTGAGCCGGCTCCGGTGACCGAACTCAACTTCACGCCGGGAGCACCGCGCACCGTCCAGGTCGGCCTGGACTACCGGTTCTGAGCGCGCACCAAGCCGCTCCCTTGACGGGCCTGGGGGGACCGGTTAAAACCCAACTCCCGTCCTCACATGACCCAACGTCTCCTGCTGGTGTCGCAGCTCGCCGCCCTGTGCGCCGCACCCGCGGCCGTGGTGGCCGCCCAGCAGTGCGATACGACCGCCCGGCCGGCCGACAGCCTGCGGGTCTATACGCTGCCGCCCGCCGTCGTCTCCGTCACGCGCGGCAACCCACCGATCAACCGGATCCCGCAGGCGGTGCAGCTCGTGGACAAGACGGAAATCAGCCGACAACGTGTTCAACCGGTCCTACGTGGGGTCGGTGGTTATCAACGCGGCGCGGGGGCGCTATTTTGAGCCCGCTCCCGGCCGCAACATGTACCTCGGATTCTCGCTTGGCGCTGGTGAATAAGTGGTTGGACCTTCAACGGAGGTAGGTATGACGCATTGGGCTCGATGGTGCGCGACGGTGCTGGTCGCGTGTTTCGTCGCGGCACCGCTGTGCGCGCAGGGGTCGGGTGGAACGGGCGACCCGACGGCCGCCGCGCCACACGCCGTCGTCACGAACGACATGCTGCTCAACGCCGCGGGGAGCGGCGACTGGGTGATGTACGGACACAACTACTGGAACAACCGCTACTCTCCCCTGAAGACCATCAATACCACGAACGTGAAGAACCTCGTCCCGCGGGCCGTCTACACCCACGGCGCCGAGCGGCTTGGCAGCTTCGAGACCACGCCGGTCGTCGTGAACGGCATCATGTACATCACGTCGCCCGCGACGCCGAACAACATCGTGCGCGCGTTCGACCTGCGGACGCAGAAGAAGCTGTGGGAATACGAGCACAAGAACGCGCCCGTCTCGACCGCGTGCTGCGGCCCGAACAACCGCGGCGTGGCGGTGGCGAACGGCCTGATCTTCCTGGGCACGCTCGACGGCCAGCTCGTCGCGCTCGACCAGGGGACGGGGAAGGAGAAGTGGGCGGTGCAGGTGGGCGACCCCGCCGCCGGCTACACCGAGACGATGGCCCCGCTCGTGGTCGGCGACAACGTCATCATCGGGACCTCGGGCGCCGAGTACGGCATCCGCGGCTTCGTGAAGGCGTACAGCGCGGCGAGCGGCGCACCGGCCTGGACCTGGTACACGCTGCCCGATCCGCAGCACGGCGGCTGGTGGGGCAAGTGGTCCAGGACGACCGGGGAAGGCGAGGACCTGCACCGCGACATCGCCAAGGAAAAGGCCGACTCGGCCAAGTACGCCGACGCCTGGCAGCACGGCGGCGGGTCGATGTGGATGACCCCGGCCTACGACGACGCGACCAAGACGCTGTACGTCGCGATCGGCAACCCGTCGCCCGACCTGGACGGCGGCATCCGCCCGGGCGACAATCTGTGGACCGAGAGTGTCGTGGCCATCAGCGCCACGAACGGCGAGTTCAAGTGGGGATACCAGGAAGTGCCGCACGACGTGTGGGACCTGGACGCCGTGAGCCCCCCCGTCATCGCCATGGTCGGCGGCAAGAAGGCCGTGGTCGAGGCGGGTAAGACCGGATTCGTGTACGTGCTCGACGCGGCGACCGGCAAGCTGATCCGCAAGTCGGCGGCGTTCGTGCCGCAGCAGAGCATGTACGCCCAGCCGACCGCCGAGGGCGTGTTCATGCTCCCGGGCGCGAACGGCGGCGAGGAATGGTCCCCGATCGCCGTGAACCCGGATCTCGCGTACGCGTACACGGTGGGCCTGCACCAGCCGATGCACTACAAGACCCACTTTGCCCCGTGGGAGAACGGGCGCCTCTGGCTCGGCAGCGCCTTCGTCCGTGTCCCGGACGACAAGGGTGGTTACTCGGGTGAGTGGGGCAACGTCAACGCGATCGACCTCAATACGGGCAAGATCGCGTGGACCGTGAAGACCGACCTGCCGATGATGGGCGGCGCGACCGCCACGGCCGGCGGCCTGGTGTTCACGGGCGAGGGCAACGGCTGGTTCAAAGCCTACGATGCGAAGACCGGCGCGGTCCTGTGGAAGTTCTATTGCGGCGCCGGCGTGAATGCGGCCCCCTCGGTCTTCGAGGTGGACGGCGAAGAGTTCGTCGCGGTGGCCGCGGGCGGCAACTTCCAGATCAGCTACCCGCTGGGCAACGCGGTCTTCGTCTTCGGGCTCCCGAAGGCGGGCATGTAGCTTATCCCCGGTCCCCCTCGGGGGCTCTCTGCGCGACAAAAATACGCAGTCGCTCCGAGAACCCCCGACGGGGACCGGGCTGCCGTCTCCCGCCACACGAGGTTCTGATGGTCAAGCTCTCGTCCGTTGCCGGCATGCTTGCTCTGGCGAGCGGCCCCGCTCTCCCGGTCACCGCAGGCGCGCAGTCCGAGCGCGCCGTCGCGACTCCTATTGTCGATTCATCCTGGTTGCAGGCTGATACGGTCACGCGAACCGCCACGTTCGAGCTCATCGCGGGCCTGACGGGCGCGAACGGGGCGCTGAATTTCAACGGCTTCCGGGACGGCGAGTTGACCCTCACGGTGCCGTTGGGCTGGACCGTCATGATGCAGTTCCGCAATCACGACGGCATGCTGCCGCATTCGGCCGAAGTGATCGAGGACACGCATCCTCTGCCCACGCAGCCGGTTACGCCCGCGTTTCCCCGCGCCGTCACCGTCCGGCTGGCCGAGGGGCTCCCGTCCGAGGGGCGCGACGACCTGCGGTTCATTGCGGATAAGGGGGGGTCCTACCTAATATTTTGCGGGGTTCCGGGCCATGGGGCGGCCGGTATGTGGATTCGCCTTGAGGTTTCGGGATCGGTTCGGCAGCCGTCCCTGGCGGCCACTCCTGCGGGCAAACATTAGCCTGCGGCAGCGGGTGTGCAGCGCAAAACGCTGGCGTGGGCTCGTGCGGAAGGCCCCAGGCGTTGAGCAGCACGATCGACTCGCTCTCACGAGGAGGTGGACGCGCTTTCCCTTT
>WNGM01001497.1_pt1 | contig 18768 bp, 20 predicted proteins | sample 5400571 | NCBI WGS metagenome assembly WNGM01 (sample SAMN13153378, study PRJNA577476) | soil metagenome | isolation source: 100 cm soil or saprolite under Garry oak tree replicate 2 | place: USA:California | collected 2016-06-15 | reverse complement strand
GACAACAGGCAGGCCCGCGCGATCACGGCCAGACACCGCATCCGAGAAGGCCAGGTGACCCGCCAGGCCGTCAAGCCGACCACCCTCAGGCCGTCCGACCTGGGCCACGGCAGGACCTCCCAGCCAGCCAAGCAGAAATCGACGACGCGCGCGCCGAGGGCTCGATATGCGCGCTTAGAAGCATGGACACGTGGCCTTACGGGCAATACCGAATTGGCATTCTGCGCTGCGCCTAGCCCGCCGCAGCGATCGCTCCGCGAGATGCTGCTCGCGCACGCCCGCGGGAATGAGCGGCGTCTTACGAGGCAATACCGTGGATCTCACTTCAGCTCCGCGACCGAGCGGAATGTGATCACCTCACTGAAGCCGATGCCATCCACCTGAACGCCGTAGCAGCCGCTGCCCCGAAGGCGAATCTCGGTCGGCCAGGATCGCCAGCCACCGGAGTTCCAGCCTCTGCCAGGGAGCGAACTGAAGCTCGGCGAACGCGGTCGGGGCAGGGCTGTCGCCGGCGGAGAAACCGACGTGCAAGGGCCCGTCGAGTATGTCAACTACGACGGCGACTGCCGGCGTTGCCGCCTGAACCGGTATCCCGAGCTGCCCGGCTGCCCGCCACAGCAGGCCCGGGTCGCCGGTGGGATCGGCCACCGCGACCAGTACCAGGCGCCGGGTCTCGGCCGGAAGAGCGTCGACCCAGGGTTCCGCGGTGCCGGCCCGGCCGATCCTGATCACCCGCAGCTCACTGACTTCCTGGTCGATCATGCAGGGTCGTCAGCACGCCGAACGTTCAGCGTCGGGCATTCGTGAACAGCCCTTGCCGACGACCGGTTCGGTGTCACGGGCGACGATGCGCTCGCCGCAGTGTGAGCAGACGATTTCCGGTGTTGTCCGTCCTTGCGGAGGTGCGGCCGATCTGAGTGAGCATCGACGCGGCCCGGAACTCGACTCAGCCTGGCTGCCCTGACGGAATATTGAGATCGCAATATGCCTCTGACCTGCGCCCTAGCGCGGTCTACTGCTCAGAGCTCCGTTTCTCCAGCAGCGCAGGCAGTCCGTCCCGGGTCCCTGGCGTCCCGGTGCGACCGGCGGTGGTCAGGATAGTCACGGTCAGCAGGATGCCGAGGGCAGCAGTCGCCGCGTCGGGGATCGTGTACGGGCCATGGAAGCCGGACGCGGAGGCTTGGGGCGCGGACGCGGCGCCGATCAGCAATGCGGCCCAGGCCGCCCAGCGATGGCCCGCCCGGCACCCGAGCGCGGCCGTCAGGCTGAGCGCGGCCGCCCCGATTCCCGCCGCGACCAGACCGGCCGCCGGACCGGGATGCCGAAATGTCACGAGCACGAGGCTGCAGCGCGTGAGATCCAGGACTGCCGCAGCGATTAGCAGTGGGGCGATCAGCCGTCGGTCGACTCGGCTGCCCACGGCGGCAGATACTGGCCTCCCATCCGCGGCAGCGCCGGGCGGGACCGCTGTGCGCGGGGTGGCGCGCATCAGCACGCGACCGCGTCGTGCCCGCCGAGCTGCTGGCGCAGTGCCAGCAGCGCATAGTGCAGCCGTGATCTGGCCGTGCCGTGCGGAATGCCGAGCTCGTTCGCGACTGCCAGCAGGCTGCCCCCGTTATAGAAGGTCTCGACGACCACGGTCCGGTGCGCGGGCGACAGGTGCTGGAGCGCCGCGGAAACCAGCTCACGGTCCAGGACCTGTTCGAGCCCCTGGTCAGTCCCGGCACCTTCGTCCGGCATCGCCTGGACGATGACCGGCCGTGATCGTGCGGCCCGGTCATCGTCGATGAGCAAGTTGCGCGCGACCCGGAACAGCCATGGCCGGATGGGCCGGTCATCAGCACTCAGCCGCGGCAGGTGACGCCAGGCCCGGATGAAGGTTTCCTGCACGACGTCATCCGCGGTCGCGTGGTCCGCGCAGAACCGCTCCACATAACTATGCAGAGCCGCGGCATGGCCTCGGTAGAGCTGGCGGATCGCGGCGTCGGCGTCACCTGGGAGCTGGCCGCCGGGCTCGTTCGTGATTGCAGGCATGCCTACTAACACGGATAGTAGGCATCCTCCGTTCATCTGGCGGAGAATAGGACCGGCCCTGCTGAACCTCTGGCTTACCCTATGCGTGATAGTAGACGGGCTGGTGAGCCGCTGGCTAGACATGTCCGGGAGTGGGGATGCGACGATTCGGTGAGCTGGAAGCAGTGATCATGGACCGGTTGTGGGAACGGGGCCGTCCGGCGCTGGTCCGCGAGATCCTCGACGAGCTGCGCGGTGACCGGACTCTTGCCTATACCACCGTGATGACGGTGATGGACAATCTGTACCACAAGGGATGGCTGCGGCGAGAACGGGACGGGCGTGCATGGCGGTACGAGCCGACTGGATCCCGGTCCGGATACACAGCGGCGCTGATGAACGAGGCGCTGGAGACCAGCGCGGACCGGCGCAGGGCGCTCGCGCATTTCGCTCTCCAGATGAGCCCGCACGACGCTACGGTCCTGCGCGACGCGCTCGACCAGGCGCTTCGCGAACCTGAGGCCGGCGGGGCTCAGTGACCAGCGCAGCATTCCTGCTTGCGTACGCGGTCTGTGTCGGCACGCTAGGGAGCCGGCTGCTTGGCCGGGCCCGCTGGACGGCCCGGGCGCCGATGCTGGCGATTGTCACCTACCTGACGGCCGGCTGGTCTGCCGTCGCCGCGCTCGGGCTGGCCGGCCTGACGCTGGCAGTTCATGCAACTGCCCTCGGTGGCGGGCTTAGCGACCTGATCGGAGCATGCGTGCTGCGGCTGCGCGAGACCTATGGCACGCCAGGCGGTGCCACCGTCGCCGGGCTCGGGCTCACGCTCGCCGGAGCCGTCGCCGCCCGCACCGTTCTCACCGCCATGACTCACCTTCGCGCTGCCGGGCGGCAGGCGCTGAAGCACGCGCAAACCGCGCGGCTAGTCGGCCGTCCCGAGCCGGCCCTCGGCGCCGTGCTGGTGGAGCATTCCGAGCCGGTTGCTTACTGCGTTGCCGGCCGGCATCCGACGGTGATCCTGAGCACCGGCGCGCTGCAGGAGCTCGATTCCGCGCAGCTCGCGGCGGTACTGGCCCATGAGCGGGCTCACCTCACCGGCCGCCATCACCGGCTGCTGGCCCTGGCGCGGATCGGCAGCCTGGTGCTTCCGGTCCTGCCGTTGATGCGAGATGCAGACGCGCAGGTAGCGCGGCTGGTCGAAATGCACGCCGACGACGCGGCAGCACGGGCCAGCGATCCTCGCGCGCTGGCCACGGCCCTGGTGGTTCTGGCCGCAGGTGCCAGTCCTGCTCCGGCTCTCGGAGCCGCTACCACCGACGCGGTGCAGCGGATCCACCGGCTTCTCCGACCCGCCGAGCCGCTGGGCGCTGCGCGGCGCCGGATGCTCCGGGCCACACCGGCCTCGCTCGCGCTGGCCCCGGTCCTGCTGGCCCTGGCCCCGGCGTTGCTGGCCCTCGCGCTAGGGCGGGTCGGCTAGCCGCCAAAGATGCCGGATCGCGGCGCAGCTGGACCGTACTACGTGCGCCCGTGGCCACGGTCAGTTACGGCCCGGCCATGAACAGCGGCCATGCCAGGTTCGTGTTGCCAGGTATAGGCGCCGGCATGCAGGTCAGCAGTCCCGCCGGAGCGGAACCGGAGGAGACATGAGGAACGCGGGCGGGCGGCTCAGAAGATGGCGGTCACGTCGGTGCAAGATTCGCGGAGCCGCCGGGCACTTTCCCGGACCGGGCACCGCCTGCGGCCAGACCGCGCCCGGCGGGACCGCAGCCGACGAGATTGTGACGGGCGAGATCGTGGCAGGCGAGCCTCTGGCAAGCCGGGTCGCGCCCGGCGAAACTGTGGCCGCCGCCATGCAGCTGGCGATCGGCCTGCTCACCGCGAGCCTGGATTCACCAGAGCTGGAGGCACGGGCGCTGGCAACCCTGATGCCGCATGACGCAGACGGCCTGGGTGATTTCATGGCGGGCCTGCACGTGGTATCCGAGCTACTGATCCATGAGCTGCATGAGGCAACCGGGGAACCGCCGGAGGCCATCCTGCAGAGGCTAGCCATCATGGCGGAACATCGGCGCGGAACGCCTTCGGCCGGCTGAGCGGCCATCCCAGTTTCCGGCTCTGCCGGAGCCAACGCCGCCGGCGCGGCCCGATCATCCGCCGTCGCCGTGAACGACGGCTCACTGCTATCCGTGTTAGTAGACGAGCTCGTCGGGGACTCCCAGTCAAGTTGCCGGGTCCGCAGATGTCCAGGCGGGCAGTGGCGACGATGACCGAACCGGCGTGAACCTGAGGAGATGGTTAGCTTGACCGGGGCCGTCACGGAATCCAGGCAGCTGGTCATGGCGGCCCTGAAAAGGGCCGCCGTGCTCGGCCGGCGCGGGCGGCTGCGGTGCCGCCGCGCGCTGGCGGCCTTCCGGCTGTTCGCGCGCGGCGGGCTGCGGTATGCGACCAGCACGCCGCGACTCTACGCGGCTGCGGGCGAGCAGCGCCAGCTGCTCCGCGCAGACTTGGCCTTGCGGACCGCCGAGGACGTGGCCGACACCCTGGGCGCGATGAAGGGCGTCATGATGAAGCTCGGCCAGATGGCCAGCTACGTCGACGACGGGCTGGCCCCCGCTGTCCGGCATACCCTCGCCCGCCTGCAGGACAGCGTCCCGCCGATGCGGCCGGAGCTGGCCGCGGCCGTGGTGGAAGAAGAACTCGGCGCCCCGCCGGAACGGGCATTCGCCCGCTGGGATCCCCAGCCCATAGCCGCCGCATCGATCGGGCAGGTGCACCGCGCGGTCACCCTCGACGGCCGGGCGGTCGCCGTCAAGGTGCAGTACCCGGGCGTCGCCCAGATGATGGCGGCGGACCTGCGCAACGTCAGGCTGCTGCGCCGGATTGTGCGCATCACCGCGCCAGCCCAGGACGTCGACGCACTGCTGACCGAGCTACGCGACCGGGTGCTCGAGGAACTCGACTACCGCCGCGAAGCCGTCAGCCAGCAGGTCTTCGCCGCCCACTACCGCGGGCATCCGACGATCCACGTTCCGCGGATTATCAGCGAGCTGTCTACCAGCCGGATTGTCACCTCCGAACTCTCGGACGGAGCACGCTTCGCCGAGCTCACGCGCTGGCCGCAGCAAGAACGCAACCTGGCCGCCGAGACGATCTACCGGTTCGTGTTCCGCAGCTTGTACGAGATCGGCGCCTTCAACGGCGACCCGCATCCGGGCAACTACCTGTTCCACCGGGGCGGCCGGGTCACCTTCCTCGACTTCGGGCTCGTCAAGCACTTCAGCACTGCGGAACTGGAACCGCTGATGCGGATGAACCGCGACATCTGCATCGAGCATGACGCCGGGGCCTTCCGCCGCACCCTGGAGAGCGCGGGATTCCTTCGCGCGGGCGCGCCGGTCAGCACCGAGGCGATCGTCGACCACCTTGCCGTCTTCTACGACACCATCCGCGAGTCAGCCCCGCTGACCATCACCAGCGATTACGCCTCGTCCGTGGTCCGCCGCTTCTTCGACGTGCGCAGCCCGGTCGCTCAGTACATCAGCATCCCCCAGTCCTACGTAATCCTCCAGCGCATCAACCTGGGCCTGTTCGCGGTACTCGGCGAGCTGGGGGCCACAGCGAACTGGCGCGCCATCTCCGAGGAGATCTGGCCCTTCGCACAGGGACCAGCGTCGACTCCCATGGGCGAGGCCGAGGCCGCCTGGCTGGCCCGGCGCGGCCGCATCGCGGCGTAACTGGCCGGAGCCTGCTGCCTGAGCATCAGGCGGACGCCGGCCCGGCAGGCGGGCAGCACGATTCTCCTTGAACGCCAGAGAACTACTAGTCGTGTTAGTAGACAGTTGACAGCTTAGCGAAGGAGATGCCGTGACTACCACACCCGACATGCAGTTCAAGGCCGGCCAGCAACCGCGACTGGCCGCCGGCACCTGGCGGGTCAGTCCGCCACAATCACGCGCGTCGTTCGCCGCGCGGATGGCCGGCCGGACCGTGCGAGGACACCTGCCCCTGACCGGCGAGGTGCGGATTACCGAGCCGATCGAGGGTTCAGCTGCGCGGCTGGCCGCCAGGACGAGCGCCGTCCGCACCGGGTCAGCGGTCCTGGACCGGCTGCTGGCCGGGCCGGCTTTCCTGGACGCAACGGCTTACCCGGAGATCAGCTTCCGGACCGAGCTGCTGGTCTGGGTGCCGACCGGCTGGCGCGCAGTCGGCCGCCTGCGGGTCAGGAATGCCGAGCACGAACTGGCCTGCCAGTTCGGCGTGCACCTTGGCGACACCCGGGCGGGCGGCACGCCGCATCTCTTCATCGCCACCAGCTGGATCATCGACTCGGCCTGGGTGACCTGCCAGCGAGTCCCGGCCCTCGGCCGGCGCATCGCGATGACGTGCTCCTTCCGTCTCGAACCGGACATGTGAGCGACTGGGCACCGTGCAATGTGATGCACATCTCATTCCGCAGGCCCGATCTTGCTGAACCCTCCCGCATCTCCTATACGTGTTAGTAGTTGAGAGCGGTACTACCACTACCCGGCGCGGCGCAAGGCCTGCCGGGACGGTCCCGACAAGGAGGACACAATATGTTTGCTCGTCTTGGTCCGGCGCAGCCGTCGCAGGGCGCGGATGTCATCGCGCGTGCCGCGGGCGCGCTGGCTCTGGCCGCGCTCGCGGTGATCCACGTAGTCGACCTGCCGGGCACGCTCGGCCCGACCCCGCTGGTAGGCGCCGGATACCTCGGGATCATCGCTGCGGCGGTCCTCACCGGCGGGGTCATGATCACCCGGTCGCACTGGCTGGCGTGGGCGGCGGCCGGCGCCGTCGCTGCCTCGGCCATGGGCGGATACGTCCTGACGCGTGCCGTGCCGGGCGGCTTCCTCGGCGATCACGCCGATGTCGGTAACTGGCGCTGCCCGCTGGGCATTGCCGCGCTCAGCGTCGAGATGCTGATCATCCTGCTCGTCGTCCTCGCCGCCTGGCAGGCACGAGCCCGGACCGCGTCCGTGGCGGCCCAGCCGCTGCCTGAGCTGGTCACGCGGCGGACACCCGAATACAGCCGCCCCGGCTGATCCGAGCCTGCCAATGCCCGGATGTCCGGGCACCAGAAGGAGCACTGCGATGCGCATGTCCCACCCTGGCCCGGATGGCCAGGCAAACGCGGCCCCGTGGCGGCGGTGGCTGTTCCCGGCGGCCGCCATGGCCAGCCTCGTGACGCTGCTGGCCCTGTCGGGCGGCGCCCCCGCCGGCGTGCCGCTGACCTACACCCAGTTCGTGGCCGATGTCGGCGCCGGAGCGGTCCGCGCGGTGACGATCAGCCCGGCGGGCCAGGTCACCGGCAGCCTCGCCGACGGGCAGCCGTTCATCACCACCATCCCGGTCGCCCTCGGCGGCAACAGCCTCGCCGGTGACCTGGCCGCCCACCACGTCCAGGTCAGCGCCACTACCGGCATGTCCTCCCCGCTGCTGTCGGCGCTGCTCGGCCTGCTGCCCCTACTCCTGATCGGCGGCCTGCTCTTCATGTTCCTCCGCACGGCGCGCCGCCATGCCGGCGGGCTGGGCGGCCTGGGCGGGGCGGGCGCCATCACGAAAGCGAAGACGCGGGTCATCGACGCCGAGCGGCCGGCCACCCGGTTCGCGGACGTGGCCGGCTACCCCGCAGTGAAGACGGAAGTCATGGAGGTCGTCGACTACCTGCGCGACCCCGGCCGCTACCAACTGGCCGGGGCGCGCGGGCCGCGCGGCGTGCTGATGGCCGGGCCGCCCGGCACCGGCAAGACCCTGCTGGCCCGCGCTGTTGCCGGCGAGGCTCACGTCCCCTTCCTGTCCGTCTCCGGGTCCAGCTTCATCGAGATGTTCGTCGGCGTCGGAGCGGCCCGGGTCCGGGACCTTTTCGCGCAAGCCCGCGCGCTCGCGCCGGCCATCATCTTCATCGACGAGATCGATGCCCTCGGCACGCGGCGCGACCATGGCGGATACGTCGGCAGCGACGAGCGCGAGCAGACCCTCAACCAGCTGCTCGCCGAGATGGACGGATTCGACCAGTCCGGCGGGGTCGTGGTGCTGGCTGCCACCAACCGGCCGGACGCCCTGGACCCGGCCCTGCGCCGGCCCGGCCGGTTCGACCGCGAGGTCGACGTCCCGCTGCCCGACCGGGCCGAGCGGCGCGCCATCCTCGTCTCCCACGCCTGCGGCAAGCGCCTTGACCCGGACGCCGACCTCGATCAGGTCGCCGCCGCCACCCCCGGATTCTCCGGCGCCGACCTGGCCAACCTGCTCAACGAGGCCGCCGTTGCCGCGGTCCGGGACGGCCGCGCCATCCTGGCCGCCGCCGACTTCGCCAGCGCCCGCGACCGCGTCCTGCTCGGCACCCGGCACACCACCCCGCTCGCCCCCGGCGAACTCGCCGCCGTCGCCCTCCACGAGGCCGGCCACGCCCTGGTCGCCACCCTGTCCCCGCACGCCGACCCAGTCAGCCGCGTCACCGTCCTCGGCGCCGGCCAAGCACTCGGCCTGACCGAGATGCTGCCCGCCGACGAGCGGCGGCTCTACGGCGAAAGCTACCTCGCCGACACCCTCGCCGTCCGCCTGGGCGGCCGCGCCGCCGAGCGGCTTATCCGCGGCGAGGCATCCACCGGCGCCGCCGACGACCTGGCCTCCGCCACCGCCCTGGCCACCCAGATGGTCCGCGAGTTCGGCCTCAGCAATGCCATCGGCCCGGTCAGCTACCCCGCCCCGCCCGGCAGCCACCCCGCCCTCACCGAAGCACGCGGCTACTCCGAGCACACCCAGTGGCTCATCGACCAGGAAGTCACCGCACTCCTGGCCAGGGCCGAGGCCCGCGCCCGCGACCTGCTCACCCGCAACCAGCAGGCCCTCACCCAGCTCACCACCGCCCTGATGGAACACGAAACCATCACCGGCGACCAGGTCCGTGCCCTCGCCCACGCAGCCAACCCCGCGTCCCTGCCGGTCTGCTCACCCGCAGCCGCCAGAAAGCCCGGCGATTGAAACCGAACAGTTCTACTATTCGTCTTAGTAGATAAGGCATGCACAAGGAGGCAACTTTGAAACGCCTTAGGATCATCATGGCCGGAGCCGGCCTGGTCGCCCTGGCCGCGGTCGGCGGCATCACCGCCGCTTCGGCAAGCGGCACCCCAGCAGCCGGCACGATGAGCGCGGCCAGCGTGCGCACCGCGTCGGCAAGCGTCGCAGGCAAGACAGAGACCATCCTGGTCAATAGCCGCGGCCTGCCGCTGTACTTCTACCGGCCCGACACGGCGACGACGTCGCTCGTCACCGGCGGACTGGCCAGGCTGTGGCCGCCGCTGACCTCGCCGGCGACCGCAGGCTCCGGAGTGAGCGGCACGGTCGCGGTGCTCAACGACGTCAACGGCAGGCATGTCACCTACAAGGGCCACCCGATGTACACATTCGCTGACGATCATGCCGACCAGGTGACCGGCCAGGGCGTCCAGGACTTTTACGTGGCTACGCCTGGTCTTGCCCCGAACGCCAAGTCCGGGCGATCGCCGCGACCTGCCCCGACCGTGCCGTCCCGCGGATACGGCTACTGAACGGGCCAGGTGCCTGCGGGTCAGCCGACGTCCGTCCCCTGGACGGGCGCCGGCGGCCAGCGGACACTGCCGCCACGGACAGGCGAACATGACAATCACCAGAACCGCACCAGCTGGCGCGGGCCGCAGACGGACCGTGAGGGCTGCTTCAGCCGCCCTCGCAGTGGCGGCCCTGGCCGTTGCAGGCGTTGGCGAGCGGGCCTCGGTAACCGCATCGTTCGGGGTAATCGGCCATCTGCACTGGCTCTGGATCCTTGCGGCCATCGCGGCGGAGTCGGCCTCCATGGCTGCCTTCGCCTTGATGCTGCGCAGACTGCTTGCGACTGGCGGCACCAGCGTGGGCGTCCGGCCCATGCTGGCCACATCCCTTGCCGCCAACGCGCTCTCGGTCTCGATTCCCCTGGCCGGACCCGAGGTGGCGACGGCCTTCACTTTCCGCCGCTTCACGCGGCAGGGCGCCGACGCTCCGCTCGCGGGATGGTCACTGCTGTCCGGCGGGGTGGTCTCCTCGGCCGCCGGCGCCCTTGTCCTAGCCGGCGGCGGGCTGGCGTCCGGGAACGTCCTGGCAGCCGACATCGCTGTGCCGGGCGGCGTGCTCGCCGTCGCCGTGCTGCTCGTAGTAGGAGCGGCCGCGCGCAGACCGCGGCTACGCGACGCGCTCGAACCGCCAGCGACGTGGACGCTGCGGCGCACGGCCTGGCTGCTACGCCGCCCGGCCGAGGATCCCAGCCAGATCATCAGGGCCTGGGCAGCGCGGCTGGGCTCGTTCCAGCTTGCGCCGTCCGGCTGGATGGCGGTGACCGGCCTGGCCGTGATCAACTGGCTCGCCGACGCCGCAGTCCTCGCCGTGAGCATCCGCGCCACCGGCGGCGCCGTTCCCTGGCATGATCTCCTGCTCGTCTACGGCTCGGGCATCGCAGCGCAAAGCCTCAACATCACGCCGGGCGGCCTCGGGGTGGCCGAGGGAACCCTCAGCCTGGCGCTGGTAGCCACCGGACTGCCTGCCAGCCAGGCACTAGCCGCGGTCCTGCTCTACCGCCTGGCCAGCTTCTTTCTAGTCGCGATCGCCGGATGGCTAGTGCTCTTCTTCCTCCGGCACCGCCAGCAGGGGCAGCACGACACCGCGCCGCGCGACAGGCCAGCCGAGCGGGCACCATCCGAAAAGGACACCGCCGTGACCCCCGACGCTGACAGGACTTACGGACCGGGCACGTTCGGTACTCACGAGCTGGTGCTGCTGCATGGACAGCCAGGATCGGCCGCTGACTGGCATCAGGTTGCCGGGCGGCTGCCCGCACAGTTTCACGCGGTCGCGGCAGACCGGCCGGGATACGGCTCCAGTCAGCTGCCCGCCGGCGGATTCGCCGCCAACGCCCGCGCGGTTATCGACGACCTGGACGTGCGCGGCGTCAAGCGCGCGGTGCTCGTCGGGCATTCGTACGGAGGCGGGGTCGCGCTGTCGGCGGCCAGCCTGGCACCGGACCGCGTGGCGGCGGTGATCCTGCTCGCCAGCGTCGGACCAGGATGCGCGAACATATGGGACAAAGTGCTAGCCGCGCCCGCCACCGGACCGCTGTGCGCCCTGGTGGCGTGGAAGCTGACGCCATGGATCGCTCGTGCCCGGCTCGCTTTGACCGGCAGCAGGAACGGCCGCCCGCCGCGCCCGGACGAGCACGTCAACTGGCAAATCTGGGGTCAGAAAGACCGCGCACGCGGCGCGCTCTGGCGCACGTTCCTCGCAGAACAGCGTGCCCTGCTGGGCGAGCTGGACCAGCTGGAGCGTGCCCTGCCCTCGGTCGAAACGCCGGTGCTCGTGCTCGCAGACCCGCGGGACTCCCTGGTTCCCGTCGATACGGCACGCCGCCTGGTGCGGTCCCTGCCGGACGCTCGCCTCCAGCTCATCGAAGGCGCGGGCCATCACCTGCCCAGGCGAGCCCCCGGTGCCGTCGCCGAGGCAATCGTTGCCTTTCTGATCGCTGCGGACGCGGAGCAGCCCGCGGCGGGCTGCTGCGTTCCGCAAGACCAGCCCGCTCAGCCCGTCCTGGCGTGAACATCGCATCAGTCCTATCCGTGATAGTAGGCAACGATGGGCATCCCGCTGAACCAGGTGACCGGGAGCCGAGAAGGGACGATCACGTGTCTACTACCCGCCACGAACCCGCGGGCCGCAAGTCAGCCAGAGCAGCCAGCGGCGCAAGCGCCAAGCGCCGCTCCAGGCAGCGGCTCGCAGCGCAGCGCGCCGCCCAACGGCGCGCTGCGCTCTTCCGACGGTTCCTGGCATCGGGAGCAGTCGTCGCCGTGCTGGCCGTGGTCGGTACTTTCATCGCCGTCAAGCTATTCGCGACTCACCCGGCCGCGCGGGAATCTCAGGCGCCGGCCGTCGTCGTCCGGCAGGCCACCACCGTGCCGCTGGCCGTGCTGTCCCGCGTGAGCGCGGGCCAGCCGACGACGCCACTGCAGACCGTGCCAGCGCCAGGGCCGCTGCTGACCGCAGCAGGCAAGCCGACGATCGTCTTCGTGAGCGAGGAATCGTGCCCGTTCTGCGCAGCCGAGCGCTGGCCGCTTGTCGTGGCGCTTTCCCACTTCGGCACCTGGAGTGACCTGGGCTCCACTACGTCATCGGCCACCGATGTCTATTCCAACACCGCCACGTTCTCGTTCCGCTCTGCGCGTTACCACAGCACGCAGATCACGCTGCGCACGACCGAACTAGCTGACAACACCGGCCGCCCGCTGCAGCCGGAGACTCGGCTGGACGCCAGGCTCATCGGCGCGTACGACGTGCCCCCCTACGTCAACAGCGCTGACCAGTCCGGAGCCGTCCCGTTCCTCGACATCGCCAACCACTACATCCTGGCTGGCGCGCAGTACGACCCGCAGGTCCTCGCCGGCCTGTCCTCGGCGCAGATCGCCAGCCAGCTTCGCGACCCGGCAAGTCCGGTCGCGAAGGCAATCGACGGGTCAGCCAGGGTCATCATCGCGGCCATCGACCAGGTCCTGCACGAGACTTCGGCCCGCTAGGCGCCCGCTCAGCGGCAAGTGCTTCGGGACACACTGGTCCCCGTCGATACCGCACGCCGCCTGGCGCGGTCCCTGCCGGACGCTCGCCTCCAGCTCATCGAAGGCGCGGGCCATCACCCGTCACGAGCCCGCAGGCTGCAAGTCAGCCAGAAGTCCGGGTCAGGCGGATCGTTATGGGTCGCCCGCACATCGCAAATCGATACTGCGTCGTCGGCCCAGAGCACCGAGCTGTCCAACGGGTTTGCCTCCAGCCCGATCCCAGCCTGCTGCAGAGGATCGGCGACGCGCTGCGGCCCGCCACGATCAACGTGTTCTTCCAGCGATGGCTGCACCGGCCGCCTCTGCCGCTCGGCCCCGCCGACCAGCAGTGTTTTGCGTCTGAGTTCTTGAACCATTCGATCTTGCAAATACCCAGCCACGGGCCGGCGCGCCTGCCCGGCCGGGAGGCTGATCATCATGTCGGATCGGATCATGAACTCGCGCAAGACGCGTCGGCTGGCGCCCAGCGAGAAGTACGAGATGTTCGTGTCGGTGCTCACCGGGCAGGCCACCCAGCGGGAGGCCGCGGCCAAGTGGGGCGTGGACCGCTTCACGGTGGTGCACGTCTGCCGGACCGCGAAGCAGGGCGCGCTGGCCGCGCTGGCCGCCTCGGTGCCGGGGCGGCCGGGGCAAAGCGCGCAGGAGGCGGCGTTGTCCCGGGCCGAGGCCGAGATCGGGCGGCTGCGGGCCACGGTCACCGAGCAGGCGGTGGCGCTGCACCTGCACGAGGGAAAACCCGCCTGGGACTGACCGCTGACCCGGTCCCGCCGCGCGTGGACGCTTGCGTCAAGGCCGGCCTGCTCGACCTGGCCGGGCACGCTACCGGGCACGGCTGGCCGGTCCGGCGGGCCACCGCGGCGCTGGGCCTGGATCACGCCCGCTACCACCACTGGGCGCTGCGCCGCGACGCCGGGCGGCTGCAGGACGCGCCGCCGGGCGGGCACCCGCTGCACGGGCTGCTGGCCTGGGAGCGCGCCGCGGTCGTGGAGCTGTTCGAGGCCTGGGGCGAGGTCGACCGCTCCCACCGCAAGCTGGCCCACCGCGGGTCGCGGACCGGGCTGGTGCACGTGTCGGAGTCCACCGTCGCCCGGGTGCTGGCCGCCGAAGGCCTGGTCATCGAGGGACCGCCGCCCCGCGAGCCGCTCCCGCGCGCGCCGTGGCCGGACTGGCTGGAGTGGAAGCCCAACCGGGTCCGGGCTTACGACTTCACCCACTGGACCCGGGCCGGGCGCGCCTCGATCGCCATCCTCGACGTGGTCTCCCGCAAATGGCTGGCCACCCTGACCAGCGCCGAGGAGACCTCCACCCAGGTCGAGGCCTGCTTCCTGGCCGCCCTGGACGCCGAGGACCTGCTGGATCAGGCCGGCCAGCGGGCCACCGAGGCGCTGCGGGAGGCGATCGCCAGCGGCGAGCGCGACCAGGTCCACGGCGTGGCCGCCGGCGGGCAGCTGCCGCTGCTGCTGGCGATCAGCGACAACGGCCCGCAGATGCGCAGCCACTCCACCCGCGAGTTCCTGGCCGGCGTCGCCATCGCCCAGCAGTTCGGCCGCCCGCACACCCCGCAGGACCAGGCCTGGATCGAGACCCTGTTCGGCCACGTCAAGGGCGAGTGGCCGCACCTGGAGAAGACCCGCGACCCCGGCGAGCCCGACGCCGAGCTGCACCGGGTGCGCTCGGACTACAACGGGGTGCGCCTGCACGCCGCGATCGGCTACGTCACCCCCGACGACGAGCACGAAGGCAGAGGTGATGCCATCCGCCAGCAGCGCCGCGACGGGCTGGCCCAGGCACGCGAGAACCGCATCGCATACCGTCGAACCACAGCACCTGAGGAGAACCAGTGACCGCGCCCCGTTCCTGGCTGGGTATTTCAACCCGCGACTGGTTCATTAACTCAGACACACCTCACAGCAGGCCGGCTACTGGTGGGGGAACCCCGGCTCGCGTTATCGCCAGCGGATGCGCTGCAGCTTCGGCGCCGTTTATTGGGGCTGGCTGGCTTGAGCGTGGTCGCGTAGGTAGCGGATGAGGCCGACGACGTCGTCGGGGACGAGCCGTCCGATGGCACCGCTGGAGTACACGCTGACGACGACCCGGCCGACGCGGTCGAGTACGAAGCCGGTCGATTGCAGGTAGGTCGGCTCGTCGTTAATAAAGGCGCCGGTGGCGTGTGCGATAGCGCGGGCGTCGGCGCTGTGCCCGACCGGGAACTGCAGGCTGTGCTGGGCGATCAGGTTTTCGGTGGTGGCTTGGTCGTCGACCGACAACGCGACGACGGAGACGTCCATGTCGGTGAGGTGGTCCAGCGACCTCTGGAACGCGCGCAGCTGGGCGTTGCAGTACGGGCACCACGATCCCCGGGTAGAAGAGGATCACGCTGAAGTGCCCAGCCAGGTCGCCCGGCAGGCGCAGAGCACTGCCGCCGGGAAGGGCCACTGTGAGCGCTGGGAACCGGTCGCCATGGTAGAGCGGTCTCATCTGGGTCATGCACGGTTAGTGACTGCAAGGGCCGCGGGTCTTACCATGTCGCCGCCGGTCACGCTGGCACGAGGGCGGCCTGGCTGCCGAATTGGTGCTCGGCGGGTAGCGTTCTTCTCCAGCGTGTGCCGGTTTCCGCGGGGCGCTGGTGCGGCCCGAGTCTATGTATCATCGGTATGGTGCCGGTGAATCACACGGTTCATAACACCACTGCCGCCGCGGCCGGGCTCGATGCTGAGTCAGCGGAGTGGCTTCGGGTGCTTGCCGCTGCGGGCCCTCAGCGGGAGGCGGCCTTGGCGCGGCTGCATGAGTTGCTGGTGCGCATCGCGCGGAACGAGGTCGCCCGGCGCGGGCCGCGGCTGCGGATCACCGGCCCTGAACTGGAGGACCTGGCCTACCAGGCCGCTGCGGATGCGCTGCTGGCCATCACCGGCAAGCTCGGGCAGTTCCGTGGCGAGAGCCGGTTCACTACCTGGGCATACAAATTCGTCATCTTCGAGGTGTCGGCCAAGATCGGACGGCACTTTTGGCGGAACCCGGCCGTGCCGCTGGATGCCGAGGATTGGGATCGGCTGCCGGCCCGGTTCGGTTTCGACCCCGCGCACGAGGCCGAGTGGCGGGATCTGCTCGCCGCGCTGCGCCGGGCCGTGGACACCGATCTGACACCTCGCCAGCGTGAGGTCTTCGTCGCGATCGTGCTCAACGATGTCCCCCTGGATACCCTGGTCCTCACGCTGGCTTCCAGCCGCAACGCGATCTACAAGATGTTGTTCGACGCCCGGCGTAAGCTGCGGGCAGCTCTTACTGCCAACGGCTATCTGGGCCATGACACTCCGGGGCGCCCATGAACAGCTGGTCAGAACTGGACCGCTTCTTGCGGACTGATCCGCGCGATGTGGGCTGCGCCCAGGCCATGGAAATGCTGCACATCTACGCAGAAGTCGTGGCTGCCGGCGGCCCGGCCGAGCAGCGGTACCCGGGCATCGCGGCGCACCTGCGCGGGTGCGGCCCCTGCGGTGAGGACTTCGAGGGGCTGCTGGCCGCCGTGCACGGCGAGGCGCCCTGACCGCCACCCGCTGCTGGCTGCCCACGTGGTCCGACCGCAGCCGCTGCTTCCCGATCACCGCCGGACGGACGGCGGCGCCCGCTCTGTGGTGACACCATGTGGCGAGCCCTGGCCGGTCCGGGCTCCTCCGCACTCCTTGCTGTGGTTTGTGGCGGGCGCCGTGCTCCGGCCCGCGGACCAGACCTGCGGGCGACGTCCGCCGTGGCTGACCTCGTCCACGTTCTGACCGCGAGGCGTTTGCGCCGGATGGCAGCAACCTTGGCTGCCGCGCTGCCCGTTTGCCTGCCTCGAGTGGGGCGCGATCCGCCGCGCTGCCATTTCTGTGCGGAGGCCAGGTAAGACCCCTGCCGCCGTGGACGCCAACCAGAGGTGGGAGAAACGGCGCGGGCGACGGTTCGCCGCAGGACAGGTTCCGGCCCGCCGGAGGAAAGGACAGCAAATGAAGATCACCTCACGCCGATGGTGGGTGGCGACCGCCGCCGCAGTGGCGGTCGCGGCTTCGGCGGTGTTCGCCACCGTAGCGTCCACGTGGGCGAACACCACACCATCCAAAGGCGGCGGCCTGGGGCAGAAGTCAGGCCTGCTGCCCCGGGACAAGCTGACCTTGGAGAGCGCGATCCAGGTCAACCTCAGCAAGGAGACGGTGCGCCTGCCGCTGTATCCGGGGACGGCGTATGCAGGCACGCCGCATGCCGAGAAGGTCTGGTACGTCCTGCTGGACGCCTCTGATGCCGGGCTGGCGCACGACCTGGGCGTGAACTACGCACCCAAGCTCGCCAACATAGCGATCGGCGACCCAGCCGCGGTGCAGACCGCGACGCTCACCAACCCGGCGCCTGCGCAGAACCCGTTCGGCCCGGGCGTGGTGGACTTCGCCGGCGCGCCGAACTTCAGCCCCACCCGTATCGCCGTCCCTGGTCCGACCGGGTTCCCGCTCGCCAAGTTCGCCCCCGGCGCCGTGGCCGGGCCCGGGTACAGCCCGTTCATCCGGTTCGCAGGCTCCAACGTGGTCTACAACGCGCCGATCGTGGCCACCGGCAACGGCCCGTTCGACGTGGTGCACCACACCAACACCGAGGACCGGGCCCTGGGCATCCACATCGCGGGCAAGTCAAAGCCCGGCCAGTTCGCCGAGTCGTGGGTGGACATGCTGTTCGTCAAAGGCTTTGACGCCGGGCAGCCGATCCTCTACCTCAGCACCGACGCCGGCCAGCCGCTGACCGCCGTGCTGGAGCGCTCGGTGTACGTGCCCGCGCTGAACAACGCGGCCTTCAACGGCGGCGACGACTTCCTCGGCTCAGCCCGCGAGCGGCTGTTCGGCTTCATCAACGGCCAGAGCGGCGCCCACAACCCGCAAGCACAGGGGTTCGTGCACCTGATCAAGGACGGGCACGCCTCCCAGGACGCCAGCGCCGGCAATACCGCGCTGATCAACGCCCTGCGCAACGGCGGCGACCTGTTGAACGTGTTCGGCGACTTCCCCACTCTGAAAGACCCCCGCCACGCCGACGCCTACAGCCCGCTCTGGGACGCACAGCTCGGCCTATGGACACCCAAGGCCATCAAGGCAGGACTCAACACCCGCCAGATCGACGAGAACGTCGTCCTCAACCTGGCCGCAACCCGGCCCGACCTGCTGACCGGCGTCAACCCGGCCACCGGCCAGCCCGAACCCTACGGCTCGGTCGGGGTTGACATCAACTGCGCGGTGATCGGCTTCACCGCCAACGCCCCCACCGTCAACCTCGCCCCCCCGGCTCCGCACTCACAGTTCGAACCACGATAACCACAGCTCCACCGGGAGACCAGGCCGGGTCATAGTCAGAGTGCAGGCCAGCGCCTGATCCGTTATGCGCATGAGCACCCGGCGTCCACGCTGGGTGCTCATGCGCGGCTGCGGTGAACCAGGACGTAAGCTGCCGGGCGTTCTCGCCCACTAACAAAATCCGGGAGCCGCGAACAAACCGAGGGAGCTCGCAGTGAACGACTGTCCCGGCGATGATCGCCACAGCCAACCACGTCGAACCGGTACCGCGTCGCGTCCGGGCGTTCATGGCAGGCGAGAAGGTACTCGACACGACCCAGGCACTGTATGTGGGAGTGGCCCAACTACCCCCAGTACTACATCCCGCTCGCGGACGTGCGGCAGACACGGACCGGGCGATCAGCAGACCGACGCCAGGTAAGCGGACCGCCCCTGCCGAATACGAGCAGCGATTCTTCACATTGTCCCGTGGCGCGGGGAGCGCGCATCGAAGGCGAGCAGACCATGCTGGCAGACGGGATCCCCGCGGACGAAGTCGCTGTCCACATTCAGACGTCGACCGAGATCGAAGAATCTTCGCGCAAGCTCGGGCTGACCCCGCCTCAGCGTGTACGCCGTGGTTACGTCTGCGGGAGCAAGCGGCTACCAAGCACCCAGCTTGTCGAACGCCGCGCGTCGTTGCGTAGTTAGGCCGGCGGACTCGCTCGGGTCGAGGGCGCAGGTTCTGGCGTGAATTAAACATGTTGAAAAATCCTTGACTCTGGTCGACTCGCCGGTCACAGTTTTAAACATGTTTAGTTCCTTGCGGTCCGCCGCGTGAC
>WNGM01005677.1_pt1 | contig 18771 bp, 18 predicted proteins | sample 5400571 | NCBI WGS metagenome assembly WNGM01 (sample SAMN13153378, study PRJNA577476) | soil metagenome | isolation source: 100 cm soil or saprolite under Garry oak tree replicate 2 | place: USA:California | collected 2016-06-15 | reverse complement strand
AGCTATAGCCGCTCGCCCGCTGCCGCAACCCCTGCGGGGCCACTCGGCGCCGTGGAAGGGACATGTCCGCGAGTCTTGACCGGAATCATCGGGCGGTGCGCGTCGCGGGCGCGGTCCTAGCTGTCCTCATGATCTCGGTCGTCCTAGCCAACGTGCTGTGGCCGGGCCCGACGTCCCCCGCGGTCGTCGAGCAGCGGATGCCCCCAAACCTGAGCCCGTTCCCGACGTTCTCCTTGGGCCCTGTCCTCCATGCCGCCCGGATGGATGCGAACGCGAATCTGTCGATGCGCCTTGTCATGACGTCGCTGCAGGGCATCGTGAATCGTGTGGCGGTCGAACTCTACCTCGATGTTCCGGCCGGCGTCGCGGGCAACACCTCCCAGATGTTGTCGTATCTGGCGGCGCGGTACAACGTGACGTATGATGTCATGTCGGCGCAAGCCGCGATCGACGCGTACGCACGCCGGGCCGCGGGCGTCGTTGTATACGATCCGTCGCGGCTCGAATCGATCGATATCGGGACGGTGCTCGCGGCACAGCAGAACGCGGTCCTCGCGGGGCCGGACCTGGCGGGATGGCTGTCCAGCCGGTACGGCTTCCCGATCCTCTTCGACTACGCCCAGAGACCCGACTGGAGGTCCCTCGATGCGATCGGCGCATACGACCGGGCGCTCCGGGAGCTGTATCCGCGCGCGTATCCGGATTTGCTCGCGATTCTCCCTCCGGATCGGTGGGCGATCCGAGACTATCTCGTCCAGACCGGGACGTTCGTCTTCTACCTGACGCAGGGGATCTTGGCTTCTCCGATGGAGACCGCGGCCACGATGCGGATTCTCGCCGCAGCTCCTCGCGGCATCCCGATCCTGGGATGGTTCAACAGTCCGACGTTGACGGAAGAGAACTCGTTCGTCCAGATGGCGTCCGCCGCAGGCAAGTTCGTCGTCGGCGTACAGGACGTGCCGAACCTCTCCGTCCTGACGGCCCTCGGGCGGAACGAGACCCATCGGCAGGTCTCTCCGACCGCCCCGCCGGCGCCCGTCCTCCAAGACAAGACATACGTCGTCCTCGGGATCCCGGACGGCGATAATCTCGACTTCGCGGCTGGGCGCATGTGGGATCTCTGGTCCGAGCCGGTCCGAGGCACCATCCCGTTCGCCTGGAGTCTGAACCCGCTCCTGGTCGATCTTGCGCCGCCGCTCCTCGACCGGTACTACGACAGCGCCACGCCCTTTGATCGCTTCCTCGCCTCCCCCAGCGGCGCCGGATACCTGTACCCGGACTACACGGGACCGGGCGATCTTCCATCGTTCGTCAATTTCACGAAACGGTATCTCGACGCTGCCGACATGGACGTCGTCTGGCTGCTCAACGCCTTCGCCGCCTCTGAGATAACGTACACCTCGGCGAGCCTGTCCGCTTACGTCGACGGCGACCGTCCTGCGGGAGTCGTCCTCGATTACGACGATCAACCGAGGACCCGTGACGCGTGGATGCAGGCCGGGACACAGGCGGTTGCGCCGGTCATCCGGTCGACGCACTTCTGGACGACGGCCGACAACGTGCTCGGAAAGATTGACACCGCCATCGATTCAGGCAGCGGCGGTCCGACTTTCCTCTGGATCACGGTCTACACGTTCCGCTTCGACCTGAACGATGCGCGGGCCCTGGTGGGCGAGCTCTCCAGGCGCATGGCCGGGAACCTCGAAGTCGTCACCCCGTCTGCGTTCTTCGACTTGTTGCGGGCGGATTTCGTTCGGACCGCTCGGAGCCGTCTCGACGCGATGGAAGGGGATCCAATCGCCTCGTTTCTTTTCTCCGGGATGATGGAATCCGCGAGGCTGCGCCTGCAAGCAGCGAATGTCTCGCTTTCGGCGGGCGATGCCGACCACGCCGCGTACGTCTCCTACCTCGCACTCGAGGATCTCCGGTCCGTCTCGTCCGCAGAGGCGCTTCTTGCGTCGCTGGTCGTTCTCTTGGTCGCTGCCGGGCTTGCCTACCTCGCTCACCGTTCTTCTCGGTCTGACGACAAAGGGCCGGAGCGCATGCGGTTTGGCGTCCTCGTGATCGTGACCGCGGCAGTGGCCCTCCTCGTCTTCGCGCTCCGGGAGGTCCTGGACCAGAACTTCTGGACCTATCCGACGATCCTCGTGGCCGTCGCGATCGCCGGGATCCACCGCCCGCTGCGTCGTTGGCTCGATCGGGCGTATGCCGCGCGGGCTCCCACCGCCGCGGCCCTCGCGGCTTTGGTCTTCGTCGTGCTTGCGATCCGGACGAGCGTTGCGTTTCCCCTCGCGGTCATCGGAGTCCTGCTCGCGATTGACGCCTACCTCGCTCGACGTCCCGGCCGCGCATCGGAGGTCCTCCTCGGTCTCGCGTTCGGCACGGCGATCGGATTCCTGGGCGGATTCGACCTGCCCACCTTTGCGGTCCTCTCGGTCCTCCTTGTCCTGCCGACATTGAGCGTCCACGGTGCCCCGGAGGACGTGACGCCGGGACGGCGGCCGAGTGCCTTGATTCCTGGGTTCGTGCTCGCCCTCGCGCTCACGCCTCTCTCCGTCGCCTATTACTATTCAATCGCACTTCGACTCGAGCTCCAGGGGACCGCACTCCTCACTACCGCCGGGGCGCTCCTAGTCCTCGGGCCGACCCTGGCGATTGTCGCGCGGCGGACGCATCCCCGAATCGACCCGATGGTCTCGGAGGTTGCGGGCCTCGCCCTCGTGGTCGTGTTCAGCGGTCTCGTCCTGCTCTCTCACGGCGCCGTCCCCACCGTCCTCGCGTTGCTCGCGCTGTTCGCCTCCCTCTCGTACGCCGCGATCGCGGCGCTCGATCGCTTCGCTGCAAAGGGCGGCCAATTGGGACGGGCTCTCGCGACGGCCATCCTCTTCCTGCCGTTGATCGTCCTGTTCATTCGGATGCCGCCGATCGTCTTCTCGCTCACGACCCTCCGACTGCCCTACGTGGTCGAATCCGCGCTGTACGCGCCGACCGTGCTCATTGCCGCGGTGGCGCTCGTGCTCGCGCTCGGGATCGGTCTCCGCCATGGCCTCCGGGAAAGAGTGGGAAAGGATTATGACCGGGAGGTCCATGGTGGCCTGGAAGGGCCATGAGGAAGCTCCCGAAGAAACGGTTCCTCGAGGTCGCGGGGCGCATCCTCCGGAACAAGATGGCGAAGGAGGCGATCTACCCCTTCTACTGTTCCTTCAAACTCACCCGCCGCTGCAACTTCACCTGTTCGTTCTGCAACTGTTGGCACGTCAAGAACCGCTGGACGGACATGCCGACGGAGGACGTGAAGGCGGTCCTCGACAACCTCGCCCGCTCGTCCGTGATCGTCTGCAGTTTCGAAGGCGGCGATCCGCTCGTGCGAGATGACATCGAGGAGCTCTTGAAGTACCAGTACCAGAAGCCGTGGTACCTCCTGTTCACGACGTCGGAGCGGGACATGCAGGCGCGGTACCCCATGCCGGAATACGGGAAGTACATCGACTTCCTGCACATCTCGATCGACGAGGGCCACAAGAACCTCGACATGTACGACGAGCTCGAGGAGTACACGAAGTGGGGTTCGATCGTCACCGTGCAGATCGTCGTCACGAAGAACGACATCGGCGCCCTCGAGACGAAGATCCGCCGATGCCAGGATGCGGGCGTCAAGGCGGTCGTCATGTGCGCCGTGCACCTGAAGAACACGAAGGATCACCTGCCGGACCTCTGGTCGATGTCGAAGGTCGGCCTGGAACTGAAGAGGAAGTACCCCGGGGTAATCATCTCGCCGGACAGCTACTTCAACCGGATCACCTGGGACCACGGATGCGACACGTCCTCGATCATCGTCGACGCGGACGGATTCCTGTGGTACCCGTGCCGGGTCCTCGAGGAGAAGACGATCAACCTGATCGACTCGGACCTGATGACGTACCTCGAGTCGCCCGACGGCCACGAGCGGCGGCTGCGGATGGCCGCGTGCGACATCCAGTGCGCGTGGTACCAGTACTACGCGACGCAGGCGTTCGTCAACCCGCGGGAGATCCTGTCCGCGTGGATGCCATATTACCGCGACCTCCTGAATGGGGGGAAGCAACCGATGGCCGTCGCCCCGGCCTTTGCCCCGAGGTCGATCGGGGACCTGGCGCACGCGCAGATCCTCCAGGAAAGCGCGATGAAAGGGTTGGATTTCTCGGGGCCTCCGGCAATGGAACTCCCGATGATTCAATCGCCGCCGCATCCGTGAGTCCGTCCCGTACCGTGGCGAACGTCTCCATCCACGGGTCCATTCCGTTTTGTCGACACGACGGCCGTTTGGAGAAAACCGAGAAATAGCGGCACATGCCATGCGACGCGCGATGGGATGTACCGTCAGGACGGCTTCTGCGGGTGACGATCGACCCGCTTGAGAGCGTCTTCCGACTCCTGCTCGTCTTCGCCCTCGCCTTCGGAATCGGCCTGGAGCGACAGATTCGTCGGAAGCCCGTGGGGTTCGGGACGTTCATCTTCGTGTCCACCGGAGCGGCGGCGTTGGCGATCCTCGCGATCGATCTGGAGTCCGACAATCCGTTGACGCTCTTGGGCGGCGTCATCACCGGTATCGGGTTCCTTGGGGCCGGCGCCCTGATCCGCGCGAACGACCGGGTGTTCGGCTTCACGACGGCGGCGCTCGTGTGGGCGATGGCGGCGCTTGGCGTCGCCGCCGGCGCCGGGCTCTACCTGCTGGTCATCGTCAACTACACAATCGTCTGGGCGGTGGTCATCACCGACCGGTTCCTCGAGGGCCGCGGCTTCGGCTCGCACGCGAAGATCGTCCATCTCACGATTGCGAATCCGGTCAGCGCCGAGGATCTCGACGTGATCTTGCCGCCCTCGTTCTCTAAATTCGAGCGACTGCATGTGGACAAAGAGGCGCACCAGGTGAGCGTGACCGCCCAAGTCGAGGATTTTCTCTAATTCCAGGAATTTGCCCAGTCCGGTGACCACGTCGAGGAGGATTTGGACGCCATGGAGGCGATACACCTCTCGCGTCTTGCGGACCTCCGCCTTCACCGGGAGGACCTGTCCGAGGATCTCGCGGACGGTCGCGGCATCGGGCAACGAGGCGAGCAGGACTCGGCTCTCTTTCACGGCACTCGTGTCAGGCCGTTCATAATAGATGAGCTGCCCTTCCTTCGCGCCTTCGACTGCCCGCAACTTCAGCCTTCGCTCGCCGAGGGAGAAGTAGGTATCGACCTGAAGGAACGACCCGACGCGTTCTGCACCCGAGAGGAGCGCCCGCGCCTTGCCAAGGTCTTCGTACCGTGCCTTCAGCTCGACGAGATGCTTCGCGCCCGAGTCCACGCGGGGCGAGAACGTGAGTTAGACTAGAAGGTTGCTCTGGCTACGAAGGAAGTGAGCCGCGGTGCCTCCTGACCGGGGCGTTTGTCCGAAGCCCCACTTCTAAACCGAGGTCGAGGTCTTTCTTCGGGGTCCGATGGCCCGACCTGACTTATGCGTAGCCCGTGATCCGGCGCTGGCCTCGAAGGTAGGCACGCAGGATGCTCGAACGCCACCAATTCTCGAGCGGAAGGCGCAAACGCCGTCCCAATTCGGCTTCCGCCGCGTCGAGGCTCGCGAACCGTGCGGGTTTCGTTCGGAGGGCCGCCCGCGCGAGTTCGCGATAGCGCCAGACGCCGAGGGGCACCCAGTCGTCGTATACCTCCATGAAAACGATGGCGCCCGCCTGACGGCGGCGGGACGCGAGATGCTCCAGCACCGGCAGGCGGGTCGCGTGGTACGCCCCTGCGATCTGGTCCGGATAGGTCGTCCGGCCTCCCGCGAACTCATGGTCGTGGGCCGGCGTCGGGTTCGCCGCCAGGTTCCAGGCCTCGAGTCCCTCGAACATGAACGCCTGCGGGAACATCAGGACCGCGACGTTGTTCGCGAGTCCGCTCGCGCTCGTCACCTCGACGTCGGAGATCCACGGGAACGATCGGACCTCGCGGACGAGGCTCTTCGCCAGGATGTCGTCGACCGCGGTGATCGACCACTCGGTCGGGACGAGCCGCCGTCGGTCCTTTGTCCCCAGCAAGCCGACGGAAAAGACGCGGGTGATATGGCTCTGCGAGATCCCGTGGTCGTAGAGGTCGGCGACGGCCGCCCCCGCCCGGAGATCCGTGTCCGATACCAGGTCGTCGACGCGCCTCGGGACCGACGGGTTCGACGTGAGGTCGACCTTCGCGATGTCCGCGCTCGGTCCGCTCGGCGGTGCTCGACTCGAGAACGGACTCACCAGGGTCGGCTTTTTCGTGAACCACATCTCCGTGTCGATCGGCTTCGAGGCCATGGCGGCCTCCTGCACGGTCGAAAGGATCGAGTCGGGCGCACGGGCTTCCGCGACCCGGCGGGGGGCTTTCCCGCGGACCAGCGTGAGCCGGAATCGCAGGATCTCCGGAAGTTCGTACGAGAGCCACGATTCCGAGGCGTCGAGGATCGAGGTGTCCTCGTCTCGCACCGGCGGGACGAGCGGTCCCACGAGGACTTTCGGGTATCCCCAGGAACCGACGAACGCGCTAGGCGGGGATGCGCCGAACAGGTTCGTCGTCTGCAGATCCCGCCGCTCCTCGAACCAGTCGCGGACCCGGCCCAGATACGGACAAATGGCGAGGCGACAGCGCTTGATGTCCCCGCGGCAGACCCCACATGCGATCTCCCGGCGGACCTCGGCGAGCGTCGCCCGAATCCCGTCCTCCGCCCGCGGCGATCCGGCGGAAGAGGGACCGGTCATGGTCAGGCTGCGGGAGTGGGTGCCACGGGTTTCGGGGGCGCCGGTGCCGGCGCCGGTTTCTCCTCGACGACCTCGTCCCAGCGCTCGTAGCCAATCGGACAAACATGGATGATGCCACCCGACGCATTGCACGGCTGGGCACCGTGGACCGGGCAGTGATGCTCCTTCGCCATCTCATTGCTCCGAAGGACCTGCGCCACTTATGCCTTTCGGGGTCGGCTCGATTCCGTACAGCTTGTCGCGGTTCGCTTCAAGTTGGTCAACCGGCTTACCCGCGAACTCGGCCGCGGTCAACACCGCGACGTCATGCTCCTTCCCCGCTTCGAAGACCGGCGCGATGCGAGACCGCCACTCTCGGTCCCGGAGGATGTGGTGATCCAGAATGAGCGTCCGGACGTCCGTTGTCCGGAGGATTCGGACGAGGTGTGCGAGGGACCGTTTCGTGTGTTCCTGCGGATAGTGTTCGGGCATGTGCGTCATCGGGCCGTCCACATACAGGACCGTCGGCTGCGCATCGATGAGGAACGAGAGTTGTTCCTTCAGGGGCGGGCCGATCACGTCCGACGTGTGGACGAAGACTTCGTGTCCCTGGGCGATCCGTGTCATCACAACGTACCCGAGTTCATCATCGTACCCGTGGGGCACCGCCGGCGAGAAGAGGAGCTCGGTCCCGCCGAAGTCCATCTGGTTCCCGTCCGCCACCTGGATCGTCTTCGGATACGACTTCAGCTTGCGGACGAACGCGCTCGAACGCTCCCGCTGACTCCGGTTGATGTGGAACTTCCCGTCTTTCAGGAAGGCGAGCTTGCCGCGGAAAATCGACGGCGCCGCAGGATTGTGATGGTCGAAATGGTAGTGGCTGACCGTGAGGACGTCCGCCTTCTTCGCGGCGCCCCGGATGACCTGCCACAATTCCTTCTGTCGCGACCGCTCGGTCGGATGGGGAGGCAGGTCGTACCGGTACGGGCCAAGTCGGACGCTTGGGTCCAGAAGGATGGTGATGTCCGGGGTCTCGACGAGCGTCGCCATGGATCGCGCGCCGAGGCTGTCCGCCGCAAGAGGCGTAATCTTCATCGGATCACCACTTGGCCGCCCATCTACCGCGAGACGACCGATCGGATCTCGGTGGCGATGGCGGTTGCGGCCGCCGCAGGATTGGCGGCCTCATAGATCGCCCGCCCAACGATGACGGCGTCCGCGCCCGCTGCGATCGCCTCGGAGGCCTTCCCTCCCTGGACCCCGACCCCGGGGGCGAGAATCTGTTTCCGGCCGATGATTGCACGCAGCGCGCTCACGCGTTCCGGGCGTGTCGCCGGCGCGACGATCCCGGTAGCGTTCGCCCGGGTCGCCAGGCGTGCGAGGTCCTCTGCGTGTTTCGCGGTGTACTCTACACCCCCGGGATGGCTCATCTCGACCAGGACGAACACGTCCTTCCCCATTGCGGCATCGACGCACGCCCGCACCGAGTCTTCCCCGACGAAACCGTGGCAAATGATTCCCGATGCGCCCGCGTCGACCGCCTGCTCGACGATGAGCCGGTTCGTGTACGGGATGTCGGCAATCTTGAAATCGCACAGGACATAGCCGGACTTCGCGAGCGTCCGAAGAACGTCGAGGCCGCCGGCCAGGACGAGCGGCCATCCCACCTTGACCGCATCGACATGTGGTCTTACGGATGTGGCGAGCTCGACCGCCCGCTTCGGGTCGGTCATGTCGAGCGCCAAGATGAGGCGGTGCTCGATCCGCATCGAGGCCCTCAAGAGGACGACGGAGAAAAAGGTTCCTTCGGACGCGGGATTCGGCGGACCCTTTAAGTAATCCAAGGCGAATCCGACGGACGCCCCCGATGCCCGAAGCCCAGCGCATCAAGACGAAGGTCTGCCTGATCGGCGAGGCGGCCGTCGGCAAGACCTCTCTGATCCGGCGGTTCGTCCAGGACGAGTTCGACGACCGATACATCACGACGCTCGGGGCGAAGGTCTCGAAGCGCGAGATGACGTTCGAGACTCGGGACCGGACGAAAATCGACATGGACATGACGGTCTGGGACATCATGGGGGAGAAGGGCTTCCGGGATCTCCTCAAGGAAGCGTTCTTCCACGGCGCGAAGGGAGTGGTCGCGGTCTGCGACCTCACGCGGTACTCGACGCTCAAGGAGCTCGACGACTGGGTGCAGAGCGTCTTCAACGTCGTCGGCGAGATCCCGGTCGTCTATGCGGTCAACAAGATCGACTTGAAGGACGAGGTCATGATCCTGTACGGCGACAAGGAGATCGAGCAGGCCGTGCGGGCGTTCGAGGCGCCGTATTTCTACGCCTCGGCGAAGACGGGGGAGAACGTGGAGGTCCTCTTCCGGCGGCTCGGCACGATGGTCCTCCAGCGGGAGGGCATCGCGGTCGCGACATGAATCAACTCGGAGAACAACGCGCGAATCGTTAAGTACGCAGCGTCGAAGTCGGGCCGCGGTTCCGGGCGAGGATGTCGGATGACGAAGCAGAAGCAGCTGAAGTCGAAGGTCTGTCTCGTCGGGGACAAGGGGGTCGGGAAGACTTCGTTGATCAGCCGGTACACGATCAACATGTATGACGAGGGATACCTCACGACGCTCGGGACGCACGTCACGAAGAAGGAAGCCCGCATCCTCCTGCCGGAATACGATCTCCTCGTGGACATCGACATCACGATCTGGGACATCATGGGGGAGAAAGGATTCCGAGAACTGCTGAAGGACGCGTACTTCTACGGTGCGAACGGGATCCTCGCCGTGGCCGACCTCACGCGACGTCGGACCCTTGACAACCTCGATGATTGGATCGATGGCGTCGAAGACGTCGTCGGAAAGGTGCCCATCCTGATCGCGGTGAACAAGTCCGACCTCACCGCGAACGCGCGGTTCCGCGAGATCGACGTCGCCGCGTTCGCGAAAGCGTACCACGCCGAGTTCTTCTTCACCTCGGCGAAGACGGGCGAGCGGGTCGAGGACACGTTCCTTCGACTCGGAGCACTCGTCGCGGAACGGCAGCTCCAGCTCGCGTAGACTTGGGCGACGGTGCGACGGCTGTTCCAATCATGAGAACGGATTTTTCGAAATCATTAAGTACGCACGGCCGGATGGTCGCGCTCCCGACAGCGTCGCCTCGCGAGGCGGGCTGCAACTAGCAACGGGTCTCGGGCCGGGGACGGAAGGCGGAACAGTACGGCCATGGTCGCGGAGAGGCCCATCAATAGGCGAAAGTGCGCCGTGATGATTCTGATGGCCGTCGCGTTATTCAGCGTGACGGCTGCCCTCGCAGCCCCTGTCTCCGCCGATCTTCCGAGGGTGCGCGACAACGGCGACGGCACCCATACCGTCACATGGCGCATGAACACGACCGATGGGCTGTTGCTCCAAGGAGTCGAGCTCGCGAACGGCAACGTGACACTTCCCTGGAAATCGCACAACCTGACCTGGGCCGGAGCTTCCGCTTTCGCGGCAAACGCGAGTGTCGCCTCCAATCTCTCCTTCGACGCCGATGGAGTCAGCCTTCGAGCGGACCCAAGGAATTTCATCGCCGATGGAAATTTCTCGACTGCCGCGCCCTGGAGTTTTCTGCCGAGCGCGGGCGGGAACGTGACCGTGGTATGGGAAAACGATTCTGCGATCTTCCGTCATGCCTCCCCTTCGACCGACTCTCTCTGGGATGGCCTCAACTCGACCGCGGGATGGTTCAACTCACCCGGGAGCCAGATCTGGACGAACTCCACCGGCGACGTCAAAGAGGGAACCGGCATGCTGGGGCTGAACTTCTCTCTCCCGTCGTCGCCCCGCTCTTCCGCGGGCGCGTTGCATGCCGGGCCACCCTTGAACTGGTCGGCATACGACCGTCTGGTCCTCTGGATTCTTCCGCTCAATGTGAGCCCGCCCCTGACCTTCAACATCGCCGCGTTCGTGGGGACGACGCTCGAGAATACCACCGAGCAATTGTTGCGGCCGGGATGGCAGGAGGTGGCCGTCGACCTCACGGAATTCGGGCCGTCGCGCGACGCCCTGTCGAGCTTGACGCTCCAAGTGAACGGTCAAAACGTGCCGCGGACGACGGTGTACTTCGATGACCTCCGCGTCGGAAACGCGAAACGCTTCGACGAGACGGCTCGCATTCAGCAGACGTTCGTGAAATCGAATGCGACCTCGCCGGTAGCGGGGAGTGCGGTCCTCCGGTTCAACTGGTCCCTCGCGATCGCCTCCGGCGTGGTCAGCGCAACCGGATTCGTGAAGGTCAGCGGTCCGTCGAGTTCCTTCGAACGCATCTTCACGGGCCCGCCGGGCCCAGGCTGGAACGGCTTCGTGGCGGACATCTCCCCCGCCACTACGGGGCCGGGCGCATACGACGTGAGCGTTCGCCTCGAGGTCGTGCTCAACAACACGAGCGCGTCCTCCGTCGAGGCGGGGATCGACAACGTGAGCGTCGCGTTCCCGGATCGCCATAACGGGACTTACCTCTCGATGCCCGTCTCGCTGGGGGTGGCCTCCGAATTTTTCCACGTGACCTGGTCGGTCGCGTTGAGCGGATCCACGTCGGCGCAGACCGATCTTCGCGTCGGGAACGACTCGATTCCCGGAAGCGCGACCTGGAGTGCCTGGCAGACCTGGTCTGGCGGAGGGACGTACCTTTCGCGAATGCCCCCGGCGGAGTTCATCCAGGTCCGCATCGATCTGACGACGACGAACGCGAGCCGGACGGCGGTCCTCCGCAGCATGGACCTCGAGACTCGCCACCGGGCGGCTCAAGGCTTCCTCGTGTCCTCCGATTTCTCCATCCCGGAGATGGACAAGCCGTTTCGATGGAAGACTCTCAACGCAACTTGGATCGGGTCGCCCGCAAACACGATTTCTTTTTCCGTCGGAGACGGGACCTATTGGCAGTCGTACACCGCAGGCGACGATCTCTCGAGGACCGTCACGACCGCTCGAATCAGGTGGAATGCCACCCTCCGGACCAGCGACGGCTTAGCCGCCCCGAGCCTCGAAAGCGTCGAACTCGTGTACGAACGGGTCCCCGCCCCTTCCCCGGCCTGGTGGGATATCGGTGCGATCCCATACGCGCCATATGGCCTGGCGGCTTTGGTCGCCTCGGTCCTCGGATACGCCGGATACGAGTTCACGATCCGCCGGATGTTCGCCATCGACGACGTGTTCCTGGTGTCCAAGGAGGGTCGCCTCATGATGCACAACACGCGCCGCATGCGGGCAGATCGGGATGAGGACATCCTGTCCGCGATGCTCACCGCGATCCTCAGCTTCCTGACGGACTTCGACCGGGAAGAGAATGGAAACCTGAAGCGGTTCGAACTCGGCTCGAAGACCGCGTTGATCGAGCGGGGCAAGAACGCCTACCTCGCGGCGGTCTACTCGGGTCGGGTTCCCCGGTGGGCCAAGAAAGACCTCCGGAGGTTCATGGACGATCTCGAGCGCCGGTTCGGCGATGTCTTCGCACGGTGGAGCGGGGATCCCGGGGACCTCCAAGGCCTCAAGGAATTCTCGGATCGGTTCGTGTCCCGTCTCCGATATCGGCCCGCGCGCAACGAAGGCCGGGCGAGCTGAGCCGGCCTAGTGATGCGGAAACAGAACCAGATAGAACATGACGGCGAAGCCGAATAACGTGAAGCCGGTCGACACAATCCAGAGTCGCCAGAGCAGCTTTGCCCGATTGGCCGGATCATCCCAAACCTTGGCGAGACGCTCGATCATGTGGACTTGAACCGCTTGAGCCGCATGAAATTGTCCCGTTCCATCTCCTCCAAGCGCTGACGGATGAACCGTTCCGTGGCCTTGAGCTCCGGAATCACGCGGTACTCGAGCGCATTCACGCGACGCTTGACCTTCTCGATCTCTTCGATCAGGCGGCGCATCGTCGTCTCGATCTCCGCCGCGGTGATCACGTCCTCGACGAGGTTCTCGTAGGCTTCCGCCGCCTCGTCGATCCGGGGACTCGTCCCTACGATCCCGTAGCCCCGCTGGCCGATCGTCTTGCGGACGGCCTTCGCGTCGATCTTCGGCACCACGATCCCCATGACATTCTTCGTCTTGAGGTCCAGCGTCGGCGTCTCGGTGAGGGCGAAGGCGGCGGACTTCACTCCGATGGATCCTTCGATCGCCCGTGCAATCGCGATCCGGGCCTCGGCGACCCGGTACTTCTCCACGAGATTCGATCGAACCGCTTTGGCCCGTTCGAGCACCCGGAAGAACTCGACAATCAAGGCGTCCTGTTTGAGCTTGAGCAACCGGTGCCCGCGCTCTGCGGTCCGGCGAATCCGCCGCAGCTGGAGGAGCTGGGACCGCGTCGGCTTGTATTGAACGAGCACCATCAGGCGACGACCTCTTTCGCGGCCTCGGGGGCCTTGCCGCGGTGCGCGGGATGGTAGCTCTCCAATGTCTTCCGATCGATCTTCGTGAGCCAGGCTTCATCGAGGGTCGCGAGCAACGCCCAACCGATTTCGAGCGTCTGCTCGATCGTCCGGTCTTCCTCCGCTCCCTGGCGGATGAACTCCTGCTCAAAGCGGTCCGCGAACTCGAGCATCTTGCGGTCACGGTCCGAGAGGGCCTCTTTTCCGACGATGGCCACGAGGCCGCGGACGTCTTTCCCCTCCGCGTACGCCGCGTAGAGTTGGTCGGCAACTTGTTTGTGGTCTTCGCGCGTGCGTCCCTTCCCGATTCCGGCGTCCATTAGGCGGGAGAGGGACGGGAGGGGATCGACCGGCGGGAAGATTGCTTTGCGATGAAGATCCCGGGCGATCGCGATCTGCCCTTCGGTGATGTATCCGGTGAGATCCGCGATCGGGTGGGTCCAGTCGTCGTCCGGAATCGACATGATCGGGATCTGCGTGATGCTGCCCTTCTTTCCCTTGATGCGGCCGGCGCGCTCATACATCGTGGCGAGATCCGTGTACATATAACCGGGATAACCGCGACGACCAGGCACCTCTTCCCGCGCTGCACCGATTTGCCTGAGCGCCTCTGCGTAGTTGGTCATGTCGGTCAGGATCACGAGGATGTGCATCCCGACTTCGTACGCGAGGTACTCGGCCGCCGTCAGGGCCATCCGGGGCGTGATGAGCCGTTCGACCGCGGGATCGTCCGCGAGGTTCAGGAACAGGACGGCGCGACGGAGCGCCCCCGTGCGTTCGAAGTCGTCCATGAACACGCGGGCCTCCTCATGCGTGATCCCCATCGCGGCGAAGACGACACCGAACGATTCGCGGCTCCCGACGACTTTCGCCTGTCGAGCGATTTGCAGCGCCACCTCGTTGTGCGGGAGGCCCGCGCCCGAGAACAACGGAAGCTTCTGGCCGCGGACCAGCGTGTTCAGGCCATCGATCGTCGAGATGCCGGTCTGGATGAACTCCGCCGGGTGCTCGCGGGAATACGGGTTGATCGCCGCGCCCGTGATCTCGACTCGTTTCTCGGGGACGATCGGTGGGCCACCGTCGATCGGCTCGCCCGCGCCACTTAGGATACGGCCGAGCATCTCTCGGGACACGTTCAGTTTGATCGTCTCCCCGAGGAACTTCACGGTGGACTGACGATCGATTCCGGCCGTCCCCTCGAACACCTGCACGACGACGATGTCCTTCGACGAATCGAGGACCTGCCCTCGCTTCCGCGACCCGTCCTGAATTCGTCGTCCATTTGAGCGAGCGTCTTCGCGAGCTCCTTGTCGAATTCCGATTCGTACTTGACCCGCGTCAGGAGTTCGCGGGACTTCAGCGACGCGACGTCCTTCGTCGGGACGTCCAGTTTCACGGCCTTCTGACCGAGGTCGGAGTATTTCTTGATCGCGGCGATCAGCTTGAACTGCCGCTCGGGAGGGCAGAACGTGTCGACGGCATGATACGCGTTCTGTTGGAGGAAGATCTCACGGATCATCCGCGCGACCTCGAGCGTGAGCTGTTGGTCCGGCGGCAAGGCATCCGCGCCGACGAGCCGGACGATTTCCTCGAGCTCCGCCTCTTCCTGCAACGTGCGCGCGGTCCACGCTCTCAACTTCGGCCAGTCCTCGTTCACGTTCTTCCGGAACCAGTCCTCCAAGATCTGCGTGTACAGGCTGTACGATTGCAGCCAGTTGATCGCCGGGAAGTGCCGCCGAGCCCGCAAGGCGGTGTCGAGGGCCCAGAACACCTTCACGATGCGGAGGGTGCCCTGCGTGACGGGCTCGGAGAAGTCCCCGCCGCTCGGGGACACCGCGCCAACCACGCTGACGGATCCTTCGAGGCCAGCCAGCGTCTTCGCCCGACCGGCGCGTTCGTAGAACTCGCTGAGCCTCGCGGACAAGTACGCGGGGAAGCCTTCTTCGCCCGGCATCTCTTCGAGCCGACTCGAAATCTCTCGCATCGCTTCGGCCCACCGGGATGTCGAGTCCGCCATCAAGGCGACGTTGTATCCCATGTCTCTGTAGTATTCCGCGAGCGTCATGCCGGTGTACACGGACGCCTCCCTCGCGGCGACCGGCATGTTGCTCGTGTTCGCGATGAGGGACATCCGTTCCATCAGGGGCGCGCCGGTGTATGGATCTTCGAGCTTCGGGAAGGTGGTCAGGACTTCGGTCATCTCGTTCCCTCGCTCCCCGCATCCGATATAGATGACGACCTGCGCGTCGCACCACTTCGAGAGCTGCTGCTCGGTCACCGTGTTGTGAAGGAGACTCGGCATGTTGCCGCCCACGAAGTTATGCGAGTGCGGTACCGTAAGGTCGAACACCCACGATCCGTATGGAATCGTTTGCGTCTCAACGATTACATCCTTCCCGATGGTACCGTTCTCGAGCGGCACGGCAAGACAATCTCCGCGTCCCAGTCGCGCGGCCTCGACTTCTACGATTCCAGAGCTCCATGCGAACAGTCGGTGGACAGGGGTCACTCGAAGCGTTCGTCCGGCCTTCGTTCTGATGCGGACGAGACAATCCGCAAATCCACGGTAGAGAACAGAAGCGAAACCTTCCTCGACCACGGTTCCGTTAAAAGTCAGGATAGGGAGCTGGTTGTCGAGGCGAATCCACGATTCCCGCTCACCGCGGATATGCTCACCTCGCGCACGGTCGTAAAGCTCGTCGATCCGCACGAGGTCGCCGCCCGGATTCATCACGAAAGTGTCAGGTGCGACACATTTGCCCGTCCCGAAGCCGCCCGGGATCGCGGCGGTCCCGCCCTTCGCGATCGGGAACAGGAAGTCGAGGACCCGCTGGCCTGTGACGAGCGGGATCGTGGGCATGAGTCGATCCTTCACCGGCCGAGCCTGGCGAACGGGCCAGGTCTGGTACATCTTGACCTGTTCCCCGTTGTCGAGCTGTGCGACGACCTCGTCGACCTTGAATGTGCCCTCGCGAATCTGTGCGACCTTCCCGCCGCGGAAGTTCGGGGGGACCATGATTCGATGTTGGACGTTCTTCGCCTCCTGGACCGTGCCCACGACCTCGCCCGGGCCCACCGCCTGACCCGGCTGGACTTTCGGTGCGAACGCCCATGATTTCTCTCGCGTGAGACCCGGTGACTTCACCCCGCGGAGGATGAAATCTCCCATCACCTTCTGGAGGACCGGGAGCGGCCGCTGGATGCCGTCGTAGATGCTCCCGAGGAGGCCCGGGCCCAACTCGACGACGAGCGGCCCTCCCGTGTCCACGACGGCTTCGCCGGGTCGGACGCCGCTCGTGTCCTCGTACACCTGGATGACCGTCTTCTCGCCCACGATCTGGATGACTTCCCCGAGGAGCTGCTCTTCACCGACGAATTGCACGTCGTACATACGCGGGCGGAGGCCCGTGGCCGTCACGACCGGTCCTGCCACTCGGAAGATCTCCCCCGCCGCCTTGCCGGCCGCCGCTTTCTCCTTTCCTTTCATCGCCATGTTGGTTTCCGCCCCCTCTCGTGTTCAATCACTTGTACAGGTCGACCCCGATCGCGCGCTTGATCTTTGCCCGGAGGTCTTCCTCTTCGCGTTTGCCGACCGCGATGACCACGGGACGGGGAGTCGTTTCGAGTCGCCGCCGCATCGTGTTGCTGAGAGCCGTCATGTCGTCCGCGCTGAGGATGAGGATCCCGACGTTCGGGTCTTCGAGGACCTTCGCGACCTGCGCCTCGACGGCGTCGCGCCCGACGCTGAACGTCTTCCGGACGCCCGCCAGCTTGAATCCCTGGACGAATTCGTCCCGGCCCACCGCGGCGAGTTCCATCCTACACCACCAGGAGGTCCCGAATCACGGCGGGGTCCATCGCGCTCTCCTTTCCCCGCGCGATGATCCGCAGGTTTTGGACCTCCCGTTCCTTGCGGACGACGTAGTCGAGAATCGGCAGGACGGACAGCGGGTGGACATGGGCGTACCGGCCCGCCTCTAGGAGGTGGAGCTTCTCGATCGACCGAACGAGCTGACCCACCCCGAGCGCCTGCAGGTCCCGGAGACGGGAAGAGAGGTCCTCCGTGAGCGTGTACTCCCGAAGCGCTGCGGTGAGTGCGTTGACGTCCATCTGCACCATTTCGGCCAGCTCGTCCGGTGGAATCTCTAGGCCACCCGGCATGAACGGGTCGTAGGGGAGTGTGGCCTTCGAGGCCCACAACCGGAGGAGGGTCTTGAGATTCACGATATCGACCTCGCGCCGGACGAACTCCCGCATGAGGCGGGTCCCTTCGGTCCGCTCCGGCACGACGAACAGGAGGTTCTGGTAGTAGAGTTGGGTCACGCGGTCCTCCCACTCGTTCCACCGCTCGACCTCGGACGCTTTCTTTCCGAGACCCGCGAGGGCCTGGGCGTAGATGGTCCCATCGAGGCGATCAAAGACTTCGTCCAAGGTTGGCAGCTCGACGAGTGCCTGCAGGAACGACTCCTTCATGCTTCCGGCGGCGACGAGATCCTCCAGGATTTCGGTCGAGGACGCGCCGAACGTCTTCCCCCGGACGATCGTCTTGATGTTCTGCACGTCGAACCGGTCTAAGTACCATCCAATCATCTGCCGGAGCTCGCCTTCGGAGAAGCCGATGATTTGCGTGAAAACGGCCGCGAGGTTCCGGCTCGTCGCAAGTTCGATCAGATCGACGCCGGAGGTCCTCGACGCGAGGGCGAGCACCTCCGACTTGTATGCGCCCTCGCCGATGACCCGCGCAATCTGGGGAATCTCCATCTGGAGCATCCGCTCGTACACATCCGGGGAGAGCAGGGCCGCCTTCTTGGCGCGGACGCGAGCTGTCACGTATGGATAGTTCCCGCTCTCAATCGGGAGGTAGCGCATCACCCGTCGCCAGTATTGCCCGAGGTAGGACGATGTTCCTGGGGTCATCGGCGCGGCCATAGCACCTCCGCGACCTCTCGAATCGAGTCCCGCCAGACGTCGGCGAGGAGCGTCTCGTAAAGAAGGTCGATCCGATGGGTTCCGTCGCCGCTCTCGATGACGATGCCGCCGACACAATCGATCGTCCCGCCGAAACTCGTGCCGACCGCGGCCCGCACGGCGTTGGCGTCTTTCTCGTTGCAGTAGACCTTCCCCGTCCGCCAGTCGGCGGCGTGCGCCTTGAGGAGCGATTGAAGGATGGCCGCTCCATCCTGGAGGACGGCCAGTTTCTCGAGGACCTTCGCGTAGACCTCGTCCAGCAGCTCCTTCTCCGCGGACAGCACGATTTTCTTGCTCTCCAGCTCGGCGCGCGCGAGGGCCTGGACCCGCAGGCGTTCCGCGGCTTGCCGGGCGTCCCGCTCTCGGACCTCGAGGAGCTTCGCTCCTTCGCCCCGGGCACTCTGCAGGATCCGATCGCGCTCCGCGAGCGCGGCGGAGCGGATTTCCTCTACCTCGGAGCGTCCTCGCCCGAGGACGTCCTCGACGACCGATTCGAGACCCATGCCGACCGCTTTAGGGAGCTGCGACCTTCGTGAGCAGCTGGAGGGCGATCACGAGCCCGAACACGACGATCGTCTCCGGGAGGGCCATCAAGACCAGGCCTCGCCCGAACAACTCGGGCTTCTCGGCCATCGCCCCGACGGTCGCCCCGCCGACGATCT
>WNGM01001495.1_pt1 | contig 18777 bp, 18 predicted proteins | sample 5400571 | NCBI WGS metagenome assembly WNGM01 (sample SAMN13153378, study PRJNA577476) | soil metagenome | isolation source: 100 cm soil or saprolite under Garry oak tree replicate 2 | place: USA:California | collected 2016-06-15 | reverse complement strand
CGCTCGGTGAGCGTTGGGAAGATCTCCTTTGACACACCGGGGTGTTGGGCTGCAAAGAAGTCCATCAGCCGGGTGGCGATGGCTGGACTGAAGATCGCCTCGCCGCTGCCCACGGCCTGGATTGCTCGTACTATCTCCTCTTCTTTTGCGTCCTTGAGGATATAGCCACGTGCCCCAGCGCGCAGCGCAGTAAACACGGACGCATCGTCCTCAAAGAGTGTGACAACCAGGATGCGGATGTGCGGGCTGGTATGCAGAATCTGGCGTGTTGCTTCAATGCCATTGATCCCTGGCATCTGCAGATCCATCAGAATCACATCGGGTTGCAGCATGGCCGCCAGTTCAATCACCTCCTGGCCAGTGGTTGCCTCCCCAACCACCTCCATATCCAATGTCGCATTCAGCAGTGTGCGCATGCCTTTGCGGAAGAGCGGATGATCGTCTGCGATCAGAATACGGAGGGAATCCATCAGCTTACTCCTTCGGGAAGGGAAGACGCACCAGGATGCGCGTGCCCAGGCCTGGCGTTGACTCAACCAGGCAGGACCCCCCTGCCTCTGCTGCTCGTTCGCGCATGGAGAGCAGTCCCACGCCAGCACCTGATTCGAGCCGGAACCCCACGCCATCATCGCTGATCTCCAGCTGGAATGCACCGGTGATGGCGAGACGGACCGTACAGGTGCGAGCATGTGCATGGCGGGCAACATTGGTCAACGCTTCCTGCACGATGCGATAGGCTGCTACCTCTACTGCTGCTGGCAAAGCGGGCAGGTGCTCGGGTGCTTCGACCGCCACGGGCAGACACCCATCAGACTCACTCTGCGTCACTGGCAGATCATACTGTGCGGCATACTGACGGATCGCCCCAACGAGGCCCAGTTCATCCAGCGTCGGTGGACGTAGGGCATAGACCAAGCGACGGATATCGGCGATGGCTGAACGAATCTCTGCCTGTAAATCAAGCATCTCAACGTCAGCCGAGGCTAGATCGTGTCGCATCAGCGTACGAATCGCTCCGGCTTGCAGGTGCAGCGCGGCCAGCGTTGCGCCAAGCCCATCATGCAGATCGCGCCGCAAGCGACGGCGTTCCTCTTCACGGGCAGTGACCAGGCGCTCACGCGAGCGTTGCAGGTCAGAGGTGAGACGCACTGCATGGGCCGCGACACCCGCTTGATGGGCGATATCTTCGAGTAACCTGCGGTCCGCGGCAGTGAACGCCTCTCCCGGGGCACGGGGAGAGAGCCTCAACTGACCAATGGTTTCTGTGTGGTAGACGAGTGGCAGGATGAGTGGATTGTCCTGGGGATGCCCATAGGAGGCGGTGAGAGAGAATTCGTCACCCTGTTTCAAGGCAATGGCTGCATAGGGTAACTTGAGTGCTTGAGCGACAGTCTCGACGATCGTGGGGAGGATAGCCTCGGGAGCAAGCGTGGTCTCCAGGCGGCTCGCCAGGCGCGAGAGCACGGCATACGGGTCATCGCGCTCGCCATACATTAAGCGATTGACGCCACGCTGCAGACGAGCACGCAGTGGTTGAAAGAGGACCGCGACCAGGCCAGTGGCAAGTAACGAAATGAGGAAATCCCCAAACATATGCAGCAGTGTACCCAGGATGCTCACCACGAGGACATATACTCCGACGACGATCGCTGTGAGGGTCCCATAGACCAACGTGCGATTGATGATGATGTCAATGTCCCACAGACGAGAGCGCAGTATGGCGAACCCAAACGAGAGCGGCAGGAAGAGCGGCAGGAAAGGGTAAACCATATTGCTAGCCAACGGATAGAGTGAACCGGGTGAAGATAGCACTGGGAACAGCAGATACGACACAGACACGAGAACATCGACCGTGGCCGGCACGGCGAGACCGAAGACCACCCATTTGGTCTGCTGGCGCTCCAGGGGGCTGGACACCCGCCGGTAGCGGTAGAGTTGGATGAGTACAACCGTCGCCGATTCGCCGAGAAACACGAGATAGATAAGCTCTGCAACCAGTGTATTCGGCATGAGAGGCGCAACGAAAGCCGTAGGGACGAGCCATGCAAGATATACGACTGAAGTCCAACGCATCCACTGAGGCACGAACTGCCCACTGGGAAACAGGAGGCAAACGAGCACGAACAAGCTAAGAGCGAGAAAGATCAGGCATTCGTTCGGCACCCGCCAGGGGGAGGGACTCACTGACACGGAATTTGTCGTGATGATCGGGCCAACCGTCACGAGCAGGAGCGCGACCAGCAGCGCCATGCGGTCGTCGGGTCTGCGCCAGATGATCAGCGTACTGACCACCAGACACACTACGACCGAGGCAAGCGTGAGCGCGACTATATACGCTGCGTAGTCGCCTGGAGACAGGCCCATCCCTTTGAGCGCCCCTACTTGCCCAGGAGAGAGTTGCTGGGACAAAGCGCAGGACAAGGCCATCCCGGCACAGGGAGTTTGCAGTTGTGCTATGTACACCGGGAGGCTGGCGAAGAAGATCGCCAGGGTGAGGACCACCAGGGTAATCCAAAGGCCTCGGGCGAGCAGGAGCCAGCGCCCGTGCAAGTGCGTATCGAGTGCTTGGGAACGCTTCCTGGTTTTCGCTGGCGCATCTTGAACGCTCATCTGTATGATCCTTGTGTGACGCTCTGGTTTGTGCTCCGCTATGCTTCTGTTGACTTCCATTATATGCCAGGTTCTCTTTTTCCGTCTATTGTTCCAGAGGCCGGGAGCACATTCCCATAGTCCTTTAACCTGCTGGGCCTTGAGTAGAACATGGGGAGCAATCTCCTCCCGCGCTCTATTGCCACCAGCATAGGCGGCAAAAGCCTCGGGAACAAGTGAGTTTTCACCCACAGGCCCAAAGGCGTTGCGGGAACCAGGAACCTGGCAGTTGCTCCAACCTTTTTTTGCTCCTGTGTGACTACTGGTCTGAAGCGCTGTTCGTACTGGGGAAACGCGAGCTTGTGATCGCCCAGCGCCACCTTCAGTTCTCCGGCCAAAATATAGGCTCCCATCATGGCCAGGGTCGACCCTTGCCCAGTCAGCAGTGCCGGGCAAGAGCCGGCGTCTCCCAGCAGCACAGTTCGTCCGTGGGACCACCGCTCCATGCGGACCTGGCTCACCGCATCAAAGTACAAGTCGGGGGCCGTTTGCATTTTCTCCAGGAGTCTAGGGACTTCCCAGCCTTCGCCGGCAAACACCTCAGCGAGCAGTTGCTTGTGCCGCTCCACATCATGGTAATCATAGCGTAACTTGGTGGGTTGCTTGAACAGGAAAAACGCGGCCAGTGTCTGGTTGCCTCGTGTACTGCGTACCGCAACCAGTTTTCCAGGAACCCCATACAACTGTATGGAGGCCTCGCCCAGTCCCAGATAGTTGTCGGTGGTGAAGACCCCAACCTGATAGCCGCAATAGCGCTCAAATTGCGCTTCGTCTCCAAACACCAGGGTGCGCACGATCGAATGCAACCCGTCGGCACCCACCAGCAGATCGAAGCGGCGGGAGCCGCCCCGCTCAAAAGTCACGTCGACGCCTGCCTCATCCTGTTTGAGCGCTTGGATGGAGTCCCCGAAGCAGTATTCCACCTCGTCCTTCGTGAGTTCGTAGAGCGTCCTGGCGAGATCGCCTCGCATGATCTCCACCACTTCCACGTCCAAGGCCTTGGGCACAGCTTGGATGTTGACTCGGCTGATGCGCTGATGGCGCTCGTTGACAAACGACATCTCCTCGATGGTCGTCTTCTCTTGTTGCAGGCGGGACCAGATCCCCATAAGCCTGGCCACCTGCACGGCCTCAAAGCGCACGTCAACCGGGTACCCGCCTTCTCGAAGTTGTGGCACACGCTCGATCACGGTCGGGGTGAACCCATAGCGCTTGAGCCAATACGCCAGGGTCGGCCCAGCAATACTCGCTCCCGAAATGAGAATGTTTTTGTTGGTGATGTTCATCATGGCTTTCACTCCTCTTAATTGCTCGTGCTACGCTCTCAAGATGATCACGGACCGCCAGCAGTATCTCTTTGTTCGCCATGCGCGTATGAGAACTTGATCTGGCAGCACTTGGCCATGTTTGCGGCTGGGTCTCTGGTTCAACACCATGCCAACGCCGATCACTTTGACGCAATTCGGTTGGTTGCATGAACGTGGTTGGTGGCGTACAAGAAAGGTGCTATGGGTTCTTGAGCTGGATCATGCCCACGCAGTTGTTGGCAGGGTCAATGAACCAGGCCATCCAGGCGAACCCGATATCGGCAATACCGTCCTGGGTCTTGAGTCCTGGAATGTCGTAGTCTTCGATCTTCACGCCGCGGTGGCGCAGTTCGCTGACCTCTGCCCGCACATCGGCGACGCGAAAGGAAGCTTGCGTCTGCTCGTCCCTGGTCCCCACGCTGCTCTTGGTGATCACTAACTGGCTGTCGCCCCCACATTGAAACGTTACCCCGCCCTCCGTCTCACTGAGCACCCGTAAGCCAAGTATGTCGGCATAGAAGTCTTTGGCAGCTGCCAGATCCATGGTTAGCAGCACCACGTCGATCGGATAATTGCTGAGCATCGCGTTCTCTCCTTCTCATTCCTAGTCAAACTGAGCCAAAGAGAGGAGATTGCCTTCGCTATCTTTAAACCAGGCTCCTTTGTTTGGCCCTATCGTCGCGATACTGTTGATGGTCTTCAGGGAGGTCACATCGTACTCTTCAAAGACGACCCCGCGAGCTTTGAGAGCGGCTACTTCGGACTCGACATCCTCCACCAGCCACATCGCCTGGGTGTGGGTCCCGCTGGCCTCACCTTGAGAGGTGAAGACAGAGAATCTGGTGTCTCTGCCACAGCGGTAGAAAAGACCTCCTGGTAATTCGCTCTCCGGGGTCAGCCCCAACTTTTCGGCGTAGAAACGTTTGGCACGTTCCAGATCAACTGCTGGTAGGGTTGGATAGATGGGATCATTGGCTAACATGTGCGATAGCTCCTTTCGTTTCCTCAATGCACTGTTCAGGATCTTTGACAATCAACTGGTGCTGCACAACAAGAGCGACAGCACGCCACCGAGTTCACTCATGGAGTCTCTTTCTCCTTTCAACGGAACCATTGATGATGGAAGACCTATCCTCTCATCGGTACACGACAAAAAACGTGCTTGGATCCCCAGAAAGGACGCGAGTACAAGCGAGCAGACCTGCGCTGCGTCCTGGACGGTTTGCGACTGCTCTACTTCTGTAGGATCGATTCCGCCGGCTGAGCCGTGGTGATCGGGTCGGCGTGGCGATGCACCACCTTCCAGACACCGTCTTCAGGTCGAAAGATCGTCGTCACCCGCAGATCGATTGGGACGATATCCTGCCTTCCGCCAAGCTTGGCCTTGGCTCGCTCTACCCACACAATGTAGGCAAGGTCAGGAGTGACGTACTTCGCGACGATCTCGAAGCCAGTGACCTCGCCCTCTCTTAGCTGCGATGCGGCACGCTCCATGGTCGCAGCAACCTGCTCCCATCCACGTACGGCAGGGCCAAGGGGGTTCGCGAGGGTGACGTCTTCCTGATGGGAGAACACCATCTTGTTGGGCTCAGGGTTCCCCTTCACGAACTCCCCGAGTGCTCGCTGATAGTGTGCAACTGCTTCGTCAAAATCGACCGTTCTCATGAGATATCCTCCTGTGCTTTCCTCTTCCTGAGTACAGCATACTATTTGGATGGACAATAACCATTAGCGAAAGTGCGGGATGTTGCGCCTACGTCGTCGATGCCTCGGCGGGCGGGCTCTGATCGATAGGTGGGTGGTCGCCATGGCGGTGGACGATCTTCCACTCGCCATTCTCGCGGCGGTAGATGTGCGTGACGCGCAGGGTATACGGCTCGACCGGGACGCCATCCATGGACACCGAGGTGTGTTCGAAGCCGACCGTATAGGCCAGGTTCCCACTGACGCCTGCGGCGACGAGCTCGAAGCGATACGCGGTGCAGTCGGAGAACCGAGACGCCATCCAGCGGAAGGCCCGGCTCACCTCGTCCCAGCCGCTCTTGCACGGCACCGCTGCCCCGAACACGGTCACCGGGTCCTGCGTTGACCACATCTCCAGGCGCGGGGTCACGTCGCCGTTGTGAAACGCTTCTTCTTCCTCGACCTGACGGGCGAGGGTCTTCGTGAGGAAATCGTCGAGTTCACTCATTGGGTCTCTTTCTCCTTTCAACGGAAGCACAGATGATGGAAGGCATATCCTCTCATCGGTAAACAACGTGAGGTGAGGAGGCGGACGGAGGATCACATGCCTCATTAAGGTGCCTCTTCTGCAACTACTATACCTGAGGATATTTCCCAGGCGGTAGGGAATGGGTTCCTAATTTTTGGGAAATGCTTCCTGGGAAGACTCTGCTGGCGAATGATAGTAGGAATGCACAAGGACGAGAGAGCAAGGCAACCGCTGCAGTGCGACCACAAGGGTCGCCCCTACTATGGACGAGCCTGGGTGCTGACGATTGCGGGAATCGCGTAGTTGTCGCATTCGCCAGCAGAGTCTGGGAATGGCGGGTGAAGAGAAATGGGAAGAGATGGATGATGAGCACAAGGTGAGCTGTTTCTCATCAGGAAGCAAGCTTTTGTGTGAGGAGCATAGGGCATGTTTTACCTACATGTATGGCCTCATATCCCTTCACTTCAAGCAAGGCTGAATTATACCTTTTGTCTTTAGTTATCTGGCACATGGTATCTTTTCGGACAAAAACTAACGACAGGCCTGTAGTAAGTACGGCATGTCATCATGATGACATGCCGTAGCGGCACTTATAAGCTCATCATTTCCATATTGACGATACTGACGGTCAATACCGTCAGTTATATGGACCAAAGCTCTTTGAGCACGCCAGCCACTCACGGGAAACCTAGCCAAATGAGACTTGACTCTGGATGGTGTTTGCAAGACCTGGGCCAGTGGTGACTCATGAGGCCCTCCCCTCGTGCTCTCTTCCAGATCAGGCACGAGGGGATTGACTGATAGGCACCATGAGCGCTCGAGACGGTCACTGCAACTTTTTCAACGTGCCTCTGTGGCAGATGAATGCCCCACCACGTTCAGTGATGTTGGTATAAACGATGCCATTTTCGAAATCCTCGACGTGGACCACCGTCGTCTTGTCCGCTTCCTGCCAACAGATCATGAAGACACTTGGCCGGATAGGCGTGATCACAATCTGGACAGTCTCAGAGGTCCCAGCGAAGGGACCCTCAGCGTTGGTGAGGATCATGACTGCCTCAGATTCGAAGCGGAGGTGGTGGACCCAACTCCCGAAATTGGCTTCATACACGTGGCCGACAGCTGGAAAGTGGATAGTGGACATGGGCTCCTCCTTTCCCGGCGCTTGTATCGCTGTTTGGGCATGGATACCCCTTCTCTCGCACGAGGTGTCTACACATGATTACTCTCCCCCTACACACCATCTTAAGGCTTTTAGGGAACGAGAGCAAGGTTCATTTGTTCCCGACGATTGTATTCCAGGAGATGCTGCCCACCAGAGTCACGTCTCATTTGGCTAGGTTTCCTCACGGGAGGGACTACGGATAGTAGGCTCGCTGCGGGTCCACAAAAAGAATGACCGCCTCACTTGCTTCCCACGCGGCACGCACGCCCAGGGTGGCCCGAATCTTGCGTAACTTCTTGGCAACCAGCTCCGGGAATGCGTTGCAGCGCGCTTCCAACTTCGTCGCCAGTTGCTCCTCGCCGGCTAGCGGAGCCAGGCGCTCCAGCGCCAGCGTCTCTAAATACTCGCTCCGGTTGTCCGTCGCGGCGTCGAGCAGTTCAATCGTGTGCAGGTCGAACGTGACCTCAAAGCCTTTGCGCAGTGCTGCGTTCGCGCTGCCCTTCCGGGGGCGACCCCGCCCTCGCTTTGCCTGTGGCAGCTCCACCTGGTCCGGAGCTGCTGGGGCTATCGGCTCTTCTCGCGTTGATTTCTGTCCAGCTGCTACGATGGCCACCGGTATCTCACTCTCCTGTTCTGCTTCGTCGGCCACAACCAGATCATGCGCGTAGTCCTCCAGCTCGTCACCTGGCAGCCGCAAGCAGGAGAACGGTGCGCCGATAAAGGTCAACTGCTGAATAGCCCGCGTGATGGCGACGTACATCAGGTTGTCTTCCTGGATTTTCTGCTTGTCGCTCTTGGCGAGCGGGTGGGGGAACAGGTCCGTATCGATAATATAGACGCGCTCAAATTCCAGGCCCTTGCTCCGGTGCGCCGTCATAAACTGGATCATATTGCCTGTCTCATCTTCCGTGAACAGGCCCCGGATGTATCGCTTGAAATCTTCGGCAGTGCGGCTGAACTCGCACTTCGGGTCATTCACGCAGCGCTCGCCGGGATCGACGCACCTGGCGATGTAGGCCGCGTAAAAGGCGCGCGCCGTTTCTACCTTGTCCCTGAGTTCATCGATGGCCAGCTCCACGTCTTTCTTGCGCGTGTCCTCGATAATCTGCTGCTGCTTGATGCGGTAGGCCTCCAGCAGGTCCAGGAAGTTGGATAAATCGTCGTGCAGCAGGCGCTTCCCGCCCTTCGCTATCCTCATCTCCTCAATGCGCGTCACGATGACCGCGATGGTATCGCCAATCTTCTTTCCCAAGACCATAGCGCGCTGGCCAGTCTTGAGGACCTTGAGGCAGTCGCGCACCAGCACCGCAGTCGTTCTCGCAATGACCGCATCACGCTTCCGAAGCCTCTTCAGGTACTCCTCAGCCTCCACGACTTGCACTTCCCCCTCGTGCGCTCCGGGGCCGGGATAATCTCGCCGCCCAACTGGTTCGCCAAGTCAATAATCCGGGTTCCACACCGGTAGGCTCTGCGTTAAGAAAGGAGCCTCGTAGCCGCAAAGTAGATAAGTGCGGCACAGTTTTGTCGCGCGTGATGCCTCTAGGCGAGCTTGGTGAGTGACAAAGGAATACGTTGCGTGAGATCCAGCGTGAATCGCCCGTAGGGATTGACATGTTGATAGAAGAGCGGCGTCAATCCGCGCCAGTCTTCCTGTTTCATGGCAGCTTTCCATTTTCCCTCAGCAAGCACCTCTTGCAGCATCAGGGTATTGACGAGGGCGAGGCTGACCTGGATCAAATGCAGAGATAAGAGGGCAATTTCTTGATCCTCGGGCCGATTCGAGAGGAGTTCGCCCCCTTTTCCATGGAAGATAAAGCCATTCACACTGTTCCATTGCTCGATGACATTGAGCGCTTCCTGGATTTCCTGCCTGAGTCGTCGATCGCTGAGATACTCACACAGGAAGAGGGTCTTCATCACCCTTCCGAGCTCACCGAGGGCCTGGTACGTCGGATGTTGCACATTACTGCGCGTAAACCGCTGCAGAATCGCATCCGCATCAGCGGTTCCGATGCGCAGAGCTGTGGCATACTTGATCATCTGATCGTATTGCTGGCGAATCAACTCCCAATTGATAGGTTTTCCCAAGACCTCCTTGAGATGGGGATACTGCTCTTGATCACCAGCCGCTGAGACCGCCAACCGCTGAGAGTGGATGGGTTTGAGACGAGGAAGAAGCCGGAATCCCAACAAATGGCTAAAAGCAAACCCAATCTCACTTTGACCGTGAGAATCGGTCATTTGCTGCTTGATCTGCATGTCAGCACAATGGCGCAGCACCCCTTCCAACATCGCCGCCACGCGCGGCGGGAGGTACAGGATTTTAACTGCGAATAAATGCACACCGAGCGACGTTCCACATGCCAGTAGACGAGCACGCCAGGGCCGCGATAGCGGGCATGCCACTGGGTCAGCAAATTCTGATCGACGGCGTGGAACTTCTTGGAGTCGGAGGCACACGTCGAGGTTGTCTCTCCCCAAATGGCTTCTTGTCGCGCATGCAACAGCGCATTGACGACCTGTGTAATCGCGGCTCGCATGTGATCTTTGTGCAGATAGCGTCGACGGGTGTAGCGTAACTGCTCCGCATCGATGTTGGGGTCAACACCCGCCAGCCGCTTGAGGCCAATATTGGTCCCCATGCCATAAATGCAGAGGAGCAAGCGCTTTTGCAGGAGTTCGGGGTCGAGCGCCTCACGGCTGCCAGTCGACTGGAAACAGTCGAGACAGCCTGTGAGCAAGGCGGATTCCTTGAACATGTCCAGGAGATCGGTCATCCCCCAGCGGCGGATGATCTCTGTTTTCATGCGCGGGAGCTGCTTTGGCTCGGGTTGCGCTGGAAGTGGGGAGAGCGTAATCCAGCCTTTCCCGCGTTTTGTGCCGATGACCACATCGTTGGGCTTTTTTACCATGAAGCGTTCAAACGAGGCGAGTGCCGTGGTCAATTGGGTTTGTAACGAAGCCACAAACTCGTCAGCCGAGAGGGGTTGGTTGAGATCGGCGTAATAGGTTGCCCGATACTGGTCAAAATCACGCGGAAGATCGTCTTCCGGATTGCGAAAGTGGGCAGCCCCCGCCACCCAAATCTCTTTGCTGCGCACTCGTTCACGTAAGGTCTGCAACACGCCCAACTCGTAGGTCAACCGGTTGACCCGCTCCTCTCCCGCGCTATCTTTTTCCGTCACGATGTCCTCCCATGCAGAGGGGATGACTCCCTCAAGAGGAGGGCTGCTCTCGAGAGGATACCAGGCCAACCGACTGTCGACATACTCACGCACCACCGCCAGTGCCTGGATCACCGGTTGATAGGCCGTGTTGTTGGAACGAAAATCGAGCACGTCCAGCAGAGCTGGGAGGATCTGGCGATAGTGGTTGCGGTAGGAGGAACGCATCACCACTTGTACTTGTCTTCGGTAGGCACCCCCTTGTGCTTTGTACTCGGCGACCAGATCGCGTAAGGTCTGCTCGTTCGCGACGGGAAAGACCACCTCGCGGACGGGCTCATCCGGGTGTTCCAGTGCAGCATCGGCGATACGATACAGGAGACGCGCTTTCCCGGCCACGCGCTTGAGATCGTTGAGATAGACGGCTTCGACACGACGTTCCGCCCGTGTGCCAATGCGATGCACAATCTGGATCAAGAGCGTGACCAAGGCATCCGTCACTTCCTGGGTGCGCTGAAACACGAGAGCTGCCAATAAGGTCAGGCGAATGGCGTGGGGATGCCCACGAATATGCGAAGGAGATTCGGCGGCAATGCGTCGTCGCAAGCGTTCGACTAGCTTGGGTGTATATCCCTCAAACAGGTCGGGCGGCAATCTGATGGCACGCAGCGATTGCAATTTGGCGATCTCGCTCATGGCACTCTCCACAACAACCGGACCAGGGTCGCGGCGCATCAGGCTGAGCGGTAATTCCTCCTCTTCTTCCGCATCTGGCTCTGCGATGAGAAGGGCATCCAGTCGCTTTTGCATATCAGCAGAGAGGCGTGTCACGATGACGGTATAGATCTGCGCTTCGTATGCCACGAGTCCCGTGTCAATCAGGGCGGCGATGTCATCTGGCGCTTCGATCGCACGGGTTCGACATTCGGCACGAATCAGATCGCGTAGACGATCAGGATGGTGTTCATAATGGAAGATTTCGGTGCAGAGCCAGTCAAGCAGCGCTTCTTCATCGGTGCGACGGAACTCTCGTATCCTGGTCATCTCACGGATCTGCGCCCGATGAGCTTCGATGGTCCGCCCTTCCCAGTCATACTGGGCAAAGAGAGCGGCATCAACACCGACCTGGACCGCGAGAAATCGCACCACCTCGGGGGCCACCTCAACCCTCGAACGGGGAAAACGGCCCTCATACTGCAAACACTTGAGTAAGACGGCAAACCCAAGTCGAGTCGCTCCAGATTTGTTGCCGACTGCAGTCAACTCATCTGGCAGAAGCGTAAAGTGTTCCAGTAACTCATCTGCTGTCCAGGTACGCTTCATGGTTCATCCGTCCCTTTTGTTGTGTTTGCCACTCCAGGCAGCTTCTCATCGCAGATACACAACTTTTTCGCGACATCTTCTCTCAAGAGGACTTCACGCTTTCTCATCTGTATCCAGTCGAGTGTAGCAAAGGAAGAGGCCTGACGACAAGAGAGATAGCCTAATCGCCCTATCATTTTGCTCATTTCCATACGACCCCCCACACGTCCGCGGGTGAGCCAATACCTGAGCCTCTCTTCTTCCTCCTTCTCTGAGGTCGAGTGAGTAGCGAACAGTCAAGTGGATGAGAGGATTCAATTTCACTCTTCTTGCTCAGTCAAGGAACGACATGGTACAATAGCAACCAAAGTATGCATGGAGTGCCGGGAAGACTGGTCGGCAGGTCCCGGCTCTTTGTTGCGCGCGAATCGGGACTTCTTGGGGGCAATGTCGCTCGTCTCAGATGCAATGAAGCGGGAGACCTATCACAAGGAGGACCCATGTCCAATCGTCACGTTCCCCTCGCACTCGCTCAAGTAGCTCCGACAGAGGAAATAGGGCACCACCTTCCCACCCTCGGCCCGGTTGGGCGACTGGTGCTGCTCATCGCGTTTGCGTTTACGGTGATGGCCGATCCCATTTCGTCGGTGGCCTATGCTATTGAAGCCGCGCTGCGTGCTCTGGGCGGCAATCTGGCCCTGCTCTTGCCGACCATGGCACTGGTCATCGTGGTGATCGGTATCGTGACCCTGAACTACCACCAGCTCGTGGCGCGTTTCCCGGATGGAGGTGGCTCGGCGGCCGCGACCGGAGCCGCCTTTGGGGAAGCCTGGGCCTTCCTGCCCATTGGCGCCCTGGTGGTCGATTTTGTCCTCACCATCGCGATTAGCGTGGCGGCAGGCGCCTCCGCCATCGTGGCCTATTTCCCTGAGCTCGCTCCCCTGCGTGTGGTGGCGGCGCTTGGCCTGCTCGTCCTCGTTGGCGGACTCACCTGGTTTGGGCATGGCGGGCGCACGGTCTTTGCGGTCCTGACGCTGGCCTTCGTGGGCACCGGGATCGCCCTGCTGGTGAGCGGAGTCCTTCCCACGCCCCATGGAGGAGCCACCGGACTGACGCTGCAGGGACACACCACCAGCGGGTGGGCATCGGTGCTGGCCGTCGCCCTGGCGTTTCCGGTGGCGATGGCGCTGGCCACCGGGGTCGAAGCGCCCTCCTCGGCCATCGCGCAACTGGGACAACTCGATCAGCGAGGACGGAAGCTCTTCGGACAGGTGACACTCTGGCTCACCCTGCTTATTGTCGGCGGACTGACGCTGGGCCTCACGGCGCTGGCAGTGCGGCTGGGCGTCGGCATCCCCCCGCGCAACAGCACGCAGATCGCCGAGGTGGCGCGCGTGGCCGGGTCGCCGCTGCTCTTCGCCCTCTTTCAGCTCACCACGACGCTGCTGCTGCTGTCGGCGGCCAGTTCCTCCTTCCAGGCGGGCCCGGGCCTGCTCAAGGCCCTGGCGAGGCATCCTGGCACAGCGAATCAGGGACCAACCGGCATGCTCCCGGTGTGGATGGGGCGCACCAATCGCCACTACACGCCCTATTGGGGTGTGCTGCTCTACCTGCTCATCGCGGCGGCGGTGGTCGTCGCGGTGGATGCCCAGGACCAGGAGTTGGTGCTCTTCTACGCCGTCGCCGTCTTCGTGAGCTTCCTGCTGGGCCTGCTGTCCATGGTGCAGTTCGCGCGCAGGGAGCGCCGACCGCTCTCGCTGGCGGTGAATCTGCTCGGCACCCTGGTCGTGAGCGTGACCCTGGTGATGAACCTGCTGCGGGGATGGCCGCTGCTCTCCCTGGTCGCGGCCGGCGTCGTGGCGGGTGCCCTGTGGATGCTGTGGGTGCGAGCGGGCCGACCGCGCGGCATCTCGATGGCGGTGCAGCAGGCGGAAGCGGGAGATGAGGAAGCGCTTCTCCTCTCCGAACTCCAAGACGAGACAGACCACGATGAGGGGGCTTTAGGGAGCGAACAGATCCAGCAGGACCAGGCCAGTGGCACACACGCCAGCCAGGCCGGTCAGCAGGAGCAACGAGAGGCGTCTCCTCGAGGTGAGCGCGAGGCGTGATGGCGCGAGTGGAGGGAAGGTGAGAGTGTACAGACAGCCCATGAGGAGAGCCCCAACCAGGGGAAGCACGAGCTGGAGAGAGGCACCGCTGCGTGGGGCGCGTCCCGCGAGCAGGAACATACTGACGATGGTTCCCAGGAGCACCAGGACCATCCCGCCCACTCCCAGGAGCGCGCGGCCCTGATGGGAGGGGAGCTGCCACACGGACAACGTGAGCAGCACGAGGGCGAGACTGGCGAGCCCCAGGACAAGCCAGGTCATGACCGTGGTGAAGGATGTGACGGCCTCCTGCATACGTCTGGTCTCCGATCTCGAAAGAAGCAAGCCAGGAACCACCCATTCGGTTCCATGCCTAGTATGACACATAAGAACAAGGAGCGCCATACCGATGACGGCAACGATTACTCTCGTGCTGGCTCTGCTCGCGGCGACCGTGGTCTGTTCCAGCCTAGCCACGCGCCTGCGCGTGCCCTACGCGATTGTGCTCGTCCTGGCTGGGGCGCTGCTGAGTCTGCTGCCAGGACTGCCCGCTGTGGAGCTGAACCCGGACCTCATCTTGTTCCTCTTCCTGCCGCCGCTGGTCTATTCCTCGGCCTGGCAGATTTCCTGGCGGGAGTTTCGGGCGAGTCTGCGCCCGATCCTGCTGCTATCCATCGGCCTGGTACTCTTCACGACGGCGGGTGTGGCGGTCGTGGCCCACGTCCTGCTCGGCCTTTCCTGGCCCATCGCCTTTGTGCTGGGAGCGGTGCTCTCGCCAACCGATGCCGTGGCTGCCAGCGCCATTGCGAAGCGCATGGGGCTTCCACAGCGCCTGGTAACGGTGCTGGAAGGCGAGAGCATGGTCAATGACGCCACGGGCCTGGTCGTCTACACCTTTGCGGTGGCCGCGCTCGTTTCGGGCAGCTTCCAGCCGGGAGCCGCTTCCTTGCAGTTTGTAGTGGTCAGCCTGGGAGGACTCGTGGTCGGGCTGGTGATCGGTTGGCCGCTGGCCTGGCTGCATCGCCACCTCGACGACGCGCCTATCGAAATCACCATCACGCTGCTCACTCCGTTCGCCGCCTATCTGCTGGCCGAAGAGGTGCGGGTCTCGGGCGTGCTGGCGGTGCTGTCGGCAGGGCTCTACTTGAGTCGGCACTCCTCGCGCTTCTTCTCCTCCACGACCCGGCTCGAGGCCAATGCCGTGTGGAATGTGCTCGTCTTCGTGCTCAATGGTTTGCTGTTTCTGCTCATTGGGCTGCAACTGCATCAGCTGCTGGGCACCGTGGGAGATCAGTCGCTCGCTACGGTGATCGGAGAAGCCCTGCTCATCAGTCTGGCGGTGATCCTCGTGCGCCTGGTCTGGGTTTTTCCAGCGGCCTATCTTCCTCGGTGGCTGTTTCCTCGTCTGCGTGCCCGCGATCCCTATCCCGGCTGGCGCAACGGGCTAGTCGTCGCCTGGACCGGATTACGCGGCGGCATCTCGCTGGCGGCGGCACTGGCCCTCCCCCTGTCAATCCAGGCAGGTCAGCTCTTTCCAGAACGAGACCTCCTCATCGCCTTCACCTTCGGCGTCATCCTGGTCACGCTGGTCGGTCAGGGGCTCAGTCTCATCCCGCTCATCCGTTGGCTTGGGATCACGTCCGATGGAACACATGAGCAGGAACGAGAGCACGCCCGGAAGACAGCGGCCCAGGCAGCAGTCACCCGACTCCAGGAGTTGGCCGGGCAGGAGTGGGTTCCAGAGACGCTGTTGATGGACCTGCGTGCGCGCTACGAGGAGAAGGCCAGGCATGCAGCCGAGCACCTCGACGGAAACCTGCCGCCGCATGAAGCGGAGATAGCTTCCCATCGGCGGCTCCATCGCGAGATCATTCAGGCCGAACGTGTCGCCGTCATCGGGCTGCGAGACCGGGGCAAGATCGATGATGAGGTGCTGCGCGAGATGGAGCGCGAATTGGACCTGGAGGACCAGCGCTTTCGGGCCGAGGAATGAGGGCGCCAACCCATGAGTGACAACCACTTCGCCCCTGCTCACACACCCGTGCATAGCACGGATGAAATGCTTCGCCCGGTGATGTGTGGGGTCATCATGCGAGGTGAACTCGAAGAAGCGTCCTGGAAACAGGTCATCCGCTCCTTTGTGATCCGACCGCCAATCCCTAGAAATTTACTCTCGTCTTTCTCTCTCGCCTCTCGGAAGTAGGTTTACGAACAAACGATGCGCACCTTTCCTGTGGAGTCAACTTGCAGCGGCGTCATCTCGGTGGATTTTCGCCTCTTCATGGTTGGGGAAAAGAGGGAAGGAGAACTTTCTCTTGACAATCTCATACGAGTGATGGTATGCTTTGATTGAATTGTCATTCACTTATATGAACTTGAATTCAAAGAGGATCACGGATCATCTCTATGACAAAACATCCCGATCCCATTCAGACTATGCTTGTTGCCGCACGTCGCACTCAGATTCTGGATGCGGCGATCACCGTTTTTTCTGAGAAAGGTTTTCACCGGGCCACGATCAAAGAGATTGCGCGGGTGGCAGGGATAGCAGACGGCACGATCTATACCTACTTTGCGAGTAAAGATGAGGTGTTGCTTGCTGTCCTGGATCGTCTGAACGAAACAACCGAACGCAGACAGCAGTTTGTGCTGGGAGATGAGCAAGACCTCAAGGCTTTCTTCCGTGCCTATCTCCAGCAACGCATGGCATTGCTTTGGCCCACTGCCGAAGTGTTTCGAGCGGTGCTCCCAGAGTTGCTCGTCAATGGGGCATTGCGCAGGCAGTATTATGAGCAGGTGCTCGCGCCAACCATTGCCGTTGGTGAGCAGTTTTTTCAGGCACAGAACGAACAGCTCCAGATCAATATCCCACTGACGGTGCGAGCCATTGCTGGTACCCTGCTTGGTCTGCTTGTGCTGCAACTGTTGGGGGACGAGGTGGTGGCTTCGCAGTGGGAGGCGTTGCCTGATGTGTTGACCGCGCTGTTTTTCGACAAGGTTGTGTAGTTCTCGATGAGATGGAGACTGCTCTTTTGCGAGAGCACTGTTTTGAGGCCGAGGAAAGAAGCCATGACTATCACACATCATGCGAGAGGAGAGCTGCTGGGAAAGGCACTCATCATGTTTGTGGGCCTGCTCCTGGTGAGCTTGTTGATCATTTTTGCCATCGAGCCATCGATCTATACCACGACCCTCTGGCCCGGGTGGGTGCCTGCCGAGCGTTACCCCTGGCCTGTGCTCCTGTTTTTGGGTGCCTTGATCGCCTTTCTCAGCATGCTGATGTATGGGGTGCTCCACCATTGGCGCTGGCTCTTCTGGCTGATTCTCATTGCCTTTACTGGCTCAGTCATTCAGATCCCAGTTGAAGGGTTGCAGCTCCTTGGCGTTTTCCCCAATCCCTATCCTGTCTGGTATAGCCTGTTTCGAGGGGGAGCCGGGTTCATTGAACTGGGTTTTGCTTTCTGGATGATCCAGACCTATCGGCATCAAGGTGTCTGGGCAATGGGGAGGAAAAAAGCAGAACAAGTGAGTCATCTTGCACGAACGAAACTGGGATTGATTGAGTATCGGAGTGTGGGGCAAGGTCCTGCGGTGCTGGTCTTGAACGGCGGACATACCAACTGCCATTCACCGCTGGGGCATGAGGCTTTCTTTCTGGCTCAGGGCTATCAATTGATTGTTCCATCAAGACCCGGTTACGGCAGGACCCCTTCATCCACAGGAAAGAGTGCCGAAGCCTTTGCTGATGCACTGGTGAGTTTGCTTGATCTCCTCCAACTGGATCAAGTTATCGTGGTAGGGATTTCAGCAGGTGGACCAACCGCCTTGCAACTGGCTGGCCGCCATCCCGAACGAGTCAGCAAGGTGATTTTGCAGAACGCTGCAACAGATGGCAGATATGCCAGTGGAATGATACGTTTCCTGACCTATCTGTTCTTCAATCCAGTGCTGGAAGGAATGGTCTGGGCAGCTTTCCGAAGGTTTGGACGTGTTGCACCTCAGGCTGCGCTCAAAAGTCTGATGTGGGGTCTCACCTGTCTGCCAATCGATCAGGTGCTCTCTGCGATGAGTCCTGATCAGCAGCAAGCAGCCCTTGCCTTTTTGCAAGCTTCACGTTCGGGATCAGGATTTCTCCATGACATCCATCATCAGTGTGGAGATCTGGGCCGGGTGAGAGCTCCTGTCTTAGTCATTACCAGCAAATACGATGGTCTGGTCTCTGCATCACATGCTGTCTATGTAGAGAAGCATATTCCTCAGGCTCAACTCTTCATTTCTGAGGCTGAGAGTCATCTGATGTGGTTTAGCATCCATAATCATGAGATCCAGGCCAGAATGCAAGTCTTCTTGCACTCCTGAGCTGTCAATCCAAACTTTATTCTGTTGAAAATCACACCATTCTCCTGGTGGGTCAGCTCTCTCATCTGTGGTCCCACCAGGAGAATGGTGATAAAAGATGATTTTGGACGGACGAGGGAGTGATACATTATGACGAAGAAACGCCCTGCCATAGGAACCACACCCGTGAAATCAAGAGTGCCAGTTGACGTGACCGACGCCACGTTCAAAGCCAATCCGTTTCCGTTTTACGCACAACTCCGCGCCGCTTCCCCTGTTTTGCTGGTGAAGCTCCCTACCAAACAGCACGCCTGGCTCATTACACGCTATGACGATGTCCTCACTGTCTTGAAAGACGAACGTTTTGCAAAGGACCGTCAGAATGCTATGACACCTGAGCAATTGAAAAAGTTACCCTGGATCCCGCCCATGTTCAAGCCGCTTGAGCACAATATGCTTGATCTGGACAGTCCAAACCATACCAGACTGCGAGCACTCGTCCACAAAGCATTCACGCCACGTCTGATCGAACAGATGCGGGGCCAGATCCAAG
>WNGM01006462.1_pt1 | contig 18778 bp, 16 predicted proteins | sample 5400571 | NCBI WGS metagenome assembly WNGM01 (sample SAMN13153378, study PRJNA577476) | soil metagenome | isolation source: 100 cm soil or saprolite under Garry oak tree replicate 2 | place: USA:California | collected 2016-06-15 | reverse complement strand
CGTGACGATGGGGGGCAGCAGGTGGTGGCAGTGCTGCACCGCGTGGTCCGTCGGCGAGCCCGGGGGGTTGTCGGAGCCGGGGCCGATGAAGCCAAGGCGCCCCTGGGAATCGAAGCTGGGGTCGGGCCAGCCCGTTATCCCGTGGGAGCGCATGCACCGGGCGAACTCCCGCATGGCGCGCAGCACCCGCGGGATATCGGATCGGGGATACCAGGCGCCCACGCCGGGCGGGAGCAGGTGATGACAGGCGCTGAGGGCGGAGTTGAACCGGGAACTGCTGACCCTGTATACCGGCTGCCCGTGAGGAGCAGGGAGCTTGATCTCGGTCTGGCCTGGTTCGGGGTCGGGGAACAGCGGCACGCCGTGCGAGCGCATGCACCGGGAGAAGACGACCAGCCGTGCCGATGTCGCGCTGCTCGACGACCCTCCCACAGGCGATGCGCCGCCCGAACCAGCCGGTGATCCGCCGCCGCCGCACGCCGCCGCCAGCAGCGCCAGGGCGGCCGTGGCGATGACGGCGACCGCGGTACGCGCCGCCGGCGGCCCTGCCCGCCGTGGCCAGCGCGGGACGTGGATGCTGTGGTTCATCACGCCCTCCTTCGGGGCTGGGCCTGGCCGCACCGGGCTGCCGGCGCGCACCCGGACTAGCTGGTTTCGCGTTCATGGCCTGCTCCGTCCGGAGCGGCGCCGCGGCCCTCCCCGGTCTAGCAGGCAGCCGATGACACCAGCCGGACAGTGATTGTTAGGCCGATGACATCCGCGGGCGCAGAATGTGCACGTGCGGGGCCGCGTCGGAGCAGCGGATGCTATGCGGCGGCAGCGTGCACGGGGTCACCCGAACGACTCCGGGGCGTTCCCTCCCGCCAGGCGCTCGCATTCGTCCAGCTTCGCCTCGAACCGGGGCGTATGTGACGCAGCGTCGGAAATCCCGGCTGCAGTGATATTGAAAACGGGCCCGCTGGCACCATCGTCGGTGGGGTCGGGGAAGGTCGGCCACCCGTGGGAGCGCATGCACCGGGCGAGCTTCCGGTCGGCGGCCAGCATCTGCTGTACCAGGGCCGGCGGGCAGTCGCGGGTCAGCATGCAGTCTTGTGGCGACCCGCCTGTCGGGTACAGGTGCCGGCAGGCTTGCTGGGCCGCCTGGAGCTGGGTGCTGCTGACGCCGAGTTGCTGCGGGTCGGCCTTGGGGACCTGTCCGCTGCTGTCGGGGTCGGGGAAGGTCGGTACGCCGTGGGAGCGGATGCAGGCCGAGTAGGCGACCGCTGACGGGGAGGTCGCTGACCAGCCGGCGTGCGGTGAGCCGCTGGACCCCGCCGGCGACGGGCTGCTGCCGCTGCATGCCGCCGTCAGCAGCGCCAGGCCGGCGGCGGCGGCGGTGATGATAATGATGATGGCGGCCGCGGTTCGCCCTGGCCGCGGTCGTGCCGGCCGTGGCCGGCGGATGACGCGGGTGCTGTGGCTCATCATGGTTTCCTCGAGGGCCGGGTGATCGTCGGGGTGGTGCGGTTCGCGGGGCGGTGCCGGGACGGTGGGCGGGGACCGGGGCTGCCGGTCCTGGGTTCAGCGGCCGGGCCTGCGGGCAGGTCACAGGGTCCATAGGGCCTGGGTGGGGGACAGGCGGGCGGCGCGGATCGCGGGCAGCAGCCCGGCGAGGGCGCCGATGGCCAGGGCGGCGGCGATGCCGCCGGCCCAGGCCTGCGGGGGGATGACGACAGCCCAGCCCTTGTGGCGGGCGTAGATGGCGGTGGCTGCGGCACCGGCGGCGACCCCGGCGCTGCCGCCGGCCAGCGCGAGCAGGATGGCCTCGGACAGGAACTGGATGCGGATGTGGCCTTTGGTGGCGCCCAGCGCCCGGCGCAGCCCGATCTCGGACCGGCGTTCGAGGACGGAGATGACCATGATGTTGGCCACCCCGATCGCGCCGACCAGCAGCGCGACCGCGCCCAGGCCGAGGAACAAGGTATTGAACGCGGCCTTGGCCTTGGCCTGGGCGGTGAGCGCGTCCGAGGGCTGGGAGACGCTGACCTGGCTGGGGTTTGCCGGGTTGGCCTGGTAGCCGAGCAGGCTGTCGACTCTGGTGGTGGCCGCAAGGGTGCCGGCGGTGCGGACGTAGATGGTGGACGGATGCCCGTCGAAGCCCAGGTACTTGCGGGCGGCCGGGAACCCGATCAGCACGGAAGAGTCGATCTCCGGCGCCAGCACCGCCGGGTTGAGGATGCCTGTGACGGAAAACCACTGGCCCCATGGGGACGCTCCGACCACGATCCGTTCCCCGGGCACGATCCGGTCGATGCCCAGCAGCCGAGCGGTCTCGGCGCCGAGCACCGCGACCGGCTCGCGGGCGGACGCGGCGTCGAGGAACCGGCCCTGTGCGAGGCTGGTGTCGGCCACCGCGGGCAGGCCCAGGCTGGCGGCCTGCACGCTGAGCGCGTTGGTCTCGATCGCGGGGATGAGCGGGGACTTGTAGGCGTAGACGCCGCTGACCAGCCCGGCGTCTTGCACCGCAGTGACCCCGGGCAGCCGGGCGATCATCCCGGGGGCGGGCTTGGGCAGTTCGGCGGTCCCGCCGGTGAGGCTCTGCCCGTTTCGCACCGTGAGCAGGTTGGTGCCCAGGGCGGCGATCTCGGCGTTCAGCCCCGCCGCCGACGACTGGGACAGCCCGAGCACTGCGACGATCGCGGCCACCCCGATCGCGATGCCCAGCGCCGACAGGGCCGCCCGCAGTGTGCGGGCCGCCAGCCCGGCCGCGGCCAGCCGGGCCAGGTCCGCCAGCCGCAGCCGCGCCGGGCCGGCGCGGCCAGCGGCATCCTGCGGGCGCCCGCAGCGCCGGGTGTCGACGTGGTCACCGGGGTCCCTCCTGCCCGGGACGCGGGCGGGCCAGCCGCACGCCCGTGTCGCCGCCGCCGGCCCTGCCGGTGTCGGCGACGATCCGCCCATCGAGCATCTCGACCCGCCGGCGCATCCGGGCGGCGATGGCCTGGTCGTGGGTGACCACCACGATCGTGACCCCGCGGGAGTTCAGCTCGGCCAGCAGGTCCAAGATGGCCGCGCCGGTGGCCTGGTCCAGGTTGCCGGTCGGCTCGTCGGCCAGCACGATCGCCGGGGTTCCGGCCAGCGCGCGGGCGATCGCGACCCGCTGCCGCTCACCGCCCGACAGCCGGGTCGGCCGCACCGTGAGCTTGTGCCCCAGCCCCACCCGGGCCAGGGCCCCGGCCGCCCGCTCCCGCCGTTCGGCGGCGCCATAGCCGGCATACAGCAGCCCGTCGGCCACGTTGGCCAGCGCGGTCTGCTGCTCGGCCAGGAAGAACTGCTGGAACACGAACCCGACCGAGGCCGCCCGCAGCCCGGCAAGCTGCCGGTCGCTCAGACCGGCCACGTCCAGGCCGGTGACCCGCACGGTGCCGGAGGTGGGCTTGTCCAGGGTCCCGGCCAGGTGCAGCAGCGTGGTCTTCCCGGACCCGGACGGGCCCAGGATCGCGACCAGCTCACCGGCCGCCACGGCCAGGCTCACGCCGGCCAGCGCGGTCACCGGCGGCCGGGTCGGGTACACCTTGGTCACCGCCTCCAGCTCCAGCACCGGGCCCGGCCCGGCGCCCGGCCGCAGCCGCGGGCCTGTACCGGGCAGCGTCACGCCGGCGCGCGCGCTCATGACGCGCCCACCACGACCCGCTGGCCGGGCCTCAGCGCCCCGCTCACCTGCACCAGCCCGGAGGCGTCGTCGAAGATCCCGGGCCGCACCGGCACCCACCGCCGCGTGTTCCCCGCCCCGGCGACCTCCACCACATACCGGCCCGGCGACCGGGCCAGCAACGCGCTGACCGGCACCACCAGCGCGTCGCGCGCGGTCGCGGTGGTGATGTGCACCGTCACCGGCGCCTGGTCCAGGATGCCGGCCGCCCCCGGACGGGTCAGCGTCACCTGCACCGGGATCGTCGCGCCCTGCCGCCCGGACACAGACGCCACCTTGCCCACCGCCGACACCGTTCCCGGCGTCGCCGCCCCATCCGGCAACGTCACGGTCACAGCGTCGCCCTTGTGCACCTCCGACTGGTCGGCGGCATCCAGCGGAACCGTCACCACGTGCCGGTCCGAGCTCACCTGAAGCACCGGCCCGGACGCCGGGCCGCCCAGGCTGCCGGTCACCTGGCTGACCCGCAGCGCCTCCGGCTCGAACACCACCCGCCCCCACGGCAAGCTCCCCGGCGGGGAGGACACCCCCAGGTGCTCTTCAAGCTGCTGCACCGCATACCGGGTCTGCCACGAGTAGTAATCCCAGCCCAGCGCGGCGATACCCGCGCTGCTGGCATACCCGAGCCTGACCAGGTCATGGTTGAGCTGGGCCACGTCCGCCCCCCTCACCCCCTCAGCCAGGGCCCGCCAGTCCGGCACACTGCCATACAGCAGCACCACCGGGGAACCGTTGCCGGTCCGGTACAGCGCATGCCCTTGGCGGATCACCTGCCCCGGCGACGGCAGCCAGGTCAGCCTCCCGCCGCCGTGCCCGGTCACCGTCCACGAGCCCGCATACCCCAGGGTCCCGGCCACCGGCATCGTCGCCGCGATATGTTGGCGCCTCACCGCCGCCGTCGCCGGCGCGGGCCCCCCCGCCGCCCGCCCCGCCCCCGGCGAGGCGGCCGAAGAAAACAACCCCGCCTGCCACCCAGCCACCGCCCCGGCCGCCAGCACGGCCGCCAGGCCCGCGGCCGCCCAGCCGGCCCGGCGGCGCCTGCGCGATCCCCTCGCCTGCGCGGCCGCCGGTGGCCCCGCCTGCTGCCCGGCCTGGCGGCCGCGCGAAACCGTCTCACTCACGATCCATCTCCCTCCCTTCCGCTTCCGGCCCCAGGCGGCCCGCAACGCAGGCGCACCAGCGGCTGGCATTGCCGCCCCCGGCCCCGGCCCGCGGCGAAGCCGCGCCGCGAGCGTCGCCGACGGCTGGGCGAAGTCTCGGTGCTACCCGCCGAGGAAGTCCGTGTTGGCTCCCAGGGGCGCCAGGTAGGAGCATTGGTTCATTGCGTGGTCCGTTGGCGAGCCCGGAGGGTTGTCGGCCCCGGGCCCAAAGAAAGCAAGGCGCCCCCGGGAGTCGAAACTGGGGTCGGGCCACTGCGATATCTCGTGGGAGCGCATGCACCTGGCGAAGGCGCGCAAATCTTGCTCTACCCGCGGTATCTCGGATCGGGGATAGAAGGCACCTGTGCCGGGCGGGAGCAGGTGGCGACAGGTTCCGACGGCCGACCACATCTGGGAACCGCTGACCCCATACAATCGCCTTGCGGCCTCGCCGTTTGGCGGACCGAGCTCGAAGGGCCCGTCGGGGAACTGCGGCACGCCGTGGGAGCGCATGCACCCGGGGAAGGCGAGCAGCTTGGCCGACTGTGACCTGCTCGACAACGACTGAATGGGCGACGACTGACCATACGACGTCGAGGAGCCGCCGCAGGCCGCCGCCAGCAGGGCCACGATGGCGGCAGCGATGATGGCGGCCACGGTCCTTGCTGTCGGCGGCCGTGGCCGCCGTGGTCGGCGCATGACGCCGGTGGGGGTGGTGTCGTTCATCATGCCCCTCCTCAAGGGCTGGGTCGTGGCTCCATCCGGCCGCGCCGCCAGCGCAGATCACGAGAGACTGGCCGGGGCGGTCGCGCCGTCGCGGGATGACCGCTGCGCCTGGCAGATCCGTTTCACGAGAGGTCACCTTTCCCGGATATGGAGTGCCGGGTAACGGCATCCAGGCTGCCCACCAGGCGGGCGCGTGTCGTCAGCCTGCGGGCGGGAATCCGGCCTCACCGCCAGGGGTGAGGAAGGGCGCCGCGGCCGGCCCCGGCTCACCCCTGTGGGTGACACCCCGTGGCGCGATGTGCGGGCGGGCCGCGCCGCCTATCGTGAGATCGTGCAGCTCAGTCCCGCCGGAGCGGCCGCCGCGGGCGCCAGGCGCGCGTCGGCCGGTGCCTGGCGCGCGCTGATCCAGGTTGCAGCCGGCGCGGACCCGGTGTGGCGGTGGCGCTCACCCAGGCAGCGTCGTGCCGCTGCCTGGGGGCTGGCCGCGGCGACCACGGCGGCGGCCGCGGCCAGCATCGCGTACCTGACCCTCGGCGTCGGGGGGAACCAAGTTTCGCAGAAGATAATCCTGGGTGGCGCTCCCGAGGACGGAGGGCTGGCCGGTTTCCTGCACCTGCAGGGATCCTGGTGGATGGCGGGCCTCATCATCGTGTCGCTGGCCGGGGTGGCGCCTTTGCCGCTGACGGCCGGGCGGCCGCTGCTGGGCTGGCGGATCGGCTGGCTGGCGCTCGCCGCGGTGCCATGGCTGGGGTTGGACTGGCGGTACGGATCCGGCGTGGTCTTCGCGGACTGGCCGTGGAACCCGGTCCAGGTGACGGTGCTGGTCGTGACGTTCGCCGCGGCCGGGATGCGGCACCCGCGGGGCGTGCTGTGGTGGATGTGGGCGCTGACCCTGCTGCCGTGGTGGCTGCAGGCCGCCCGGCCGCGGCCCGGGCTGGCGCTACCGGGCCAAGATCGCCAGGGAGATGCACGACGTGGTAGCCCACCACCTGTCGCTGATCGCCGTGCGGGCCGAGGCCGCCCCCTACCGGCTGGACCGGCTGGCCGGCGACGCCCGCACGGAGTTCGGCGAGCTCGGCGGGACCGCCCGCGAGGCCCTGGCCGAGATGCGCCGCCTGCTCGGGGTGCTGCGCACCGGCGAGACCGCCGAGCAGGCACCCCAGCCGTGCCTGGGTGACCTGCCCGCGCTGGTCCAGGCCGCGCGCGGCGCCGGGCTGGCGGTGGAATTGTCCCGGCGGGGACCGCTGGAACCGCTGCCCGCGGCGGTGGGCGTGTGCGGCTACCGGATGGTGCAGGAATCGCTGTCCAACGCCGGGCGGCACGCCCCCGGCGCGGCGGTCAGCGTGACCGTGGACGTGGAACCCACGGTCGTCCGGCTCAAGGTCAGCAACGGTCCGCCGGCGGCGGCGCGGAACGGGGCCGCCGCCCGCACCCCGGCGGCCGACGGCCACCGGTTCGGGCACGGGCTGGCGGGCATGCGGGAGCGGGTGACGCTGCTCGGCGGCACGTTCGCGGCCGACCCCACGCCGGGCGGCGGCTTCGAGGTGACCGCCGAGCTGCCCGCCGGGGGGGCCGCGTGACCGCAGCACCCGAACCGCGGGCGGCAGGCGACGCGGCGATCCGGTGCCTGATCGCCGACGATCAGGCGATGGTGCGGGAGTCGTTTGCGGCGATCCTGGGAGCCCAGCCCGGCATCACCGTGGCCGGGCAGGCCGCCGACGGCGCGCAGGCGGTCGAGGCGGCGCGGCGGCTGCAGCCCGACGTGGTGCTGCTGGATGTGCGAATGCCGGTCATGAACGGGCTGGCCGCCGCCCGCGAGCTGCTCGCAGGCGGCCAGCCGGGCCCGCATGTGCTGATGCTGACCACGTTCGACCTGGACGAGTACGTGTACGAGGCGCTGCGAGCTGGTGCCAGCGGATTCCTGCTCAAAGACGCCACCACCGCCGAGCTGGTACACGCCGTCCGCGTCGTGGCCGCCGGCGACGCGCTACTCGCACCCTCGGTCACCCGGCGGCTGATCGCCGGCTTCGCCCGCCAGCGCCCCGGCCCCGCGCCGCCCGCCGGGACGCTGGACCAGCTCACCCCCCGGGAGACCGAGGTGCTGTCCCTGATCGCCCGCGGGCTGTCCAACGCCGAGATCAGCGAAACCCTCGTGATCAGCGACGACACCGCCAAGACCCACATCCGCCACATCCTGGCCAAGCTGAACCTGCGCGACCGCGCCCAGGCCGTCGTCATCGCCTACGAAACCGGCCTCGTCACCCCCGGCGGCTAGCCCAAGCGCACAGGCGAGACCCCGTCCGCGCCTCGTGGGCACGGCTGAGCAACATTCAACCAGCTGAGGGACTGACACGCCGAATGGCTGATCTGTATTCGTGGCCGAACACCGACAGCGCGGCTGGGAACAGCAAATATTCGGCGTTCTGCAACTCTGAAGACCGCTACAGTCGCGGCCGGGCTGGCTTTCCCGCACGCGGCCCAGGCCACCGCCATCACTCGGCGGGTCCGGCCTCTTGCCGCAAGCAGGTGGCGGACCGTCACCGTCTATGGGATCACCAGCCTCACCGTCACCCAGGCCAGCCCCGGCGACCTCGCCCGATGGATCCGCGGCCACTGGCGCATCGAAGCCCTGCTTCATATCCGTTCTCCAGGGGCGGGTCTGGCCGTTGCATCATGTGGCGCCGGCGCGACACGGGTGTCGTTTAGCTGCTGATCTCCTCGGGTGTGGTGCTCGTGGCTGGTAGGTGTTCACACGGGATGCACGAGATCGGGGGATCACGGGGTGCGAGCGTTCATGGTGAGGCTGCCGTCCGGGGTGAGGTACTGGACGGTGCTGGATGAGGATCTGGCTGTGGTGCCGGTCGCGGATTCGTTCTTGCGGCAGGTGCGGTTCGGCCGGGACGGCGCGGAATCGACGACGAAGGCGTATGCGGGAGGCGTCGCGCTGTTCCTGCGCTGGTGCGCCCGGTCGGGCCGAAGCTGGGAGGCCGGTGCCGGGCAGCTCGGCCTGTTCATGACCTGGCTGGCGCACGCGGGACGGGCGGTGTCAGGCGCGGAGGCGCCGGCCGGCGCGGCGGTGCTGGCCGGGCCGGGGACGCCTGCGGTGCGCTCGGCCCGGCGGATCAACGCGGTGCTGGCCGCTGTCCGCGGCATGATCGTGCACGCGGTCGCGGAGGGCGGGGCTCCCGGGCACCTGGTCCAGGTTCTGTATGAGGTCGCTGATGACCGGGACCTTCCGGCGGCGGCTCGCGGGGAAGAGGCCGGGACGGGGTGGCGGATGCGTGCCCGGCACCGGCTGCACGAACCGGTGTCGCGGGTGGACCGGGCCGGTGACAGTGATGTGGTCGCCGTGCTCGGCGCGTGCGGTTCGGCGCGCGACCGGCTGATCGTGCTGCTGATGGTCCGGGCGGGGCTGCGCCGCGGCGAGGTGCTCGGGCTGCGCCGCAGCGATGTCCACCTGCTCGCTGACTCCCGCGGGCTCGGGTGCGGGATCGCCCGCCCGCACCTGCACGTGGTGCGCCGGGAGGACAACCCGAACGGGGCGGTCGCCAAGTCCCGCCGGCAGCGGGCCGTGCCGCTGGATTTCCTGACGGTGCAGGCGTTCGACACCTACGAGTTCGAACGGATGACCGTCCCGCCCGCGGCTTCGGGGGACTTCGTGTTCGTGAACTTGTTCCGCGGCACTGTCGGCGCGCCGATGCGGCTGGACGCGGTCAACGACCTGGTCGGTGCCGCGGCCCGGCGGGCGGGCATCGATCCGCCGCCTCGCCCGCATCAGCTCCGGCATTCTTTTGCATCGAATGTCCTTGACGCGGGCGGGACGCTGGAGGAAGCCCAGGATCTGCTCGGTCACGGCAGCATCGCTTCTACGCAGGTTTATGCGCATCCCGGCCCGGCGCGGCTGAGGGCCGCCGTCGATGCGGTGCCCAGCCCGCGTGACCTGGCGGGGGCGAAGGCATGACCGCGGCGGCGAGGATCCACGCGGTCCCGGCTCCGCGGCCGGGAGAACTGCTCGCCGAAGGAGTCTTGTTCGCGGGCCGGGTGCTGCTGGATGAGCGGTCAGCGGTGCTGGCCAGCCGGATCGACGCGGGGTTCCTGGCCGAGGCCGGCTGGGACCCGGGGACCTGGGTTCTCCGCCGCAAGGCAAGCGCTGGCTCGGCACCGGGGATGGGACATGCCGGGTTTCCGGCTGCCCGCGCCCGTGGATGATGTCCGGTCAGCCGCTGTGCCCTGAGCATCTGAGCCAGCAAGAACGCCTCGGCGTCAGTATCGCTGACTTCACTGCCCGGGCTGACGTTATCGCGCTGCCCTCGCATGGCACCTGCGCGGTGGCGTCGTGCCCGCGGCAGGTCCCCGGGCACGATGCCGTCTACTGCGATGCGCACCTGCAGCGGCTGCGTGTCTTGCGCCGCACCGGCCACCACCCCGACGAGGCGGCCTGGCGGGTGACCGAGCCGCCGGTCCCGCGCGCCGGGCAGGTCAGCCTCGCCGGGCTGGCCCCGGCAGTCGCCGTCGAGGTGCTGTTCGGGTTGCAGCAGCGCACCCGGCAGGGTGTCAAGACCTATTGCGCGACCCTGCGGGCGGTCGCCAACGACGCGCGCAGCCAGCAGGTGTCATCCCTGGCGGAGCTTGACATCCCGGCCAGCCGCGGCCAGGGCTATGCCAGCGTCGTGCACACGCTGATCACGCACGCCCGCCGCGGCATCTCCGATCCGGGCAGCGAGATCGGCAAGGACATCTGGGACATGGCGCTGTTCGGGCACCGCGGCAACCTGTCGTTCACCGCGATCACCCAGCCGTGGCTGCGCGAGACCGCCAAGATCTGGGCGCTGGCCGACCTGCCCCGCCGCCGCGGGCGCAGCGGCGGGGACAAGACCCGCCACTACCTGTCGAGCCTGGCCCTGCTGTCGGCCAGCCTGCGGCAGCGCGCCGATCGCGGGGAGGACCCGGCGACGGTGGGCCGACCGGATATCGAGGTGTTCCTCAACCGCCTCGGCTACCTGTATGCCGCCGGGGAGATCAGCGAGCTGACCCGGGTGCTGGGCGGCCGCGAGGTCCGCAAGCTGCTGACCACCGCACGGCAGCTCGGCGCGACCAGGAACGGCGGCCCGGCCGCCGGGCTCAGCGACCAGTTCGCCCTGCACCGCGACGACATGCCTGACGAACCTGAGCACGGCGAACCCGGCCGGGACCTGCCGCCGGAGATCTTGCGGCAGATCTGCAGCCAGCTCGGCACCCTCGCCTCACCTCACATCCGCACCGCGATCGAGATCCTCATCGACACCGGCCGGCGCCCCGAGGATGTCGTCGCGTTGCCGATGGACTGCCTGGCCAGCGACCCCGGCGGGTCACCCGTCCTGGTCTACGACAACCACAAGGCACACCGGCTCGGGCGGCGGCTGCCCATCAGCGCGGCCACCGCTGCGGTGATCCGCGCCCAGCAGCAGCGCGTCCGCGACCGGTTCCCGGACACCCCGGCCGGCGAGCTGAAGCTGCTGCCCACCGGCTGGGCCAACCGGGACGGCCGACGCCTGCTGACCGTCTCGGCCTTGTCAGCCGCGCACCGCGACTGGCTCACCTCGCTCCCGCCGCTGCTGCTAGAGGGCGGCGGTGAATTCGACAAGGATCGCGCTGTCCCGTACTCCTACCGGCACACCTACGCCCAGAGGCACGCTGACGCGGGCGTGCCCATCGACGTGCTGGCTGAGCTCCTCGATCACCGCAATCTCAACGTCACCCGAGGCTACTACCGGGTCGGCGAGGACCGCCGTCGCGACGCGGTCGACAAGGTCACCGCGATGCAGTTCGACCGGCACGGCAACCGGATCTGGCGCGACGCCCGCGCACTGCTGGACGACGAGCACGCCCGTTACGCGGTCGGATCCGTCGCCGTCCCCTATGGAACCTGCACCGAGCCGTCCAACGTCGCCGCCGGCGGGAACGACTGCCCGGTCCGGTTCCGCTGCGCCGGCTGCGACCACTTCCGCACCGACGTGTCCCACCTCCCCGACCTGACCGCCTACCTCGACGACCTGCTCCGCACCCGCGAACGGCTCGCCGCCGTCACGGGCATCGACGCCTGGGCACGCGACCAGGCGGCACCCGCCGACCAGGAGATCACCGTCATCAGGCAGCTCATCAGCCGCATCAAAGGCGACATCGCCGGCCTGGACCCCGCCGACCGCGCCCACATCGACGAAGCCGTCGCTGTCGTCCGCAAGCACCGCACGGTCAGCATCGGCATGCCCCGCCTCCGCCCGGCCGCACAATCCCTCCCCTCCGAAGCGAAAGGCCAGAGCTCATGACCCGCCGCCAGCCAGCAGCAAGCGCCGGCACCGGCGCGCGCACCGAGACGATGCGCAAAGGCCGCCAGGCCGACTCGGCCCGACGCCGGCAGCGGGTCCTCGCCGCCCTCGACCGCGCCGCCGCCACCGGGACCGAGATCAGCGTCTCCGGCATCGCCCGCGCCGCCGGCGTCGACCGGACCTTTCCCTACCGGCACCGCGACCTGCTCGAGAAGATCCACGCAGCCGAAGCCGCCCCGCCCCCCGCCGGGGAAACCGCAGGCCCCGCTGTCACCCGCGCATCCCTGCAAGCTGACCTGCTCGCCGCCCACGAACGCGCCGTCCGGCTCAACGCCCGCGTCCGGCAGCTCGAACAGCGGCTGTCTGATGCGCTCGGCGAACAGGCATGGCGTGAATCCGGGCTCGGCGCACCCGCCGACATCGACGCGCTCCACCAGAAAATCACCCACCTCGAACAGCAAGCCGCCGACCTGCGCCTGCAACTCGAAGAACGCGGCGACGAACTCGCGGCCGCCCGCGCCGCGAACCGCGAGCTGATGACCCAGCTCAACCAGGCCGCGGCATCACGCTGACGCGACACGCCCCGCAGTCATTGCACCACACCTGTTGCATCAGGTAACTTCATCGCCACCAGCTGCTGACCTGCGGAAACGCGGAGATCAACCTCAGCTGACCAGGCTCCGCCCCTGGAGAAGGTCAGGGACGTGACCTACCAGGAAGACAAGTCCCTGGTCAGGACCGGAAACGCGCCCCGCGTCATGGCATCACTGCGCAGCCTTGCCATCAGCCTGCTGCGCCTGGACGGCCACGCCAACATCGCCGCCGCCAACCGCCATCACGCCCGCGACCCGCAGCGGACGCTAAAGCTGCTTCAGACCGCATGAACGACTTTGCCGGGTCCCTGAGGGCCGGGCCCCCCTTCCCTGCTCAGCCCGGTAGCGCGACGCTCCGGGTGAAGTACGAGCTCGGGAAAGGAGGCCCGGTGATGTCTGTCTACGTCGGCTAGATGTGCACCGCAAGCGGTCCCAGGTGGCGGTGGTCAGCGGGGACGGGCAGGTGCAGCTGAACCGGAACGCCGCCCAGCTGCCCAGTTATGTAACGACGGCGGCAGCGGGGTCGTTCCGTGCTTGTCGCGGACCGTGCCGAACCGGAGGGCTGTCCTGGATGCTCAGCGACTTGGGCGCTGCCTTGATCGTGCTTGCCGTGACGCATGTGGTAGCGATCGTCTCGCTGGCCTGCCGGCCGCATGGTGGCCCGGCGTTCGCCGTGCTCACCGCCGTGTGTGGGGCCGGTGGCGGGTGCGCACTTGATGCCTGGCTGGTGCCAGGGCATGCGGCTGCCGCGGTAGGGGCCGCCGAGGTTACGGTGGTCGTGGCTGGTGTGTATGCGTTCATGAGCCCATGGCTGCATCCGGTAGGCGCCACGGTGTGGGCGAGCTGGCTGCTGTTGGGTGCCGTCCTGCTGGGCTGGGGTGCGGTGTTCCTGGGCGGCCTGGGCGTGAGCCGGATGACGTCGTCGCTGCTGTGGGCGACCGCAGCGCTGTCGGCAGTCACGCTGCCCAGCGCGGTGGTGCAGACGCGTGAGGGCTGGGAGCCGTTGCTGTGCCGCAGGAGGCGCCGGGGCGGCAGGCCGCCGGTTCAGCGCGCACACCGTTATGCGCCCAGGGTTTCAGTACATGTGCCCTGCCATGCCGAGCCGCCGCACATAGTTATCGGCACGCTGGATTGCCTGGCCCGGCTCGACTACCCCGACTTCGAGGTCTTGGTTATCGACAACAACACCACCGACCCTGAGTTGTGGCGGCCAGTGCAGGCCCACTGTGAGCGGCTTGGCGAGCGGTTCCGGTTCCTGCATGTCGAGGGGATCACCGGCGCCAAGGCAGGCGCCTTGAACCGGGCGCTGGACTATACCTGCCCGCGGGCGGAACTGATCGCCGTGGTGGACGCCGACTACCAGGTCCGGCGCGGGTGGCTGCGTGACACCGCCGGGTACTTCGCCGATCGGGCCGTGGGGTTCGTGCAGTGCCCGCACGCCTACCGGGGCTACGCCCAGTCCGCGCTCGGCCGGTGGGCGAACTGGGAGTACGTCGTCTTCTTCGCCACCGGCATGGTGAGCCTGGACCAGCACGACGCCGGAATCACCGTCGGCACCATGTCGCTGATCCGCCGCGCTGCCCTGGAGCGGGCGGGGGGCTGGGCCGAGTGGTGCCTGACCGAAGACTCCGAGCTGGCGATCCGCATTCACGCCGTCGGCTACCGGTCCGTTTACGTCACCGAGCCCTACGGCCGCGGCCTCATCCCGGAGACCTTCGAGGGCTACCGGCGCCAGCGTTACCGCTGGACCTATGGCCCGGTGCAGGAGTTCCAGCGGCACTGGCGGCTGTTCTTGCCCGGGCGGCTGGCCACGCCAAGCGCCCTCACCGGCCCGCAGAAGCTGCATCACGCCAACCACGGCCTGGACGTTATGAGCATCGGTCTGCGCGCGCTGTGCTTCCCGCTGGCCACTGTTGCCGCGGCCTCCATGGTGGCCCACCACGAGCGGGTCACGATGCCCGCGGAACTGTGGGTCGCCTCAACCTGCCTGCTGGCTGGCAACCTGATATTCCGGTGGCTCATCTACCGGCGGGTCGTGCGGGCAACCGCCCGCCAGGCACTCGGCGGGATCCTCGCCTTCGCCGCGCTGACCCACGTCATCACCATGGCATCTCTGCGGGCGCTGATCCGCCGCCCCGCCTGGTGGCAGCGCACCGACAAGTTCCGCTCACGCCGGCGCGGCCTTCGCGTGCTCACCTGCGCTGGCAGCGAAACGGTCCTGGGGCTCGCCGGGCTCCTCGCCGCAGCCGGGCTCCTCGCCGCCAACCCCAGCGGCGGCATAGCCACCGCGCTGGCGATCGGCCTCGCCGTCCAGGCCATCACCTATCTCACCGCTCCCGTGGTCGCGCTCGCCGCCGACCGCAGCCTCGCTCGCGCTGTCGGCGACCTCCTTGACATTCCGGCGGTGGCGATCGCCGCCGGCCTCCGCCGGCCGGCCTACCCAGTCCCGGGCCGCCCTCGCGCCACACACGCCAGGACACCGCGGAGGGCGGGAAATCCCGCACACAGGGGCGGCCCTCCCCCTAGGCATCTATCCTCCGGAGCGGCCATTGGACCAGGGTCTTACCGAAACTCGTCATGAACCGGCACTCCCGGCGGCCCGTCGGCCGATGGGGCCCACGCCGGCCCGCCGACCGTTAGGGCGGCCAACGGCCTACCTTCTGTAGGTCAACGGGAAGGAGAGATCATGTCAAGAAAACTGTCCAGGGCGGCTATGGCGCCTGCCCTGCTGCTGGCAGCCGCAATCCCCGCTGCGGGCGGTGGTGCGGCGCTGGCATCGGCTACCGCGGCGGCGTCGAGTTCGCCGCATACCCCCTTCGCACTGTCGGGCCTCCCGGCTCAAAGCCGCGGGCCCAGCGTGGCGACGACCCCGGTGACACGCGGGATCACCTACCGCGGCGCCGTGCGGGCGTCGGCGGCAAGTGTCACCGCGGGGGCGAATGTCGATGTGATCGGCAGCCATGACGTCACCCAGCAAGCGACCATCAACGGGGTGAGCGTTTTCACCTGTAACCCCGGTAAGGACACCGCGCAGAACGAGACGACCATCGCCTCCAGCGGCTCGACCCTGGTCGCCGGGGCTAACGACTACCGGCTCTATGAGCCGAGTGAGAACCGGTACGACTCCTCCGGCGGCTTCTACCGGTCGGCCAACAACGGGGCGACCTGGTCGGCGGGGTTCCTGCCCGGGCTGGTCCGGGCTGACACCGCCGCTCCCGGTCCCTATGAGTCGGCCGGCGATCCTGCGGTGGTGGCCGGGCCCAAGGGCACGTTCTGGTACGCCAACATCGCCTTCGACCGCACCGACGCGGCGAACTCGGTCGCCGTCAGCCGCTCCACCAACGGCGGCAAGAGCTGGTCCACCCACTTCGTTGTGCAGACCCCCGCCAACCAGGGCACGGCGGTGTTCAACGACAAGGAGTGGATCGGCGCCGACCCCAGCGACCCGACCGGCAAGACCGCCTACGTCACCTGGACCCTGTTCAAGGGCAGCAGCTCGGCGATCGTTATCTCCAAGACCACCAACGGCGGCCGTACCTGGTCGGCGCCGCACCGGGTGTCCAACGTCTTCACCAATGACGAGGGCGCCACCGTGGTGGTCGGCAAGACGGGCACCGTGTATGTGACGTTCGAAACGTTCAACGGCAGCACCGACTCGGTGGCCTTCGCGGTCTCCACCAACGGCGGCGCCACGTTCACCACCAAGCTCATCGCCCCCATCAGCGACATTCCCAGCCCGCTGCCGGGCGCGACCTTCCGCGACAACAGCTTCCCGGCCCTGGCGATAGACGGGTCGACGCTGCACGTGGTGTGGTCCAACTGGAACGGCACCGACGCCGACGTGGTTTACCTGCGCTCGGCCAACGGCGGGGCCACCTGGTCGGCGCCGGTCACCATCGGCGGCGGCGCTGGCGACCAGTTCTTCCCCTGGATCGCTGCCCGCAACGGCACCGTGTACGCGAGCTGGTTCAACCGCGGCAGCGGCGACACCTACACCATCGCCGGCGCGGCCTCCACCAACGGCGGCACTAGCTGGTCCTCCCCGGTGACGCTGTCCACCGCCACCTCGAATGTGCAGGCGGGCAACGAGTTCAGCTTCCCCGACTGCGCACCCAACTTCATCGGCGACTACAACGGCATCACCGTGGACTCGGGCGGGGCCGGGCACGCGCTGTGGACCGACATCCGCGCCGACCAGTTCGACCCACCCGGCAACGCGGACCAAGATCCGTTCACCGCGGCAATCACCGCCTCCGGCTGACCGCACAAGCCGGCCCAGCGACCCCTCGCCGAGGGCGCCGGCCCGGATCCGATCCCCAGCCGAGGGCCGGCCCGCATGGCAAGCTGTGCGGGCCGGCCCCCAGGTTCGGTTTAGGTGAATCGTTTTGCCGCTGCGCCCGTGCCCGTAAAGGGGTTTGTGCCCCGGAGGTGGATCAAGATCGCGTGCTTGAGCTCCAACGCCGCAGTCAGCCCGCCGAAGTTACCGCCGAGCACCAGCACACGCTTGCCGGCCATCGCCCGCCACCCCGCTCCCTGTCTCATAAATACCCATGGGGGTATTCGTTACCCAGGGTCGGCCTGCCCGGTTGCCGGCGATAGGGACAGGGTCACCGATGCCGGGAACCTACGGCCCGATCCGGCCCGGCGGCCCAGGGCCTGGCGATCCCGGACGTTCACCCACAGTGCGGCCGGGAATTATGCGCTCTCGCGCGCGTTAACATGAGCGGTAGCCGAGAACCGAGCCGGTCGTCGCACGACGCCTTTCCCCGCGCCGTGGTCACTAGCCCACCCACCGGCGGCTCAGGGTTCGTGTCAATGGCCTGCCGGGGCGTGCCTGCGTCGATCGTCGGAGATCCGCAAGTCGGCTCGGCGTTCAAGCACCAGGCCCGCTGCTCGGGACGTTTCTCGCCCCGGCCGCGGGACTGTGCTGCATGCTGCCGTGGCCATCGTGTCCCGGCATTCCAGAGGAGAAGTCTGTGGCTCGACCAGGCCAGCGCCAGACGGGCGCTCGCCGTACCGCCCCGCGGAAGCAGCGACGCGTCCACCATCGCGGCGATGTCGTCCCGGTGCTCGCCCGAACCGTCCGTGAGGTCGAGGCGGCTGCCCGGCGCGGCCGCGTGACGCCTGCCGTGCGCACGAAGTTCCAGGCCGTCGCCCTGCTGCTGCGGGACGAGCGTGCCCGCGTCCGGGCGGCGGCCGGAAGCGACAGTCATCGGGCCGAGCAGCTCAAGCGCCTGGACGGCGTCGCGACCATCCTCGCGACGACCGCCGTCCAGGACGCTGGGCTATTGGCGCTGCTCGCCGAGGGCTCCGGCGTCTCCGAGGCGGCCCGGTCGCTCAAGCGGGAGATGCTGCGGGACTTCGGCATCGAGCCGGCGGGCGAAGAGCTCGCGCCTACGGAGACCGCTACAGCTTCCGCCGGCTCGAAGCGGCGGATCGTGCCGCAGCCGGTGATCTCCCGGCAACTGGCGAACCCCTTTCTCGCCCCCGACTTCTCCGCCGTTCCGCGGAGCACCTCCCGTCTGCGCCGCCTGGCCGGCTGGGAGCTGCTCGGCCCGCTGCTGAGTTCCTTCGAACGTGCCGACGGGGGAGCCCCGGCGTGCATGGCGCTCCCGGCGCCGACGGAACGGTTCACCCCGGCGGGCCTGGAACTGATGCCGCACCAGGGGCAGCTGGTCGCCGCGGTCGCTGCCGGTCACCGGACATTCCTGCTCGCCGATGAGCCGGGTCTGGGCAAGACGGCCCAGGCGCTGCTCGCCGCGGAGGCAGCGAACGCCTACCCGCTGCTGGTCGTCGTGCCGAATGTCGTCAAGACCAACTGGGCCCGTGAGGCGGCCCACTGGGCTCCCCACCGCCCGGCCACGGTGGTGCAGGGCGACGGCGAGGCTGTCGACGGATTCGCCGATATCGTCGTGCTCAACTACGAGGTTCTCGACCGCCACATGGGCTGGCTCGGTGACTTCGGCTTCCGCGGCATGGTCGTGGACGAGGCTCACTTCATGAAGAACAAGACCTCGCAGCGCTCGCAGAACGTCCTCGCGCTCTCCGACCGCATCAGGTCCCGTACGGACCGGCCCCTGCTGATGGCGCTGACCGGCACCCCGCTGATCAACGACATCGAGGACTTCCGGGCAATCTGGCAGTTCCTCGGCTGGATCGACGACAGCAAGCCCCTCGACGAGCTGATGGACGCGCTTGAGGACACCGGCCTGACGCCTGCCGACCGAAGCTTCTACGCCGCGGCGCGCCAGTGCGTGATCGACCTGGGCATCGTGCGCCGGCGCAAGCTCGACGTGGCCGCCGACATCCCCGCCCGCCGTATCGCTG
>WNGM01001494.1_pt1 | contig 18780 bp, 18 predicted proteins | sample 5400571 | NCBI WGS metagenome assembly WNGM01 (sample SAMN13153378, study PRJNA577476) | soil metagenome | isolation source: 100 cm soil or saprolite under Garry oak tree replicate 2 | place: USA:California | collected 2016-06-15 | reverse complement strand
TTCCAGCCATCGATATCAACAGGTCGGGAACCCGTAAGGAAGAACTGCTTGTTCCCAAGGATGAATTGAACCGGATCTGGATACTGAGAAAGGTTCTGAATCCCTTGTCTACTGTGGAAGCTATGGAGCTTCTGCTGGATAAGATGGGCAAAAACAAGAGCAACGCCGAATTCCTCGCTTCGATGAGCGGCGGGCGATAGCGATCATTCCCCTCCTCTGCGAGGAGGGGACCTGCCCAAAATCCACAAAATACCCCCCATCCCTTCCAGCGGCATGCGGAGTGCAATCGCCTGGGGACTGATGGTCGCTGAAATCCTACGCACTTGGATGTCCACAAAGGAAATCATGTTTTGACCAATTATATGGATAAACGCGTTCGAACGCCGGCGGCTGTCAAACGGGTGAGGGGCGCAAGTCCAATGGAATCTGCAGACCTTTTCCCGACGCTTTGATTCTTCGCTGGGTAGTGACGGCTCTCCGGAAGGCGCTAAAGGCAACCATTCCCGCCGACGATAAATAGGGAGGATGGACCTTACGATCGTTATTCCCACTCGAGACCGAAACAACAGCGTTGTCGAGTGTGTGCTAGCCCTCGAACACAACGAGGCCGACATCGTCGTCGTCGATGATGGTTCGGCCCAGCCGGTTCTTTTACCATCGGACTGCGCTCGCGTCATCCGGCATGAACGGCCGCGCGGACGTGCAGCCGCTATCAACCGGGGATTCAAGGCGGCGCAACATGACATGGTGCTCATCATCAACGACGACGTTTACGCGGCGCCGGACATGGTGGTACGCCTAGTAGCCGAATTTATCCTGCACAACAATCCGAAGCTTGCGCTTGCCGCCCGGGTCATGTGGGATCCAGATGTGCCTCTGACACTGACGATGAAATGGATGGAAGAGGCTAAAAAGTTTCTCGCACCAATTCTGCTATGGAAGCCCTTCGTGCTGGAGCAGGGGGGGTTCGATGAAAATTTCACTCGCCGTTTAGACGATCTCGAACTGGAACTGCGCCTTAAGCAGCGGGGGTTCGAATTGCGCACCGTTGAGTCTGCCATCGGTTTTCAACAACACGCGGTCCAGATTCGCGATTTGATCAAACGTGAATTCATGGAGGGCATTTCCGCGGTCTTCCTGCATTCAAAATTTCCCGCATTCATGCCGGAGATTGACGACATAGACACGCTCATTCGTAATGAAAAACAGGCAGCCGATGCGGAATCCGCGGTTGACGACATTGCATTATTCGAGCAGTCGGGCTCAAACAGTCTTCCCGAGGGCGCTTCGAATCTGTTTACCCATGTATGCCGGTACTATTTCTTGCACGGCGTTTTCGAATGCCTCAAAGACATTGGAGGCATCAGCCCCCGGCGCAGCGATGCCACGACCGTGACGATTTACAACGGGGCTTCGTATCTAGAAAGCATTAGGGATCTCGACGAGGCCCGGCGCCTCTTTAAACTTGTCCGCGAACAGCCGGACGAACAGTACTGGGACCGCGCCGAATATCATCTGGGCTGTATCGAGAGCCAGCTTGGCAATCCAGCCGCTGCACGAGCCCATTTCGCAGAATGCCTTCGCCGGAATCCCCGGCATAACAAAGCACGGCGGATGCTGAATTATTCGACGTTATACCGGGAAACCGAAGCCAATGTGTTCGAAATCGTCGCGCCAGCAACTATTCCCAAAGTGCTGTTCGTCGTTTTCGGTGGCCTGAGAAATATCGTCAATGCGTTTCCCGTCGTGGAAGCAATAGGCAAAAAATTTCAATCTCACACCGTTTGGTTGACCTCGCCGCGATACGCGTCGCTGGCCAGCGCGAGTGCGGCCGATGCGATACTTGAAATGGAGCCGCAGGAGATTATCCCTTGGGATTGGATCCGGTCTGAGGGCTTCACCCGGATTTTCTTTGCGGACCCTGAAGGGAATCAAGAGGAATGGCAAGAAAGTGGCCTTCTTCCGATCGATTTCATGGCCCGCAAATGTGGTGTACAGCTTGAGTGCCGACGAGCGCGGCTCGAACCGAATGACGGCGCCTTCATTGAGGCCGAGGAATTCCTGCGTCGAAACGGATTGTTGAAAGGCGCATTTGTCACCGTATCTCAGGGGAATGGTGAGGGGCGGCATTGGCCGAATTCGAACCTCACGAATCTTGCTGCGGAGTTGAAAATGCCGATGGTTGTGTTCGGCAGAAAAGTGAACCCGGAAATTCTAGGGGCGATCCAATGCACCGATATGCCGTTCCAAGTGATCGCCGCGATGATCCGGTGGAGTTGCTTTTACCTCGGTTCGGATTCGGGAATGTCGTGGCTTGCCACAACGACCGGCACCCCCATGGCTGTCTTTATCGATCCCGAGTGCAACAATCGATTAGATTCAGGATTGGGCGGTGTGCTGCGCGGCGAGAAGTATGACATTCGGGAATGGGATATTTACACGAGCCTGCAAACAGTGTTGGCCCACTTTGAATCGAGATTACCGGCCGAAGTAGCTGCCAACGGTTGACCCTTATAAGGCGCTAAGATCGTCGAGTTCCCGCAAAACCTCGCGACGCTGGTCCTCCGCCAAAAACGACGCTTCAAATGAATTGCGCGCCAACGTTGCGAGTTCTCCTTTCGTCAAGTTGAATGCTTCCTGCACAGCAATGAAGTTTTCGTTGATGTAGCCGCCGAAGTAGGCAGGATCATCCGAGTTTATCGTGACGATAAGATCCGCATCGAGCAGCTCGGGCAGGTTGTGTTTATGGATTGAATCAAAGACGCGAAGCTTGACGTTGGAGAGCGGACAGACCGTCAGCGGAACCCTTTCGGCTCGCAGCCGTTCCACCAGAGCGGCATCCTCTATGGCACGGACGCCGTGATCGATCCGCGAAACCCCAAGCGTATCCAAGGCCTGCCAGACGTATTCGGGAGGGCCCTCTTCACCAGCATGCGCCACCACAAAGAAACCTTCATCCCGGGCTCGTCCAAATACTTTCGTGAACTTTTCGGGCGGATGCCCGCGTTCGGAAGAATCCAGTCCGACTCCAGCAACGTAATCCCGATAAGGAAGCGCTGACTCCAGCGTCTGGATCGCATGTTCGGCGCTGAGATCTCTCAAGAAACACAAGATCAGTTTCGAGGAAATTCCCAGTTCTCGCTCGCCATTCGCGAGAGCGTGATGGATTCCTTCGATCACCGCGCCAATCGGAACACCGCGCGCAGTATGCGCTTGTGGATCGAAAAAGACTTCGGTATGCCGGATGTTCTGTTCTTTGGCCTTTCGGAGATAAGCCCACGTGAGGTCGAAGAAATCACGATCATGAAGAAGCACGCGGCTCCCCTGGTAATAAATGTCGAGGAAGGATTGCAGATCGGAAAATGCATAGGCTCTCCTGACTTCGTCCGGAGAATCAAACGGGAGATGGACCCGGTTCCTCAACGCCAGCTCAAACATCAACTCCGGCTCGAGCGTGCCCTCAATATGCAAGTGCAACTCGGCCTTGGGCATGCCTTCGATGAAGCTCTTCACAGGTTTCATTGTAAGCTATCTGCCCCCGGGACAGGACGGCGCCGGCCGCACAGCCTGCCGCTCCCCACGAGGGTCGCAAGTCTTGTGCACTCCTGTGACCCTTACCCGTACCCTTCCCAGAAGAAAGGGTAGTTTGTTGCATTTTCCGCAACAAAAAGTCGCGAGGTCTGCTTGGAGCCGCTCCGCGCCCAATGTTTATCAGCTTCTTGTTTGTCAGCTTCTTGTTTGTCAGCTTCTTGACAGAGTTCGACATTCATTCGTCGGAAAAATGGCAGCCCCGGCAACCCTTTGGGAACCAGATACTTAGTCTTGGGCTTCCGTCCTGTCATGACCCTTTCTGAAGGGGTTCGCGCATTGGAGAGCCAAATGCATGAAACGCGTCGAAAGGGAGGAAACAGAATGATATTGACTGAGACTCCGACAGCCAACCCAGCTCGAACGAAGATGTTTTTGGACATTCCCACGGCCGCCGAACTCGCAGGGTTTTCGATCCGGCATTTCCGCAGAATCATTGAAGAAGATCGCATTCCAATCGTTCAGATTGGCAGGAAATTCTTTATCCTTGGACGCGATTTTTCCAGCTGGGAATCCAGCAAGAAGACAAGACGGGCTGCCGAGTGAGTGCACACACCGTGGTAGATGCACCTGCGGGGTGGGTAATCCAGTTCTGCTTTGAGTTACCTTTCGACCCCAGCGGCACAAGCTATATTGGCCGTCTTCCTTGATGTGCCGGAATCCATAGCATACAGTCGACCCCATGAAAGAAAAGTTCGACTTCGCCCGTTTGCCGTTGGCGTTAATCGCAATCTTTTTTATTGCGAACCTGGCACTTGGTGCGACTGGATTTCTTACGATGCCGCCAAGTTCGCGTTTTCAATGGTGATCCTCCAGACGCATATCGCGGTCTTGTGGTTCGCTGTCGGACGGCGATATCGCGGATACAGCGGAGGCGATGCGATTCTCGCGGTTGTCCTGATCGTTGCCATCTCGGAAATCCTGATCTGGGGCGCGACTATATTTTCCTATCTCACCGGCGTGAACACATACTTCGAGGATCCCGTGGCCGTTGCCGGTACGGCTGACGCAGTCTCGTTCGCCAGTGCGATGGTGGCGCGCGCAGGCGGGCTCGTCGCAAATTGTGTTCTGGCGGCGATTCTGGGCGCCATCGGTTCGGCGACGGCTGTTCTAATTCCGGCAGAGAAAATTTAGCCACAAAGAGGCGCACAAAATCCCTTCTGAGTCTTGCGCCCTTTTTGTGGCTAAGAATTATTTCTTTGGGGCCGCTCCGAGAACGGCATCTTTCGCAGCTTTCGCGACGCGGAATTTCAAAACCGTCTTTGCTGGGATTTTGATCTCCTCTCCAGTGGCGGGATTGCGGCCGATGCGGGCCTTTCTCTTCTGCTTCACTAGTTTTCCGAGACCGTGAAATGCGAACTCGCCTTTCTTTGCTTCGCGGTATGCGAGGTCAACGTACGCAGCCAAAAAGTCTTTGACCTGTTTCTTTGCGATGCCCGTCTTTGTCGACATCTCACTGATGATCTGCGTTTGGGTCATCTTTGCCATCAAATTCCTCCTTTAATGTGTACAGCTTTCCTGATTATCCTTTCGAAGTTCTAACTCCCGCACCGGATCATGTCGGACTCCACGCGACGGCTCCGCGGAGTCGACGTTATCCGTAGCGGGACTTAAAAACGCCACTAAAGCCAGACCAGCTTTAGAACGTTAGAGTGACAGATCTGTTCTGTCAAGCTAAGCTCGCTTAAAAGCCTTCTGAATTTCTCTCAGATCGTAGCGCAAGATGATCGGCCGTCCATGCGGGCACACCGTCGGGACATCGGTTTTCATCAACTCCGTAATCAGCCAGCGCATCTTGGTTTCCTCCAGAGGCGTATTGATCTTGATTGCGGCATGACATGAAACCGTTGCGGCAATTTTTTTCTTCAATGCCTCGATGTTGATCACCTGGGTTTCACGCTCCAAACCATCGAGCAATTCCACGAGCAGTTTCTCCACCGCCGTTGCCTTCAACATCGCAGGAGCCGTCTTGATTGCAATCGTTTTCGGACCAAACGGCTCCACTTCGAAACCATTCCGCGCCAGCTCGGGGATGATGCTGTCCAGAATCACAAGCTGCCGCGGAGGCAATTGAACAATGATGGGCATTAATAATCGCTGGATATCGAGCTTTCCTGCAAGCTTTTGTCGCAGGTACGTCTCGAACAGGACACGCTCATGCGCAACGTGCTGGTCGATGACGATGAGTCCGGAAGAGTCTACGGCCACAATGAAGCTGTCCCGGAGCTGTCCCAGCGGTTGCACTTCCTGCCTGACGCGATCGAATTCCGGGTACGCAGAAAATTCAGCCGGCTCCTCACAACCGTCTGTCTTGGTCTCGCTGGCCCTGAAATTCAAACCCAAGGGGATGGCTTGATCCATAACAGAACGCATCCCCGGTTCGAGCGCGAACGATTCTCTTGCGATTGGGTCATCGGACGCCCACGAATCGGGTATGCGCGGTTGCGGCGCCGGAGCAGTGAATGGCGACGTTGGAACCGCATCGCTTTCCATGGGCACAATCGTCTTGTCTTGCGTCAAGCCAGACAGAATTGCATCCCGAATCGCGTCGTGCACGAAGGACTGGTGCTTGAACCGCACCTCTGTTTTTGCAGGATGCACGTTCACGTCGACGTCTTCGTACGGAATGCTCACGAACAAAATCACGACAGGAAAGGTCCCCGCCGGCAGGATGTTCCGGTAAGCTTCGCTGATCGCGTGAAGAATAATCTTGTCGCGAACGAGACGCCGATTGATGAAGAAGAACATCGAGTTGCGGTTGTATTTTTGAACATGAGGCCGCGACGTGAATAGATGGACTTTCACACCCGATCTTCCGTAGTCCTTTTGGTACTCGACCAATTGGTCGAGAAGATCTTTGCCGAAGATCTGAAATATGCGGTCGCGAAAGCCCGTCGTCACCGGCGCCGCAAGAATTTCGAACCCCGCGCTTCTCAACACGAAGTGGATTTCGGGAAACGCAAGCGCGTAATGAGTGCAGTAAGTCGTTATCTGGCTCAACTCGTAAGATTCGGATCGCAGAAATTTGCGCCGCGCCGGAACATTGAAGAACAAATCGTCCACGGTGATCTGCGTTCCGCGCGGAAAAGCTTGTTCACGCTCGGAGACGACCCGGCCTCCGGCGATTTCGATAACCGTGCCGGCGGACGCTTCGGCTTGCGTTTCCAAAACCAGGTGAGAAACCGACGCAATCGAGGGAAGCGCCTCGCCGCGGAAACCAAGCGTCTTGATCGCAAACAGATCGTCGGGCTCGTACAATTTGCTCGTGGCGTGACGGCCAAAACAGGCCCGAGCGTCCTCCGGCGTCATGCCCTCTCCATCGTCGGTGACCTGGATCCGTTTGCGGCCGCCTTCTTCAACGTCGACGGTAATCTTTCGAGCTCCGGCATCCAGCGCGTTTTCCACCAATTCCTTGACCACGGATGCTGGCCGCTCCACGACTTCCCCGGCTGCTATGCGGTTGGCGATGTCGTCGGGCAGAATGCGAATCTTCATACAGGGATTTAGCCACAAAGAGGCACAAAATTCACAAAAGTAATTCGGGGCCAGACGGGTGAATTCCCTATTTAGCATTACAAAATAGGGAATTCACCCGTCTGGCCCCGAATTACTTTCTGACTTGAATCCCGATTTCCCGCAATTGCTGGTCGGAAACCGGAGAGGGTGATCCGCTCATCAAATCGACGGCCCGAGCGGTTTTGGGGAATGCAATGACATCACGAATGGAAGATTGCCCCGTCAGAATCATCACCAGTCGATCAAGTCCGAGTGCGATGCCTCCGTGAGGCGGCGTGCCGAACTCGAGCGCTTCGAGAAAGAAGCCGAATTTGTCGCGAGCTTCCTGAGCGGTGAATCCGAGGACATTGAAGACCCGCGATTGAATGTCGCTTCGATGGATTCGGATCGAGCCGCCGCCGATCTCGGTTCCATTCAGCACGAGATCATAGGCCTTCGCGCGTATCCTTTCGGGATGCGTCTCGAGCAGTTGAAGATCTTCGTCCACAGGCGAAGTGAACGGATGATGCCTCGAGACCCAGCGGTTTTCGGCGGGATCGAATTCCAATAGCGGAAAATCAACGACCCACAACATGTTCCACTTCCCAGACGGAATCCAGTTCTCCTTCTTCGCCAATTCGAGACGGAGCGATCCAAGGAAATTTAAAGTGGCTTCTTCTGGACCCGCCATCAGAAAGATCGTATCGCTCTTTGCTGCTCCCGCCTTCTTAATGACGGCCTCAACAGCGGCTGCGCCTGCATTCCTGACAATAGGAGCAGAGGTGATGCCATCATCTCCCAACTTGATCCAAGCCACACCCGCCCCGCCCAGTTGCTTCACAAAAAGCGCGATGTCATCGAGTGCTTTTCGCGAATACGATGTTTTTGGCGCGACGAATCCGCGGACGGTCTGTCCAGCCTCTGCCATTTCTCGAAAAACGCCGGCCTCGGCAGTCTTGAAGATACCCGTGAAGTCCTGGAGAAAGACATCGAAACGCGTATCCGGTTTATCGCTTCCGTAGCGGTTCATGGCTTCTTGGAAACTGAGGCGCGGAAGAGGCCGGGGAATAGTGATGCCATTTAGTGAAAAGACTTCCGCCATTAAACCCTCGATCATGGCGAACAAGGATTCGCGCGAGGGAAACGACATCTCGATATCGATTTGCGTGAACTCCGGCTGACGATCCGCCCGCAGATCTTCATCGCGGAAGCATTTCACAATCTGAAAATACTTTTCGAAGCCCGAGATCATCAGGATCTGTTTGAACAACTGCGGCGACTGGGGCAGTGCATAGAAATTGCCGTGATGGAGGCGGCTCGGCACCAAGTAATCTCTCGCGCCTTCGGGTGTCGATTTGGTCAGGATGGGTGTCTCGACCTCCCAGAATCCCTGGCGGTCCATATAATCACGCACGGTCATCGTGATGCGATGCCGCATGCGAAACGTTTCCTGCATCTTGGGCCGGCGCAGGTCGAGGTAGCGGTATTTCAGGCGAAGGTCCTCGGAAGTTGTGTTTTCGTCTTCGATCGGAAACGGGGTGGTTTTCGCTTCGCTCAAAATCCAGAGCTGGCTTGCCACTACCTCGATTTCGCCCGTTTTCAGATTCGGATTCTCCAGACCCTTGTCCCGCACCCGGACTTTGCCGCGGGCGGCAACGACAAACTCGGACCGCAACGCTTTGGCGGCTCGATGCAGATCGGCGTTATTTTCGGCATTGAATACGATCTGAGTGACACCCTCGCGGTCGCGCAGATCGACAAATAGAAGTTGGCCATGATCGCGCCACCGGTTGACCCAACCCATCAGCAGGACCTCCTGGCCCTGATTCGCTGACGTGAGTTCGCCGCAGGAATGTGTTCTTTGCAACTGTTCCATTACAGCTCTTCTTCCCGGATAGTTCGCTGCTCTTTCGTCGACATGTTGCGCACCAACAAGGTGCCCGATTTCAACTCTTCCTCGCCGATGATGATCACCGACTTCGCTTGTAGTTTGTCGGCCAGCCGCATCTGGCTCTTGAGGCTGCGTGCGTCGAAGTCCAGATACACGCGTTTGCCCGCAGAACGAAGTTTGCGAGCGAGCAAGGTGGCGCGATTAAAAGCTTCATCACCAAGGGGAGCAACAAAATATTCCGGCGTGTAATCCGGAATGATTCTGGCCGTGTTCGGACTCGAAAGGATCAATCGTTCCAGACCCATGCCGAATCCGAACCCTTTTGTCGGCGGTCCATCGAGATCTTCCGATAATCCGTCGTAGCGGCCGCCGCCGGCGACAGTATTCTGCGACCCAAGGCGCCCTGAAGTGATCTCGAATGTCGTCCGTGTGTAGTAATCGATCCCGCGAACCAGCCGAGGGTTCACCTGAAACTGAATTCCCCGTGCGGCTAAATACGATTTGAATCGGCCGAAGTGTTCCCGGCAGCCTTGGCAGAGATGTTCCGTGATGGTCGGCAATTCGGCAATCACGGGCTGGCACGACGGCACTTTGCAATCGAAGACGCGCAAGGGGTTCCTTTCCCCCCGCCGGCGGCAGTCTTCGCAAAGGTGCTCCGCGCGGGCCACGACCGCGGTCTTCAGGGACTGTATATAAGCGGGGCGGCATTGCCGATCGCCGACGGAATTGATGTTCACTTCCAAATCCGGAATACCGATGCCGTTGAGAAAGTCAGTTAGCAGCTCGAGGACCTCGGCTTCGATTCCCGGATTATCGGTGCTGGAAAGCACTTCGGCCCCGGCTTGCATGTGTTGCCGGTAGCGGCCCTTTTGAGGACGCTCTCGACGGAACATCGGAGCGATGTAATAGAGCTTCAGTAGTCTGGCTTCATTCTCGAGCTGGTGCTCGATATACGCGCGGACAACGGGCGCCGTACCTTCGGGGCGCAAGGTGAGTGACTTTGTCTCATCCTTATCCGTGAACGTATACATTTCCTTCGAAACGATATCGGTCTCTTCGCCCACACTTCGAACGAAGAGATCCGTGGCTTCAAATATGGGCGTGCGAATTTCTCCGAAACCGTAGCGGTGAAATGTCTGCCGCAACCGGTCTTCAAGAGCGTGCCAGATCCCGATCTCGGAGGGAAGCACATCGTAAGTGCCGCGTATTGCGTGAATCATCGGGATGCTTTCATGGCCAGATATGTTTCCTTGTACTCGTAATATCGCCGCGCGTACTCGTCGATACTGGCCACCTCTTCTTCCGTCAGTGGGCGTTCGACTCGCGCGGGAAGACCCAGAACGAGACTACGCGGAGGAATCACCGTTCGCTCAGTGATCAATGCACCGGCACCGATTATGGAATATTCGCCTACGACGACGTCATTAAGGAGCGTAGCCCGCATTCCAATGAGGCAATGGGACTCGATCGTGCAGCCATGCATCGTCACGCCATGCCCTACGGTCACATAATCTTTGAGAATCAGCGGAGATGTGCCTCTCATAACGTGGCCAATCGAACCATCCTGGATATTCGTATGTTGGCCGATACGGACGTAGTGAACATCGCCTCGAATGACGCAGTTGTACCATACGCTGGAATGGTCGCCGATTTCGACGTCTCCCACGATTTGAGCGCCCTCGGCGACGTACACTCGCGCACCGAGCTTTGGCCAGATCCCCTTGTACTCATGCAGCATCCGCCGGTCTCCGGATAAAGCTTCGCCCAAAAAAGGCGAGATCCCTCTCCTTCTGGGAGAGGGTGGCGCGACGTGTCTCCCACCTAGCTCGAAATGACAATTGAACATTGAACATTTCCCCAGAAATTGCCATTGTTCACTGTTCAATGTTCAATTGTCATTTCGACCCTCACCCTACCCTCTCCCTCTGGGAGAGGGGCCACGATGGGTTTTCTGGGCAAAACCAGATAACGCTAACAGAATTACCTTTCTTTACGCAATCGCCGTCCCCTATTATTCACGGATGCTTCGCGTCGTCATTCTCAAACCGAGTAAATATGGTTTAAGCGGTTACGTCGAGCGGTTCCGGCGCGGCTTCATGCCCAACAGCACGGTCCCCTACATTCGGAGCATGACGCCGGCGTCGATCGAGGGCGTGAAAATCGAGACTCACGCCGTGGACGAATACGTCCAGACCGATCTTGGTTATCTCGATCTCCTGCGCAAGCCGGAAGAACCGACGCTGCTGGCCCTCGTCGGCGTGCAGTCGCATCAGTTCCGGCGAAGTCTGGATTTAGCCGCTTTCGCACGAGCTAATGGCGTGCGTCATTGTGTGATCGGCGGGCCGCATCCCATGACCTGCGATACCAGCATGCTCCAAAATCGCGGTGTGAGCTTCGCTCTGGCCGAAGCCGAAACGATCTGGCTGCAGATTTTGAAGGACGCGATCCGGGGCGAGCTCGAACCGGTTTACGGAGCCGGTCGGCGCTGGGCTCCCGAACTCCAGGCGCCGGTACTGATTCCGCCTTCGAAACGGGATCTCAAGCGATACATCGCTCCGTTGCTCGGCATCTATCCTGCCCGCGGCTGTCCCTTCACCTGCAATTTTTGTTCAGTTATCAAAATCGCAGGCCGTCAGATCCGGAGCCAGGCGATCGAAACGACAATGGAAAGTCTCAGGCGGGCCAAGGCTGCCGGGGTTCGTATGGTGATGTTCACTTCCGACAATTTCAATAAATACGCCGAGGCTCACGAACTGCTGGAGCAAATGACCGCGGAAAAGATCGATATTCCGTTTTTTGTGCAGTGCGATACGCAAATCGCAAAGCAAGAGGAACTGGTCAGCCTGCTCGGAAAGGCCGGCTGCTTCGAAATGTTCGTCGGCGTGGAATCCTTTAGCCGGCAGACGTTATTGGCTGTGCACAAAACGCAAAATCATCCATCCACGTACGGCGACATTGTGAAGCTGTGCCACAAATACGGCGTTCTGGCACATTTTTCAAACATCATCGGATTCCCGGAAGATTCTATACGCACGGTTCGCGAACATCTCGGTGTGCTCCGGAGTCTGCGTCCGCACAAGGCGTCCTTTTATATCCTCACGCCGATTCCCGGAACTGAGCAATACGATAGTTTCCTGGAAGCGGACTGGATCACAGAACAGAATCTGGATCGTTTCGATGGGACCACAACAACGTGGAACCATCCCAATCTGAGCTGGCCGGAACTGCAGGATCTCCTGTTCCGGTGCTATCGCTACTTTTATAATGCAGGGCATATCCTGCAGACCGCGATTCAAGGTTTCCGCCGCGAAGCGCTCGGCGGTTTACTGGTCTATCTCGGTAATCCGCTGTTCGCTCGCTTTTCAGCCGCGAAGAGACTGCACCCCATGTCGGGCGGCATCAGCCGTGTCCGCCTGGACTGTGTTTCCGCGTACGAGGGGCTGCGTGAAAAACAATTCGGCTTGAAGCACATTCCATTGCCTAGAAGTCTGGCCTTATCGAAATCCGACGCCGAGCTCAACCGCCGGGTTAAGCTTGCGCTGTCGTAGATTTTCTTGTGAAGCCGTCCGAGCAAGATCTTCGTCGTTACCAGGACAATTTCCTTCGCGAACAGGATGGGATTGCCCTGTATCGCGCGCTTGCGAAAGCCGAAAAAGATCCGGCGCGAGCCGAAATTTTCGAGAAGCTTGCGAAAGCCGAAGAGCGCCATGCGGCACGATGGGCAAGGTTGTTGCGGAACAACCAGGCTCCGGTGCCCGTATACACGCCGGGCTGGCGCATTCTTTTATTGGGCTGGCTTTCGAGACGTTTCGGAACTCAGCACTTACTGCCCGTCGTCACAGGGCTGGAATCTCGGGACCAGGACGTCTACAGAGGCCAGGTTGAGGCCCGTGGCATTCCCGCGGAGGAACGCAGTCATATGCGCGCGCTGCGCGCGATGCAGCGGCGCGGCCAGGACCCGCCTGAATCGATTCTCGATCTTGAAGGATGGCACCGCACGCTTTACGCGGGCGGCTTGCGCGCTGCGGTCTTCGGCGCTAATGATGGACTGCTTTCAAACTTCAGTCTCATGATGGGAATTGCAGGTGCGAGCGCCGAGCCTCGGTTCGTTCTGCTTGCGGGAATCGCCGGCCTGCTGGCGGGCGCTTCTTCCATGGCCGCAGGCGAATATGTTTCGGTGCGATCGCAGCGCGAACTTTACGAGCAGCAGATTGCGGTAGAGCGCCAGGAATTGGAAATGTCGCCTGAAGAAGAAAAAGAGGAACTGGCGTTGATCTATCAAGCCAAGGGAGTTCCAAGCGGCCAGGCGGAGGAACTGGCGGACCGTATTTTCTCGAATCCGGACTCGGCTATCGAGACGCTCGCGCGAGAGGAACTCGGACTGGATCCGGCAGCATTGGGATCTCCTTGGCTCGCTGCCGCAAGCTCCTTTGTTGCGTTTGCGACGGGGGCCATCATTCCGGTCATTCCATATGTTCTGCTTTCCGGCAATGCTGCGTTCGTCGCAAGCGCTGTCGTATGCGGAGCCGGCCTGTTCATCCTCGGCGGTGTCGTCTCGGTCTTCACCGGCCGCAATCTGTTTTTCAGTGGATTCCGGATGCTTGGCATCGGGACCGTAGCGGCGGCCGTTACGTACTTTATCGGCAAGTTCCTTGGCGTTTCAGTCGCGTCGTAGGACATCTTGGAGTTTGAGAGGAGGATTCGATGAACTTCAAAATCGAAGTGGTGCTTTCTAGCGTTTTCGTGGTGATGATGGGAGTTCTATCCGGTATTCCTGCAGCCGAAGCCCAAATGACTATAGGCGGGCATGTCGGTTTTGTGCTTCCGCTGGTCACGCATGCTGCAGGCCAGACAACGACTATCGCGGACAACTTCTCCATCGGCTTTCCGCTTGGAGTCACCTTCAAAGGGAATGGTCACATGGCTTACGATCTCGAGCTGGTTCCCGGCGTTCGAGGGACACCGCGGCTGACGACGTTGACGGTGCATCCCGGTTTGGTGTGGGACGTCGGGAACAATTTAGGCGCCGGAATACGAGCAGCATTTGACGTCAATTCCCCGCAGTGGGGCTTCACGCCGCTGGTGAATCGCAGTTGGCCCCTTAATGACAGCTTGTTCAAGGCGTTCTTCGTCGAGGCTGTCTTACCGGTCCGCTTCAACCGGCCCCCGAATGGACCGGCGACGAATCCTGTCGGCTTCGGTACACACTTTGGAGTGGCGTTCTGAGATGACCCTCTCCCAGAGTGTTCCACAAGTCCGTGCTGGATACCGGGCCAGCCGCAAATGTCAACTGTCAGATGGCTGTTGTACGATGTCGAATGCACTTGGTACTATTACCGAACCGCCAAATGTCAAGCTGGTCAATAGGTCATTCGGTAATCTGGTAGTCGAAACAAGTACATTGCACATCGCACAACAAGCCATTTGACAAGTGACACGTAGCGCTGGCTTCTGTGTCCAGCCAAGACTTGTAGATAGAAGATCATCTCCCAGAGGGAGCTGGTTCCACATTTTTCAAACTGACCCACTACCCGTTAGAATTTTCTTATGAACACGTTCAATTCGCAGTCGACGTTGAAAGTAGGAAGTGTTGAATTCGAGTACTTCTCGTTGGAGAACGCGGAGAAGTCTGGTGCCGGTGAGGTATCGAAACTCCCGTTTTCGCTGAAGGTAATGTTGGAAAATCTGCTTCGCTTTGAAGACGGACAGACGGTTTCGGCCGATGACATCGGCGCGCTGGTGTCCTTGCTCGCTGCGAGGCGCCTGGAAAAAGAAATTGCATTTCGTCCGGCACGCGTCCTGATGCAAGACTTCACGGGCGTTCCGGCGATGGTAGATCTTGCCACGATGCGAGACGTCATCAAGCAGATGGGCGGCGACCCGAAAAGGATTAATCCCCTCCAGCAGGTCGACCTGGTCATCGATCATTCCGTACAGGTCGATCAGTACGGTAGTCCTACTGCGTTCGCCTTCAACGCCGACCGTGAGTTGGAACGCAACCGTGAGCGATACGTCTTTCTCAAATGGGGACAGAAGGCATTTCAAAATTGTCGTGTGGTGCCGCCCGATGTTGGAATCTGCCACCAGGTGAATCTCGAATACATCGCGAAGACCGTATTCGTCGAGCACAGGAATGGGCGTCCGCGCGCCTACCCTGACACACTTGTTGGAACCGATTCGCATACGACGATGATCAATGGCCTTGGTGTCGTCGGTTGGGGTGTTGGCGGCATCGAAGCGGAAGGCGCCATGCTGGGGCAGCCTCTATCCATGTTGATTCCGCAGGTTGTTGGCTTCAAGCTGCGCGGACGTATGAGAGAGGGCACGACTGCCACGGATGTTGTGCTCACGGTTACGCAAATGCTTCGCGCAAAAGGTGTGGTTGGAAAGTTCGTCGAGTTCTACGGCCCGGGTCTTTCAAGCTTAAGCCTCGCCGATCGCGCCACGATCGGCAATATGGCGCCCGAATATGGCGCGACAATCGGTCTCTTTCCGATCGATTCGGAAACACTGAATTATCTGAAGCTCACTGGACGCGAGCCGAGCCACATCAACCTTGTCGAGGCCTATGCGAAAGCTCAAGGACTGTTCCGCACGGAAACCACCACCGATCCGATCTTCAGCGACACTCTCGAACTCGATCTGACGTCGGTAGAGCCGAGCCTCGCTGGACCTCGCCGGCCGCAGGACCGCGTGGCATTGAAAGAAGCGAAACAAGCTTTTCGAGAAGCGCTGCCTTCGATGGCGGCGAAACAGACGAAGAACGTATCGAGCGTTAAGGTATCCGACAACGAAAACCAATACAACGTCGGACACGGCTCCGTTGTGATTGCCGCGATTACGAGCTGCACCAACACATCGAATCCTTCCGTGATGCTCGCCGCAGGCCTTCTCGCAAAAAAGGCGGTCGAGCGCGGACTCAGAGTGCAGCCTTGGGTCAAGACGAGTCTCGCGCCCGGATCACGAGTAGTTTCGGATTACCTCAAAGAAACAGGGTTGATGCCGTACCTTGAAAAGCTGCGTTTCCATCTCGTGGGCTACGGCTGCACAACCTGCATCGGCAACAGCGGCCCGCTTCCCGAGCCGGTTGCTTCTGCGGTGAAAGACAACGGATTGGTTGTGGCGGCCGTTCTCAGCGGAAACCGCAATTTTGAAGGCCGGATCAACCCGCTAGTGCGGGCGAATTATCTGGCCTCGCCTCCGCTCGTGGTGGCATACGCGCTCGCGGGTAAGATGGACATCGACCTGGAAACAGAGCCGCTCGGCAGCGACAAAAACGGACAACCAGTCTATCTGCGCGATGTCTGGCCGACGCAAAAAGAAGTCATGGAGGCGATCAATTCGTCGATTCGGGCCGAGATGTTCCACAAGGCCTACGAAGAATCTCTTGAAGGCGACCAGCGATGGAAGATGATCGACGCTCCCTCGGGCGAGCTCTTCCAGTGGGATCCGAGTTCGACATATGTCAAACGTCCGCCATTTTTCGAAAACCTGTCCCGGAAGGCTCCGCCGCCAAACGATATCCGTGCGGCCCGCGCCCTGGCAGTGCTCGGAGATTCTGTCACCACCGACCACATTTCTCCCGCCGGCTCGATTGCGATCGATAGTCCCGCTGGTCAATACCTGATCGACCACGGCGTCGCTCCGAAAGATTTCAATTCATACGGAGCACGCCGCGGCAACCATGAAGTGATGATGCGCGGCACGTTTGCGAACGTCCGGCTGCGAAATCAGATGGCGCCTGGGACCGAAGGCGGATGGACCGTTCACTTGCCGGATAAGACACAAACAACCATCTATGAGGCGGCGATGCAGTATCGGAACGAGGGTGTGCCTCTGATGGTTCTGGCCGGCAAAGAGTATGGTTCGGGATCGTCTCGGGACTGGGCTGCCAAGGGACCTCGGTTGCTGGGTATCGAAGCCGTAATCGCGGAAAGCTTCGAACGGATTCACCGCAGCAATCTGGTCGGCATGGGAGTGCTTCCTTTGCAGTTCAGAGCAGGAGAAAACGCCGCTACCCTTGGCCTCACTGGTTTCGAAACATTCGACATCGATGGCATTGCGGGGGGCATTGAGCCCGGCATGCTCGTGCGTATCCGCGCACGGGCAGAAAATGGCGAGGAAAAGAGTTTCCAGGCCGTTACTCGAATCGACACGCCCTACGAGGTTCAGTACTACCAGCACGGCGGCATTTTGCAGTACGTCCTGCGCCAGCTCATCGACAGCAGATGAGAAATGAAAATTGATTAATGAGTAATGACAAATGAAATTAATCAATTTCCATTTCTCATTCTCATTCAATACTGTGGCTACTCCCTTGCATTGAGTCTAACGGAGGGGGACCGTGCCTGCATTCAACGCGTTTTCCGTCGGCGGCATACGTGTGCACGAACTGAGTCACTGTATCGTTGCTCGCCGCCTTGGAATTCCGGTCCGGCGAATCACCCTGTTCATTTTCGGCGGGGTCTCGGAGATGGAACAGATGCAGCCGGCCGGCGCCAGACCGGAATTTCTAACCACAATTGCAGGGCCTCTAGCCAGCATGGGTCTGGGTGCCCTGTTCTTGAGCCTGGCCGTACTTGCTACCGGGGTCGTGAGCCGGATCGTTGTCGAAATGCTTCGGTATATGTATACGTCAACTTCCTGCTTGCTGTATTCAAAAGTTTTTATCAATCCTGAGACCCTCACCCGCGCGCCTTCGGCGCGCTGCCCTCTCCCAGAGGGAGAGGGTGCAAAGCATGCTACGATAGGCCTTTTTTGGAGTGATGCATGTCTCACATCCGCCGCCGGCTCTACAAATACTACGACCTGGTGATGGCCCTATTCGTGACAGTTTTGCTTTGCTCAAACGTCATCGGCGCTGCAAAGGTCTGTACCGTCTGGGGATTCACATTCGGCGCGGGGGTCCTATTCTTCCCCATCAGTTACATCTTCAATGACGTCCTTACGGAGGTGTATGGTTATGCACGCGCGCGTAAAGTGGTGTGGGCAGGCTTCGGAGCCATTGTATTTGCGTCTTTTATGAGCTGGGTCGTTCTGACTTTACCTCCGGCGATAGGTTGGAATGATCAACGCGCTTACGAAACCGTGTTCGGCCAAACACCACGAATCGTATTCGCTTCCCTGGGAGCTTTCTTTGTTGGTGAATTTGCCAATTCCTTCGTTCTGGCTAAGATGAAGATTTTGACGAGCGGCCGATTTCTTTGGTCGCGGACGATCGGATCCACGATTGTTGGCGAAGGTGTCGACTCACTTGTTTTCTATCCGCTCGCCTTCCTGGGTGTGTGGGAAAACCGGTTGGTGCTCACAGTGATGGTCAGCAACTACATCATCAAAGTCTTGTGGGAAGCAATAGTGACGCCCTTCACATATCGAGTCGTCGGATTCCTCAAGCGCGCCGAGCAGGAGGACTACTACGATATCGATACAGACTTCACACCCTTCTCGATCGAGGTGTAATCAAGGCGAGAGCTATTCCGATTTCAAAACCTAGCGAACCGTACAGGGTTGAGGATTCCAGCCCGAAGCATCCGGAAGTCTCTTGAAATGCGTGCTGCGGACAAACTGGCCCGTGAGATATTGCGGGTCGTCCACAATCGTGGTGACGATCAGCAGCGAGTCCCCGTTCTCTTCATCGGCGCGGTGGAAATACTCTGTCACGATCGCGGTTCCGCTATAGGGCACACCATTCTTCTGCAAATAACCAGGCCGCATATGCGTCGTGACCCACCTTTAGACTACCGCTAGACTACCGCGGCGGGCTTGATTGGCCTGTGCCCCTCCGCCGCCTCCGCCTGCAAATTCCC
>WNGM01005713.1_pt1 | contig 18789 bp, 12 predicted proteins | sample 5400571 | NCBI WGS metagenome assembly WNGM01 (sample SAMN13153378, study PRJNA577476) | soil metagenome | isolation source: 100 cm soil or saprolite under Garry oak tree replicate 2 | place: USA:California | collected 2016-06-15 | reverse complement strand
CGCCGGTCGTCGTGCACGGGCACGCCCCACTCGCGATCGTGATAGCGGATGTCGAGCGGGCTCTTCGCCCAGCGGCAGCGGCGCCGGCCGGCGGTCATGTCGGTACGAGCGGTCATGCGGGCTCGAGCGCCTGGTGCGTCTCCGCCTCGTCGCGGATGCGTGACCACCCGTAGCGCATCGGCAACAGCCGCGCCTCGCTCCAGTCTTCGAGCTGGTCGGCGTAGTGGGGGCTGCGCGGATCGCCGGAGGCTCCGAGCGGCACGACCCAGGCGCTCTGCTCCCAGTCGGCGAGGTCGAACACGTAGCGCGCCACCGACGTGTTCGTCACCGTGTAGCCGGCGCCCGCGATGAATGCCGCGGCCTGCACCGTCTCGGCGTCGCCCCCCATGGCGACGCGCGGTGGGTTCAAGCGGGTGGCGGCCGCGGGCAGTGCGCTCGAAAGCGGATGCTCCGGCCTGGTCGTGTGCACCCGCCCCCAGCGCCAGGACGCGAGATCGTCGCCGAGCTTCGAGCGAAGGTCCGCGACGGCCTCGGCCAGGGCGCGCGCGAGCGCCGTGGGCCAGTCGATACCAGCCGGGAGCAGCGTGCGATCGTCGCGGCGGATCATCTCGCCCAGGCGGGCGCGAAGCCGGGCCATGTGCGCCACCGAGCCGCGCGGCGCGCCGCCGAACGCCTCGCCGGCGAGCGGGCCGAGGATCGGGGTCATGAGGCTCCGCATCACGCGATCGCGGAACGCGCTGTAGACGAGCGGCGCGATGGCATCGCGATCCATCACGCCGTCCCACGCGAGGAGGAGGTCCAGCGCCTCGCGCGACGCCGCGTCGGACGGCCGGACGCGGGCCAGGATCTCGATGAGCTCACGCGCCGGAACGGAGACGCGGTCGGCGTGGATCGCCGCCATGTCCTCGACCGTGGCGCTCTTGAGGTCGCGCAGGCGCTCGACGAGCCGGCGCGTGCGAAAGTCAGGGGCGAAGTCGAGCCCGATGTAGTGACGGGCGTCGCGCCCGATGATCCGGCTGTTCGCCGTCGCGATCCAGCCCGTGGCCGGGTTGCGCATCGCCGGCATCTCCTCGAACGGGATGTTCCCCTGCCACTCGTGGGCGCCGTCCCAGCCGGGCACCGGCACCCATGCGTTGGCCGCGTTCCGGACGGGCACGCGGCCGCGCGTCCGGTAGCCGATGGCGCCGTGGACGTCGGCGAAGACGAAGTTGTTGCCAGGATCGACCCACGGCCGCATGGCCGCCTCGAGCTCGTCCGCCGAGCGCGCGCGCAGCATGGGGAGCAGGGCTCGGAAGGTGGGATTGGCTTCACACGTGGCCGTGTAGCGCAGGGCGAGCGCGTAACCCGTCTTCGGGTCCCCGAGCACGATGGGGCCGTGATGAGTCGCGGCCAGATCGATCGTGACGGGCGCCGCGCCGCGGACGCCGATCGTCTCGCGCCAGGCCTCGACTGGCCGCCACTCTCCGCGGAACTCGTAGCGCCCGTTACCGTCGAAGCGCTCGATGAAGACGTCCTGATAATCGGCATTGGCGTGGGTGACGCACCACGCGACCGAGGCGTTGTGGCCGAAGTGCGGGAACCCGGGAACGCCGGCGAAGGACAGCCCGACGACGTCGAAGTCCGGGCACGCGAGATGGTTCTGGTAGTACACGTTCGGCACGTCGAGCGCACGATGAGGATCGCCGGCGAGAAGCGGCCGGCCCGACGCGGTGCGGTTGCCCGCAACCACCCAGCTATTGCTGCCCATGTCCCACTCGGTCATCGCGGTCAGAGCCGCCTCGCAGGACTGCAACGCCGCGAAGCCATCGGTCACGCCGCCGTCGTACTCCACGCCGGGCGGGATGATCAGCATCGGATTGGGCTGGGTCCCCGGGCACAGGCGCTCCGTTATCTCGGCGCCGAGATGGCGGAGCAGGCGGCCGCGCCACACCTTGAGCTGCCACGTGCCCATCAAGACGTGGCGGACCTTGAAGACGGCGCAGGCGTCCCACGGATCCCACCGCTCGGGTCGGGTGCCGAGGAGCCCGTATTCCATCGGCGGCTCACTCATCGTCGCGATGAACGCGTTGACTCCTCTGGCGTAGGCGTCGACCATCGCTCGCGTCTCGGCGTCGAGCGCCGCGTAGTCCGCCCGGGCGCTCGCGGCCAGGCGGAACCGACGCATCTGAACGTCCTGGGCGACGGCACCCGCCCCGGCCAGCTCGGCCCAGCGGCCGTACGCGCGCCGCCGGTCGTAATCCATCTGGAACAGCCGGTCCTGCGCGTGCACGAAGCCCTGGGCGACGAACGCGTCGTGACTGGATTCTGCTCGGGCGTGCGGGATGCCCTGGGGATCGCGCCAGACCTGGGCGCGGGCGTCCAGCCCTGGGACGCGGACGCTCGCGATGGAGCTCACCGGCGAACGCCTGGACCGCCGGCCAGCACGTCGTCCACGTCCCGCGGCGTGATGACGGCGATGTCGCCCCAGATCGAGCACTTCAGCGCGGCGACCGCGGTCGCCGTGTCCACCGTCTCCTCGAGATCGGCGCCGCGCTGGGCCGCCCACAGAAAGCCGGCGACGTACGCGTCGCCGGCGCCGATGGGATCCACCACCTCGACACGCGGCCGGCGGCGCGGCCGGACGATGCGGCCACCGTCGAACGTCACCGAGCCGTCCTCGCCCATCAAGAGGCTGACCGTGGCCTTCGGGGCCTGGCGCGAGAGCGCCTCGACGATGCGCTCCGCAGGGCCGTCGAGGCCGAAGACCGTCCGCGCCTCTTCGAGGCCGGTGAAGACGAAGCGGGCGCGCGGGAGGACGGCCTCGGCATAGGCGCGAGCGTCGGACGGCGACCAGAGGGCGGCCCGGTAGTTCAGGTCGAAGGACACGGCCGCCGCCTCGGCGAGCGCGCGCTCGCTGAGGGCGCGGGCGCTGGCGCTGAGCGCCGGCGTGATGCCCGTGAGGTGGACGAGGCGGGCCTGCCGCACGGTAGTCCAGTCCACCTCGGCCGGCGTCAGTCGCGCGAATGCCGAATCACGGCGGTCGTAGAGCACCCGGATCGGCCGCGGCGCCACGCCGTACTCGAGGAAGTAGGCGCCCAGGCGAGCGCCGTCCGTCAGCCGCACGTGGGCGCAGTCGACGCCGTGGCCGGCCAGCTCGCGCCGCACGCGCTCGCCCCACGGGTTGGCCGGGAGCGCCGAGATCCAGGCCACGCGCATCCCGAGGCGCGCGCACGCGGCGGCGACGTTCGCCTCGGCGCCGCCGATCTGAACGTCCAGCGTGCGCGCCGTCTCGAAGCGGGCCGGCGACGGGACGGCGAGCCGCAACAGCACCTCGCCAAGCGTGACGAGGTCGTGCGCGACGCCTGGCTGCGCTACGCCTGGTCCGACGACGGCTGGCCCCGCCCCGCCTGGCCCGACGACACCTGGCTCCACTACGCCTGGCCCCGGAAGCGAATCGTGATCGACGTGCCGAGGATGAGCGAGGCGGTGATGCTCTCCGGGCGGCGATCGGGGCCGAAGATGACGCGGGCGGGCTGTCGCTCCTTCGCCCACGACGAGAAGCGCGTGAGGTCGAGACTGGCCGCGGCCTTCCCGGTCTCGGGCTCGGACGCGACCTTCATCGCCAGCGGAACGATCTCGGCACGGTACGCCTGGGAGACGTCGTCGGGCCCCTCCTTCTCGGGCCGCTGCCGACGCACGACGTGCGTCTGATAGCTGCCGTCGGGCTGGGGAGGCCACCGGCCGTCGGTGTAGTTCAGCACCGTCGTGATGACGTCGTCGACGTGGAGCCCGGGAGGAATCGTCAGCACGTCGTCGGCCACCCGGAGCCGTCGCAGGAAGAACGTCTCCCCCTTGAAGTGGTACTCGATACGGCGCCGATCGTAGTCGTAGAGCGTCTGCGAGCGCGTCTCGCGCCCGGCCACCAGGAACCACGACGTGGCCTCGAGCGGTGCCCAGCGGCCGTCCACGAGCATGCCCCGGGACTCGACACGGTTCTGGATCTTCGAGCCCTGCCCGACGGCCTTGATCTCGTAGCGGCCGGCGGCTCGATCGACCGCCTCCTCCAGGGCGCCCGGCAGGTGGAACGTCATCGCGTCCCAGAGCACTCCGACGTCGACGTCGTACGCCGTGCGCCGCGTCTCGGGGCCGGCGTGCGCGCGCCAGGGGGCGGTGTTGACGAGCAGCGGCGTCAGGAAGAGCTTCAGGGGGAGTGTCAGAAATTGTCGACGGTCCAACGGGTACCTGGACATGGCGCAATCGGTTCACTTATTCTAACAGCCGGCCACGATTTGGACGTGCGGCACCCTGACACATGGAGGTGTGGGTGGCTCGACGTCGTGTGGTGATCACTGGCCTCGGAGTGGTCGCCCCGAACGGAATCGGGAAAGAAACCTTCTGGCAGAACCTCATCGCCGGTAAGTCCGCGGTGGACTACATCCACGCGTTCGACGCCTCTGACTATCCGTCCAAGGTCGCCGCGGAAGTCCGGGATTTCGATCCCGCGGATTTCATGCTGGCGCGCCGGACCAGACACCGAGGTCGCTTCGCACAATTTGCCGTAGCTGCCACCAAACTCGCCTTGAAGGACTCAGGAATCGACGGCTCGGCGCCACGATCAGATCGTCTGAAACTTTGTATCGGGACAGCGGCCAACGGTGTTGGAGATGTGTACGAAGGGGCAAGACTCGGCTTTGAGCGCAGTGGAGTCCGCGGCATTCCCGTCACTACGGGTGTGGAGTACGCGTCTCATGCTGCCGCAAGCCACGTCTCGATGGAACTCGGTCTCCGCGGGCAGGCGCTAACGCTGGCGTCCGCGTGTTCCACCGGATTAGATGCTGTTCACTGGGGCTGGCGTCAGATTGCGGATCAGGAGGCCGAAGTTGTCCTGGCGGGAGCGACTGACGCCCCCGTTTCACCTCTCTGCTTTGCGACGTTTTGTGCAACAGGCACTCTTTCACGTTTCGCTAATCCCTGGTTGAGTGCCTCACGTCCATACGACAAACGACGTGATGGCATTGTTCTCGGCGAAGGAGCAGCAATCTTCGTTCTCGAATCTCTCGAAAGCGCCCTCGAACGCGACGCAACGATCTACGCAGAACTGCTTGGCTTCGGCACTGGCAATGAAGGCGGATACGGCATAAAAACCGACGCTGGCGAACACGCCCTCGCCGACGCCGTCAAGACTGCTCTCGACGACGCATCCCTGAGCGTCAGTGAGATCGACTGTATCAACGCGCACGGCAACGCGCTCCCAGATTACGATCTTGTCGAGACTCGAGCCTTCAAGACGGTCTTTGGACGAAGTATCTACAACATCCCGATCAGCTCGATCAAATCGATGATCGGACACGCCATGGGCGCTGCGTCTGCCCTGCAGGTTGCAGCTGCTTGCCTCACTCTCCAACACTCCGTCGTTCCGCCCACGATAAATCTCGATGATCCGGACCCCGAGTGCGATTTGGATTATGTCCCCAACTTAGCAAGGGTCGCCCGGCTCAAGAACGTGTTGATAAACGCGCACGCGATGGGGGGCACCCACTCCGTTATCGTACTGGGGCATCCCAGGTGAGCGCGTGCACGATCGTTTAGTCGTTCTCCTCCTGACGACCGCGGCAACGCTGATCCTTGGTGTCGGAGTCTGGCTCAAGAATCCCTCACATCGCGTGAATCAATGTTTCGCCGCGTTCTCGGTCGCTGTCGCCGGCTGGACACTAAGTAATGGCCTCGTGGTCGCATATGCCGCAACGCCATGGGGGATAGTTTGGGCGCGAACCGCCTTTGTGTCGGCAGCTCTGATACCCCTGTCGTTTTTTCTCTTCGCACGCATATTCCCGGTACAAACCTCATCCTTCAGACTCGCGACAATCTTCTTTCTTGTCTGCGGTACCACCGCAGCCTTGCTCTCCCTTACACCACTCATCGCGCGCGGCACATCGAATACGAACGGTATTCTGACCGTTCATTACGGTTATCTCCATTCCTTCTTCGGTGCGTACTTCGTCCTGTGTCTCGTGTGTGGCATGTTGGTTCTCTACCGAAAGCTTCCGTTGTTGAAGGGGGTTGAGCGACTTCAAATACGCTACGTTTTGGTAGGCCTTTCTCTTCCCATCATCGCCGGAACAGTTACGAATCTTCTGATTCCGCTTCTCCTTCACTCATCTCAGTTCAGTCCTTATGGTCCTCTTTTTAGCATCCCGATGGTCGGCACCATCGCGCACGCTATAATCCGCCACCGGCTCATGAGAATCCACGTCGTGATTCGGCGAAGTGCCGCATACCTGGTCGCGATTTGCGCTGCAGCGGCTGTCTTCACCACCGTGCTCTGGTTGAGCTCCGGCCTTCTCCTCGAGAGTCGGCGTGAGTCACCGCTTCTACTTGAGGTATCTCTGGTACTCCTCATCGCCGTGGCATTTCAACCTTTTCAGCGGGCGGCAAAAAAATGGGTTGACCGTTATCTCTTCAGAGACCCATACGATTATCAGAAGACAATTCGCGAGATCAGTCGAAACATGGCTGGCATCCTCAAACTCAGGCCTCTCTTGGAATATGCCTGCGATGCGATGAACAAGACTGTCCGGCCCGAGTTTGTTGCCGTCTATTTTTACGATGCCCAGAATGCTGCATATACGCGGCTCGTCCACACATCAAAGCTCGGCGCCGATCTCGATCGCGCACCCGACTCCCTCGCTGCCAGCTCTCCCCTAGTCACACTTTTGCTGAGCGAAAAACGAACGATCGTGCGCGATGGGTGGAAACTTCGGGCTTCCTCTATTCGGACTCAACAAGCTCTTATGATCTTGACACAGCTTCGCGTTGACCTGGCCTTCCCAATAATCGAGGATCAGCAACTAGTCGGTTTCTTCCTGCTGGGTCCACGGCTGTCTGGTGATCCCTACTTTCCGACGGATATCGATTTGCTCACTACACTTATGAGCCAGGCAACCATCGCGATAAAAAACTCCCAGCTCTACTCTCAAGTAGTTTTGGCCAACGAATATGTTCAAAACATCCTTCGAACGATCGACAGCGCCGTCGTCACCGTCGATGCCGAAGGCACTATTACGCTTTTTAATTCCGCCGCGACACAGATGATCGGGCTGGACGGAGCGCCAGCTGCAACCTCGCTCAACGACTTGCCCCAACCGATCGCCCAACTACTCCGAGCGACACTGAAGGATAGCGAACCAAGGGCGCAAGTAGAAACAGCCATTCAGGCGCATTCCGGGGATGTCCTTCCAGTAATCTGCTCTACTTCGCCCCTCCGGGACAACGCCGGCACGGTTCTCGGGGCGGTGGCCGTGTTAAGCGATCTCACTCGCCTGAAAACCCTTGAAGGTGAAAAGCAACAAGCAGAACGCCTTGCATCAATCGGCGCACTAGCGTCCGGCATCGCCCATGAAATCAGCAACCCCTTGGTTGCGATCAAAACGTTTGCCGAGCTCTTACCGGAGCGTTTTTCCGAAGATGACTTCCGCAACGACTTCGCCAGCGTCGTAACGCGGGAGATCGAGCGCATCGACGGCCTTGTGAGTCGTCTCAGGACGTTTGCTCGGCCAGCAACGAAGCCGTTCACCGATCTTGATCTGAGACGTCCGCTCGAAGAAACCCTCGCGCTCCTTCGGGGCCAACTTGAGCGGTCTCAGATCAGCGTCAAGCTCGTCCTTCCTGCACGTCTGCCGTCGGTTCGTGGTGACGCTTCACAACTGGAGCAACTATTTCTCAACGTGATCGTCAATGCACTTGAGGCTATGCCGCCCAGAGGACAGCTCACGGTTCGAGCACGCATTCGCCGCAATGATGGAAGGGAGACCGTGTTAGTTGAAATATCGGACACAGGCTGCGGAATCCCGGATGGCCTGCTCGAAAAGATTTTCGATCCCTTCTTAACGACGAAGCAGCGAGGCTCGGGGATCGGTCTTTCGATCTGTCGAGCCATTGCCGACGCCCACCACGCCGCGATGTCAGCCAACAACAATGCCGATGGTCGAGGCGCAACGATCGCCATAGAATTCCCGGTCTCGGATGAAGTCGTAGCCATCGTCGGTTAATACGTCGACACCTTGCATCAGCGATCGAAAATGTCGTCTATCGAATGACGGACAGTTCTCTCGTTGGAGGGCAATGATGAGTCGCGAACGAAATCTTGCTCGTAATACTCCGTTTGAAGGCAGCGTTACTTCCGCCAAAAGAACGGGCGGAGATCTCACGACCAAGGGTCGTCATCCATGACCTCCGCCTTTCTGTCGCTAATCGGTGCTCTCGTCGTCGCTTTAGGTGTCTTCGTGCTCCGAGCGAATCCACTGAGCACTACTCATTTGTATTTTGCGGCATTCACGATGTCACTTTCGATTTGGCTGTTCGGGATAGCTGCTTGGTGCTATGAGACATTCGCCGAACTGGGACTGCGCGTCGCGTTCGCCGGCGCGAGTTTAATCGCACCGACTTTTCTTGGTTTGACGCGCACCTTTCCGTCACATCTCCACGAAGGAGCGTGGCGGTGGCTTGTGGGTCCTTTGTTCGTAGGTGGCGTGTTCTCCATACTTTCGCTTACGACGCCGCTCGTGGCCTATGACGCTGCGGTTTCGGCTTCAGGACTCCATCGACGGGCGGGACCACTCTACCCGGCCTTCGCCGTCTTCTTCATCACGACATTCGCAGCGGCAACAACGATCTTCTTTCAGCGCTGGTGGAATGCCAGAGGCCACGCGCGAGTGCAGCTGCAGTACCTGGGAGTGGCAATTCTCGTACCTGGCGCCGCTGCGATTACAACAAACCTGATCCTGCCGGTGATCACTGGCCGGTCGACCTACAGCTGGCTTGGACCGTTCTTCACAGGTCTTCTCGTCGCACTTGTCGCCCATGCGGTCATCCGTCATCGACTAATGGACCTACGGCTCGTGATTCACAAGAGCTTGACGCTCGTGATCGCCGTAGTGCTCTCGATTTTGCCTGTTGCAGCAATCGTGCTCGTCATGTTCTGGCCTCCTCTCTCCTATCATCTCGACCCTCATGAGCTCATTCCTATGGTCGCCGCTGTCTTCGCAGTCACAATTTTGGTTACGCCTATTCGAAGGGAGGCGGAGCGGTTCCTCGACAAATACCTCTACCGAGCACAGGCTGATTTCAAGAGGACAGTTCGCGAAGCTAGCGAGCTACTGACACGGGTTCTCGATCTCCGGACAGTGGTGCGCTTCGTCAGTGATACGATCGCTCGCTCCACCGAGGCCGAGGGGATTGCAGTTTACTTGATCGGGGATTCGGGCTGGGAAGTTGCTTTGTCGGAAAGGCGGCACGAAGGGGCGAAGTTTCAGGCATTGATGACGGCGCCGCCTTCGATTGTCGATTGGCTAAAGAACAACCGACGTTACCTGATCCAGGATGAGCCAGTTGCGAGGCGAGACTTTAAGGCTGATACAAGTCTTCAGGACGCTCTAAGTAGACTTGATTGGGGTCTTCAGCTCTACACCGAGGTCGTGCTGGCCAACGAGTACGTGGAGAACATCGTGGCCACCATCGAGAGCGGGGTGGTGGCGGTGAACCCGGCGGGGCGCGTCACCATGTTCAATCGGGCGGCGGAGCGCCTCACGGCGCTGCGGGCCGAGGCGATCCGGAGCGAGTCCGTGAGCGGGCTGCCCGAGGTCCTGGGCACGCTGCTGCGCACGACGCTCGAGGACGGGCAGGCGCGGACGGCGCCGGAGATCGCGCTGCACGCCGGGTCGACGACCCGCCCGGTGATCTGCACGACCTCGCCCCTGCGCGATCCCAGGGGCGCCATCCTGGGCGCGGTGGCGGTGTTCAGTGACCTCACGCCGCTCAAGGAGCTGGAGGCCGAGCGCCAGCGAGTGGAGCGACTGGCCTACTTCGAGGTCCTGGCCTCCAGCATCGCCCACGAGATCAAGAACCCGGTCGTGGCCATCAAGACGTTCACCCAGCTCATCCCGCGCCGGCTCCACGACCATGCGTTCCTCGAGAACTTCAGCCGGGTCGTCTCGCGCGAGATCGAGCGCATGGAGCGGCTCGTCGAGCGCTTCCGCCGGCTCTCGCGGCCCGCCAGTCCGACCCAGCACCGCCTCGACGTCCGCCAGCCGCTGAGCGAAGCGGTCGAGTTCCTCAAGCCGGCCTTCGAGGAGAAAGGGCTGACGCTCCGGGTCACGCCCACTCCGGCCGCGTGCTTCGTCCTCGGCGACGAGGGTGAGCTGGAGTCGCTCTTCATCAACCTCCTCATGAACGCCCACGAGGCGACGCCGCGCGGCGGCTCGGTGGAGCTCGAGCTCACCGCGAGCGAGCGCGCGGTCGTCGTGGAGGTCGCGGATTCCGGCCCCGGCATCCCGCCCGAGCGCCTCCGCCAGCTCTTCGATCCATTTTTCACGACGAAGGCGCGCGGTTCGGGCCTCGGACTCACCATCTCCGCGGGCATCGCCGCCAGACATCGTGCTAAGCTGCGAGCGTCGAATCGCCCTGCCGGGGGAGCCTTGTTCACGGTCGAGTTCCCGGCCGCCACCACCGTCGAGGCGACCACGACACGGGTGAATACCGGCGGATGAAAACGGTCCTGGTCGTGACGGCCGACAGCGCGCTTCAGTCGCGGCTGTTGCGAAACTTCGCGAGCGCGTCGGTGTTCGTCGCGGCGACCGATGCCGACGCCCTCAAGACCCTGCGCATCGTCGATGTCGACGTGGTCTTCCGCGATAGCGCCCGGCCCGCCGCCGATCTCCACACCTTCGTCGCCCGCGTGAAAGACGTCCGGCCCTCCGCGCTGGTGGTGGCCATCGCGCCGCCCGACGACGCGACGGACGGCGCCGACATCTCGTTGCCCGCGGGTTTCAGCCAGCGCGACCTCGAAGCGGCCGTGCGCCAGGTCGGCGATCGCCGCCGCCTCCTGCACGAGATCGCCACGCTCCGGTCGCAGGCCGCCAGCCTCGCCGTGAGCGAGGCGCCGCCGGTCGAGGCCATCCGCGAACCGGCCGCGTTCGCCCGGATCCTCACGGAATTCACCCGGGTCCTGGCCGCCGGCTTCGATCTGCCGCGCACGCTCGAGATGTTCCTCGATGCGATCGGTGAGCTGCTACGCCCCTCGCGCTCAGCCCTGTTACTGCTCGACGAGACGCGCCAGACCTACCGCGTCAGCACCCATCGCGCCCTGGCCCCTCAGATCGTCAGCTCGGTGCGGCTCAACGCGAGCGATGGCCTCCCGCGCTGGCTCGCCTCGCAAGGACGACCGGCGCGGCTCCACGATCTGAGCGATCCCGAGGTCGCGCGCGAGCTCACGCTGCTGGGCGGCGTCGTGGCGGTGCCGCTGTTGACCCACGGCGACCTCGTCGCCATCCTCGTCGTCGGCCACCCGGTGGCCGGTGGCGCCTACGGCCGACCGGAGATGGAGATCCTCTTCGATCTCTCGACCCATCTCGCCACGGCCGTCCGCGACATCACGCTGCACCACCAGCTGCACCACGAGAAGGAATTCAACGAGCGCATCCTCTCCCACATGTCGAGCGGCGTCGTCACCATCGGCCGTGACGAGAAAGTGGGGACGTTCAACCGGCGTGCCGAGGAGATCCTGAATCTGCGGGCGGCCGCCGTGGTCGGCCAGGATCTGCGCATGCTCCCCTCGCCGCTGGGCGACATGCTCTACGAGACGCTCGCCCACGGCCGCGCGCTGCCGAAGTCGGAGATCCAGCTTCCGCTCGGCGGCCTGTGGCTGGAGGTGTCGACCTATCCGATCCGTGGCGACGAGGCGACGCCGCTGGGCGCCGTCCTCGTGCTCGAGGACCGCACGGCCCAGAAAGAGCTGGCCGCGCGCAAGCGCCAGGCCGAGGAATCGCAGCTCCTGGCCCGCGTCATCGCCCGCATCGCCGACGAGATCAAGAATCCGCTGGTGTCCATCAACACGTTCGTCGAGCTCATCGACGAGCGCTACGACGATCCCGACTTTCGCAAGCTGTTCTCGTCGGTTGTGCGGCGCGACGTGCGCCGGCTCGTGCAGGTGTTCGAAAAACTAGCCGGACTGGTCAGCGAGGGTGAGCTAAACTTCTCGACGGTGGACGTCCACGCCGTCATCGACGAGGTGGTCACCGCGGTCGAGCTCTCGGACGAAGGCCTCGGCAAGCGCCTCAACTTCGACGTCACGCGCGACGCCCGGCCCCAGGTGGTCCGGGTCGACGCCGCCCAGCTCCGCAAGTCGCTCTCGTACCTGGTGTGGTATCTCGCCCACAACTCGCCGGGCGAGGACGCGAAGGTCACCTTGTCGGTCGGTCGCCACGCGGGGCCGGACGAGCCCGAGGCCGTACGCATCATCATCGGCTCGCGCACGGCCGCCGTGCCGGCCGACAAGCTCGGACGTCTCTTCGATCCCGTGCAGATGGTGCAGGAGAGCCTGATCGACGTCGGCCCCGCGGTCAGCCAGCGGCTGATCGAGGCCCAGGGCGGCCGGCTCCAGTTCCGCCAGGGCCGTCACGAGCTCGCCTTTCACATCTCGCTGACGCCGGTCGAGTCGTGAGCATCGTCGCGCCGCCCCGGACGCGCCCTCGCATCCTCGTCGTCGACGACGAGATGGGCCCGCGTGAATCGCTGCGCATGATCCTCAAGCCGCACTACGAGATCAAGACGGCCGACAGCGCGCGCGGCGCGCTCGATCAGTTGCCCGAGTTCCGGCCCGACCTGGTCGTCCTCGACATCAAGATGCCCGAGATCGACGGCCTCGAGGTCTTGCGCCGCATCAAGCGGATCGATCCCACCATCGAGGTCGTGATGATCACGGCCTACGCGTCGCTGGAGACGGTCAAGCTGGCCCTCAGCCATGGCGCCTTCGAGTACCTGATCAAGCCGTTCTCGCGGCAGGACCTTGAGCAGGTGGTTCGGCGGGCTGTGGAGCGCCGTCAGGCCGACCAGGGCACCCGCGGGCAGGTGGCGCGCCTGGTCGAGGAGATGCGCTCGCTGTCGGCCAAGACGCGCGAGCTCGAGGAAGCGGCGCGGCGCGAGCCGGCCGAGCAATCGCTGCGCGTCACGCAGCTCTCGATCCTGCGCGAGATGTCGCGCACGATCGTGGGTCAGCTCGATCTGCGCGAGATGACGGCGGCCGTCACCGATCAGCTCCGGCGCGCGCTCGACTACGACGCGGTCAGCATCATCGACGGCCCGCCGGCGCCCGAGGGCCCGGCCGTCGTGGTGTGCGCCATTCGTGACGCGGGCGGCTCGCTCGGCCACCTGGTGGTGGACAATCGCGCCTCGGGCCGGCCGATCGATCGCAGCGAGCGCGAGCTGCTCGAGATGCTGGCCGAGTACCTCGCCGTCGCCATCCGTAACTCGCGGCTCTATACGGAGATCGCCACGACCAAGCGCTCGCTCGAACAGCTCATCGACTCCGCGGGTGACGCGATCATCCCGGTGGACGGTGACGACCGGGTGGAAGGCTGGAATCCCGCGGCCGAGCGTATCTTCGGGTTGAGCGCCGCGGACGCCGTGGGCCGGGCCATCACGACGCTGCTGCCGGTGTCTGACTATGCCGACGCCAAGCGGCGCCTGTCCGGCGGCACCCCCATGCACGCGTTCGAGGTCAGCGTACCGCGCGACAACGGACGGCCCGCGGCGCTGGCCGTCACGCTGTCGGCGCTGGGCGATCCGCAGGGCGCCGTTACCGGCCTGATCGCCATCGTGCGCGACATCACGGTGCAGCGAGAGATCGAGGGCCAGCTCAACCAGGCCGAGAAGCTGACCGCGCTCGGCCAGCTCGCCGGCGGCATCGCCCACGACTTCAACAATCTGCTCCAGGCCATCCTCGGCTACTCCCAGCTCATGAAGCAGAACATCGGCGACGCCGACCTGGTGAGCCGCTCGCTCCAAGTCCTGGAGTCGGTCGCCATGGACGGCTCGGAGACGGTCCGCCGCATCCAGCAGTTCGCGCGCCTGCGTCCCGACGAGGAATTCGTTCCGGTGGACGTCAACAAGATCGTGCACGACGCCGTCGCCATCATCCGCCCCCGCTGGGAAGAGAAGCTCGCGCAAGAAAACCGCCAGCTCGACCTGCGGCTCGACCTCGGCGCCGTGCCCAGCGTCAATGGCCGGCCGGCCGCGCTCACCGAGGTGATGACGAACCTCTTCTTGAATGCCATCGATGCGATGCCCGAGGGCGGCGTGCTCTCGGTGGGCACCCGCCGCGGCACCACCAACGACGCCGTCGTCGTCGTGCGCGACACGGGCGTCGGCATGCCGCCGTCCGTCCGCCGGCGCATCTTCGAGCCGTTCTTCTCCACCAAGGGCGAGGGAGGCTCCGGCCTCGGCCTGGCCATGGCGTACTCGATCGTCAAGCGGCACGGGGGCGAGATCCGGGTGGAGAGCGAGTCACGCCGGGGCACGACCTTCACGCTGACGTTCCCGGGCGCGGCCCAGATCAGCGAGCCGAGCGAAGCGCCCGACAGCACGGCGCCGCGCCGGATCGCGCGCGTGCTCGTGATCGACGACGATCCCCAGGTGTTGGCCACGCTGTCCGAGCTCCTGCGTAGCCTCGGTCATCGCGTGACGGCGGCACCCAGCGGCCCGGCCGCGCTCGCCGGCTACGCTCGCGACCGCTTCGACGTCGTGTTGACCAACGTCGGAATGGCCGGCATGAACGGCTGGGAGTTCGCCGAGCGCTTGCGGGCCGTGGACCGTCAGGTCGCCCTGCTCTTCATCACCGGCTGGGGCCTGCGCGAGGAGGACAACCCGCGCCTCAGCGCGCTCAAGGTCCAGCGCTGCCTGTTCAAGCCGATTCCGCCTCCCGATCTCGACGCCGCGATCCAGGGCGCGCTTCACTCCGCCTGAGCCCGACGCCAGGAGACGACCATGGTCATCATCGATGCGCAGATCCACGTCTGGAGTCCCGACGTCTCGACTCGCCCCTGGCTGCCCGGGAGCACTCCGCGCGCTCAGGGCTCCGCCTGCAGCGCTGAGCAGGTGCTGCGCGTGATGGACGACGCCGGCGTGGACCGGACGGTGCTGGTGCCTCCCTCATGGATCGGCGACGACAACACGGACGCGCTCGACGCGGCGCGCCGCTGGCCCGATCGCTTCGCCGTGATGGGCCGCTTCGACCCGACCGCGCGGGACGCCGAAGCGCGCTTGCAACGCTGGCGCGAGCAGCCGGGCATGCGGGGCATGCGGTTCACGTTCCACCTGCCGCCGTCGTCGGGCTGGTATCGCCGGGATCGCGCAGCGGCATCCGCGGCTGCGATTCATCCTCGATCACATGGCCCGGCCGCGCGGCCTGAAGGACGCTGCCGCCTTCGCCGATCTCGACGATCTGCTCACGCTCGCCTGCCATTCGAACGTGGCCGTCAAGGTCTCGTCGATCCCGTCCTACTCGACCGAATCCTATCCGTTCCGGGGACTCGACACGTACCTGCAGCGGATCCACGAGGCGTTCGGTGCGCGGCGGATGCTGTGGGGAACCGACTACACGCGGCTGCCGGTGCCGTACCGCGACGCCGTCCGTCACGTCCGCGAGGGGATGAGCTTCCTCAGCGCGGGCGACCGCGAGTGGGTCGCCGGTCGCGCCTGCGCCGAATGGGTGGGCTGGAAGATCTAGCCTGGCCGGGTCACGTCTTCTTCATCGGGCGGCCGCAACAGACTTTCTGAGCCATTGCGACCTTCCCGCACTTCGCGCAGCGGTACCCTGCCATCTCTCGCCTCCTGGAGCTCGATTCAGTGCAGTGCCGTCGGCGTTGTCAGAGCCGCTCGATGATCGTCGCGATGCCCTGGCCGAACCCGATGCACATCGTCTGCAGCCCGTAGCGCTTGCCCGTCCGCTCCAGCTCGTGCAGGAGCGTGGTCATCAGCTTGCCGCCCGAGCACCCGAGCGGATGTCCCAGCGCGATCGCCCCGCCGTTGACGTTGACCTTGTTCATGTCGGGATGGAGCTCGCGCTCCCACGCCAGGACGACCGACGCGAAGGCCTCGTTGATCTCGAAGAGATCGATGTCGTCGAGCCGCAAGCCCGCCTTCTTGAGAGCCCGCTGGGTGGCGGGAATCGGTCCGGTCAGCATGATGGTCGGATCGACGCCGGCCAGCGCCGTGGCCACGACGCGCCCGCGCGGGCGAAGCCCGAGCGCCCTGGCGCGCTCGCCCGACATGAACATCAGCGCGGCGGCGCCGTCGGAGATCTGCGAAGAGTTGGCCGCCGTGATCACGCCGTCGGGCTTGAACGATGGCTGCAGCGCGGCCATCTTTTCGCGATTCACGGGCACGCGCACGCCCTCGTCGGTGTCGAAGAGGGACCCGTCCGGCAGCGTGACCGGCACGATCTCGCGCTTGAAGCGGCCCTCGGCGATGGCCCGGCCCGCCCACTCGTGACTGCGCGCGGCGAACGCATCGAGCTCTTCGCGCTTGAGGCCCCACTGCTCGGCGATCAGCTCGGCCGAGATTCCCTGCGGCACGATGTTGTACCGCTCGGACAACCGCGGCGAGAGCGGCCCATCACCCGGTCCGCTGGCGTTCGAGCCCATCGGCACCCGGGTCATGTGCTCGACGCCGCCCGCGATGACGACGTCGTACTGGCCGGCCATGACGCCCATGGCCGCGAAGTTGGCGGCCTGCTGGCCCGAGCCGCACATCCGGTCGAGCGTGGTACCGCACACGTCGAGCGGCAATCCGGCGATGAGCGCGGCGTTGCGCGCGATGTTGAAGCCCTGCTCGCCCAGCTGATCGACGCACCCGAGGATGACGTCCTCGACTTCGGCGGGATCGACGCCCACACGCACAATGAGGTCACCGAGGACCTTGGCGGCGAGATCGTCAGGGCGGACGGGCGACAGCTTGCCGTTCTTCCTGCCGACGGCGGTGCGCGCGGCTCCTACGATGACGGCGTCTCTCATCGATGATCTTCCTCCTGGAGTGTACTTCGATTGTACCCGACGGCACGTCACGTGCATAACCGGCTCTCCAACAATTTGGCTCGGAGCGACGTCGAGGAGGCCGAGATGCAGGACGCTCAGAAGTACCTGGAACGACATCGCGACGACATCGTCGCCCGATTGCGCGACTTTCAGGCCGGCGCACGCGACACGGGCACGGGTCTCGAAGGCGACGACGCCGTCCGCGATCTCGGCGACCACGTGGAGCACCACACCCGGCGCGAAATGGGATTCATGACTCGCCAGCGTCTGCGCGCGCGCCTTCAGCGCGTGCAGGCGGCGCTCGAGCGGATCGCGCGCGGCGTCTACGGCGTGTGCATCGAGTGCGGTGAGCTCATCGCACCGAAGCGGCTGCGCGCGATCCCGGAGGCCGAGACGTGCGTTGCCTGCCAGGAGCGCATGGAGCGGCGGTCACACGCGGCGGCCTGAACGGCGCCGCCGCGGCTACGCCGCCTTGGACGAGCGCTTCGACACCTGCTGCGCGGTGTGGAGCGCGTCGTTCTCGTCGCTGGACCGGAGCGCGAGCGAGCTGAGCGTGACCATCCCGACGATCTGATCCTCGTCGTTGACCACGGGCAGCCGCCCGATCTGACACTCCGCCATGACTTCCATCGCCTCACGCACCGCGGTGTCGGGGCGCGCGCAGATCAAGTCGCGCGTTGCGCAGTCGCCCACCAGCGTGGTGGCTGGATCAGCGCCTTCGGCGATCGCACGGACGATGATGTCGCGATCGGTGATGAGCCCGCGCAGCCGCCCGCCCGACACGACCGGCAGGATTCCGACGTTGGCTTCCTTCATCGTCACGGCCGCGTCCACGAGCGACGCCGAGGCGTCGATGACCACGACATCCCCGACCATCACGTCCCTGACGTGATCGCGGCGGCCGGCCCGCCATCGACGCGCGCGAGCCCCGAGCGTGACGGCACCGGCGGCGATGACACCGACTGCGAACCAGAGCCTGGGTGCTTTCATGGGCCACCCTCCTGTTTCAAGACGACGGGGAAATGCAGCAACGGCGATGCCATCGAATCGCTCTTCGACACTCACCTCGTCGACGCCTGACTCGTCGACATCCCGACTGTGCGCCACCGACACAGACTGTGCGCCCCCGACGGTCTGTGTTCAACGGTCTCGCACGGCCAGGAGGATTGCCGACACGACGCAGCCGCCACCGATCATGTGGCTCCAGTGAAACGGCTCGCCGAGGACCACGTACGAGAGCGTCACCGCGCTCACCGGCAGCACACCCGTGAAGACGGCCGCCGTGGTCGCTTCGACTTCGCGAACGCCGCGGGCCCACAGCAGGAAGGCCACCACGGTCACCGCCACGCCGTAGTAGACGAGCGCACACCAGTCGCCGACTCCGAGCTGCGTGAGATCGACCGCCCGGGCGTCGCGCAGCGCCAGCGGCGCGAACATCAGAAACCCCAGCAGCGTGATGCCGGCGGCGACGGTGACGGGACGGAGCCGCCGGGCCAGCACGCGGCTGCAGACGAGAAAGATCGCCTCGGCCACCACCGCGCCGAACACGAGCGCGTTGCCGAGCGCCGGCTGCGGTCCGCGGGCCGGCGTGGCGGCGCCGAGGGACGTCACGATGAGGATGCCGAGCACGGCCAGTCCGATCGCTGCCGATCGCCGTCCGGTCCAGCGTTCGCCCAGGACCACGGCCGCCAGCGCTGCGGCAACCGCCGGCGTGGTGCTGGTGACGATCCCGCCTTCAGCCGCGCTGGTGAGGGCGAGGCCGGCGAGGAGCAGGGCGTTGAACACGAACATCCCGCTCGCATCAGCGAGGCGATCGCGAAACGAATGCCGCTGATCAGGAAGACAGGCAGGTGGGCGACCAGGAGCTTTCCGACGACGACCGAGCTGCCGACGAGCGCCATGGCCACGGCCAGCTCGAGACAGGCGCGAACACGAACGGTCAGGC
>WNGM01003492.1_pt1 | contig 18800 bp, 17 predicted proteins | sample 5400571 | NCBI WGS metagenome assembly WNGM01 (sample SAMN13153378, study PRJNA577476) | soil metagenome | isolation source: 100 cm soil or saprolite under Garry oak tree replicate 2 | place: USA:California | collected 2016-06-15 | reverse complement strand
GGTTCCAGGACCCGCACACGGTCGTGGTCGACGACGGCACCGGCCACGAGGGCCGGTACACCGCCGACAAGGTGATCGTCGCCATCGGTACCCGGCCGGCCCGGCCGGACACCGTCGACTTCGACGAGCAGACGATCATCGACTCGGACGGCATCCTGGCGCTGGAGCGGGTACCGCAGTCGCTCGTCGTGGTCGGGGCCGGGGTGATCGGCATCGAGTACGCCTCGATGTTCGCCGCGCTCGGCGCCAAGGTGACCGTGGTCGAGCGGCGCGAGCGGATGCTGGAGTTCTGCGACCTGGAGATCGTCGAGGCGCTCAAGTACCACCTGCGGGACCTGGCCGTGACGTTCCGCTTCGGCGAGGCGGTCGCGTCGGTGGAGCGCCACCCGCGCGGCGCGATCGCCGTGCTGGAGAGCGGCAAGCGGATCCCCGCCGACACCGTCATGTACTCGGCCGGCCGGCAGGGCACCGCCGACCTGATCGACGTGGAGAAGGCCGGCCTGGCCGCGGACGCGCGCGGCCGGCTCGCGGTCAACGAGCACTACCAGACGGTGGTACCGCATATCTACGCCGTCGGCGACGTCATCGGCTTCCCAGCACTGGCCTCCACGTCGATGGAGCAGGGCCGCCTCGCCGCGCACCACGCCTGCGAGGAGCCGGCGCACGACCTGCACCAGCTCCAGCCGATCGGCATCTACACGATCCCGGAGATCAGCTTCGTCGGGCGTACCGAGGACGAGCTGACCGAGAGCCGCACGCCGTTCGAGGTCGGCATCGCCCGGTACCGGGAGCTGGCCCGTGGGCAGATCATCGGCGACATGTACGGGATGCTCAAGCTGCTCGTCTCGCCGGAGGACCGGCGCCTGCTGGGGGTACACGTCTTCGGCACCGGCGCCACCGAGATCGTCCACATCGGACAGACGGTGATGGGCTGCGCCGGTACCATCGACTATCTCGTCGACACGGTGTTCAACTACCCGACGCTGGCCGAGTCGTACAAGGTGGCCGCGCTGGACGCGATGAACAAGATGCGCCACGTCGCCCGGCTGTCCATCTGAGCGCCGAGACTAGGCGCCATCCGGGCGCCGGCCGACGATCTCGTCGATCAGGCCGTATTCGCGGGCCTGCTCCGCGGTCAGTACCCGCCCCGCGGACAGGTCGTCCTCGACCCGGCTGCGCGGCTGTCCGGTGACCGCGGCGAGGCGTACCGCCAGCTCCTCCACCTCACGCAGGTACCGCCCGGCGGCCGCGGCCACCTCGTCGGCGGTACCGGACAGCGCCGCCGCCCGGGGTTCGGCGAGCCAGATCCGCGCGTGCCGGTAGGCCAGCCGGCGATCGGCGGCCGCCAGCACAGCGACCGCCGCGCCACCGACCTGTGAGGTGACCACGGCGTGCAGCGGCGCCTGCATCGCGTCAACCGCGTCCACCACCGCGAAGGCGGCGGCCAGCTCGCCGTCGGGGGCGGCCATGTGCAGCTGTACCGGCTCCGTGCCCAGCGCGTCGAGCGTGAGCAGCGCAGCCGCCGCGCGGCTGGCGACCGGCCCGGTCAACGGTCCGTGCAACATGACGATCCGCCGGTCGAAGAGCCGCTCCTCCAGCCAGGGCGGCATGCTCGACGCGTCGAGCGGCTGCGGCGGTACCTGCCACGGCTCCTGATCTGCACCCACCGGTCCAGGTTAGGCCACCACCCTGATGTCGCGGGCTGCGGCGGTGGGGTCGGTGAACGCCAGTAGCCGGTCGCCCTCCCCGGCGACCGCCGCGCTGTCCTTTGTGGACAGTTCGGCGAAGGGCCGCACGGTCAGGGTCGCGCCGTCGCCGTCGCGCGCGATCGCCCACGTCCCGCGGAGCAGGCCGTCGACCAGGACGGTACCGGCGTTGCCGCCGTTGCCGGGTGGCAGCGGTACCGGATGCCGGTCGGGGTTGACCCGGCTGCGGTCGGCGTGCGAGAGCAGCAGGTTGTCGTACTCGGGCAGGAACCGTACCGGCGCCGGGGTGTCCGGGTCCGGTCGTGGTGCGTCGGGCAGGTCGAGCAGTTCCGCGCCGTTCTCGTCGCGGAAGGCGCGCAGGCCCGGGCGCAGCCGCTCGGCGACCTCGCGCAGCCGGGTGAGCCCGGACCAGGTCTGCACGTCCTTGACCGTGGCCGGACCGAAGGCGCCCAGGTACCGCAGGAGCAGCGCGTCCAGCGACGGGTCGGGGTCGAGCGGCCGGCCGAGCCAGGTCTCCAGCGGCGTCATCGCGGCCGGGCCGGTCGCTGACCAGATGCCCCGCGGCGGTACCTGTACCAGCGGGATGAGGTAGCTGACCGCGTACGCCATCGAGGCGGGATCGCGACCGGGGAACCGCGCGGCGAGCAGCGGTCCCAGCTCCGCCCGCGTGCGCGGTGTCCGCGTCAGCAGCTCCCGTCCGGTGGCCAGCAGCTCTCCGATGTCCATCCCGGCGAGGTTGCGGTTGAACGCCTGGCCGGAGAAGCCGCGGACCAGTACCGCCTGGACCAGCGGGCGCAGCGCGAGAGCGTCACGGGCGGTCACCAGGTGGACGGTGGCCCGCATCAGCGAGGCCCGCACGGCTTGCCGGGACTGGAGCAGCCCGGCCAGCTCGTCCGGCCGGAAGCCGTGCAGGCGCGACCACAGCCCGACGTACGGCGCGTTGGGCGCCTGCGCCTGCATCCCGACGAGGTGCTCCAGGACCTCCGCCGCGGGACGGCGGTGCCGGCCCAGGAGCAGCTGGCGCTCCAGCGTGGCGCGGCCCAGCGCGCGCCGGCCCAGCAGAACCGCTGTCATGTTCCGGATGGTACGGAAGCGCGAAATTTCGCGCCCCCATCCTTAACAACCGATTACCGATCGGGGCGACCGTGCAGGTCGCCCCGGATCAGCGATTGCACGTCAGTTGCAGGTAAGTAGGGTGGGTGGAAGTGCCGCCACCCGAGACGAGAGTGAGGGGAGCGCCGTGACCGTCGACATCACCCGCCCGCCGGACTCCCACCTGGACGCCGCCCTGCGCGGCCTGGACCAGGCGGAAGAGTACGTCGCCGGCATCTGCTTCAAGACCGGCCCGCCGGCTCTGATGGGAATCGAGCTGGAATGGACTGTTCACCACATCGATGACCCGAGCCGCCCCCTTGATCCCGCTCTGCTGGCTCGCGCACTCCACCCGCACACACCGTCCACATTGGACCCGGAAGCCGACAACCTGCCCCTGCCCAGTGGAAACGTCATCACTGTCGAGCCTGGCGGGCAAGTCGAGATCTCCACTCAACCCTATGGATCCCTGGCGCTGCTGCACGCTGCGGTCAGCGCGGACGTCCGGTACCTGAGGGGACTGCTGGCCAGTGCCGGGCTGCGGCTCGGAGACCAGGCCACGGACCCGTACCGGCCACCCCGGCGCCTGTTGCGCACCCCCCGGTACGACGCGATGGCGCAGGCCTTCGCGCGGCACGGGCCGCACGGCCGGACGATGATGTGCAGCACCGCGGCGTTGCAGGTGTGCCTCGACGCCGGCGTTCCTGGACGGGTACCGGCGCGGTGGGCCGCGCTGCACGCCCTCGGGCCGGTGCTGCTCGCGCTGTTCGCCAACTCAGGCCGGCATGCCGGGCAGGCGACCGGGTGGGCGTCGACCCGGATGCGGTCCTGGCTCGGGATGGACCCGGCCCGCACCGGACCGGTACCCGACGGCACCGGCGACCCGGCGCGCGACTGGGCCGGGTACGCCCTGCGCGCGCCGGTCCTGTGCGTCCGCCGGGACGGGCGTTCCTGGGACTGTCCGGCCGGGACCAGCTTCGCCGACTGGCTCGGCGGCGCGCTCGGCCCGCCACCGACCCGCGCGGACCTGGACTACCACCTCAGCACGCTGTTCCCGCCGGTGCGCCCGCGCGGGTACGTCGAGGTGCGGTACCTGGACCAGCAGCCGCCCGACCAGTGGCACGTACCTGTCGCGCTGCTCGCTGCGCTGTTCGCCGACGAGGCGACGGTCGACGCGGTACGGGAGCGGTGCGCGCCGGTCGGTGGCCGGTGGACCGAGGCCGCCCGGTACGGGTTGGGGTACCGGCCGGTGGCCGCCGCCGCGGCGGCGGTGGCCGCGCTGGCCGGGGAACGGCTGCCCGCAACCAGGCTGCCACAAGTGATCTGCGACGAGGTGAACGAGGTGGTCGGCCGCCGGCTCGCGGCCGCAGGGGGGCAGCACGATGTCTGAGGCCATGCGCGCGCACATCGCTGCCGAACTGGAACGGACCCGCAGCCGCACGACCGTGCTGACCGATGCGGTCGACGGCGACGACCTGGTCAAGCAGCACTCGCCGCTGATGTCGCCACTGGTGTGGGATCTCGCCCACGTCGGCAACCAGGAGGAGCTGTGGCTCGTCCGGGATGTCGGCGGGCTGGAGCCGGTGCGCTGCGACATCGACAACCTGTACGACGCGTTCAAGAACCCGCGCAGGGACCGGCCCAGCCTGCCATTGCTGTCGCCGGCCGAGGCGCGGGCCTACAACCACACGGTCCGCGACAAGGTGCTCGACATCCTCGACCGCACCACGCTTTCAGGCCGGCCACTGGTCACCGACGGGTTCGCGTTCGGCATGATCGTGCAGCACGAGCAGCAGCACGACGAGACGATGTTGGCCACCCACCAACTGCGGGCCGGCCCCGCGGTGCTGTCCGCGCCGCCGCCACCGCCGTCGCGGGTCGCGGTCGCCGACGAGGTGCCGGTACCGGGTGGCCGGTTCTCCATGGGTACCTCCGTCGAGCCGTGGGCGCTGGACAACGAGCGGCCCGCGCACGACGTTGACGTACCGGCCTTCTTCATCGACGCCGCCCCGGTGACCAACGGGCAGTACGCGGCGTTCGTCGACGACGGCGGGTACGACCAGCCGCGCTGGTGGACCCCGGACGGCTGGCGGCACCGGATCGAGGCGGGTCTGGTCGCGCCGATGCACTGGCGGCGCGACGGCGACGGCTGGGCGTACACCCGGTTCGGCCTCACCACGCCGATCCAGCCGGACGAGCCGGTCGTGCACGTGTGCTTCCACGAGGCGCGGGCCTACGCCACCTGGGCCGGCAAGCGGCTGCCCACCGAGGCGGAGTGGGAGAAGGCGGCCCGGTTCGACCCGGCGTCCGGCCGGTCCCGCCGGTACCCGTGGGGCGACGAGGATCCCGAACCGCGGCACGCCAACCTCGGCCAGCGGCATCTGAGCCCCGCCCCGGTCGGCGCCTACCCGGACGGCGCCTCGCCGCTCGGGGTGCACCAGCTCATCGGTGACATCTGGGAGTGGGTCGACACCGACTTCCACGGGTACCCGGGCTTCGTCGCCTTCCCGTACCGCGAGTACTCCGAGGTGTTCTTCGGCCCGAGGTACAAGGTGTTGCGGGGCGGTTCGTTCGGTACCGACCCGGCCGCCTGCCGGGGCACGTTCCGCAACTGGGACCACCCGATCCGGCGGCAGATCTTCAGCGGCTTCCGCTGTGCCCGCAGTCCGCGGCCGGGGGAGCTCGACTGACGATGTGCCGCCACGTGGGCTATCTGGGACCGCCCATCCCGCTCAGTACCGTGCTCTTCGACCCGCCGCACAGCCTCGCGCGCCAGTCCTGGGCGCCGAAGGACATGCGCCACGGCGGCACCATCAACGCCGACGGCTTCGGCGTGGCGTGGTACACCCACTCCGGCGAGGTCGTGCGCTACCGCCGCGGCAGTCCACTGTGGACGGACGCGGACCTGCCGGCGCTGGCCCGGGCGACCACCGCCAGGGCGTTCCTCGCCGCGGTCCGCTCCGCCACGGTCGGCATGCCGGTCACCGAGACCGCCGTCGCTCCGTTCCTCGACGGCCGCTTCCTGTTCAGCCACAACGGGGTGGTGGCGGGGTGGCCGGACAGCGTCGCGCCGCTGGCCGCCCGGCTGCCCACCCGCGACCTGCTGACGCTGGACGCGCCGACCGACTCCGCGCTGCTGTGGGTGCTGGTGCGCCACCGGCTGCGCGAGGGTGCCGACCCCGCGAAGGCGGTACTCGACACCGTCGTCGACGTCTGCGCGGCCGCACCCGGCTCGCGGCTGAACCTGTTGCTCGGCGACGGCGCCACGCTGGTGGCGACCACGCTGGGCCATGCCCTGTCCGTCCGGACCGGCGCCGGCGCGGTGCTGGTCAGCTCCGAACCACTCGATGACGACCCGGCCTGGCGTCCGGTACCGGATGCCCGGCTCGTCGTCGCCACACCGTCCACTGTGGACATCTCTCTGTTGCCGGATGAAATGAGAGTCTCGTGACCGAGCTGAAGCTGGACCACCACCTTGACGACGACTACCTGGCCCGGGCGCTGCGTACCGACGTCCACGACGGGCTCACCGCGCAGCCGAAGTGGTTGCCGCCCAAGTGGTTCTACGACGCGCGGGGCAGCGAGCTGTTCGAGGAGATCACCCGGCTGCCGGAGTACTACCCGACCCGGGCCGAACGCGAGGTACTGGTCGCGCGGGCCGGCGACATCGCCCGTAGGACCAACGCGAAGACGCTCATCGAGCTGGGCTCGGGATCGTCGGAGAAGACCCGGTTGCTGCTCGACGCGCTGCGCGCGCACGGGACGCTCGGCGGCTTCGTCCCGCTGGACGTCTCCGACAGCGCGCTGCGCGAGGCGATGGCCCGGATCGCGGCCGACTATCCCGGGCTGGACGTGCACGGGGTGGTCGGCGACTTCACCCGCCACCTCGGGTACCTGCCCAGCGGCGGTACCCGGCTGGTCGCGTTCCTCGGCGGTACGATCGGCAACCTGCTGCCGGCCGAGCGGGCCGAGTTCCTGGCCGAGCTGCGCGCCGCCCTGGAACCGGGGGACTGGCTGCTGCTCGGCACCGACCTGGTCAAGGATCCCGCGGTGCTGGTCGCCGCGTACGACGACGCCGCCGGGGTCACCGCGGAGTTCAACCGCAACGTGCTGCGCGTGCTCAACCGGGAGTTGGGCGCGGACTTCGACGTCGACGCGTTCCGGCACGTGGCGCTCTGGGACGCCGGCCAGGAATGGATCGAGATGCGGCTGCGTGCCGAACGGGCGATGCGGGTACGGCTGCCGGCCGTCGACCTCGCCGTGGACTTCGCGGCGGGGGAGGAGCTGCGCACCGAGATCTCGGCGAAGTTCCGCCGTGCCGGCGTGGATCGGGAGCTGACGGCGGCCGGTTTCGCACCCCGGTACTGGTGGACCGACCCGGCCGGCCTGTTCGCGCAGTCGCTCGCGGAGGCGGTACCGGTGTGAAGCGGGTTCACCGCCAGCGCACCGGCCGAGCACCTGGCGGGCCCGGCGGGGCAGGGCGGCCGCGCCGGCGGCGCCATCCACCGCCAGGCGTCCGAGCACCCTGATCCGCACCGTGCCGCCTTTCCATACTCCGGGGACATCGGACCCATCGGCAGCGGAACCGGCGAAGGTAGGACCCGGGACAGGTATCTGGCATGGTGGACGGATGAACGAGGACGCCGAGCGGCTGCTGGCCGCCGCCCCGGCGCCGACGGCGGCGCTGGCCCGCGAGGTGTGCGAGCGGATCCTGGTGATCTTCCCGGACGCGACGGTCACCACCGACGAGCAGCGCATCGCCTTCGGCCACAGCGCCGGGTACAAGGGCCTGGTGTTCGTCGTCTCGGCGCACCGCGGCCACGTCACCCTGGGCATGGCCAACGGCGCCGGGCTGCCTGACCCGGCCGGGCTGATGGAGGGCGCCGGCAAGGTACACCGGCACATCAAGCTGCGCGAGCCCGCCGACCTGGCGCGGCCCGAACTGGGCGCGTTGCTCACCGCCGCGCTGGCCCGCAACTGACCAGGGGGTACCGGGTGGAGCAGGCGCGCATCGGGCCGCTGCCGATCGCGGTCACCGACCACGGCGGCTCCGGCCGGGCAGTCCTGCTGCTCCACGGCGGTCGCCGCAACCGGCGCGACTGGGACCCGTTCGCCGCCCTCCTCGCCGCACAGGGGTACCGGCCGGTAGCGCTGGACCTTCGCGGACACGGCGAGTCCGGCGCCGCGCCCTGGTCCTGGCAGGCGGCGCTGTCCGACGTGTCCGGCGTCGCCAGCGCGCTCGGTCTGGACCGCCCGGTCGTCATCGGCCACTCGCTGGGCGGGATGGTCGCCGCGCTCTGGGCCGGCGCCCACCCGGAGTGCCCGCTCGCCGTCAACGTCGACGGCCACGGCAACCCGACCCGGGTGGACCAGTTCGTCGGCGGCGACGCCGGCAACGAGAGCCTGGTCACCTTCATCGGCAACGCCGTCGAGGAGCTTCCCGAACCGCTGGCCCAGCTGATGGGCGAGGTCCACGCGCTGGACCTGTTCGCCGTCTACCGGGCCGTGCGGGCGCCGTTACTCGTGATCAGCGGTGTCGCCGAGGGCTCCGGTGACCTGCTCCCCGAGCACATGCGCGGCTCCTGGGCGGCGTACCGCGCCTGGGTGTGGCGTGAGCTCGCCGCGGTCGAGCGGGAGGTACCGCTGGTTTCGGTGGCGTCGCTGCCGACCGGGCACGACGTCCACCGGGAGGACCCGGAGGGCCTGCTCCGCGTGGTCCTCGCGCACCTGCCGGCGCCGCCCGGACCGTGAGATCCGGGCGGCACCGGCCACAAGCACTGGGCCATCTGGGACGTCGCCCCGGGCCGTCAGCGTGGAGTTCTCCGCCGACCTGGTGGTGACCGGCTTGTTCCTCGAGATGAGCGGATCGGCGGTGGCCGCGGTGGCGGTCATGGCCACGCCGCCCACGCCGAGGACGAGCGCGCCGGCGGCCGCGATCGTCATCAGCATCCGGGGTCTCAGAGCCATTCCCTGTTCTTCCGATCAACGGGCAACCCGCCCGTCGTGCCGCGGTCGCCGAACTGACAGGAGGTCTATCTTACTGATGAGCGTCGATGCTAGCTGGGAAGGCGGTTTCCCAGGCCGGTCTTTCCGCTTGGCGGAGTCCGGCTTCGCGGGGCCGGCAGGGACGTGGCTCCCGCTAGGGTTTCGGCATGCTTCTCGTCACGGGTGCGACGGGCAATGTCGGCCGGCAGGTCGTCGCCCAGCTGCTGGCTGCCGGTACCCCGGTCCGGGCACTCACCCGGCGGCCGGATGGCGCGGGTCTTCCCGCGGGCGTCGAGGTGGTCGCGGGCGACCTCACCGAGCCGGACACGCTGCCCGCCGCGCTGTCGGGGGTCAAGGCGGCGTTCCTGTTCCCCGTACCCGGCAGCGGTCCGGCCTTCGCCGCGGCGGCGCGCGCGGCCGGGGTGGCGCGGATCGCGGTCCTGTCGTCGGCCGAGATCGTCGACGGCGCGGCGCACCAGGCGAACCGGGTCGCCGAGTTCCACGCCGAGATCGAGCGGGCGGTCGAGGGCTCGGGTGTCCCGTGGACGTTCCTGCGCTGCGCTGCCTTCGCCACCAACACGCTGCAGTGGGCGGGGATGATCCGGGCCGGTGACACGGTCTCGGCGCCGTACCCGCAGGCCTCGTTCGCGCCGGTGCACGAGGCCGATGTCGCGGCGGTGGTGGCACGGGTGCTGACCGCGGACGGGCACGCCGGCGCCCGGTACCGGGTGACCGGGCCGGCGGCGCTGACCCAGGCCGAGCAGGTCGCCGTGATCGGCGCGGCGCTCGGCCGGCGGTTGCGGTTCGTCGAGGTACCGCCGGAGCTGGCCCGGGAGCGGATGCTGCGCCGGCTGCCGGCCCCGATCGTGGACGGGCTGCTGGATATCTTCGCCGCCGCGACCACCCGGCCGGCCGAGGTCCTGCCCACGGTCGAGGAGGTCACCGGCCGGCCGGCCCGCACCTACGCGGAATGGGCGGCCGACCATCGCAAGGATTTCCAATGATCCGGGCGATGCGGGCCGCGGACGCCGCGGCGGTGCTCGCGATCTACCAGGCCGGGCTGGACGGCGGGCAGGCCAGCTTCGAGACCGTGGCGCCGGACTGGCCGGCGTTCGACGCCGGGCGGCTGCCCCACCACCGGTTCGTCGCGGTCGACGCCGGCACGGTACTGGGCTGGGTGGCCGTCACGCCGGTCTCCACCCGGCCGGTGTACGCCGGCGTCGTCGAGCACAGCGTCTACGTCGACCCGGCGGCGCACCGGCGCGGGATCGGCAACGCGCTGCTCAGCGCGCTGATCGCGTCCACCGAGGCAGCCGGCATCTGGACCATCCAGTCCGGGATCTTCCCGGAGAACCGGCTCAGCATCCGGCTGCACGAGCGGGCCGGCTTCCGGGTGGTCGGGGTCCGCGAACGGCTCGGCCGGCACCACGGCCGGTGGCGCGACGTGGTGCTACTGGAGCGGCGCAGCCGCACGGTCGTCTGACCACAGGTCGGCCGAGCGCGGGGTGGCGAGTTGTTGTGTCCTCAAGTAGCGTTGGGGGCAAGAGGCCGGCCGCCTTCCCCCGTGGGTGGTCGGCCTCTGATCGTCTTCCGGTATTCCCCACCCTTGGTTGACCGGCGACCGGTGCCTGGGTTACACAGAGCATCCGAGCTCTACCCCGGGAGCTGCCGCCCGACGTCTACGCCTTCGCCGGCCGGGCCGGTGAGCTGGCGGAGCTGGACCGGATCCTGGACGAGGGCAACCGGGCGACCGTGATCGTGGCGGTGTCCGGTACCGGCGGCGTCGGCAAGCCGAACCCGGAAAACTAAACCATAAATTCCGCCGGGCGGGTGAACCGGTTTGATCCGGTAGGCGGCACCCGGTCCACCCGCCCGGCGGGGACCGGCCACCACGCCGCCGCCAGCGCCCGGGGATCGCCGGAGCCGAGCACCGCCGACGCCACTCGCATGCGGGGTCGCACCGCCCTACGGTACCGGTTACAGAGTGCTTATCGGCTCTTGGCCGGGCGGCCGCGGTACCGGATGGTGGACTCATGAGCTGGCGGCGCACCAACGTTGCGCTGTTCGTGGCGCTGGCGCTGGCCTTCGCCACCGGCGCCGGCGCGGTCGCGACCGGCACGGCCCGCGGTCGCTGGATCGTCGTCGCCCACGGGGTCGCCGCGGTCGCCGTGGTGCTGCTGATCCCGTGGAAGACCCGGATCATCCGGTACGGGCTGCGCCGCGTCCGGCCCACCCGCTGGCTGTCGCTGCTGCTCGCCGCGCTCGCGGTGACCGCGTTGCTGTTCGGGTTCGGCTACGCCACCGGTCTGGTGCGTTCGGTCGGCGGGCTGCCCGGCATGTGGCTGCACGTCGCGGCCGCGCTGGCGCTGGTACCGCTGCTGGTGTGGCACGTGGTCGCCCGGCGGGCCCGCCCGCGGCGCGGTGACCTGTCCCGCCGGACCGTGCTGCGGCTCGGCGGCCTGGCGGCGGCTGCCGGGGCGCTCTACGCGGCCGCCGACGGTACCGTCCGGCTCGCCGGCCTGCCCGGCGCGCGGCGGCGCTTCACCGGCTCGTACGAGGCCGGCTCGTTCCAGCCGGACGCGATGCCGACGACGATCTGGCTCGACGATCCGGTACCCGCGGTGGACCCGGACCGCTGGCGACTGTCCATCGTGGACGGTGCCGGCCGGTACGAGCTGACCCTGGCGCAGCTGTCGACGTCCGGCGCCACGCTACCGGCCACCCTCGACTGCACCTCGGGCTGGTACGCGCACCAGGACTGGACCGGGGTACCCGTCGCCACACTGCTGCGCGACCTGGGCGGCGCGCGGAGCCTGTTCGTGCACTCGGTAACCGGGTACGGCATCCGGTTTCCGGTCGAGGAGGTCGGCGGGCTGTTCCTCGCGACCGGGGCGGGTGGCGCGCCGCTGTCGGCCGGCCACGGGTACCCGCTGCGGCTCGTAGCCCCGGACCGGCGCGGCTTCTGGTGGGTCAAGTGGGTGGACCGGATCGAGCTGCAACCGGTACCGCCGTGGTGGCAGCCGCCCTTCCCGGTGACCTGACCGCCCGGCCGGCAGTGTGCTGGGGAGTTCAAGGATGGCGTCACTCCGGGACGGTGAAGGCTTCGGTGATGCCGCCATCGAGCGGCAGCGCGGCGGCAGTGATGAATCCGGCCTCCTCGCTCGCGAGAAAGGCTATGGTGGCGGCCGCCTCCTCCAGCGTGCCCAAGCGTCCCATTGGCCAGTACCAGTCGCTTGTCCAGCGCTCCAGGGTTGCGATCGAAGGCGCCGCGCTGGCTCGGCGTGTCGATCGGGCCGAAGAGCACCGCGTTGGCCCGCACTCCGCTGCGCGCGAGGTGAATACCAAGATCCCTGGTCTGCACGACGCCCGCCTTGGCAGCCTCCTGGGTGCTGGTTGCGAGGCGTTGCGCGGACCATCTTCTTGTCGCGCGTTCTGACCCGTCAACGATGTTGCAGCCGGTTGCGCGCGGATGCGGGCGTGGATTCCGTTGCGGCCTCGGTAGGCTGAGCCCGTGGCCGAGTGGATCTACTTCATCCATCCGCCCCGGGACAACTTCGCGCAGACCATGACCGACGAGGAGCGGGCGGTATGGTCCGTGCACTTCGAGCGGTTCCGGCGGCTGCTCGCCCAGGGCGTGGTGATCCTCGTCGGGCCGACCCTCGGTACGGTCAACACCGGAATCGTTCCGGGTGTCCCTGCTGCGCGGCCGGGACTGACGGACCGGGCGCGCCGCCGGCCGGCGTGACGTATCGTGCGCCCATGGCGGCCCGCAAGGAGATCCTCGAGATCGCCGGCCGGGAGGTGACAATCACCAACCCGGACAAGGTGTACTTCCCGAAGACCGGACACACGAAGCTGGACCTCGTCAGGTACTACCTGGCGGTGGCCGAAGGAGCGCTGCTCGGGGTACGCGGCCGGCCGATGGCGCTCAAGCGCTACGTCAACGGCGTCGAGGGCGAGGCCTTCTACCAGAAGCGGGCGCCGCAGAACCGGCCCGAGTGGATCGAGACGGTCGAGTTCCGGTACCCGTCCGGCGGGGTCGCGCACGAGATCGTGCTGCCCGACGCCGCAGCCCTGGCCTGGGTGGTGAACCTCGGCTGCATCGACCTGCATCCGCACCCGGTACGCGCGGACGACCTCGCGCACCCCGACGAGCTGCGGGTCGACCTCGACCCGATCCCGGGCGTGCCGTGGTCGCAGGTCCGGCAGGTGGCGATGGTGGTCCGGGAGGTCCTCGACGAGGTCGGGCTGACCGGCTGGCCGAAAACGTCCGGTTCGCGCGGCTTCCACGTCTTCTGCCGGATCGAGCGGTGCTGGACGTTCACGCAGGTCCGCACCGCCGCGCTTGCCCTGGCCCGGGAGGTGGAGCGGCGGGCGCCCGACCTGGCCACCAGCCGGTGGTGGAAGGAGGAGCGGCAGGGCGTCTTCGTGGACTACAACCAGAACGCGAAGGACCACACCACGGCGTCGGCGTACTCGGTACGGCCCACCCCGACCGCCAAGGTATCCACGCCGTTGCACTGGGACGAGGTACCGGACTGCGTGCCGGAGGCGTACACGATCGAGACGGTACCGGTCCGCTTCGCCGAGATCGGCAACCCCGAGGCCGGGATCGACGATGCCGTCGGGTCGATCGAGCCGCTGCTGGAGATGGCCAAGCGGGACAGGAAGGAGGGACTGGTCGACCCGCCCCGCTCGGCCGCCGCCGGCCGTCCGGCTGACCCGTTGAGCCCGACCGGGCGCCGCCAGTCCAGCATGCCGCTGGTCATCATCGCGCGGGCCGCCTCCGAGGCCGAGGCCCGTACCGCGCTGGAGCACTGGAAGCAGCGCCACCCCGGCGTCTGGCCCTTCCTGCAACCCGCCGACGTGCTGGTCGACTCGATGCGCGGGCGCAGCAGCACGTGGACCCGGATCCGGCTGAACCTGCGCCACGTACCCGAGGAGCAGCGCCCACCGCAGGAGCCGCTGGAGGTCGACTTCGACCCGTGGGCCGGGTTCGAGCGGCCGTCCTGACTCAGCTCACCAGTCGAACTCGGGTCCCTTCGTGGTACCGCCCGGCAGCAGCGCCCGGCCGGTGTACTGCCAGCTCTGCACCACCACGTACCGGTGCCCGTGCGGCACGTCGAAGTCGAACGGCCCGCAGTCCTGGTTCGGGGCGAAGTCGGTGAACATCAACCCCGGGCAGGTGTACGGGCCGGCCGCTGTTTCGCCGGTCGTCACGTCCTGCAGGCTCAGCGACACGTCCGCCTGCACGCCGGGCAGCGCCTCCATGTGACCGATCAGCCGCACGCCCGGCCCGACGGCGTAGCACGGCTTGGTCAGCACCGGGTGGCCCGGGTCGCTCTGGTAGTCGTTGGTGCACTGGTACGGCCCGAACAGCCGGACGCCGGCCTGCACCCGTACCGCGCCCGCGGAGCCGCCGACCCCGACCGCCGCCCCGGCATCGACCCCCGCGTAGGCGCTCGCCCCTTGCGTGGGTGCCGCCGCGGCCGCCGGAGCGCTGGCGGCCGGCCGTGCGCCCGCCGATGGCGGGGCCGACGGGTGGTGCGGCCGGTTGCCGTCCAGCAGGTGCCAGGGCGCGAGCGCGGGGATGCCGACCGCGAGGCAGGCCGCGGCGACGAGCGCGAGCAGCGCCCCGGGGCGCAGCCAGCGCCAGGTGGCCGCCCGGTTGCGCGGCTTGCGCCGGGCCGGGCGCGGTGGCAGTACCGAGGGGTGCGACCAGGAGTCCTCCTCGTCGATGTGGGGGGTGATCTCGGGAAGGGCGAGCGCGGGTACCCCCTCCGTCGCGTCGGCCAGCTCGTCCAGCGTGGACACCAGCGCTTCGGCCGGCGGCCGACGCTCCGGCGTCTTGTCCATGCACGCCTCGATGACCGCCCACGCCCGGGCCGGGATCTCCGGGTACCGGTGCGGGTTGTCCTCCACGTGCCGGCGCAGCACGGCCGCGGCCGGCCCGCCCGAGTACGGCGGCCGCCCCACGATCAGCTCGTACAGCAGGATGCCGAGCGCGTAGACGTCGGCGGCGGGGCTGGGCGGCGTGCCGTGGATGGCCTCGGGCGCGAGGTAGTTCGGCGTGCCGATCAGTGCGCCGGGCGTGGTCAGGCCACGGGTGTGCAGGACCCGGGCGATGCCGAAGTCGGTCAACCGGGTCTCCAGCCGCTCCTCGCCCCGGTGCACGAGGATGTTGTCCGGCTTCAGGTCACGGTGCACCACCCCGAGCCGGTGCGCTTCGGCCAGCGCGGAGGCCACCTGCCGCAGGACCCGGGCTGCCTCGGCGGTCGGGAGAGTGCCCCGGTCGTGCAGGTACTCGCGCAGGCTGCCACCGTCGACGAGGTCCATGACGAGGCCCAGGGACTCGCCGACGGTGAGCAGGTCGCGAACCCGCACGATGTGCTCGTGGCGCAGCATCAGCAGGATGGCGCGTTCCTGCACGAACCGGGTGACCAGCTTCGGCTGCCGTACCAGTTCCTCACGCAGCAGCTTCACGGCCACCTCGTCGCCGGTCGCCCGGTCGACGGCGCGCCACACGGTACCGGTGGCGCCGTGGCCGATCGGCCGGACCAGGAGGTACGAGTTGCCCACACAGCGGCCGCTGAGGCTGCCCGGGGGATAGTCGGCGGGGAGGGGGACGTCGGTGGTGGGGGTCGCGGAAACCACGGGCGCCATTCGTACCGGGACGGGTTGCATCGGGCAACCCGCCCACGCGCCATTTGGCGCTGATCATGCGGATTTTGTCGACCCCCGACAACGGGACCCCACCCAGAACTGGCCGCCCCGCACATAACCTCCACCGCCCCGTCACCCGATCGGGGGCACCCGGTCTATGGTGCCGGTATGAGCGAGTACGTGCCATCCCGGTCAGATCGGTTCTCGTTCGGGCTGTGGACCGTCGGCTGGCCCGCCCGCGACATGTTCGGGGAGGCCTCCCGGCCGCCCCTCGATCCGGTCGACGCCGTGGAGCACCTGGCGAAGCTCGGCGCCTACGGGGTCAGCTTCCACGACGACGACCTGATCCCGTACGGCAGCGACGAGAGCGCCCGGGAGCGGCACATCACGCGCTTCCGCGAGGCGCTGTCCGCCACCGGGCTGGTCGTGTCGATGATGACCACGAACCTGTTCACCCACCCGGTGTTCAAGGACGGCGCGTTCACCGCGAACGACCGGGCGGTGCGCCGGTACGCGCTGGCCAAGGTCGCGCGCAACCTCGATCTGGCGGCCGAGCTGGGCGCGCCGACCTACGTGCTGTGGGGCGGGCGCGAGGGCGCGGAGTCCGGCGCCGCCAAGGACGTCGCCGCGGCCCTCGACCGGTACCGGGAGGCGCTGGACATCCTGTGCGCCTACGTCCGCGAACGCGGGTACGACCTGCGCTTCGCCATCGAGCCCAAGCCCAACGAGCCGCGCGGCGACATCCTGCTGCCGACCGTCGGTCACGCGCTCGCGTTCATCTACACCCTGGACGATCCCGACCTGGTCGGGCTCAACCCCGAGGTGGGGCACGAGGAGATGGCCGGGCTCAACTTCGCCCACGGCCTGGCCCAGGCGCTGTGGCACGGCAAGCTGTTCCACGTCGACCTCAACGGGCAGCACGGCCCCCGGTTCGACCAGGACCTGCGCTTCGGCGCCGGCAACCTGCGCGGCGCCTTCTGGGCCGTCGACACGCTGGAGTCCGGCGGGTACACCGGGCCGCGGCACTTCGACTACAAGCCGCCGCGGACCGAGGACATCGGCGGGGTGTGGGACTCGGCGGCCGGGTGCATGCGCAACTACCTGATCCTGCGGGAGCGGGCCGCGGCGTTCCGGGCCGACCCGGAGGTCCGGCAGGCCATCGCCGACGCGCGGGTGGACGAGCTTTCCCGGCCGACCCTCGCGCCGGGGGAGACGCTCGACGACGTGCGCGCCGAGCAGCCCGACATCGCGGCGCTCGCCGCGCGCGGGATGGCGTTCGAGCGGCTCGACCAGCTCGCCATGGACCACCTGCTCGGCGTGCGCAAATGACGCTCGTCGCCGGCGTCGACCTGGCCACCCAGTCGACCAAGGTCGTGGTGTGTGACGCGGACACCGGGGAGGTCCTGCGCGTCGGCCAGGCGCCGCACCCGGACGCGACCGAGGTCGAGCCGGCGGTCTGGCTCGACGCGTTCGCGGCGGCGAGCGAAGGGCTGCTCGACGGCGTATCCGCTATCGGCGTCGCCGGGCAGCAGCACGGCATGATCTGCCTCGACGAGCGCGGCGACGTGGTCCGGCCGGCGCTGCTGTGGCACGACACGCGGTCGGCCGAGGCCGCCGCCGACCTCGTCACCGAACTGGGCGGTCCGGCCGCGTGGGCACGCACCGTCGGCTCGGTACCGGTGGCCAGCTTCACGGTGACCAAGCTGCGCTGGTTCGCCCGCGCCGAACCGAAGCTCGCCGACCGGACCGCCAGCGTCGTACTGCCGCACGACTGGCTGAGCCACGTGCTGCGCAACGGCGGCGACGGGGTACCGACCACCGACCGCGGGGATGCGTCCGGCACCGGGTACTGGTCGCCGGCGCAGGGCGGCTACCGGCCCGATCTCGTTGAGCTCGCGTTCGGGCGGGAGCTCGCGCTACCGCGGGTCGCCGGGCCGGCTGAGGTGGTGGGGGAGACCGCGGCCGGTGCGGTGCTCTCCGCGGGTACCGGCGACAACATGGGCGCCGCGCTCGGCCTCGGGCTGCGCCCGGGCGAGGCGGTGGTGTCGATCGGCACGTCCGGTACCGTCTTCGCCGTCGCCGAGCACCCGGTCGCCGACCCGTCCGGTGCGGTGGCCGGGTTCGCCGACGCCAGCGGCCGGTACCTCCCGCTGGTCTGCACCCTCAACGCGGCCCGGGTGCTGACCGCAGCCGCGAGCCTGCTCGGGGTACCACTGTCCACTGTGGACGACCTGGCGCTGTCGGCGGCGCCGGGCGCCGGCGGGCTGACCCTGCTGCCCTACCTGGACGGCGAGCGGACCCCCAACCTGCCGGCCGCGCAGGGCCTGCTGGCCGGGCTGACCCGGGGCAACGCGACGCCGGCGAACCTGGCGCGCGCGGCGGTCGAGGGCATGCTCTGCGGCCTCGCGGACGGGCTGGACGCGCTACGCGGCCAGAACGTACCGGTCGAGCGGATCCTCCTGGTCGGCGGCGGCTCCGGTTCGGCGGCGGTGCGCGCGGTCGCGCCGGCGCTGTTCGGCGTGCCCGTGGCGGTACCGGCGCCGGCCGAGTACGTCGCCCTCGGCGCCGCGCGGCAGGCGGCCTGGGCGCTGGGCGGCGGCGCCGACCCGCCGGACTGGCCGGTCGCGGCGCGGACCGTCACTGCCGAGCCCGCTGATCAGGTCCGCGCGGCCTACGCGGAACTGCGCACACGTGCCGCCGCAGTGCTGACCTGAGCATCAGGCGCCGATCCGCACCCGGACGTCGGCGGCGCGCCGGACGGCGGCCACGCGCTCGGCCTGCCGCCCGAGTTCGGCGCGGCGCCCGGCATCGAGGCCTTCAACAGGTCCACCGCGACGTCGAGCCGCCGCCCCGCGCTCACCGCCGCGCAGGCGCAGCAGCTGCGCCTGCGCGCCGCAGCTGGCGAGCGGAAATCCGTGCTGGCCACCGAGTTCGGCATCAGCCGCGAGACCGTGTACGCCTACCTGCGGGCCGAGACCTTCACAGGGTGAGGGGCGAATGGCCCCACAGGTCGGGACCACCAGCGCCAACTCGTAGATCATGACTTGGCGCTTGCCGGGAGGACAGGCACGAAAACCAGTGACTCTGCGTAGAGGGGTGATCAGCGTCGCTGTCGGTCGGCGGGTACACGGATCTGCCGATGAGCGCGTATCCGATCTTGCCGAGGCACACCTGTACTACAGTCGCGGTTTTCCGGTGTGTAGCCGCGCTGCCGCTTAGCGCGGATTTCCACGCAACAGGTTCGACGCAAGGTTCAGACGAGCTCGTAGCGCAGAGTCCGGTTGTCCCACCAGGGCACTGGGGTGGCGGCGGGGAGTTCGGCTTTGCGGAGGATGGGGGTGTAGGCCCGTCGGT
>WNGM01001739.1_pt1 | contig 18810 bp, 20 predicted proteins | sample 5400571 | NCBI WGS metagenome assembly WNGM01 (sample SAMN13153378, study PRJNA577476) | soil metagenome | isolation source: 100 cm soil or saprolite under Garry oak tree replicate 2 | place: USA:California | collected 2016-06-15 | reverse complement strand
TACAGTTCCTGGTTGAACCTGGTGGAGCGGTGGTTTGCGGAGTTGACGACCAAGTGGCTCAAGCGTGGCAGCCACCGGTCGGTGCCGGAGCTCACCGCGTCGATCCAGGCCTGGATCGACACCTGGAACGAGCAGCCTCAGCCGTTTGTGTGGACCAAGACCGCCGATCAGATCCTTGACAGCATCACTCGATATCTACAGCCAATCTCTAACTCAGGACACTAGGGCTGGTTGTCCGGGACGTTGATGAGCAGGTGCATGGGACGTTGTCCCTTCAACGCGGTAGGACGTACGTGGTGATTGTCCGCGTGCACCGAGTCACTCAATGCGCACCATTCTGGACGGTCGCGCATCGATGAGTGTGATTGAGGAAATGGTGGCAGCAAGCGCGACGTCCAAGCGCCGCGACCTGGTCTGGGGGAGGATTCATTAGTCATGCCCGCGGAGGGGATGTCTCCGACGGAAAGGACGGTGGGGGCTATGGACCCTGAGAGGAACGCCGGCGTCCTGACGGTCACCGACAGCAGGACGGGACGCACCTATACTATGAGCTTCCAATCACAGACGGCGCCGTCCACGCGACCGAGCTCCGCCGGATCAAGACCGCACAGGACGACTTCGGGCTGCTTTCCTACGACCCCGCCTTCCTGAACACCGCCAGCTGCCGCAGCGCGATCACGTTCATCGACGGCGACAACGGAATCCTGCGCTACCGAGGCTATCCCATCGAGGAGCTCGCCGAGCAGGGGTGAGTGGACCCAGCAGATCACCCACCACACCTTCATCCACGAAAACATCAAGAAGTTCATCGACGGGTTCCATCACGACGCCCATCCCATGGGGATCCTGGTGAGCACGGTGGGCGCGCTGTCCACCTTCTACCCGGACGCCAAAGCGATCTTCGACCAGGAACGACGCGCGGAGCAGGTCGTGCGGCTGATCGCCAAGATGCCCACGCTGGCGGCCTTCGCCTACCGCCACGCGGTGGGCCTGCCCTACGCCTATCCCGACAACGACCTGTCCTATGCGGGAACCTCCTCAACATGATGTGGAAGACCACGGAGCTGCAATACGAGCCCGATCCTGTGCTCGAGCGCGCCCTGAACGTGCTGCTCATCCTGCACGCCGACCACGAGCAGAACTGTTCGGCGAACGTGATGCGAGCGGTGGGCAGCGCCCACGCCGATCCTTACTCCGCGGCCGCAGCCGCCGCGGCCGCACTGTACGGCCCCTTGCACGGGGGGGCCAACGAGCAGGTGCTTGGCATGCTGAACCAGATCGGCTCGGTCGAGGCGATCCCCGGTTACGTCGATCGCGTGAAGCGGGGCGAGTTCCGTCTGATGGGGTTCGGGCACCGCGTCTACAAGAACTTCGACCCCCGGGCCCAGATCATCAAGCGGGTCGCCAGCGAGGTCCTCGCGGTCACGGGGAGCAACCCGCTGCTCGATATCGCCCTTGAGCTGGAGCGGATCGCGCTGGAGGACGCGTACTTCATCGAGCACAAGCTCTATCCCAACGTGGACTTCTACTCGGGGATCATCTACCAGACGATGGGCTTTCCGGTGGAGATGTTCCCGGTGCTGTTCGCGATCGGGCGCACCCCGGGCTGGCTGGCGCAGTGGGAGGAGGGGATTCTTGACCCGGAGCAGAGGATCTCCCGGCCCCGCCAGGTCTACGTGGGCAAGGGCGAACGGCACCTCGAGATCGATACGACGTCCCTGAGCGGCTGAGGCCTCGGTTCCCGCCGGCGGTCGTGCCGCAGGCCTTCACCCGTCCTCTCCCAGCCGGTCTCGGAGGTCCTCACGGAGCAGCAAACGGGCCCGGTGCAGCCTGGAGCGGACCGCGCTCACGGTCGTGCCGGTTGCCTCGGCGATGGCCTCGGCGGACAGCCCCTGTCCGTCTTTCAGGAGCACCACCGTGCGGTAGCGAACCGGCAGGGCTTCCAGCGATCGAAGGACGGCTGCCCGTCGCTCCGCCTCCATGGCCGCCTGCTCCGGATCGAACCGGTCCGGGCGGACCTCCGGCCCGGCGGCCGAGTCTGGCTCCTCCAGCAGCGTGTCCAAGGAGATGGGCGCCTTGCGCCGGCGCAGCATCCGGCATTCGTTGGTGGCCACCCGGTGCAGCCAGGTCCTGAGACTCGCCTCGGCCCGGAAACCGTCCAGGTGCTGGACAGCCTTGAGCAGGGCCGACTGGGCCACGTCTTCGGCATCCTGTGGGTGGTGGCAGAGATGCCGGGCCAGCCGCCCCAGGTCCTCCCGGTAGGCCCAAACGGCCTCCGGCGCCAACGCCATGGTCCCCATCTCACTCACCGGAACGCAACGATACGGGCCTTCGATGCCGCGGAGTCGGGTGGAGGCCGCGACCGACGAGAGTTTCGGGCGGACCGAACAGCATCTACCCCGTCGAGTGGCGGTCACCTCGGCGCGTCAATCAGATGAACAGGGTGATGGCGTCTTGTGCTTCAGCCAGGGCGGTGGCGGCGCCGGCGGGCTCCTCCAGCCCGTCGATCAGGTCCTCGCGCTCCAGGCCGAGCAGGTCCATGGTCATCTGGCAGGGAATCAGCCGCACGCCCATCTCGCGGGCCAGCTCCAGCAACTCCTGGGGGCTGGCGACCTGATGGTCGGCGGCGAGCTTGCGCATCATCGCCGGGCCCATCCCGGCGAAGTTCATCTGCGACAGCTTCAGGTGCGCGGTGCCGCCACGGTGCATCGCCGACAGCAGCTTCTGCATCCAGTTGTCACCGGTGAGGCGGACGTCGTTGCGGACCAGGGGGAACAGCCCCCAGAAGGTGAAGAAGACGATCGTCTCCATGCCCATCGCGGCTGCCGAGGTGGCCAGGATCAGCGTCGGCCAGACCTTGTCGAGGTCGCCGCCCCAGGTGAAGATCACCAGCTTGTTGGTCTTCTGCTTGGCGTGGCCTTCGGCCAGGGCCGTCTCGAGTTGCTGGGTGTCGGTCATCGGGCTCATTCCTTCCGGATGACGAAGTGGAACACGCCACCCTCGGCGGTGTGGTCGATGAGCGGGTTGCCGGTGGACTTGGACCAGGCGGTGAAGTCGGCCACCGAGCCGGGGTCGGTCGCCCATACCTCGAGCAGCTCGCCGGGCTGCAGCTTCTTGACGGCGATCGCGGTCTTGACGATCGGCAGCGGGCACGACAGGCCCTTGCAGTCCAGGGTGGTGGTGACAGGGGTGCTCATACTGGGCTCCTCTCGGTGCGTTGGCTCGGCCGGCGTCGCTCCGGGATGCGGCCCTGGGGGACGGTGTCCCAGTACAGGCGGTTGAAGGCCCACTTGGCCGCATGCCAGGCCAAGGACGGCGCCGGCGGGACGGGTGGATGCTCGTAGTCGAAGCGCAGCGCGGTCGCGCGGCCGTCGCCGGTCTCGAGAAAGCACATCACCCGCCCGCCGTAGTTGGCGTTCGGGGCGGTGCCGGTCACCAGCGAGGCGATGCGGCTGGCGACCACCGGCGCCTCGAAGTGCGCGGTCGAGCCGCTCTTGGAGATGGGCAGGTCGGTGGCGTCGCCGATGGCGAAGATGCGCTCGTGGTCGCGGTGGGAGAGCGTCTGCCGGTCGGTGGGGACCCAGCCGCCGGCATCCCCCAGGCCGGAGGTCTCGATCACGGCCTGGCCGCGGTGGGGTGGGACCAGGACCAGCAGATCGTAGGTGGCCGCTTCGCCCTCCAGGGAGCGGACCGTGCCGGCCGAGGGGTCGACCTCCTCGACGTTGAAGAAGGTCTCGAGGCCGATGCCCCGCTTGGTCAGGATCGGCTGGATGCGCTTGGAGGCCGACTCGATGGTGAACGCGCGGTTCAGCGGAGACAGCAGGGTCACCTGGGACTTGTCCCGCAGGCCGCGGCGGCGCAGGTACTGGTCCACCATGAGCGTGAACTCCACTGGCGCCGGCGGGCACTTGTAGGGGATGCCGGCCACACCGACCAGCACCCGCCCGCCACGAAAGCCCCGCAGCGCCTCGCGCAGTCGCAGCGCCCCTTGCAGCGAGTAGAACTCGTGGGCGCCCTCGACCAGCCCGGGGATCTGCTCGGGGACCAGCCGCGCCCCGGTCGCCAGGACCAGATAGTCGAATGGCAGGCTGCCCCCATGGGCGAGTTGGACCGTTCCCTTGTCCGGGTCGATGCGGGTGGCTGCCTCCACGGCCAGGTCGACCTTGCGGTGCAGCAGGGTCCGCTCGTCGCGGGCCAGCCAGCGGCCGTTGGCCTTGCCGAGCGCGGCGTACAGGAAGCCCGGCTGGTAGACGTGCATGCCGGTAGGGTCGACCACGGTCACGTGCAGATTGCGGCCGGGTTGGCGGGCCAGCAGGTTGGCGGTCAGGGTGCCGCCGACTCCGCCGCCGAGCACCACCACCTGGGCGGGCATGGCGGCTCACCTGGCCTTGCGGACGCGGAACCGCGTGTAGCCCGCGTCTTCGACAACCTCGATCAGGTCGTGACGGGCCTTGGCGACCCAGGCCGGGATGTCGGTGGCCGAGCCCTGGTCGCTGGACCACACCTCCACCACCGCGCCGACCTGGCTCTGGCGGATCACGCCGATCAGCGACATCAGCGGACCCGGACAGGCCATCCCCCGCGCGTCGATCACCTGGTCGGTAGCGACCTCAGTCACTGCAATCCCTCCCTCAGCTTTAGATGAACACCAGCTGGCCGTCGGCGGTGAGCATGAAGGCCGTGACGCCCTCGACGTCGTCCACCAGCGGGTCCAGGTCGGACCGGTCCAGGCCGAGCAGGTCCATCGACAGCGAGCACGCATGCACGCGCACCTCGCCGAGCTGCTTGGCCTGGTCGAGCACGGTGCTCCAGTGCTGCCCGCCACCGGAGGCCAGCAGCCGCCGCACCGCGGCGGCACCGTCGGGTCCCGCCTCAGGCGCAAGCCCGTGGTCCTTGGTGAGGTTGCCGGCCTGGAACGCATCAAGGGCCCAGTACTGCAGCAGGATGTCGACCTTGCGGCCCAGCGCCGCGGCGCCCGCTGTGAGCAGCGCCGCCGCGCTCAGCTTGTCATCGGTCCCGGACAGCAGCGCGATCGACAGGGTGCCCTCGCCATCGTCCATAGCCCGCCTCCTTCTTGTGATCCACGCACAAGGATCGTCGGCGGGAGGCTGGCGGGGCAGAGTCGAAGGTCCTGAAGGCATCCCGCGAAATACCCTACCCCCCAGGGTATAGTCACGATGGCTGGGCAAAGGCATGAATGGGACCGACACGAAGGGGAGGAGGAGACGCGCGGGGGGGCTGCACGGGCGCTCGGTGCACAGGCCAAGTACGCGAACACGAGTAGGCCTAGCCACACCGCTCGTAGCGGACCTGCGGGCGCCGGCCAGCCAGACCAGCGATCCAAAGCTCAGAAATACGCTCTTCGAGAACGGCTGGAACGGCGGCCATCGTCGCTTTCTTCAGGCAACCCGCAGCACGTCGCCGAGAAGGTCACGGATCGACACCATGCCGACCAGCCTGCCGGCGTCTATCACGGGCAGGTGCCGGCACTCCAGCTCCAGCATCGCCAGCACCACCTCGTGCACGTCGGTGTCCAGCCCCACCGACACCGGCTGGGTCGTCATGTACTCGGCAACCGTCGTTACCTTGGGATCGGCTCCCCACGCGATCGCGCGTGCCAGGTCGCGCTCGGTGAAGATCCCGACCAGGTCCCGGCCGACCAGCACGGCCAGCGACCCGACCTGATTGTCGTGCATCCGCCCGGCCGCGTCCGCCAGCAGCTCGTCCCCGGCCGCCACCACTATCCCGGGACGGTAGATCGATCGCACCTGCATCGTCCTCACCTCACCGCTAGGCCGTCTCTTGGCAGGCTTCGTGCCATCAGGTCGACGCTACGGGCAAGCGGCGGCCGCGGGCAGGGGCTGCCGACCCCGCCCGTAAGTGCCGTTCGGCCTTGCCGACCTGTGGGTGTCAAGAATGTCGCCTATCGGACTAACCTGCGGCTTCGACACGGATATGGAGTCCGCGATACAGGCCCGCTCGGCCACCGCCAAGCGCCGGGTGCTTCGTCGCTGCCGCTCGACCCCGCCGGCTGCGTAAGCCCGCATCATAGGCCGACCCGCGGCAAGCTCGGCGGTGACCTGGCGAACAGCCACCCCCGCCAGATCCGCCGATCGGCCAGCCACGCCGCACGTCGGCGAAGCCAGGCTCGATCACCCCTGCAGCGACCCGACGGAGAACCACGACCGCCCTCTGAGAGGGTTTCGACGCCTCGGGCCAGCTCAAATGGGGCTTCCACGACGAGCTGGCGCTTGCCAAGAATGGGAGAGCGATCAGCTCCCGCGCGTTCCCCGTGCTTGCTGTGCCTCGGCACGATTCAGCGTGCGCATCTGTGACCCGGCGACCCTCTCAGAAGCGGAGTCTGTACCGCCATAGGGGTGGTGAACTAGTGGTCTAGTCCGCCCCTCTGATATACACCCCCGGGTCGCCCGATTGTCTGGGCAGGGGACGGAACGACGAGCGGTTCATCGCGCCGTGGCGGACCTTGTTCGACCAGTTGCTTCGCCGCCTGTGGTCCGGTCGACACGCCCTGGCGGCTGCTGTACTCGTAACACCGCTATGGGCGGCTGCCCATCATCCACACCAGCACGGCCAAGAGCAGCCCAGCGCTGGCAACTACGCTGCTGACCAGCAGCGGGAGCCTCGTCGCAGGCATCGTGAGCGGCCGCCCTGCGGCAATCGCCTCGTTCAGCATCCGCCATCGCCGTCTGCTGACTGACACCACGGTGATGCCGGTCAGCACCAGTGCGAGGCTGAGCGAGGCGCCGAGCGTGGCGATGGGACCGCGCCGATCGGGCAGGCCGGCCAGCCACCCCACGAGGACGCCCACCATGACCAGGTCGACGCCTGCGGCGCGCCATGCGCGGTAGGCGGTCCACCCGGCGAGTCGGTCCGGCTGCTGGTCGCCCACTGACTGGCGCATCACTCACTCATCGGGGGTTGGAGCCGGCGACCCGGCTTGCCTGATCCGGCTGCGGTGGCCGGGCAGCTCAGCGTGGCCCTGTCCGACCGGCCCAGGTCAGGAGTGCAGCGACCATGGCGACCTCCACGATCGCGATGCCCGCCAGGGCGACTCGACCACCGACTGACGCCAGTGCGAGTACTCCGCCGATCACCAGCAGGCTGACGGCCACCAGGACTGGCGGTCGCAGCGTGCCGGAGCGATCGATCAGCAGGTGGCTCAGGTTGGCCATGCCATCATCTCCGAGTTGGTGCCGGGACAAGCCTGATCAGGACGGTTTGTTGGAGGCGCGCGTCACGGTCTGTCCGTCGATGTGGTGAGAGCGTGCAGCCGCTCCCGGGCGAGGCGGTGGACGAGCAGTGGGATGAAGTCGACTACGCGGGCGTTGGCGAACTGGTGGCCGCACTCTTGGACCAGGCGCTGGATGGTCGAGGTGGAGTGGATGCCGCGGAACTCCTCGGCGAGCGTGGCGACGACATCCGCCAAGGGCCAGGGACTGGGATCGGGTTGGCGCGACTTGTCAGTGGGTCCTCCCGTGCTGGTGATCTGCTGCCCTGGTGGAGGCGCGTGACCTACCTGGCTGATGGCATGTGCCGGGGTGGAGGGCGGGCCACCGCGGAGGGCGGCGATCGCGGCTGCGGCGGCCGCTGTGGCCGCCAGGAGCATCACGGCGGCGATGAAGCCGCGCTGCGCCCGCGCTGGCGGTACGGACGCGGGGGTGGCGTGTCCGGCGGCCAGGTCGAAGATCAGCGCGGTGAGGGCGACGCCCAGGGAGGTGCCGACGCCTCGGGTCAGGTTGAGGATGCCGCCGGCGACGCCGGCCTGGCGGGTGCGGACGCTGGTCATGATGGCGGTGTTGTTGGCCGGCGTGAACATCCCCACGCCTGCCCCGACGGCGGCCAGGGCGACGGTCAGCATCCCGGTCGAGCCGTGTATCGCTGCCGTGCCGGCCAGCGCGAGCAGTGCCGTGGCGGTGATCAGCATCCCCAGCACGGTGGGGGTGCGTGGGCCGAGCCGGTCGGTGAGCGCGCCGGCCACTGGTGCGGCCAGTCCGAGCGCGGCGGGCAGGACGGCCAGCGTCAGCCCGGCCGTGGCTGTGTGTTGGTGCCGCACGCCTTCGAGGAAGAAGGGGGTGACGAACAGGACCCCGAACAGCACCAGGTAGCCCAGCAGCCCCACGCCTACCCCCGCCCCGAACGATCGGCGTGCGAACAGCGCGAGGTCCAGCATGGGTTCTGATGCGTGCCGCTCGTGGCGGACGAAGACCACGCCGGCGGCAACCGCCACCGCACCCAAGGCCACGCTGGCCGGTATGGCGAGCTCGCCGCCGGTGCCAAGCGACAGGGCCAGCAGCATGGCGCTGACCGCCGGGACGAACAGGCCGAGCCCGGTCCAGTCGAACCGTGTCCGCGGGGCGAGGTCCCGGCTGCGGGGCAGCAGCAGCCAGCCCGCGATTGTGCCGAGCAGCCCGGCGGGCACGTTGACCAGGAAGAGCAGCCGCCAGCCGCCGAGCGCGATCAGCAGCCCGCCCACGGCGGGTCCCAGTGCCAGGCCGAGGGCCTGGGCGGTGCCTTGGGCGCCGATGCCGCGGCCCAGCCGCCCGGCGGGCATGGCGGTGGTGATCAGCGCGACGCTGTTGGCCTGCAGCATCGCTGCCCCGATGCCCTGCACGATGCGGCAGACCACCAGGATTGGCAGGTTCGGCGCCAGCGCGCACCCGGCCGACGCCAGGGTGAATACCCCGAACCCGTAGGTGTAGAGCAGCTTGCGGCCGATCATGTCCGCCAGCCGGCCGACCGCGGTCACCGTGGCGACCAGCGCCAGCAGGTAGGCCAACCCGACCCACTCCACCGTGGCCAGCGTGGTGTGGAAGCTGGCCTTCAGGGTCGGGAAGGCCAGCGTCACGATCGAGGCGTCCAGCTGGCCCATGAACGCGCCCACGCACACAGTGGCGACTACCAGCCAGTGCGCGTCCGGGCGCCGGCGGATCCGCTCGGGTCGGGGCCGCTCCCGCAGCAGCCACGCGCCCATCATCGCCACCGCCTGGGCGTGCTTCGACCACGATCACGATGGGATTGGTAGACAATCCCCTGCCGCCCGCGTGGGCAGGCCTGGCGCGGCGCCGCCGGTGTGCGGCGCGTCCATCGACCCGCCGCCGATTGCGGCCAGGATCGCATGCCACCATTGGACGTCCGACCGACTGATTCGTCCAAGACGAAGATCCAATCGGTCCGGTAGGCTAAGCCTATGGAACTACGGCAGCTCCGCTACGTGCTGGCGGTCGTCGACCACGGCGGCTTCACCCGCGCCGCCGCCGCCGAGCACATCGCCCAGCCATCCCTGTCCCAGGCCATCCGCACCCTCGAACGGGAGCTCGGCGTCGAGCTGTTCCACCGGCTCGGCCGCCGGGTCACCCTGACCCCGGCCGGCAAGGCGCTCATCGGCCCCGCCCGCCAGGTCCTGCGCGACCTGGCCACCGTGCACGCCGTCGTCGCCGACGTCCGAGGGCTGCGCGCCGGCCACCTCGAGCTGGTCGCCCTGCCCACGCTGGCGGTCGAGCCACTGGCCGGCCTGCTCGGACGCTTCCGCCACGCCCACCCCCAGGTGACCGTGCGCGTCGCCGAACCCGAAGACCTCAACGCCCTGACCACCCTGGTCCTCGAGGGCCACGCCGAACTCGCGCTCACCGAGCTGCCACCTCACGACCGTACCCTGGAGCAGCGGCCCATGGGCAGCCAGGAGATCCTGGCGGTCCGTCCACCCGGCACCGACCGCGGCCCGGCTCGGCGGCTTCCGGTCAGCGCGCTGGTAGGCGTGCCGCTGGTCACCACCCCACCGGGGACCTCCACCCGCGAGCTGGTCGAGCACGCCCTCAGCCGCGCTGGCATCAGCCCGCTGGTCGCGGTGGAGGTCGGCCAGCGTGAGGCGCTGCTGCCGCTGGTCCTGGCCGGCGCGGGCACCTCGTTCCTGCCCCGGCCGCTGGCCCGCCAGGCAGCCCGCCGCGGCGCGGTCGTCCTGCCACTGGACCCACCCATCGTCCGCCAGATCGGCCTGGTCCACCGCTCCGGCCCGCTGGCGCCCGCCGCCCGAGCGTTCCTGGCACTCGCCCTACGCCAAGCCCAAGCCCGCCCGGGCCCCATGTAGGCGGCCGCCCGTCGCTCTCGCCGGTCCCGCCCATGATGGCGAACTTGGCCCGCTCGCTGAGCAGCTGGTGGCGGTCGTGTCGGTCCCGATGACCTGGGAACGATGTGGCGACCACAACGGCGGTAACGGGATCGGCAGGCCGAACCGGGTGGTAGCGGTCGCGCCAGCCTTGAGCAATTCCGGCGCGTCCGCACGGCCACCAGGAAGCCGCGACGACGGAGGCGCCGACGGCATGTGCAGGCGCTCGCACCACAACACACGGTTGAAGATCACCGCCGGCGAAGAGCATAGCCTTGAGCAAGCAGCGGATGCCCTCGATCACGAACGGGGTGCCGTCCGCGGCCGCGGACCGGCCCACTCCGCCTGGCGAGCGGTGGTGAACTCGGCAGTCCGCAGCGCCCTTGTCTTCTCGCGGTGCAGGGTCGGCGTCCAGGTCCAACGAAAAGACCCGCAAGCAGCGAGGCATCGGCGGCGGGTGGGTCGCCGGACCATCCTGAGCACAGGCGATGAGGCTCGCCGTAAGCGAGGGCAGCCTGCCCTCGTGCCAACTGCCTGGCATGCTGCGCACGGCCTTCACCGAGCTGGTCGGCTGCCAGGTGCCGATCCAACTGGCTCCCATGGGTGGCGGGGTGGTGACCGCGGAACTGGCCATCGCCGTCACCAGGGCCGGCGGGCTCGGCATGCTGCAACGGTCCGGCCCGGGCCCCTTGGCCGACCGTATCGGCCGGCTCGAGCAGGCCGGGGTCGGGCCGTTCGGCGTCAACTTCCTCCTGTACGATCCCAGCCAGGATGACCGGGCCGCGATCGAGCTGGCCGCCTCGCGGGCGCGGGTGGTGGAGTTCTTCTGGGCCGACCCTGACCCTGCCCTGGTCGATCTCGTGCATGCCGGTGGGGCGCTGGCCGGCTGGCAGGTCGGCTCGGTGGAGGAGGCAAGACGCGCCGTCGACGCCGGCTGCGACCTGGTCGTGGCCCAGGGGGTGGAGGCGGGCGGGCACGTGCGTGGCACGATGGCGCTGCTGCCGCTGCTGGCTGGGGTGCTGGACGCGGTTATGGTGCCGGTGTTGGCCGCCGGTGGGATCGCAAGTGCCCGGTCGATGGCGGCGGTGCTGGCCGCCGGCGCGGCCGGCGTGCGGGTGGGCACACGGTTCCTGGCCACTGCGGAGTCCGGTGCCCATCCGGAGTATGTGGCGGCGTTGCTGGCCGCTGGCGGCGAGGCGACGGTGCTGACCGAGGCGTTTGCGGTCGGCTGGCCGGATGCGCCGCACCGTGTGCTGCGCTCGGCGCTCCAGGCGGCCGAGACGTTTGAGGGCGAGGTGGTCGGCACGGTTGCTGCTGGCCCGCGGTCTGCGCCGCTGCCCCGGCTGTCGGCCCGCACGCCGAGCCGGGAGGTGAGCGGCGCGGTCGAGGCCATGGCGTTGTATGCCGGCCAGGGCGTCGGCCAGGTCACCGACGTCAGGGCCGGCGGCGCAGATCGTTGCCGAACTCGCCGGGGAAGCGGAGCGGCTGCTGCGACGCTGAAGCAGGGCTACCAACCTCGGGACGAAGTCACAACCTCAGCGCGCCACGGGTCGACACAATGCAAGCTTCATTCAGCGCTGATTAGGGTCATAGCTCGGTCTGGTAGTTGCGGTGCAACCGGGTCATAGTGGTGGGCCAAGCCGTTTGCGCGGGGAGGCCGCCATGGCCGACGATGCGATCCTTGCCCAACGCGCTCAGATCGAGCAGGAGATCGCCGGGCGCACCGTCTGCGACCTGCTGCAGGACAACGCCGACCGGCACGGCGAGGCGCCCGCGGTCTCCTGGCGCGACGGCGCGACGTGGCACACGCTGAGCTGGCGCGAGTACCGCCAGCGGGTCGTGGAGGTCGCCGCCGGGCTGGCCAGCCTTGGCGTGGACCACGGCGACTTCGTCGCGCTGATGATGAGCAACCGGCCCGAGCACGTGATCGCCGACCAGGGCGCGGTCCACGCCGGCGCGGTCCCGACCACCTTGTACGCCACGCTCGCGCCCGAGCAGATCCGCTACTGCGCCGCGCACTGCGCCGCCAAGGTCGCCATCCTGGAGCACCGCGACCTGGCCAAGCGCTGGCAGGAGCTGCGCGAGGGGCTGCCCGCGCTCGAGCACGTGGTGGTGCTGGAGGGCGCCGGGGACCTTACCGGGTGGGAGGGGGTGCTCGGCTGGGAGGAGCTGCTGGCCCGCGGCAGGGATGCGCTGGCCGCCGACCCGGCCCTGGCCGGGCGGCTGCGCGGACGGGTGCGGCCCGAGGACCCGGTGACCCTGGTGTACACCTCCGGCACGATCGGCCCGCCCAAGGGCGTCATCCTCAGCCACCGCAACGTGCTGTACGAATGCGCCGCGGTCGACCGGCTCCTGCGCCTGCCCGACGGCATCGCCGGCGTGTCCTATCTGCCGTTGGCGCACATCGCCGAGCGGGCGCTGACGATCTACAGCCCGTTGTGGAAGCACGGGCAGGTGTACTTCTGCCCAGAGCTGACCGAGGTGATCAGCTACGTGCAGCACGTCCGGCCGCTGGCGTTCTTCGGCGTCCCGCGGGTGTGGGAGAAAGTCTGGTCAAGCCTGATGGCCAGGCTCGACGCCGAGGCGCCGCGCCGGCGCAGGCTCGCCGACGCCGCGATCGACACCGGCCGCCAGGTGGTGCGCCGCCGCCAGCGCGGCCAGGCGCTTCCGCTGGCGCTGCGTGCCCGCCACGCCCTACTGGACCGGCTGGTGCTCGCCAAGATCCGCGCGGGCCTGGGAATGGACCACTGCCGCTTCGTGGCCAGCGCCGCGGCGCCACTCGCGGTCGACCTGGCCGAGTCGCTGGCCGCGCTCGGCCTGCCGGTCGTGGAGCTGTGGGGCCTGACCGAGACCACAGCGGCCGCCACGGGCAATCCGCCTGACGCGATTCGGATCGGCACGGTCGGGCCTCCCATCGCCGGCATCGAGCTCAAGCTCGCCGACGACGGCGAGGTGCTGGTCCGCGGGCCGATCACCACCCCCGGCTACCTGGGCCAGCCGGAGGCGACCGCGGAGCTGCTGGACGCCGACGGCTGGCTGCACACCGGCGACGTCGGCACCCTGGACGAGGCCGGCTACCTGCGCATCATCGACCGCAAGAAAGAGCTGATCATCACCGCTGGCGGCAAGAACATCTCCCCGGCCAACATCGAGAGCCTGCTCAAGGAGCACCCCCTGGTCGGCCAGGCGCTGGCGTTCGGCGACCGCAGGCCGTACGTGGTCGCGCTGGTCGTCCTGGACCACGAGGTCGTCCCCGGCTGGGCCGGGCAGCACGGCATCGCCGACGCCAGCCCGGCCGCGCTCGCCGAGCACCCCCTGGTGGTCGAGGAGGTGGCGCACGCAGTGGAGGCGGCCAACCAGCGCCTGGCCCAGGTCGAGCAGATCAAGCAGTTCAAGATCCTGCCGGCCGAGTGGACCGCCGAGAGCGAGGAGCTCACGCCGACGCTGAAGCTCAAGCGCCGCGTGATCCACGGCAAATACGCGCCGGAGATCGACACTCTTTATGCGGCACCACCTGACCGTTCCTGACGCGGTAGCGTCCGCAACCACTTTGGGAGCGCGATGGTGCGCTGGGCGATCGAGCAGGCACGGGCGCGCGGTTGCCGCCTGGTCCAGCTCACGACCGACCGCCGGCGACCAGACGCACTGTGCTTCTACGAGTCACTCGGCTTCCGCGCCACCCACGATGGGATGAAGCTGCCCCTGCCCGAGTCGCAGGGTCGCTCGGACTCGCAGCCGTAGCTGTGATCTCATGGCGATCGGGCAGCCTGGACACGGGACCTGGATAGGGCACGGTCCGCGGCTACCACGAGGGCATTGGACCAATGAAGCCACCACTTGGACCAACAGGACGCGCCAACAACGGCGGTCTGGTGGTGTTGGCCATGTGTTGGCCGCCCGCTCTGATTCGCGTTATCGCTGCTCAGAGGCCAATTGTTGGTCCTTCGACCGCCAACAGGCGGTTCGCGTGTTGGCAGGTCGGGTCTACCAACGCTGTTGCCGACGTGGTGTCAGCAGAAGCTTCGGCACCAACGCATGCCCCGCGATGATCACCTCGGCGCTTCGGTCCTGCTTGAGCCCACGCATCGGTCGCAGTCGCGCTTTCAGTCGGCCGTGGTCACATTCGATCCGGTTGTTGGCGTACTGGTCGGTCCGGTGCCACGCCGCCGGGAGCAGCGCCTCCAGTACCGCCGGGTATACCGGGGCCCGGTCGGTTGTGACCTCGACTGGCCGAACTCTTGTGGAGCCGATGGCCTGCTGGAAGAACCGGTCGGCAGCGTCAGCGTCTCGTCGGGCGCAGACGAACCCGTCGATCACTTGGCCGAACTGATCGATCGCGCGGTACACGTAGCGCCATTTTCCGGCGACCTTCACGTAGGTCTCGTCGACCCGCCAGCGGTCACCGAGGGCATGCCGGCAGGGCCGGGCAGCCTCGGCCAGCAGCGGCGTGAAGCGCAGCACCCAGCGGTAGACAGTGACGTGGTCGACCTGGATCCCGCGCTCGGCAAGCAGCTCCTCGACAGCTCGATTCGAGAGGCCGAAACGCAGGTACCAGCGGACCGCCAGCACGATCACGTCGGCTGGGAAGCGGAAGCCGGCGAAGGTCGATCGGGGGACCGGAGCAGGGCGGGAGCGACGGGTTCTCATGGCCGGAGTCTCGCTCCCGGGGCTGCGATCCGAGCGAACGCAACTGCCGGATAGGGCTCCAGGTGCGGCACGTCGGCGCCGTCTACACCAGATGCCGCGTGGCGACGTCGCCTCGCCTCGATCGCCTTCAGGCAGGTGGTGGTCGCGATCGGTACAGCCATTCTCGCAACGGCGCTCGTGCCTGGAAGGTGTGCAGGGACCGCCACGCGCGCAGCAGCGTCTCTTCGGTGGCGTCCTGCGCGTCGTGAAACGAGCCCAGCATCCGGTAACAGTGCACATTGATCTCGCGGACGTAGGGCTCCACGAGCGTGCGGAAGCTCGCTTGGTCGCCAGCCAGCCAGCGCGGCCGCGAAAGCTCGTCCGGGCCGGGCTTCGTCACGATCGGAGCAGACGTGGCCAGACGATAGCGGGCAGCTGGCCCCGTGGACGGGCCGGCTGCTCGCACCGTGTCGATGGTGGCGTTGTGGGCTCGAAGGTTTGTCCCCGACCACGCTCACAGGGCTGTGCGCCGGAGCACGTGAAACCGCGGTGAAACCGGGGTGAACCGCGCGGCGTGCATGCTCGGTGAGGTCGTGGCCACCAGGGCCACGGTGACGAGACGAGGGAGTATGACCACCATCCCATCCCGACCGGCGATCAGGGCGACCGAGCTGCGAAAGTCGTTCGGTGACCAGGTCGTGCTCGACGGCATCGATCTGGAGGTTCCCGAGGGAACGATCTTTGCGCTGCTGGGCCCCAACGGCGCCGGCAAGACCACCACGGTGCAGATCCTGTCCACGTTGATCGGCGGCGATGGTGGCGAGGTCCGCGTCGCGGGCCATGATGTGGCCCGGGATCCCGATTCGGTGCGAGAAGCGATCGGCGTCACCGGCCAGTTCTCCGCGGTGGACAACCTGCTCACCGGCGAGGAGAACCTGATCCTGATGGCGGACCTGCGCCATCTGGACCGCCGCGAAGGCCGGCGGCGCGCCGCCGAGCTACTGGAGCGATTCGACCTGGTCGAGGCGGCCAGGAAAACCGCCGCGACCTATTCGGCCGGCATGCGCCGCAAGCTCGACCTGGCGATGGGCCTGGTCGGCGACCCGAGGATCGTCTTCCTGGATGAGCCGACCGCGGGCCTGGACCCGCGCAGCCGCCGCACCATGTGGCAGATCATCCGCGACCTCGTGGCTAGCGGGGTCACCATCTTCCTCACCACCCAGTACCTGGAGGAGGCGGATCAGCTCGCCGACCAGATCGCGCTCCTCGACCACGGCAGGCTGGTCGCCGAGGGCACCCCTGACCAGCTCAAGCGCCGCATCCCCGGCGGCCACATCAGCGTGCAGCTCACCGACCCGCGAACACTCGAATCGGCCGCCCGCACCCTCGGGGCGATGTCGCGCGACGACGAGGCGCTCACCTTGCAGGTCCCGAGCGACGGCGGGGTCCGGTCGCTGCGCGCCCTGCTCGACCGGCTCGACGGTGCGTCGATCGACGTCGACGGACTGTCGATCCACACGCCCGACCTCGATGACGTCTTCCTGGCCCTGACCGGCCAGCCCGACAAGGAGAAGGAACCAGCACGATGAGCACCCTCACCTATGCCGCACGCGATTCGGCGACGATGCTGCGGCGCGACCTCCGGCACGCGCTGCGGTACCCGTCCATGACGCTGATGCTGGTCGGCATGCCGATCGTCTTCCTGCTGTTGTTCGTCTACGTCTTCGGCGGCACGCTGGGTGTCGGGCTCAGCGGCTCCTCCGGCGGCCGCGCCACCTACCTCGAGTACGTCACTCCCGGGATCCTGCTGATGACCGTGGCCGCCGCCGCCCAGGGGACGGCCATCTCGGTGGCCATGGACATGACCGAGGGCATCATCGCCCGGTTCCGCACCATGGCCATCTTCCGTCCCTCGGTGCTGACCGGACACGTGCTCGGCAGCATGATCCAGACGATGCTCAGCCTCGCGGTCGTCGTCGCTGTCGCCCTGCTCATCGGGTTCCGGCCCACCGCCGGTCCCGTCGAGTGGGTCGCGGCGGTCGGGATCCTGGCGCTGATCACCCTTGCGGTCACCTGGCTGTGCGTCGCGCTGGGCATGGTGACCAAGACCGTCGAGGCCGCCAGCAACCTGCCCATGCCGCTGGTGTTCCTGCCGTTCCTCGGCAGCGGGTTCGTCCCCACCGACTCGATGCCGACCGGCCTGCGGTGGTTCGCCGAGTACCAGCCGTTCACCCCCGTCATCGAGACGCTGCGGGGGCTGCTGCTGGGCACCTCGATCGGCAACAGCGCCATGATCGCCATCGCCTGGTGCGCCGCTATCAGCCTGGTCGGCTACCTCTGGGCCAAGAAGCTCTACAACCGCGACCCCGTCCGCTAGAAGGCCGTCAGCTCTGCTCGCGCGCCCGCAGCGCCGACAGGGCGGCGGCTCGCAGATCCTCGCGACCCAGGTCGGCGTACGACGACACCGCATCGTCGTACGCCGACCGGTCGGCTTGCTCGGCCGCATGGCGGGCGCGGACCGAGGACATGGTCGGCTGGAATCCCCGGAGGAAACGGAACCGCTCCGCCAAGGCGATCATCCGCGCCCCCGACCTGGAGGCACGCTCGTCGCCGGTGCGCTCTCCGCGCTGGGCGTCCGCCATGGCCAGCGCCAGCAGCAGCGCGCCGCAGATCGGAAATTCCATGAAGTATGTCGGCGGCGTGGCGACGGGATTGGTGAGCATCGTCGACAGCCTGTGCGGCAGCTCGCCGGCGGTCTCCTCGACGAGGTCGAGCCGGTCGTGCTGCGCATGGGCGACCACGGCAACGGCCCTGGCCTCCAAGGCCCATGGCTCCTGGTCTGGATCCAGGTCGATGTCGAAGATCGGCCCGTCAGCGTTCGCCAGCAGGTCGACAGCCCGTCGCCACAGGCGCAGACCGGCCTCGACCTCACCTCGCGCGAGCAGGATCTCGGCTCGCACTCCCAGGCCGTAGGTGAGCGCGCCGACCGGCTCGTCCGCCCGATGCGGTGCCGTCTGCTCCAACCAGTGCTCCGCCTCGTCGACGGCGCCGATCTGCAGGCTGGTGAGCACCATCCACCACCAGATGCCGACCACGTCCGACCATACTCCGAGCTTCTCCAGCACCGGCAGCGCCGCCCGCAGGTGGCGCTGCGCCTCGGCACCCTGTTCGACCTGCAGGCACAGCTCGGCGACCCGGCAATGCGGCTCGTCGCTGTCGCACAGCTCGATCAGTGCCGAGCGATCCTCGGGTACGGCGCCCAGCACGATCGCGGTGGCTCGGACCAGGGTGTTCGGCGGGGCCGGCGGCAGCCGGCGCAGGGCGACCAGCGAGCGCACCGCTCGGGGACCCTGGAGGAGGAACGTGAACGCGGTGCACAGCGTCAAGGCCGTCCGGGTGACCTCGACGAGATCGGGCCCGGGGCGGAAGTGCGACAGCACCCGGACGGCCTCCTCGGCCACCGTCGCCAAGCGCGCGTAACTGGACTCGATGATCCACAGACCCCCGAGCACCGCGTACGTCGCCGCGACCGTGCCGCCGTCCGCATGGGCGAGCCCGTAGCGGAGCGCCTGCACGAGGTTGTCCTGCTCGGCACGGATCCGCTCCGCTGGCGAGAAAGGATCGGCTCCGAAGAGCGACTCGTGATGCGACACCCCGAAGTCGCGTGCCCACGACAGGAAGCCGCCGACCACGCGGTCGGTCTCGCCGGCCGCCTCCCGATGCGCCGTGCTGAACTCACGCACGGTCTCCAACATCCGGAAACGGGTGCCTGTGGGCGTGTCGACCACCTGGAGCAACGACTGGTTGACCAGATGCTCCAGGACTTGTGGGACGTCCGAGGTGGCACCGTCGCGGAGCAGTTGCCGCGCGGCGTCCGCGGTGAATCCGCCGGGGAAGACCGACAACGCCCGCATCGCCGCCCGCTCGGCCGGCTCGAGGAGGTTCCAGCTCCAGTCGACCACGGCATGCAAGGTCTGGTGCCGCTCCGGGGCGTCGCGCGCGCCGCCACGCAGCAAGGCGAAACGGTCCTGGAGGCGCTGGGCGATCTCGGCGACCGACAT